>Ga0334722_10008087_pt1 | contig 10096 bp, 6 predicted proteins | sample C3_bottom_MG_FD_207210 | JGI IMG/M metagenome (GOLD analysis project Ga0334722, IMG submission 207210) | Sediment microbial communities from Yellowstone Lake, YNP, Wyoming, USA - C3_bottom | ecosystem: Environmental > Aquatic > Freshwater > Lake > Sediment | place: USA: Wyoming | collected... | reverse complement strand
TGAAGTCGGCGGGCCTCGTCAAGAGCCCACAGCCGGCGCCAGTGGTGTGAGCACGAGGATCACCAGGATCGGTACGATCTCAGTTTCCAGTATTGAACCACGTGTCTGGAGGACGGGATATGCGTGTTCGCCGTGGCCGTGTGTTGCTGGCGGCATGTCTCGTCGCCTCGGCTTCTTCTGGCGGAGCGGCGCTCGGCCAGCAGGCGTCGGATGTCGAAGCGCGGCAACGTCTGATGCGCTCTGCCGAAGAGGCGTTGACGACGGGGCCGCTCAGCGTTATGCAGAAGGGCCGGGTGCCTCCGAGCGGAGACAAACACGACTTCTTCTCGCTCGCCCCGTACTGGTGGCCGGACCCGGCCAAGCCCAACGGCCTGCCGTACATCCGCCGCGATGGCGAGGTCAATCCCGAGTCGCGACGGGACGTGGACGATGGGTTGTTCGACCGGATGTACACCAGCGTGACGACGCTGGTCGAGGCGTACCAAACCACCCGCGAGGAACGGTTTGCCGCCAGAGCCGCTCTGCTGCTGCGGGTGTGGTTTCTCGATCCTGCGACGAGGATGAATCCGAACCTCGATTACGGACAGGCCGTCCCCGGTCTGTACGACGGCCGGGGAGAAGGCATCATTGTCACACGCCGGCTCACTGGCATGCTCGACCGGGTGCGCTCGTTGGAGGTGTCGCCGGCGTGGACCGCGGCTGACAAGGCCGGTCTGAAGAACTGGTGTGCGGCATTCACGACGTGGTTGCGCACGAGCAGGAACGGGCGCGCCGAAGCGGCGGCGAAGAACAACCACGGCACGTGGTACGACGCCCAACTGGTCGCGCTGCTGCTGTACGCCGACAGGCAAAACGAGGCTCGCACGGTGATCGAGACCTCGACGATGAAGCGGCTCGCCGCGCAGATCGAACCCGATGGCCGCCAGCCGCAGGAACTCCAGCGGACGCGAGCCTGGAGCTACAGCGTGATGAATCTTGATGGCTGGTTCACGCTCGCGCGGCTGGCCGAACAGGTCGGGATCGACTTGTGGCACTACCGGACGCGGGATGGACGGTCTATACAGGCGGCGCTCGATTACCTGGTGCCCTTCGCTGACCGCACGAAGAAATGGCCGCACGCTCAGATTACGCAGTTCGAGACCAGCGGTCTGGTGGGGCTGCTCCGCCAGGCAGCCGTCGTCTGGAAATCCGACCACTACTCGATGCTGGCGGACCGGTTGCGACGTTCGGCGCCTGGTCGGCATTGACCCCCGATTCCCGCCCTTCGCCTTCGCGCCCGGAGCCAGGTCCAGCTACCGGCGCAGCGGTTTGCGCTGGATGGCCTTCTGGCCGTCCTTGGGCGGGGTCCAGAAGTCTCCGTCCTGCAGGTCGCAGTCCCTGATCATCTGGGCGCAGTACTGATCGCTGCCCAGATCGGCCGCGCCCGTGTTGTTCGTTCCGCACGTGAACTTGACGCCGGAGCGTTTCGCGAGTTTGACAAATGCGGCACTCGGGATGTGATAGCGGTTGTTGATCTCCATCGCAATGCCGTTTCGGGCGAGCCCGCTGACCACCGCCTCCATCCGCTTCGCAGTCCAGAGCCTGTCGTAATCGGCCGCGATCGAGTCCGGAAGGAACGTCGGGTTGACGTAGATGTCGATTGGTTCGCGATCGAAGATCTCCGTGGCGCGGCGAACCAGCGTGTCCATGAATTTCTGCGCGTCGGTAATCCCTCCGACTTCGTTCTTGATCCACAGCCGCATGCGCTTGCCACTGTCGTCGGTCCACGTCATCGCATCGGTGAAGACATAGTCGAACTTCTCGAGCGTCGCTGGGCTGAACAGGCGTACCCACTCGCGGCCTTCGGCCTGCAAGGCGACGAAGACAGGCTTGCCACGCATCTGCTGCAGGAACGCCTCGAGGCCCTCGTCGCTGGTGACGGGCATGTTGAGACCGCCGTTGATCGCGATGCCGTAGACGATCCCGGTCTCGCGAGATCGGCGGAGGGCCTCGTCGAGCGTGAGGTCGCCTTTGACGTGGACGTGGTAGTCGGCCATCGCCCCCTTGGCCGCGACGGGTCGAGCGGCCTGGGTTTCGGTGTGACTCGAAGTGAGCAGAGCGCCCGCGCAGATGCAGAGCAGCAGACGGCCATACGTCGCCAACATCACAGGCACCCCTTCCAGAAGACAGGCTATCCGAAGACCATCAGATCTGTGAGTAGGTGGTCGGGCGCAGGAACGATATCGTTCTTGACGAGACGGTGTTGGCGAATGCCGGGGCCGCGCTCAGCGTCTTCCAGTCGGCGGATTTGCTGAACTCGTCCCACACCTTCTCGCGAGCCACCATGTCCTGATGAACGGTCATATAGACGAGGTTCGGCTGGCCGCGGCCGACGAGCGTCTGTCCGAAGAAGACCGATCTCACGCCCACGCGATCGAAGATCCCGATCTCACCACCCTCGGTGAACATCTCGAGCTTCTTGATCTGGGCGGTCTCGCTGTGGTTCTCGTACACGCGCAACTCGAAGATCCGCGGTTTGTTGGCGGCCGTCTCGGCCGGAATTCGCAGCCGCGGTACGTTCGGAAACGCCCACAGGAGCGTGCTCTCGTACCGAGTGTAGGCGGGATTGTCGATGGACGCGCCCAGGTACGCGGCAGCGGCCTTCTGATACTCCACGTCGGCGGCAAGCCTCCCGGGCACTGAAAGGAATGCCTGAATGTCGGGATACGGAATCAACACAGACAGATTGAGGGCATTGGCTCCAGACACGACCCCAAACACCCCGACAGGGGTGATCCCGATCCTGTTGAGTGCGGGGATGCAGGCCTTCGCCAGATACTCGTTGAGGACGGTCTTCCGGTTGCCGGTCGGCATCTCGTAGGTTCGCAGTTCGTAGTACTCCCGAGCGACCGCCTGCGCGGCTACCCGACCACCCGGCAGCATCGAAAGAACGGCTCCGCCAGCCAGAGAGGATGTCTTGAGGAATTCGCGCCGCTTCATGATGGGACCTCACTCACGCGTGGACGCTTGTTTGCGTGTTCGCGGCGAGATTACTGCACACCTGCCCGACTGGCAAGAGGAGTAGGATCGGCCTCGTCACGTCTTCTTCTGCCGGGCCTGCACGTCCTTCCATGGCTGCACGCCAACGCGTGCGGCCCAGGCGTCCCAGAGGTCCGACAGTTCTTTCGCCTTCGCCTGGTTCGCCGCGGCGAGGTTGTTCAACTCCGAACGGTCGGCATCGACGTCGTACAGTTCGCACGCGCCGCCGGTGTCGAAACGCGACACGAGCTTCCACTGGCCCTGCCGGATGGCGCGGTTGCCTTCGTGCTCCCAGTAGATCGCCTTGTGCGGCTCGCGGGTGCGGCCCTCCAGGATTGGGCGCAGGCTCTTCCCTTCCATCGGCGTAATCGCCTGGTCGTTGAATGTCGTTGGATAGTGGGCGCCGGAGACATCAACACAGGTCGCCATCAGGTCGATGAAGTGCCCGACCTGGTGGGTCAGTGTGCCCGGCTCTTTGATCTTGCCGGGCCAGTGAGCAATGAGTGGTGTGGACGTGCCACCCTCGTGGACCCAGTGCTTGAACAGACGGAACGGCGTGTTGCTGGCATTGGCCCAGGGGAGCCCATAACTCCAGTAGGATTCCGGCCCGCCCGGATCAACTCCCTTCTTGCCGCGATTGATCTCCTCGGCGCAGCCGCCGTTGTCGGCCATAAAGAGGATGAGCGTGTTCTCGGAGGCGCCCATCTTGTCGAGTTGCGCCAGCACACGGCCAATGTTCTGATCCATCCGGTCGATCTGCGCCGCATAGACCGCCATGCTCAGGTCGCGGAACTCCTTGTCCTGGACATCGGCCCACGCCGGAGCCTTCTCGTCGCGCGGCGAGAGCGGCCACTCCTTCTTCACGATCCCCATCTCGATCATCCGCGCGTGGCGCCGGCGGCGCAGTTCATCCCACCCCATCATGTATTTGCCGCGGTACTTCTCGATGTCCTCCGGCAGCGCGTGCAGCGGCCAGTGCGGCGACGTGAAGGGTAGATAGAGGAAGAACGGCTTCTCTCGGGAGGTGTACTTGTCGAGACACTCGACGGCGTGATCGGTGATGGCGTTGGTCATGTAGAAGCCCTTTTCCGGCGGCGTAAAGGGTTCGTCCTCCATGGCCATGTGCTTGTCCTTGTCCAGGGCGAAGTAGCTGCTGGACCCGTTGATGATGCCGAAGTAGTGGTCGAAGCCGCGCTTCTTCGGCCAGTACGCCGGGGCTTCGCCCACGTGCCACTTGCCGCTCATCAGCGTCGTGTAGCCAGCTGGACGCAGCGCCTCGGCGATGGTCACGCAATTGGCGTTGAGGTGGCCGAGGTACGCCGGATACCCGCGGTCGTCCACCATGTGACCGATTCCGGCCTGATGCGGATAGAGACCCGTGAGCAGCGAGGCCCGCGAGGGACAGCACCGGGGGTTGTTGTGGAATTGCGTGAAGCGCAGGCCGCCGCGAGCCAGACGGTCGAGATTGGGCGTTGCGATCTCGCCGCCGTAACAGCCGATATCCGAGAAGCCCATGTCGTCGGCCATCATGATGACGATGTTGGGCGGCCGGGTCGTGGCCGTTCCACCCTGTCCGAGCGACGCGCCCGGTAACAGGGCAGTTCCCGCCGCGGCGGCAGACAACACCTTCAGGCACTCACGCCGGCTGACGACCGTGTCGCTCATCAGATCATCCCGCTGATTTGTCGGCCCCCACTGCCTCCTCGTCCGACGACCGCCGCTCTACGGCCTCGCGCCCGCTGGCTTGGCACCTTTCCAGCCCTTCTGCCACTGCTCCATCAGGGTCGCGACCAGCGCCGCGTTCTCGGGGAGATTGGCGATGTTGACGTTCTCCTGCGGATCGGCCTGATGGTCGTAGAGTTCCTTCGCGTCGATCTTCGAATGATCCTCGCGATCGACCCACACCGTGAAGCGGTAGCGATCGGTCCGCATGGCGTAACCCATCAGCTGCCGCCCCTTCACCTTGCGCGGATACTGGCTGAAGGCCGCCGTCTTCCAGGCGCGCGTCGGGTTGTCGAGCAGCGGCTTGAAACTCGTGCCCTCGAGATGTCCGGGCAGCGGCAGTCCCGCCAGCTCCGTCAGCGTGGGGTAGACATCCACGTACTCCACGAGCGCTTTGCTGTGCGCACCGGCGCTCTTCATGCCGGGCACCGACAGGATCAGCGGCCCGTTCGTGTCGTTCTCGACGGTCGTGTGCTTACACCACGCGTCGTGTTCGCCGAGCTTCCACCCATGGTCGCCCCACAGCACAACGATCGTGTTGTCCTTCAGCCCGAGGCGCTCGAGTTCGCCCATCACCTTGCCAATCTGCGTGTCGGTATAGCTCACAGACGCGTAGTAGCCGTGCTTGAGCTGGCGCGCCAGATCCGGAGGAACAGACCCCTTGGGGATCCCGTGGTAGTTTCGCAGTTCGCCGCCAGGCAGGATGGAGTACTCGGGCGCGTCCTTGGGTCGGAAGGGATTGGGCGCCAGCTCGATCTTCGCGGGATCGTAGAGGTCCCAGTACTTCTTCGGTGACACGAACGGCAGGTGCGGCTTGATGAACCCGACCGCCAGAAAGAACGGCTCTTTCTTCTTGCTCATCTCGCGCAGCGTGGACATCGCGAGATTGGCGACCTTTCCGTCCTGGAACGTGTCGTCGGGCACGTCGGCACCTTCGAACGCCGGCCCACGCGTGTCGAACTTACCGGCCGTCGTGTCGTCCACCACACCGCCGGCCTTGGCCGGAGCCGGCTTGGCTGCGGGCTTCTGGTCTGGTGGCGTCGGATCGTCTGGGTCGACCAGGTCGTTTCGCCGTGCATCCAGCTTCTGATTCTCAGGGACCGCGTAGCGAATCGCCTTGGGCGTCTGCCACGGGACCGACCAGGATGGCGGATCGTCGTAGCCGCCGTGGTAGATCTTGCCCATGCCCTGGACGAAGTAGCCGTTGTTCTTGAAGTGCTGTCCGAGCGTGACGACGTTTGGCAGCGCCGTGCGGAAGTGGGTGACCAGATCCCAGACCTTGGTCGTGTCGGGGCGCGTACCCGTCAGGAGGCTCGATCGGGTCGGCGAACAGACCGCCTGCTGGCAATATGCGCGGTCGAACACCATGCCAGACTTCGCGAGCTTGTCGATGTTGGGGCTCTTGATGTAACTGCGCCCGTAGCACCCGAGCTCCGGCCTCAGGTCGTCCACCACGAAGAAGAGCACGTTCGGCTTGGCCGCCCCTGCCGGCAAGGCTGATTCAAGCCACTGGGGCATTGCGAGCGCGGCGGCGCCCGCGCCCACGCCGGCGATGAAATCACGTCGCTTGATCATGACGGTCTGTCCTTCCCCACTTCTCAATCGGTCTCTACCACCAGTCGTCGTCGAGGTCGTCGTCTTTCTTCGTCTTCCGGTTGATGTGCCGCCCGGTCCCGTCGCCATCGTCCAGGATCCCGCCGGCCGGATTGAGCTGGTCGAGGGCGGCCTGGAGCCGCTTCCGCGCCGCGATGGCCGCGGCGTCCTTCGTGTCGGCCGGCACGAGCTTCTCCGTGAACGGGGCGTCGCTGAGGTCGAACAGTTCGCCGTCCTGCGTGAGCTTCCACTTCCGGTCGGCCACGTACCACATCTTCGCCAGCTGCACGAACACCCAGTCGCGCGGCTGGCCAGCCTGGCCTCGCACCTGCGGGAGAAAGCTCCGGCCGTCGATCACTTTCTTGGCGGGCAACGTCGTGCCCACCAGCGCCGCGAACGTGGGGAAGAAGTCGCTGATATCGACCAGGTCGGTCGACACCTTCCCGGCAGGTGTCACGCCGGGCCAGTTGACGATCCAGGGCACCCGGCTGCCGCCTTCGAGCATCGTCCCCTTGGAGCCGTTGACCCGCCGGCCGCCGATCGTCGACGCGGCGGCGTGGCCGGTCGCGGTGCCATTGTCGCCCACGTAGACGAGCAGCGTGTTCTCGCGCAGCTTCTGACGCTCGAGTTCGTCGACCAGCTTGCCGACCAGCTTGTCCATGTAGGCGATGTTGTCCGCGTAGAGGTTCTTGCTGTCGGCGGCGCTGTCCGGCGTCGGCAGGATCTCGGCGTGGATGTGGGACATTGAGTAGTAGATGTAGAACGGGGCGTCGCGGTGTTTCGTGATGAAGTCGACCAGGTGCGCATGCATCACGTCCGGCATGTACTCCTTGTCGCGCAGCGGGAGGGTCTTTCCGTTTACTTCGTACGTCTTGCCCTTGTCCTGCGTGTTCCAGTAGATCCCGCTTCCGGAGAACTTCAGGTAGTCGTCGAACCCGAAGTCTGCGGGACGGAGAGGCAGTTGCCCCCACTTCCCGATGGCGGCGGTGACGTACCCCGCCTGCTTCAGGATCTTCGGCATGAATGTCTCGTCGGCGGGCTTCATCCGCCCGGTGGCGTCCTGGTTGGTCGCGCCCGTCCGGAACGCGTAGCGGCCGGTGAGAATGGTGGCGCGTGAGGGCCCGCAGAGGGGTTGCGCGTAGGCGTGCGTGAAGAGGGTGCCGCCGCGCGCCAGCGCGTCGATGTGGGGCGTCTTGTACTTGTCGGCGCCCGTACAGGCGATGTCCCCGATGCCGACGTCATCGCCGAGGATGAAGACGATATTGGGCTTCTTGTCGGCAAACACCGCGCCCGAAAGCCATTCGTGCCCGAACAGGAAGCGTGGCGCGGCCGCCGTCCCGGCTGCAAGCGCGCCTGCCTTGAGAAAGTCCCGTCGCTTCATTGTGCGCAGACCCCACGCTGCAGAAAGAAGGACCCACCGTCACCTTCACCGCGATCGAGCGTCAGGCCTAGAACTCGAAGCGCAGCCCGATCTGCATTGTGCGCATGCCCTTGTCGCTCCTGATGCTGCCGGCAGTCGGCAGGTCCACGTTGTTCTCCGGGAAGCCGAGGTTCACGATGTTGGGCAGATTGAACGCTTCCACCCGAAGCTGGAACGCGCGGGTACCGCTCAGGCGGAAGCGTCTCGAAATCGACGCGTTGATCTGCGTCGTCCCGGGCGCCGACAGGATGTTGCGGCCGGAATTGCCGAACCTGTATGCCCCGGCCGGCACGACCACGAAATCCGCGACGTTGTACCAGGCGTTGGCGTTGGGGTTGGCCAGCGTCCCCGATCCAATCCGATCGGGCCGGAACGTGACGCCCGAGAAGTTGCTGGTGGCCACGCGCGGCGTAAACGGCAGGCCGCTGTAGATCTGCCACGTACCGGCAATCTGCCAGTCGCGCGTCAGCCAGAACGTCGACCGAGGAGTCCAGATGGCGCTGCCGGCAAAGGCATGGCGCATGTCGAAGTCGGAGCGGCCCCACTCGGAGTGCAGGTTGTTGGAGTCCTGGGCCTGCGGAAAATTGTACTGGACGACGCCGCCGGTGTTGGACGACTCGTCCATCGACTTGGCGTAGGTGTACGAGGCGCGCAGGTTGAACACGTTGGAGATCCGCTGTCGCACGGTCACCTGGCCAGAGTGGTAGATCGAGTTCGATCCGTTGGCAGTGACCATGATCGACCCGAACGCCGCCATGGGCCGCGCCGAGACCGCAGCGAGGCTGGGCTGATTGATGTCGTAGCGCCGTGCCAGGTTGGTGCCCTTCGAACCCGAATAGGCAAGCTCGATGGCCGTGCCGGTTCGGAGTTCGTGCTCGAACGCCAGGTTCCACGCCTGGAGATACGGGGTCTTGGGGGAGGTGGACGTCCGGCCGTAACTGCTGGTGACGCCGCTGTACCCCACCCGGGAGAGCGGGAAAGGCGTCGACAGTGTCAGCACCGTCGGATCACTGGTCAGCCGGCTGAACGTTTGCGTAATAGCGTAGGGGAAGACCTGCGAGAACTCGTCCGCGCGGTACAGCGAATCAGTCCCGTAGAAGATCCCGTACCCGCCGCGAAGGACGGTGCTGGCGCGTCCGAACATGCGCCAGGCAAACCCGAGGCGCGGGGAGATGTCCTTCTTGTCGGGCTTGACGATCGTGGCCGGCAGCCCGACATCGGACGCCATGACGACATACGGCGCCAGCCCGACGCTGGTGATTTGACTGGTGAAATCGGCCTGAGACATGGTCCCGTACCCAGCCGCGACGACCTTGCCCATCGACGGAATGTAGTTGGCCATCGCTCCGCGCAGTTCTGTCACTGGCGGCATCAGGTCGTAGCGCAGGCCGAGATTCAGTGTCAGCGACGAGCTCACCTTGAAATCGTCCTGAATGTACGCGGCGAAATTGGTGGCCCGGTCGTGCGGGCCGTTTGGCGCCAGCGTACGCCGCGTGCTCTGCAGATAGCCAAGCATGAAGTCGGCGACCGCATGCCCCGTCCAGCTTCCCTGGGCAGTCACGCGGCCGCGCGTATCGTTCCAGCTGTCGTTCACGTAGTCGTAGCGCAGCAGGTCGGCCCCCACCTTGAAGGAATGGCGGCCCCGCAGGTACGAGAGGTTCACCGTCGCCTGGCGGTTCTGGTAGTCCCAGACCTTCGGTGCGGCGTTGATCGCGCCGATCACCGAGTAGCCGGTGATCGTGGTGTTGGGCGGACCGGCGGCGATCGGGTTGGTGGTGGTCCCATAGAAGCCCGTCGCCGCCGCCCAGTCCTTGTCGCCACTCTGCGGCCAGTGCTCGTTGTTGGTTCTATGCGAATAGTTGACGCTCGCTTCCAGCAACATCGACGACGACAGCGCCTTCAGGTACTTCACGTAGCTGAGCAACTGCAGTGTGGGATTGCAGGTGCCGAAGAAAGGAAGCTGCCCCTTGTTGCCGAGCGGATCGCACGATTTCTCGGATCGTCGGAAGAAACTCGCGGACAGCCGATCGGCGCCGCCCACCGCCTGTTCGACCTTGATGCCGATGTTGTCGTAGTTGTCGGTGCCGGATCCCTGCGCGGCGTAGTTGAAGAGACTGTCGCCCGACAGATTCGGCGCGGGATAGAAGCTGGCCAGGTTGACGGCCACCGGATTCAGCCGGTTCGCGGGAATCTGATTGCCGGGAAACGGCAGCTTGGTAAGCGGATCGACGATGGTGATTGGCGCGCCGGCGGCGTTGGTCACGCCGGCGAAATTGCCGGCCAGCATCGCCGGCGTGGGCACCAGTTGCAGCTGCGACTGCCCGGCCTTCTCGCGCAGCGATT
>Ga0334722_10008086_pt1 | contig 10097 bp, 10 predicted proteins | sample C3_bottom_MG_FD_207210 | JGI IMG/M metagenome (GOLD analysis project Ga0334722, IMG submission 207210) | Sediment microbial communities from Yellowstone Lake, YNP, Wyoming, USA - C3_bottom | ecosystem: Environmental > Aquatic > Freshwater > Lake > Sediment | place: USA: Wyoming | collected... | reverse complement strand
TCTCTTTCTTGAAACATGACGATATGGTACTATCCCTCCATGCTCGTACCTGCCGCAGATCAACAGACCCTCGCTGATTTTGACTTCGCACTTCCTGAATCGCTCATCGCCCAGGAGCCTGCTCAAGAGCGGGACCATTCGCGCCTCATGGTCCTCGATCGCGCATCGGGCATCGTTGAGCATCGCATTTTCCAGGATATTGAGGAATATCTCCTTCCCGGCGACCTGCTTGTTTTGAACAATACCCGGGTCTTTCCCTGCAGGCTGCCTGCAAAAAAACCTGGTGGAGGAAAGGCCGAGATATTCCTGATCGCCGAGCAGGGGCTCAATCTCTGGGACGCGCTGGTCAAAGGAGACGTTCCTGCAGGGAAGCGGCTGCTCCTTGATGGCGGCGTCGAGGCAGAGATCGTCAGCAACGGCGACGATGGCACGAAACGTGTCCGTTTTCATGGCGTCACGGACATCCGGAGCATCCTCACTGAGGTCGGCAGGACGCCGCTCCCGCCCTATATCAAACGGGAGCCCACCAGGTCGGACCTGGAGCGTTATCAGACCGTGTATGCAGCCCAGGAAGGAGCGGTCGCAGCTCCCACGGCCGGTCTGCACTTTACGCGTGATTTGCTCGACCGGCTTGCGGCGAAAGGCGTGGGCTCGGCAATGGTCACGCTGCATGTCGGGCCCGGCACTTTTCAACCTGTACGCGTCGAAAAGATCGTCGAACACCGGATGCTGCCGGAGCGCTTCGAGATCGCATCTGATGCAGCCGAAGCGATCAACCTCGCGAAGCGCGAGGGCCGGCGCATCATTGCGGTCGGGACGACCAGCGTGCGCACGCTGGAGACTGCCGCCCAGGAGAACGGAACGGTCGCTGCCGGAGAAGGAAGCTCGCGGCTGTTCATTTATCCCGGTTTCATTTTCAGGATAGTCGACGGCATCATCACGAATTTCCATTTGCCGAAATCGACGCTCTTGATGCTGGTTTCCGCATTTGCCGGAAGGGAACGGGTCCTGGCAGCATATAAGACGGCAGTGGAGCAGCAGTACCGTTTTTACAGCTACGGAGACGCGATGTTCATTCGTCCTGGAAAGACGAGGTAAGGCTGGTACATTCTGAATGCTATGTAAATAAAGGTCTCTTTTATAAATCAGATATAACCTTAGAGGCACAGAGGGCACGGAGAAAAACTGTATTTCCTTGTCTTGTTCTCCTCCGTGTCTCAGTGTCTCTGTGGTGGACTTAGATATTTCGTGAATGCATCAATCGAAGCTGCAGCGGACAGAAAGGCAACCCTATGAACAATGATCGAGGCGGCATTATATCCAACATTCTGATCGTGCCTGTCGGCATCGCACTTATGGTAGGTATCTTTTATCTGGGATACTATGTCGGTTCGACCAGGGCCAAGGCAGCGGCCACGGGAACGCCGCTTCCGCCGCTTCCCGATATGCTCTCGCAGCAGATACCCAAACCTGAAGAGTTCACTTTTTATAAGACGCTGACGGAAAAAGAGAACAAAACGGTCTCGATCGATGTGAGGCCGCGGCCCGTTGAGCCGGCCCCTCAGGTCGTTAAGCGGGAAACTCCTGCAGATGCCGGCGTCAGGCCCGAGACGAAGACGGCGATCAAGCCTGCGGCAGCAGCAGGAGGGAAAATTCGCTATACCATTCAGTTTGCATCGTACCCGGAAAAAAACCTGGCTGAGGCGGAAGTGAAGAAGATGAAAAAACAGGGGTATGCGGCGTTTGTCGTGGCCTTCGAGCAGGGCAAGGGCACCTGGTACCGTGTGCGGCTGGGAAGGTTCACGAACCGGACAGATGCGGAGAAACTGCTGCGGGAGGTCAAATCCAAGGAGGGCGGTTCGCCGTTCATCACGCTTGAGTAACGGGCCTGCCCTTAGTGCACGTGCTGCTGCTGTTGTCCGGCCTGCTGCACCGTAAGCTGCACGAGGCCGATGCGCTCTTCGTCAAGGAGGATCTCCAGCCAGTAGGCGCCGGGGGAGGGGAACGTGGTATTAAAGCGGACGGCAATGTCCCGGTGCCGTTGCGTTTCGCTGTACAGCACGAGCCTGCTCTCCGACTCCGAAAGGACCTGTTGCCTGTCCGGACCGAGCAGCCGGATCCTGGCGAGGAAATCGCCTTTACCGCCGGTCCATTCGTTCACGATGGCAAAGCGCGGATGGATGGCCGGGAAACTGCCGGCGTAGATGGTCTCGAAAAGCCCCATGAGGCTGAACTTGCCGCCGAGCTCCTGACGGACATCATCGCAGAGCAACGTATAGCTCAACGTTGGTTTTATCTTTACCGTAGCCATGGCCCACCTTATCATACGCTTACAACCTGCGTCAATCTGTTTTTTCTTGACAAAAAAAAGCATTCCACGTAATGTTACCGGCATTGTATGGCACACCTCGACCTCATAGCTCTGCTCGAAAGCCTTCATCCTCTTGAGCACAAAGTGCTGCTCTGTTTTGAACGCGGCGGCTCTTTTTCAGCACCCGACCTCATGCAGTGCTCCGGCCTTGATGATTCACGCCTCGATATGGCCTCGGGCTGGCTTCAGCCCAAGGGTCTCCTGCAGGTGAAGGACGAATCGATCACCTCGCTGGTGGCGCTCACGGAAACGGGCAAAGAATATCTCGAAAAAGGCACTCCCGAGATGCGGATCATCGCGGCGCTTCGCGAGGGCAAACAGTTCACGGTGAAGGATGTCATCCAGAACTGGGGAATGGACCCTTCCGAAGTAAGCTCGGCAATGGGCGGGCTCCGGGAGGCTGGCGTTGTCCGGATCGTGCAGGGTGGCGTTCTGGAACTGGTTGCCGGCGCCGATATCGCGGCATACGAATTCCTGTCCGGAGTGATCAAGACCGCATCGGAGAACGAGAATGCCGAGCTGAACACCTTCTCCGAAGCGCATCAGGCGGCCATTCAGGCGAACTTTCACAAACGGGGTAAGTCCAAGGGGATTTTCCGCATCACGGAAAAGAAGAACCGCTCCTACTCACTGACCTCCGACGGTACCGAGATGCTCCGGCTGATCAAGGAGCGCGGCGTGGTCGCCGAAGAAGCGTCGCTGCTCACCCCGGAGATGCTGAAGCAGGGGACCTGGAAGAATAAAAAGTTCCGGTCTTATAATATCGCCCTCAATCCTCCGCGCCAGAGCATCGGCAGGAAGCACCCCTATAAGGAATTCCTCGATTTCGTAAAATACAAGTTCATCGGCATGGGTTTCGAGGAAATGCGCGGCCCGCTGGTGGAGAACGAGTTCTGGGACATGGATGCGCTGTTCATGCCGCAGTTCCATCCGGCGAGGAACATTCACGATGTCTATTTCGTGAAAGAGCCGACGTCGTGCAAGAAAATAGAAGTGCCCTTTGCGAAACAGGTCGCTGCAGCGCACAAGGACGGCGGAAAGACCGGTTCGACCGGCTGGCGCTATCCCTTCGACATCGAGCGCGCAAAACGGCTTATCCTCCGGAGCCAGGGCACGGCAGTTTCGGCGCGCACCCTTGCCGCAGGCCCGAAGGTCCCGGGAAAGTATTTCTCCATCGCCCGCTGTTTCCGCTACGATTCTGTCGATGCCACCCACGCGCCTGACTTCTACCAGGTGGAGGGCATTGTGCTCGGTGAGGACGTTAATTTCACGACCCTTCTCGGCCTGCTGCAGCTTTTCGGCCAGGAGATCGCAACGGCCGGCGAATTCCAGTTCCGGCCCGCCTATTTCCCGTTCACCGAACCGTCGGTGGAGCTCCATGTGAAGCACCCCAAACTTGGATGGATGGAGCTTGGCGGCGCAGGCATCTTCAGGCCCGAGGTCACGAAGCCGCTCGGCGTCGATGTGCCCGTGATCGCCTGGGGCCTCGGTCTGGACCGCATGGCCATGGTCGCTCTCGGCATCCAGGACATCCGCGAGCTGTTCTCGCGCGATCTGGATTTTATAAGGACGAAGAAAATACAGTTAGGATAAACAAGGGTCCAGGGTCCTGGGTCCGGGGTGCAGGGTTCGGAAAAACCTGGACCCTGGCGCCTGGCCCCTGAACCCTGATTTAAAACATGCCTACTATCGATATTAAAAAACGCGACCTTGATGGACTCATTGGGAAAAAGCTTTCCCTTGAGACGCTCGAAAAACGCCTCATGCTGGCCAAGGCAGAGCTCAAGGAATATCTTGCCGAGAGCGATGACCTGAAGGTCGAGCTTTCCGACAGCAACCGGCCCGATCTGTGGTCTGCCGAAGGCATCGCGCGCCAGATCAGGATCTTTCTTGCGGGCAAGCCCGAGGCTTCTCCCTATTTCCAGCACGGCAGGAGAGCGACGCGGGAGATCCGGGTCGCCAAAGGCATGAAGGCCGTGCGGCCCTACATCGCCGCCTGCACTGCCAGCGGCATGCGCATGACCAGCGACGTGTTGGCGCAGATGATCCAGAGCCAGGACAAGCTTGCCGAGATCTTCGGCCGGAAGCGCTCGACGATATCGATCGGCATCTACGAGCTCGACAAGATCGCCTTTCCCGTGGACTACCGGCTGGCTGAGCCCTCATCAGTATCGTTCACGCCGCTCGGCATGGACCGAAAGCTGACCCTTTCCGAGATACTGGAGCAGCACCCCAAGGGCATAGCCTACGGCAATATCGTGAAACCCTTCGCTGAGTATCCGGTCCTGACCGACAGCCTGGGCCGCGTGCTTTCCTTCCCGCCGATCATCAACAGCACCGAGATCGGCGAGGTGAAGCCGTCGACGCGAAGCGTGTTGATCGAGGTGACCGGAACGGACCTCAGGATGACGGCGCTGACGCTCAATATCCTTGCCGCCAGCTTCTACGACCGCGGCGCAGACATCGAGCCGGTGAAGATCCTATACCCCTATGCCACCGATCTTGGTAAGAGCGTTTCGTTCCCGCTCGATACGTCCGTCAAGATGAAGGTATCGCTCGAAGCATTCTCATCGGGACTGGGCGAGACCGTTTCTCAAACCGACGTAAAGAAGCATTTAAGCGCCTACGGCCACCGCGTCACCACCTCCAGCGGGTCCGTCACGGTCGTGGTGCCGCCCTACCGCGACGACATCATGCATCCCATGGACCTTGTTGAGGACTATGCCATCAGCAGGGGATATGATTCGTTCCAGCCGGTCATGCCGCAGCAGTCCACGGTCGGCTCGTTGTCGGCACTGGAACTGCTGTCCGACACGGTGCGCGGCACCATGGTCGGCTCAGGCTTCCAGGAGATCATGTCCAACATTCTCTGCTCCCGCGAAGAGCTGGAAGATACGCTTTTGCCTGATGAGAAGCTTGTTGAAGTAGGGAACCCCATGTCGCTCGCTTATTCGGTGCTCAGGAACCGGGTCGTACCGTCGATCCTGGGAGTCGAGACGGCAAGTTCGAAAGCGTTCTATCCGCACCGGATATTCGAGGTCGGCGAGGTTGCCGTGCTCGACCCTTCACGGAACATGGGGACGCGCACTGACCTGCTGCTCGCGTCGCTCATTTCCCACCCGACCGCGAACTTCTCCGAGATGCACTCGTTCCTCGATATCCTGCTCTATTACCTCGGCATCGAGTACAAGCTCGATCCCGCGGAGCATCCGCTCTACCTGCCGGGCCGCTGCGGCAAGATCAATGCGTCCGGGACCGAAGCTGGGTTCATCGGCGAGCTGCGGCCGGAAGTGCTCGAGCGCCGTCAGATCACCATGCCCTCGGCAGCTTTCGAGATAAGTCTGGATGTGCTGCTGGCGCTGAGGCAGAAGAAGGCGTGAGTGTTATGACCGATACTCAGCATCTATAAACAGCAAAGGCCCTCCGGTTTTCCCGGAGGGCCTTTTTATGTTGTTGCTGTGACGTAGGATGCAGGCCGTCACTCCATCATGATCCTGTTCGGCCAGGTGTAGATGTTCATGCGCTCGCCCCGGGCGAATCCGATGAGCGTGATGCCCATATCCTCGGCATAACTTATGGCCATGCAGGAGGGTGCGGCGCGGCTGATCAGCACGGGGAAGCGGTTCCGGCCTGCCTTGGTGATGATCTCCGATGTCACGCGGCCGCTGGTGATCAGGACCATGTTCTCCAGGGGAAGGGATCGCAAGAATGCCTTGCCGATCAGCTTGTCCACGGCGTTATGCCTGCCAATGTCTTCCGAGAAAAAAAGAATGTCCTTGCCGTCGGAGAGCGCGGCGCTGTGAACCCCGCCGGTTTCGAGGTACAACGTAGAGATATTTCTGAAGGCCGAGAGAAGTCGCCTGATGTCTTCCAGGCTCATGATCTTGCCCGTAAAGGGTATCCGGCGATCGGCATCGGTGCGAAAGCTCGTAAAGGTGACCCCTTTGCCGCATCCCGAGGAGATGGTCCGTGTCGCAAATAACGCGCCGAGGTCAGGGGGCAGGTCGGTGAGCTCAATGCGTACCGTGGCTTCCTGTTCGAGTATCTCGATCTTTTTGATGACAGACCTGTTCTTCAGCAGACCTTCCGACAGGAGAAATCCGACAGCGAGCTCTTCGAGCTCGGCAGGGGTGCAGAGGAGGGTTACGAACTGCTCGTTGTTCAGCACAAGCTTGACCGGGAGCTCCGATGCAACCTCGTCAATGACCCCCTCGACAGCAGTGCCCGTTATTTTCAGGATCAATGCTTCTCGTTTAGTATCCACTGGGGAAATATAACACGGTGGGTAGGGGTTGTCAAAACGCTTTTGGCTGGGAAAAGAAAAGGCCCCGGGACAGATGTCCCGAGGCCTTGATGGTCTAAAGGAGAGGAGCTTAGAAGTTCACGTTCAAGCGTGCTGAATATTCTTTTACGTTCGAGAAATCGCCCTGGACCACAAGGTTGATAAAGGGGAAGATCTTTGTCTTCATACCTACGAATACCTTCGTTCTGGTGATGTCCTCTTTTGCGAGTGCAACGAGGCTGCTGTGCTCCTGGCTCGTGATCCATACCTCGCCGACGCCGGCATAGGGCGTGAATATCAGGATGCCCTTGCTGATGGACAGGTCAAGTGACTTGGTAGAAAGGTCCAGTTCTTTAAGTCCGGAAAGCTTGGTGTATGCGCCGCGGATCGCCACGGCGGGCATTGCCAGGCCTCCCTTGAAAACAGCATACTTAAGCTCGTAGCCGACGAGCTTGATCTCGCTGTTCGGCACGCTCGTGTAGCTCACGCCGAGGTCTATGGGGAACACGGGAAGGCCGACCTGAACGTGGATGCGGGGAAGGATCAGTGAGCTCGGGAATTCGCCGCCCGTGGCCTTAACGGCCGTGTCGATCTTATTGAAGTACGGAGCGGTCTTGTCCAGCTTTACGACGGAAGCTTCCACGCCGGCATCAAAGCCGGGCAGAACGCCGCCGAGCGGCGCTGCCGGGGACAGGGCCTGATAGCTGATCGCCATGCCCATATCAGCGCTGAACGATTTAAAATCATCCTGTGTTAAGGTTGCGGGAAATTGGATATCCGTCTTTGCCATTGCCGGAACTGCCATGACGAGCACCAACAGAACTGCAAGAACATATTTTTTCATGTAAAGCCTCCTCAGTGCGGTTATTGCGGGCTATTTGATGCTCTGGGATCATAGCCTCGTTCTGAGCAAAGGTATCAAACAAGGCATCTTTTGTCAAGATTAATATGGGCGCAGAGGCGCATCATGGCAGCAGAGAATGGAGCGTTTTTGTCAAAAACCAGTTGACAGCTCTCATCGCTCTGTGCTATTTTTTTTTAAAACGTAGCACGGAGGGTTCATGGCTGAGATCGCCCGCTTCGGCGTTTCCATCGACAACCAGCTCGTCAAAAAATTTGATGCGCTTATCGCCCGCAAAGGCTACGCAACGAGGTCTGAGGCTGTCCGGGACATGATCCGCGAGGCCCTCGTGGAACAGGAGTGGGAGTCGGGCGACCGGGAAACGGTGGGGACCATCACCATTGTCTACAATCACCACACGCGCGAACTGGACCATGCGCTCACGGACATGCAGCACAAGTCCTTTAACCAGATCATTTCGGCGCTTCATGTCCATCTTGATGCTCATAACTGCCTGGAGGTCCTGGTCGTCAAGGGCAAGAGCAGGGACATCAGAAAGATCGCTGACCGGCTCATCGGCACCAAGGGCGTAAAGCACGGGAAACTGACGATGACGACCACGGGGAAAGAATTAGTGTAGCAATATCAAAGAATAAGGTCTTTGACATGGAAACTGCCGGAGAAAGGCTTTGATAAAAGCGGATAATACAAGGCCGTATCATACTGCTTTATGAGTCAGTCCGCTGTAATCCGTGTCCAGGGTCCTTTTTCTGGCGTTGTACTTTTACGTGGCCACATAGGGGAGGGGTATGAGACTAGCTCGAATTGCGATACTTATCTGCGCCATGGCAGCAATGCCGATGTCTGCGTGGGCAATGCATCCGTTGATAACGGATGATGCGGAAACACAGGGCGCAGGAAAACTTCAGCTTGAGATGAACGCCCAGTGCGCCCGTGACAAGACGACTGCGGCAGGCATAGAAACAAAGATACGGCAAGGCGAGTTCGAGCCAGTTCTTTCCTATGGGGTGAACGATCGTACGGACCTCATTGTCGGCCTGCCCTATGAACGGGAGCAGACACAAACAGGCGGCGTGACCTCGCGGGAGCGTGGGATTTCGGACCTGTCCGTTGAAGCTAAATGGCGTTTTCAGGAACACGATGGGTTCAATGTTGCCCTGAAGCCGGGACTGACCATCCCGATCGGGAATGACGAAAAAGGCCATGGTTCGGGCAAGGTCGGCTACAGCGTTTTTTTGATCGCGGAGAAAGAAGCCAAACCCTGGTCAATATTTTTCAACCTGGGCTATATCCGCAATGATAATAAGGAAAGCACGGTCGATGAGCGTCGTGACCTCTGGCATGTTTCTCTTGCGGCGGCCAGAGACCTGTCGGAAAGCCTGAAACTCGTCGCCAACCTCGGCGTTGAATCGAACCCGGATAAACGGTCCGATAGAAAACCTGCGTTCCTGCTCGGCGGACTTATTTATGCCGTGACCGACCACGTGGATATCGATCTCGGTCTGAAAGCCGGGCTCACTGATGCTGAGATGGATTTTACGGTGCTTATCGGCAGCGCGTTTCGGTTCTGAAAGAGGTTTTGGCCGGAGGTCGTACTAATGCATATCCCTGATGGTTATCTGGGGCCGGCCACCTACGGCACCCTGTTCGCGGTCATGATCCCGTTCTGGGCCGCGGCATCCGTGAAACTGAATAGAACGCTCAAGTCCAGGCAGGCCCCGTACCTTGCGCTCGGCGCGTCGTTCAGTTTCGTGATCATGATGTTCAACATCCCGATCATCGGAGGGACGACCGGACATGCCACGGGAGCTACGATCATAGCCATTCTGCTCGGCCCCTGGGCGGCGATGATCGCCGTTTCCGTGGCGCTCATCCTTCAGGCCCTCCTGTTCGGCGACGGCGGGATCACGGCGATCGGCGCGAACTGTTTCAACATGGCAGTGGTCGGCGTTTTTGCAGGGTACGGCGTCTATCGCCTTATCGGCCTGCGTTCAGGACCGCTGAGCAAGCGGCGTGTGATGGCCGGCGCTTTAGGGGCGTACGTGAGCCTTAATGCTTCGGCGCTGGCAGCGTCGATCCAGTTCGGGATCCAGCCGCTGATCGAACGATCGGCGACAGGGCAACCGCTCTATGCGCCTTTTCCGCTCAGCATTGCCGTGCCCGCAATGACGCTTCAGCATCTGCTCGCTTTCGGATTTGTCGAGGCTATTATTACGGCGCTGGTCATTAAATATTTTCAGAAGAACGATCCGGACATGCTGGTGTAGATACGTCAGGGGCCAGGCGTCAGGGGCCAGGGTCCAGGAAGACCGGAGAAGCGGGATGACTACTGTAAAAAAACTATGGGTCGGGATCGGTGTCCTTGCTCTTCTCTCTCCGCTCGGTCTGATACTTCCGTCGTTGTTCAGGTCTGAAGGCGCCTGGGGGGAATGGAGGCTCGAAAAGATCGAAGGTCTCGCCAATTTTGTTCCCCTTGGAATGAAAAAGATCGCGGGGATCTGGAAGGCCCCCATGCCTGATTATACGGTGCCCGGACAGCGCACCGGGCTGGTTGGAGAAAGTCTCGGGTATGCATGTACCGC
>Ga0334722_10008085_pt1 | contig 10097 bp, 7 predicted proteins | sample C3_bottom_MG_FD_207210 | JGI IMG/M metagenome (GOLD analysis project Ga0334722, IMG submission 207210) | Sediment microbial communities from Yellowstone Lake, YNP, Wyoming, USA - C3_bottom | ecosystem: Environmental > Aquatic > Freshwater > Lake > Sediment | place: USA: Wyoming | collected... | reverse complement strand
CGCTCACCAGCACCGGCGCCAAGTGCGCCCTGCTCACCACCGAGGGCGTGCGCGATGCCCTGGAAATGCGTCGCGGCATCCGCGAGGAGCAGTACAATAACCGCTATACCAACGTGAAACCGCTGGTGCCGCGCTATCTGCGCGCAGGCATAGCGGGCAGATTGGACCGCAACGGCGCCGAGACCAAGGCGCTCGACCTGGAGCAGATCAGGCAGGCGCTGGCTCTGTTCAAGCGCGAAGGCGTGCAGGCGGTGTCGGTCTGCTTCATGAATTCCTTCGCCAATCCGGCACACGAGCAGGCGGCGGCCGAACTGGTGCGGCGCGAGATGCCCGAAGCCTATCTCAGCGTTTCCACCGATGTCCTGCCCTCGATCCGCTTCTACGAGCGCATCAGCACCACCGCGCTCAACTCCTACGTCGGGCCGAAGCTGAATCACTACCTGGACCAGCTCGTGGGCCGGTTGAAGGAAATCGGGTTCAAGGGCTTGCTGCTGATCATGCAGTCCAACGGCGGGGTCATCTCGCCGCAACTCGCGCGCGACAAGGCCGCCCTCACCCTGCTTTCGGGTCCGGCCGGCGGTCCGGGCGCAGGCCTGTTCTACGTCAGGGTGCACGGCCAGAACAAGTGCATCACCACCGACATGGGCGGCACCAGCTTCGAGGCCTCGGTCGCGGTGGACAGTCCGATGATCAAGAACGACGGCGAGATCGCGCGGCGCAAGATCGCCCTGCCGATGCTGGACATCCACACCATCGGCGCAGGCGGCGGCTCCATCGGCTGGCTGGACCAGGGCGGGATGCTGCGCATGGGACCGCAGAGCGCCGGCGCCGATCCGGGGCCGGCCTGCTATATGAAGGGCGGCAAGCTGCCCGCGACCACCGACGCCAACCTCGTGCTCGGATACCTGGACCCGAATTTCTTCGCCGGCGGAAAGATGAAACTGGACCTGGGCGCGGCGCGCGCGGCCATCGAAGAGCACATCGCCCGGCCCATGGGGCTCACGCTCGAGCAGGCGGCTGCGGGCATGTACCGTGTCGCCTGCAACAATATGGCCCAGGGCGTGCGCGAGGTCACGATCAAACGCGGATTCGATCCGCGCGAATTTCCGTTTATTCCTGCCGGCGGCGCCGGCCCCATCCACTCCTGCCTCATCTGCACCGAGCTGGAGATCCCGCTGCAGATCGTGCCGCGCGAATCCTCCGTGCTCTGCGCCTTCGGCATGCTGATGAGCGAGCTGAAACACGATTTCGTGCGCACCTTCGTTTCGCGTTTGAACGCCATCGACTGGGACAAGCTGTCGCAGATCATCGACAACATGACGCGCGCAGGCGCGCGCCAACTCGCCGAAGAGCGCATCCCGGAAGCGAAGCGCCGCTACGAGGTCAAATTCGACTGCCGTTACATCAAGCAGTACCACGAAGTCTCGTTCCTGGTGCCGCGCGAACTGATCGATGCGCGCGACACGGCACTGATCGCGAGCGCATTCCACGCCGAGCACAACCGGCTCTACGGCTACTCGCTGGAGCAGGAGAACACGCCGGTGGAAATCATCAACGTGCGGGTGCAGGCGATCGGCCTCACCGACAAGCCCCATTACCGGCTAGAGTCCTGGGCCGGAGCCGACGCCAGCGCCGCGGCCAAAGGCAGGCGCAAGGTCTATATCCCGGAAACCAACGGCTTTAGCGAGGTGGCGGTCTACGACGGCCACAGGATGCGCTTCGGCAACCGCGTGGCCGGCCCGGCCATGATTGAGCAGGAGACCACGGCGATTTTTCTCAGCGCCTCCTACGATTGCGTAGTGGATGCCTACGGTTCCTTTGCGCTGTATCAGAAAGGCCGCGAGGATCTGGTCAGCAGCTGCCTCGAACAAGAGACGGAGGTGACGACATGAGCAAGGAGCAGGGGCCCCGCGCAGCGGGGATGCGACTGGCCGCGATTGTCGTCTGTCGCCGACGGCACAGACGCGAATCGGCGAAAACGGAGGCGATCTCGTGAATACGGATGGAACCAAAATGAAGATCGATCCGATCCTGCTCTCGGTCTATGCCAGGACGTTCAAGTCGATCACCGACGAGATGAGCATCTCCATGGCGCAGACCACGCGCTCGCCCATTCTTTGCGAGGCCAAGGACTATGTCACCGGCCTCTACGACGGTGAGGGCAATATGCTGGAGCAGACTGAAAACCTGCCGATACTCGCGTTCTCGCTGGCGCCGGTATGCAAGTACATCAAACAGTACTTCGGCGACGAAATCTATCCGGGCGACGTCATTTTCCACAACGACGTGTTCAGCCTCGGCAACCAGAACAACGACGTGGCCGCGTTCAAGCCGGTGTTCGCGGACGGCAAGCTGGTCGCCTGGACCGCGGTCAAGGGCCACCAGGCCGACATCGGCGGCAATGTCGCCGGCGGCTACAACCCGAATGCGGTCGAGGTGTGGCAAGAGGCGCTGCGCATCCCGCCGGTGAAAGTGGTCGAGAAGGGCAAGCTGCGCAAAGACGTGTGGAATCTGATTTTCGCCAATGTCAGGCTGGACATCGTGCAGCACGACATGAAAGCCGAGATGGGCGCCTGCACCGTGGGCGAGCGCCGCCTGCTCGAACTGCTGCGCAAGTACGGCGTCGACAGTTACGCGGCGCACAAGCAGGCGCTGTTCGACGCCACGCGCAAAATGATGCAGGCGGAGATCGCGAAAATTCCGAACGGCAACTATGCCGGCGAGGGCTACGTCTACTATGACGGCCGCCACGAAGGCTCCAAGTTCACCATCCGTGTCGACATCGAGGTCAAGGACAGTTCGATCAAGTTCGATTATTCGCGCACCGATGCCCAGACCAATGGCTTCGTCAACGGCACCTACACCTCCAGCGCCTCGGCCACCATACTTACCCTGCTGCAAATGGTGAATCCGGATATCCCGCACAACGAAGGCATGGTGCAGCCGATCGAGATCGTTATTCCAGAGGGGACCATCCTCAACGCGGCCTATCCCAAGGCCACCACCTTCGGCAACCACCTGTGCCCGCCCAATGCCGATGCGATCCAGCGCGCGCTGGCGCCGGTGATGCCGGATCGCGTCACCGCCGGCTGGAACAACCTGCTCGCCTCGCTCACCACCGGCATCGATCCGAGAAACCAGGAGAAGTACGTCGACATCGGCTTCATGGGCCTGAAGGGCGGATCGGGCGCCATGCGCGGCACCGACGGCTACGACCACATCGGCATGATAGACGCCTCCGGCGGCGTGCTCGACCAGGACTATGAAATGTTCGAGCAGCAGACGCCGCACACCCTGATCAAGCACGAGCTGCTCACCGATTCCGCCGGCGCCGGCGAATGGCGCGGCGGGCTCGGCGTCGAGACGCTCTTCGAAATCGGCTCCGACGACACGCAGCTGGTGACGTTCGGCGACGGCGATTTCGAGCCGGCCTTCGGCCTGTTCGGCGGCGGCTCGGGCGGGCTCAATTTCATCCGCCTGCGCTACCCCGACGGCCGTACCGTGGTGCCGAAGAACAAGGACCTGATCACCGGCGTGCCCAAAGGCACGCTGTACCATCAGGTGGCGAGCGGCGGCGGCGGCTACGGCGACCCGGGCAAGCGCGATCGCAAGCTGCTCGAGGAAGAGGTGAAGAACGGTTTCATTTCGGCCGAGGCGGCGCACGAGCACTATGGCGGCTGAGCCGCGCAAGGACCGACGAGCATGAACTTCGAACTCACCGAACAGCAGAAAGCCGTGCGCGACACGTTCGCGCGCTTCTGCGATGAACGCATCGCGCCGCAGGCCGCAGCGCTGGACGAAGCGCACGCGTTTCCGCGCGCGCTGTTCAAGGAACTGGCTGATCTCGGCTTCTTCGGCATGCGCTATCCGGAGGAAGTCGGCGGCACCGGCATGGCGCTGACGGAGTTTTGCCTCGCCCTGGCCGAAATCGCGCGCGGTTCCATGTCGCTCGCCGGCGCCGCGGCGATGCAATCCCTCATGGGCACCAAGTTCCTGCACATGCTCGGCAATGCGGACATCGTCGAGCGGCTGTTCAAACCCGCGCTGCGCGGAGAAAAGATCGCCGCGATCTGCATGACCGAGCCCAACGCCGGTTCCGATCTGGGTTCCATCGCCACCGCGGCGAAAAAAGTCGAGGGCGGCTATGTGCTGAACGGGCGCAAAACCTGGATCACTTCGGCACCGATCGCCGATTTCTTCACCGTGTTTGCCAAGGCGGGCGAGGAAAAGAAGCTCACCATCTTCCTGGTCGAGCGCGGGTTCAAAGGACTCACCGTCGGCCGTGCGATCCACAAAATGGGCGTGTGGGCCCTGCCCACCTCGGAAGTCAGTTTCGACGAGTGCTTCGTCCCGGACAGTCACCGCCTGAGCCGGGAGGAAGGCGACGGCGAAGGCCATCTGCGCAAGACCCTGGCCGAGATCCGCATCATCACCGGCGCCATGGGCCTGGGCATCGCGCAGGCGGCGCTGGATGAAGCCGTGCGCTACGCTTCGGAGCGCAAACAATTCGGCAAAGCCATCAACAGCTTCCAGGCGATCCAGTTGAAGCTCGCCGAAATGGCGACCGAACTCGAAGCCGCTGTACACCTCGTGCGCTACGCCGCCTGGCTGCGCGATGCCAATCTGCCGCACCACAAGCAGGCGGCGATGGCGAAGCTGTTCGCTACCGAAACCGCAGCGACGATCTGCGACAAGGCGGCGCGGGTGCTGGCCTCCTATGGCTTTGCCATGGAATACCCGGTGCAGCGCTATCTGCGCGACGTGCGTTTTCTGCTGATTGGCGGCGGCACCAGCGAAATTCTTAAACTCATCGTCGCTAAAGAGCTGAGCACATGAAACCAATCAAGGTACTACTCGCGAAGCCGGGTCTGGACGGGCACGACCAGGGCGCCAAGATCGTGGCCCGCGCGCTGATGGACGCGGGCTTCGAAGTGATCTATACCGGCCTGCGCCAGACGCCCGAGGCCGTGGCGCGCATGTCGCTGGAGGAGGATGTGGATGTGATTGCGCTCTCCAGCATGGCCGGCTCGCATGTGCATTTCTGTCAAAAGCTGAAGCCGCTGCTCGAAGCCGGCGGGCTCACCGACAAGCTGTGGCTGATCGGCGGCTGCCTGCCGCAGCAGGACCATGCGGCCTTGCGCGACCTGGGCTTCAAGGGCATCTTCCCCACCGGATCCAAACTCGACGCGATCGTCGACTACATCCGCGGCAACGCAAGGACCAGCTGACATGGACGAGCGCACCAAGCCCGAACTGAAGCCCGTCGTCAACGAATCCGGCATCGAGGTTCAGCCGCTGTACACCGAGGAGGACGTACTGAAAAGCGGCGGCTACGACATGGTCGGCCTGCCGGGCGAATATCCGTTCACGCGCGGCATCCACCGGCTGATGTACCGCAAGCAGCCCTGGACCATGCGCCAGTACGCGGGCTTCGGCAACCCGGCCGAGACCAACCAGCGCTTCAAGTACCTGATCGCCAACGGCCAGACGGGTTTGAACGTCGCCTTCGACCTGCCCACGCAAATCGGCCTGGATTCGGACGACCCGCTGGCCGAGGGCGAAATCGGCCGCGTCGGCATGTCGGTCGACACCCTGCGCGATTTCGAGGTCGCCTTCGACGGCATCGACCTGAACAAGATCACGGTGTCGCTCACCATCAACGGCGCGGCGGCGGTGCTGATCGCCATGTACCTCGCGATGGCGGAGAAGCGCGGCTACGACCTCGCGCAACTGCGCGGCACGGCGCAGAACGACATCCTGAAGGAATTCATCGGCCGCGGCACCTGGGTCTATCCGGTCGAGCCTTCGATCAAGCTCGTGGGCGACACCATAGAGTACTGCGCCGAGCATGCGCCCAGATACAGCCCGGTATCGGTCTGCGGTTACCACATCCGCGAGTCCGGCGCGACGCCGGCGCAGGAAATGGCCTACGCCTTCTGTATCGCCAAGGCCTATGCCGACGAGGCCATCAAGCGCGGCCTGCCGATCGACGAGTTCGCCGGGCGGCTGTCCTACAACTTCAATATTTTCGGCAACATCTTCGAACAGGTGTGCAAGTTCCGCGCCGGCCGCAGCCTGTGGGCCAAGATCATGAAGGAGGAATACGGCGCGGAAAAGCCCGGCTCGATGTGGCTGCGCATGATCGCCGGCGGCGGCGGCGGCGGGCTGACCTTCGAGCAGCCGGAAAACAACATCGTGCGCGGCGCCTACTACGCGCTGATCAGCGCCCTCTCCGGCGCCCAAACCATGGCGCTGTGCTCGTACGACGAGGCCTACACCATCCCCACCGAATATTCGGCGCGCATTTCGCTGCGCACCATGCAGATCCTGATCGAGGAGATGGGCCTGACCGAAACCGCGGATCCGCTCGCAGGCTCCTACTATGTGGAGACCATGACCAACCAGATGCGCGACAAGATCGTCGAGATCATGGCCGAAACCGATGCCGAGGGCGGCATCGTCAAGCTGGTTTCCGAGGGCATCATCCAGTCCAGGGTATCGGCGCAGGCCTACCGCATGCAGCGCGATATCGAAACCGGCAAGTTTCCCAAGGTCGGCGTCAACCGCTACCGCAACGAGCGCGAGGAAGATCATCCGGTCGAATTCCATTCGTATAAGGAGGAAGACGCCCGGCTCCAGATCGAACGCCTGAGGCAGGTGCGCGCAGAGCGCGACCAGGCCAGGGTCGATCTGGCCCTGGCGCGCGTTCGATCGGACGCGCAGTCCGGCGCGAACCTCATGCCCGCCATCGTCGAGGCGGTGAAAGCCTACGCCAGCGTAGGCGAGATCACGCACGAAATGGTGAAAGTGTACGGGCGCTACAAAGAACCGATTCGCTTCTGAGGGGCAATGCCAATGACCGATATCCAGCACTACGTCGCACCCACCAGCCTGGAGCAGGCGGCCGAGACGCTGCGCGCGGGCGATGTCACCATCCTCGCCGGCGGCACCGACCTGATGCCGCAGAGCCAGAGCGGCCGCCTGAAGATCAAGCGCACGCTGATGAATATTCATCATGTCCCGGAGCTCAATGGCATCGCGATCGACGGCGGCGCGATCCGCATCGGCGCGCTCGCCACCATGACCGATATGCTGCAGAGCAAACTGCTGCAGCAGCACCTGCCGATACTGGTCGAGGCCTGCGACCATTTCGCCAGCGACCAGATCCGCAACGCCGCGACCCTGGGCGGCAACATCTGCAACGCCTCCCCCGCCGGGGATACACTGGTGCCCTTGCTGGCCCTGGACGCCGAAGTCGAACTCGCGTCCAAACCCAACGGCAGCCTCAGCCGGCGCCGCATGCCGCTATCCGAATTCTTCATCGGCCCGGGCAGGACGAAACTCGGCGCCACCGAATTGCTGACCGGCGTGCGCATCCCGCTGCCGGGTCCCGCCCGCACCGCCCGTTTTTTCAAGTTCGGCACGCGGCCGGCGCTGGACATTTCCACCGTGTCGATCGCCATCGCCGGCACGCTCAAAGACGGCGCGCTGTCGCAGGTGCGCGTCGCCTTCGGCGCGGTGGCGCCGGTGCCGATGCGCGCACCGCGCACCGAGCAGGCCCTGGAGGGCAGGCGCCTGGACGCCGCAAGCATAGACGCGATCGCGGACGTGGCGCGCGACGAGGTGACGCCGATCGACGACGTCCGCGCCAGCGCCTGGTACCGCAAGGAACTGATCCACAACATCACCAAGAGGATGCTCGCCCATGTCGCTCAAACATGAGATCGAATTCAGCCTGAACGGGGTCAAACGGCGCGCCACGGTGCGCGTGGACATGAGCGCCCTGGATATGCTGCGCGAAGTCATCGGCCTCACCGGCACCAAATACGGCTGCGGCGAAGGCGAGTGCGGCGCCTGCACCATCCTGGTCGACGGCCTGTCGCTCAACGCCTGCCTCATGTTCGCGGTCGACTGCCAGGGACGGGAGCTCGTGACCATAGAAGGGCTGGCCGCAGATGCCAGGGCGGACGCGCTGCGCGCCGCTTTCGTGGAACACGGCGCGGTCCAGTGCGGCTACTGCACGCCGGGCATGGTGATGCAGGCGAGCCATGTGCTCGCCGCCCATCCGCATGCCGACGCAGCCGCGATCAAGCGCGGCATCGAAGGCAATCTTTGCCGCTGCACCGGCTACAAGAAGATCGTGGACGCGATCGCTTCCGTGAACAGCGCCGACAAGGAAGGAGTTGCGCCATGAATGTTCGCGAAAAGAAAATCCGCTTTCTCGCGCCCGAAACCCTGATCGGCAAGCGCATTCAAAAAATGGACGCGCCGGAGAAGGCCAGCGGCAAGACGCGCTACATCCACGACATCGATCTCCCCGGCCAGCTGTACGGCAAGATCCTGCGCTCGACGCGCGTGCATGCGCTGATCAAGAGCATAGACACGTCCGCAGCACGAGCGCTGCCGGGGGTGCACGCGGTGATCACGGCGGCCGACATCGTCAACCAGCGGCCGATCGGAGTGGCCAAGGATCATCTGCCGCTGAAATCGGGCAAGGTGCGCAGCCTGCGCGACGAGGTCGCCGCCGTGGCGGCCGAGTCCGAGCGCATCGCCACGGAAGCGCTGCAGCTGATCAAGGTAGAGTACGAAGATCTTCCCGTGCTCACCGACCCGGCCGAAGCGATCAAGCCGGGTGCGGTGTTGGTCCACCCGGAACCGCACCGGCCCGACGGCGAGCAGCACCTCAAGCCCACCGGCCCGGTCGCGTTCACCGGCAAGTCCGACAATATCGCCATGCGCTTCGACTACTGCCACGGCGACGTCGCCAAGGCCGAGGCCGAATCGGACGTGGTGGTCGAGGACACGTTCAAGCTGCATTATGTGACGCATTGCTGCCTGGGGGTGTCGGGCATGATCGCGGAATTCGATGCTTCCGGCAAACTGCTCATGTACTCGAATACGCAGGTGCCGTTCCTGCACAAGCGCGAATTCGCCGAAATTCTCAACATGGATCCGGGCCAGATCCGTATCATCCAACCCGCCATCGGCGGCGGCTTCGGCTCGAAGCTCGACATCTACCCGTTCGAGGTGATCTGCGTGTTTCTTGCGCGCGCGGCGAAGCGCCCGGTGAAGCTGGTGTTCACGCGCGAGGAGGAATTCATCTCCTCGCCCACGCGCCAGCCGGTGCTGCTGACCCTGCGCTCCGGCTGCAAGAAGGACGGCAGCCTGACTTTCCGCCAGGTGCACACCCTGCACGACAACGGCGCCTACACCTCCTGGGGCGCGACCACGCCGTTCGTGATGATGCAGACGTTTTCCTCGCTCTACCGCGTGCCGAACTGCGACTATCACACCCTGGCCGTGTACACGAATAATCCCTACGCCGGATCGTTTCGCGGCTACGGCAACCTGCAGGCCACCTTCGCCGTGGAAGCGCACATGGACAAGATGGCCGAGGCGATCGGCATGAATCCGCTGGATTTCCGCCTGAAGAACGCCCAGGACGAGGGCGAGATCAGCGGCCAGGGCATGGATTTCAAGAGCTGCGGCTTCAAGGACTGCCTCACGATCGCGGCCGAACGCAGCGATTTCCGGCGCAAGCATGCGCAGAACATCAAGAACCGCGCCGCGCCCGGCGCGATCAAGCGCGGCATCGGCATCGCCTCGATGCTGCACGTCGGCGGCGGCGCCAAGATCTATCCCTCGGACGGCTGCGGCACCATCCTGAAACTGGACGACTTCGCCCAGGTGACGCTGATCACCGGCGCATCCGAAATCGGACAGGGTTCGGAAACGGTACTGTCGCAGCTGGTGTGCGAAGAGCTGGGCCTGCCCATGTCGGCGCTCACCGTGGTCAACAACGACACCGCGATCACGCCCTGGGACGTGGGCGTGCATGCGAGCCGCACCACCTTCATCGCCGGCAATTCCGCGCTGGGCGCGGCGCGCCTGGCCAAAGCCAAGATTCTGTCTGCGGCGGCAAAGAAATTCGATTGCCCGGCGGGCGACCTCGATCTGCGCGGCGGCTGCGTCATCAAGGCCGACAGCGGAGAAGTGCTCACCGATCTGCCGCGGCTGATGCGCAACATGCATTTCCAGGACAAGGCCGAACTGGTGATGACCACGTTTTACTACGAGCCGCCCAGCACCCACCAGGA
>Ga0334722_10008084_pt1 | contig 10097 bp, 6 predicted proteins | sample C3_bottom_MG_FD_207210 | JGI IMG/M metagenome (GOLD analysis project Ga0334722, IMG submission 207210) | Sediment microbial communities from Yellowstone Lake, YNP, Wyoming, USA - C3_bottom | ecosystem: Environmental > Aquatic > Freshwater > Lake > Sediment | place: USA: Wyoming | collected... | reverse complement strand
TTGTTTTCCTATTTAAAGAGTAAGGTTATTAAAGCGCTGATTGATTCTCACCCTTATGAAGAGGTTGCTTATGATATATATTCACTGGAAAATAATAATGTTGATTTCGGACTTGGTTGCACAGGTGAAATGACCAGGGCAATATCTGAAAAAGATTTTTTAAAACTGGTTGCTGAAGTTTTTAATTGCAAAGGACTCAGGTTCTCAAAACTATCAGGTAAGAAGTTGAAAAAGATAGCATTATGTGGAGGCTCAGGAGCATCGCTTCTGGGTATGGCAATTGCTTCGGGAGCTGATGCCTATATAACTGCAGATATAAAATATCATACCTTTTTAGAAGCTGAGAACAGGATTTTGCTTATTGATGCCGGGCATTTTGAGACTGAAAAATACTCAACAGAAATATTAAACGATCTAATTATTAAAAAATTCCCTAAATTTGCAGTCCGGTTTTCAAAAACAAATACGAATCCGATAAATTATTTGTAAAGATGGAAAAAGCGAAATCACACGATTCAGAAATTTCAGTGGAGGACAGACTAAGAGCTTTATATAGCCTTCAGCTCGTCGATTCAGAAATAGATAAGATAAAGACCCTTAGAGGTGAATTGCCACTTGAGGTTCAGGACCTGGAGGATGAAATAGCCGGACTGGAGACCAGGCTTGGAAACCTGAAAGATGAGGTAGTAAATCTTGAAAAGTCAGTTGCCAACAAGCTAAATGAAATATCTTCTGCCGAATCTCTCATTAAAAAATATGATGAGCAGCAAAAGAATGTCAGGAACAACCGTGAATATGATTCGCTTTCTAAGGAGATTGAATATCAGAATCTTGAGATTGAACTTTTCAACAAGAAGATAAGGGAGTTCAATTTCCAGATAGATGAGAAAAAAGTTGTAATAGCTGAATCAGAGGCTCTTCTTGCAGACAGAAAAACAGACCTTGAAAATAAAAAGTCAGAGCTTGACGAAATTATTTCTGATACACAGAAGGAGGAAGAAGGTCTTTATAAGAAATCGGAGAAAGTTGAATCAATTATAGAAGACAGGCTTCTTACTGCTTATAAGAGGATCCGTACCAATGCCCGTAATGGTCTTGCAGTGGTTCCCGTGCAGAGAGATGCATGCGGAGGTTGCTTCAACCAGATCCCTCCACAGAGGCAGCTTGATATCAGATCAAGAAAGAAAATCATCGTATGTGAATATTGTGGAAGAATTCTTGTTGATGATGAGATAATTAAGGAAGGTCATATTTAGATACCTGAATCAAATCCATATTAAGCTGATTCCATTGGGATCAGCTTTTTTGTTTTTGCTAACTTTACATAAAATTCTGCTCCGCATGACATCTGATGATTTTAGAAAGCTTGTATCAGAAGGCATTCCTGACGAACTGCCTCCTGTAAGACAATATGATAATAGCATTAATCATGCACCCAAAAGGAAATCAATACTTAACAGGGAAGAGAGAAAACTTGCACTTAAGAATGCTCTCAGGTATTTCCCTGAGAAATTTCATCAAGCATTATCGGAAGAATTTGCAGGAGAACTTGAGAAATATGGCAGGATCTATATGTACAGGTTCAGACCTGACTATGAAATAAAAGCGCGGAATATTAATGAGTTTCCTCACCTGTCAACAGGCGCGGCAGCCATAATGCTCATGATTTCAAATAATCTCGACAACCGGGTTGCCCAGCATCCGCATGAGTTGATAACATATGGCGGAAACGGGGCTGTATTTCAGAATTGGGCTCAGTACAGGCTTACGATGAAATACTTGTCGGAAATGACAGATGAGCAGACACTTGTGGTTTATTCCGGCCATCCTCTGGGACTATTCCCTTCGCACAGGGATGCTCCGAGAGTCGTTGTTACAAATGGAATGGTAATACCAAACTATTCTTCACAGGATCACTGGGAGAAGTTCAATGCACTCGGAGTGTCACAGTACGGACAGATGACTGCAGGTTCGTACATGTACATCGGACCACAGGGGATTGTGCATGGAACAACAATCACAATCCTGAATGCTGCCCGGATGACTTTCGGCGATAATTTCAAAGGTAAACTATTCCTTTCCTCGGGTCTTGGAGGCATGTCAGGAGCACAGCCAAAGGCAGCCACTATTGCGGGTATGATATCAGTCATTGCTGAGGTAAATCCAAAAGCTATCCGGACCAGGTTCTCACAGGGATGGGTCGATGAGGTCCACAGTGATTTGAATAGCCTGGTCAAACGTGTCAGGGAGGTTCAGGCCGCAGGTAACATTGCATCAATCGCTTATGAAGGTAATATTGTTGATGTATGGGAAAAGTTTGCTGAAGAGAATATAAAAGTTGATATAGGATCAGATCAGACATCACTCCATAATCCCTGGGCAGGAGGCTATTATCCTGCAGAATACTCATTTGAGGAATCCAATATAATGATGGTTGAAGAACCTGATAAATTCAAAGAGGCAGTTTATAAATCTCTTGTAAGGCAGGTTAAAGCCATAAACATGCATTCAGCGCTCGGGACCTATTTCTTCGATTATGGAAATGCATTTTTGCTTGAGGCATCACGGGCAGGAGCAGATGTTATGAAAAGGGATGGGACATTCAGGTATCCATCTTATGTACAGGATATTATGGGCCCATTATGTTTCGACTACGGATTCGGGCCTTTCAGATGGGTATGCTGTTCAAATGATTCATCTGACCTTGCTGAAACTGACCGGATAGCCGAGGAAATACTCGTAAAGATTTCCAAAAATGCTCCGGCTGAGATCACAAGACAACTCGCCGATAATATACACTGGATAAAAGAAGCCGGCAGAAACAGGCTCGTTGTGGGTTCTCAGGCAAGGATCCTTTATGCCGATTCGGAAGGAAGGATAGCAATTGCGGAGGCATTCAACAAAGCAGTTGCCGCCGGGACTATTTCAGCTCCTGTTGTAATAGGCAGGGATCATCATGATGTTTCAGGCACTGATTCACCATACAGGGAGACTTCTAATATCTACGACGGATCGAAGTTTACCGCCGATATGGCAGTTCAGAATGTGATAGGCGATTCATTCCGTGGCGCTACATGGGTTTCTTTACATAACGGAGGAGGAGTTGGCTGGGGTGAGGTAATAAACGGAGGATTTGGTATGGTGCTTGATGGTACTGATGAGACCAGTAAAAAACTTCGTAACATGCTTCACTGGGATGTAAATAATGGGATCGCACGCAGGAGCTGGGCCCGAAACAGCGAGGCAATATTTGCAATCAGGAGGGAAATGGCAAGGACACCTGAGTTAAAAGTTACTCTTCCAAATCTTGTTGATGATGATCTGATTGACAGCGCAGTTAAGTAACTCGGAATATTATTTTTTTGAAATCAGCACAACTGCCAACGCAACAACACCCTCTTCCCTTCCTGTAAAGCCAAGCTTTTCAGTGGTTGTTGCCTTGATTGAGATATTTTCAGGTAATGTCGAAAGGATTTCCGCGATAGTTTTTTTCATATCAGGGACAAAGGGGGCTATTTTAGGTTTTTCGAGGCAAATAGTGCAGTCAAGGTTAGCAATGCTGTAGCCTTTTTCACTTATCAGTCCAAATGTCCGACTGAGAAGTAATTTACTGTCAATACCTTTGAACTCTTCACTGCTGTCGGGGAAGTAATAACCAATATCTCTGAGACCTGCTGCTCCAAGAAGTGCATCACATATCGCATGAATGAGAACATCACCGTCGGAATGAGCAACACAACCTTTTTCTGATGGAACAGGAACGCCTCCGAGCCAGAGTTTCAGACCATTCTCAAGCCTGTGAAAATCAATTCCCTGACCAATTCTGATTTTCATCCTTTGGTTTTGCTGGCGTTGCGCAAAGCATGTATGTCGAAAGCAAGAGAGAATCTCAGGGTTCTTGCAAGAGGATGGTTCTGAACAAGAGGCATCAGGTAGGAAAAATCAAGTGTGAAAGCATTCAGCCTGAAGCCTGTACCAACTGTAAAGTACTTACGGTTTCCTTTTGTTTCATGCTCATGAAAATAGCCGCCCCGGAGTGCAAAAATATTATTGTACCAGTATTCGGCTCCGATTGAATATGTTATTTCATGCATCTCTTCCTTAAATCCTCCCGGTGCATCATAGAACGACTGAAAAATGGCAACCGGTACTGACACGTTAGGATCTTTTCCTGCAATTATACTGTCAGGATTTGAAGTGCTGTATATGGGAGGAGTTGGTACAAGCAGCTTGTTGAGGTCAAGTGACATCGAGAGTTTGTTATAACTGTCAAGATCAACGGAAAATGATGTCCCAAGCCTCATATTCATTGGAATAAAATCTGAAGTCTGGGAATCAGAGTAGCTCATCTTGGTACCAATGTTGGAAAAGTTCAGCCCGTAAGCCATCTCACCATCCTTACTAAAGATTGATATATTCTTATGATAATAGCCTGAAATATCGGCTGCAAATGAGATACCCGGTTTAGTTGCTACACCCCCTGAATATGAGCCGCCTGTAAGATTTGAATAGATAAATCTGAAAGCAACTCCTCCTGAAAAGTTTTCACTAAACAGTCTTCCATAGCCAAGGTCAAATGAAAATTCGTTAGGTGTGAAGGTACGCTCCAGGTTTCCGTATTCATCTGTAAAGGGAACGTCACCAAGTGATGAATAGAGAAGACTTGAACTTACAACCTGCTTTTTGTCAATCCTTGTATACCCTGTAAGTAATGCAATATTGATATCCGGTACGAGGGTTCTCAGCCAGGGAGAATAGGAAAGGCCAACACCACCCTTGCCGTCGATGAAGGCAAATTTGGCTGGATTCCAGTGCATGCTATAAACATCAGGTGAGGTTGCTACGCCGGCATCACCCATACCTCCGGCTCGTGAATCAGGTGCAATAGTCAGGAAGGGAACCACAGTCTGGATCGCATTCAATTCATCTGAACTCCCCTGCCCATACAGCATTGTTCTTCCTGTCAGAACAAGAATTATTGTCAAAAATATTATTGTACTTTTCTTCATTTCAACTGATTCTACGACTTTGCAAATATAAAACAAATATTGACCTCATTTATTGTGTAATGTCTATAAAAAGATCATACGTCCTGAAGCACTGGCAGTTTCTCCTTCAGGTGTTGATATTATAACCTTGTAGGGATACAATCCTCTTCCTACCCTGCTTCCGCCATCATCCTTACCATCCCATATGACAGGAGGCAGAGAAAATCCGGAGGATTGAACCTTCGTCTTTATGATTTTTATCACTTTACCATTCATACTATAAATATTAATAAGAACATCGAGTTCCGTATCGGGTCTGTTATGTTCAGTTGTGATACTGGTCTCATTGAAGAACGGGTTGGGATAGTTGATAAGGTTATTCAGAACAAATGTGCCATCCTTTTCAACCACAAACCGGAGTGTTTCCTCTGATGAATTATTAAAATTATCCCAGGCTTTAAGTGTAAGCGTATGATTGCCATCAGAAAGGTTTGAAAGATCGTATTCAAGCTTACCCTTCTGGTAATTATTGAAGTCATTATCAAAGTATTCGTTGAGGATAAAGGAGTTATTCTGGTCATTGTCCAGGAAAGCAGTAAGATCGTGACCTATACCGGATCCGGTTGTGTTTATTCCGCTTCTGTCTTCAATTACAGCAAGCAGTACAGGATTAGTGTCTGTCATGCCTCCGTCTTTGAAGAGAGTGTCATTCATAAACAATTTAATATCAGGGCCCTGCGTGTCACTTATCACAGCCTGTGCGAAGCCGCCAACAATAATCTCCTCAAATTTCCCCTGCATATCCTGTAGATTATCTGATGCATAATAGCTGATCTTCCCGTTGCCTGTTGTATAATCAATATCCCTTGGCACAATGAAAGTAAATGAGAACATTCCCTCTTTTGCCCTTGTTTTGCCTCTGTAGAGGATATTGTTCCTGACAGGAAATTCCTCGCTTGATCCTCCGTCATTTGCCAGTGTTCTGACTTTAGTTTCCTTATCAAATACCAGGGGTGAGACAATTCCATTAAAATTACTCATTAAATTTCCATGTATATCTTCGATATGCCCTGAAACAGTGACAATCGTCAAGGCTTTCAGACTGTCAATTTTCCCTGTGACAGCCACGCTGTTAACCGAATCAGTAATGACATTCCCGTGCCATGGAAATTCAAGCTTGAGTGCAGGATCTCCAAGCAGGGTGAAGTTCCGTTTGTTAGGTCCGTTACCTGAATTATTCTTGGCCAGCCTGATAATATCGCCAAGAGCAAGTGGATTACCAGCCGAATCCCTGTCGAAAGCGAAGTTGAAGATGTTACGGTTAAGAAATGCATTAGGTGCGGAATAAACAACCCGGGTTGTTGACATCAGGGCAATAGCTCCTGTTTTACCTCCGATGAGAGTAAGTTCGCCAGCCGATGTTTTAGCCGTATTTTTACCCGTAAGTGAATTTATCTCAATGTCATCAAACCTGCTGAATTCACAGGTGGCTGTAATCAAAAGAGGCAGCCTGCCTTCATTCTTCCATGAATTGATATCCTCGGTCTTTAGTACGCCCTCATGTGCCAGTCCGCCTTCGCTTCCATGACCTATGTAATTAAATATGAGGCAACCGGAGTTTATCCGGTCGTCGATCGCCTTATTGACATCAGGATAGGATTGTCCGTTCACAGTTGTAGTTTGCCTGTAGGCATCCAGGTATATTTTACTAAGGTTAAAGGCAGGTACGCTGTCATCAATAATTTTTGCAAGAGCCTCGGCATCCGAAAGGTGGGTGTTACCATCCTCATCGTCTGCCGTAAGACAGATGATGTTTTTCCAGTCCCCGTCATTTGCAGGATCGAGGTATGACCGGATTTTAGAAATCACTATACCTGCCTGAGCCGTATCTCCGACCGGCAGCCTGCCAATGCCTATGTCCTCAGTTCCATCTGCCTCTCCTTCATTATCTTCCAGCAAACCATAAAAATCGTCGGATGTAAATGATGAGACCACTACATTTGAATTCTGTGACTGATAGGTTGGAATGAAATTCGGATTATTGGGAGGGAGCGTTTTGTTCTCAAATGATCCATCTCCGAATAAAAGCAGATATCTCAAAGGTTTTTTTGTATTCCTCTGACTGAGATATTTCATCCTGACAAAATTTCTGATTGCCACAATATCAGGAATTCCTCCCGAGAACTCATTGTAAATCTGTTCAGGTGTCACTATCAGGGAAACAATGCCATCATTCTGTTCGTGTAAATCTGCAAGCTTACGTGCCTGATTCAGAAATATTGGGTGAGCTACTATAATCATATCTGCCGGAGCAGACCCATGCAGATCCTGATTAGGTACCGAAGAATTTCGTATTACGGGCGTCAAAGCGTTGCTGACAGAAAAGATGACATATGATCTAAGAGTCTGAGAACTATCCTTGTATGAAATAGTTTCACCAGCTTTTTTATAAAGGATCTGTCTGACATTATTGATATCGCTCACATCCCAGATAACTGCATCAGTATTGTCCGATATTATTCTGAATTCGGTTATTCTCCCAGGTCCTGTTGATCTTGAATCACTGATCTGAAGAAATGTGCCTTTATACCTGTTGGTTTTGCGGCCCTGGAAGGTAATATAATCGAGCCAGCCGGCATTTTCAGATGAAGTACCGTTGTTTATATATTTGAGATCATAAACAGGAGAGGCAGATCCCGGGAAAACTGAATCGGTATATTCCGTAATATTTGCATAAGTGCCGGTATAGTTATAGAGATTGACTGCCGGTACAGATATATTCTTAATAAGTATGCTCCCTTCACTCATTCTGAACAGTGTATTTATTGCGGCTCTGGCAGCAACACGTATACTGTATCTCATTTTCTCGCTTGTGATAACGTCTGAAAAACCCGGATTTATTGTCAGTCCGCTTATCAGGGGCACCGGCTGAAACCATTCTCTTCCTGATTTAAGGAGGTTTTCGTTCTCATTTTCATGAATATATATGGCATCAGATGAGCTGGATATGCCATTTGTCTTTATCGTTGAATCTGCGTACACTATTCTTTTTCCGGGCTGTTCTCCGGATGTCAGGAAATAAAATGCCGTATCTGAATAATTATGTCTGAGGAAGCTGTAAGTCCGTTTCGTTTCATCGTATATCCACCGATGAGTGGTTTTGCCGTAGAATAACATGTATTCACCTTCATTCAGAACTGAATCTTTCCCTGATATATATATTGCCATCTCATTAAGATCGTCAGGCATTTTGGCATTATTATAATAGGATAGCTGTCCCTGGTTGTTCCCATATAGCTTTGGTTTAGAAGGATTTGCCAGTCCAAGCTGTTTTAGCTTTGAATAGTCAATCCTGTAAATTCCATCGGTGGTTACTGCTATTTTAAACCAGTTGCCATTTGCAAGAACAGAAGTTCCCTTATTCTGACCATAGACGGAAAGAGAAAAAACAGGAAGGAGAGCAAATACTATTTTAAGAAACCTTGACATAACTTCCTGTAAAGATATAAATGTGCTTTCTGTTTTAATCCGGTTTTTTGAATTATGGTACACGATCAAGGTAATAATAACGGAATCACTGCGTTGATATTGCTGAAACTGGCAGTATTGTCACTATTACTTACAACAGTTATAAACAGATCAGCAGGTTTATTGTTTTGTTTATTATGTTTGTAAAGATACTTCATTAAGGATCATGCGGAGATTTATTATAATACTGTTCATTTCAATTGTCTGCAAGGTAACTGGTTATGGTCAGGAGACTGATCCGGGGCCGGGTTACCAGATGATTCTTATGAATAATCCCGCATTATCTGGAAGTGAAGGAACAGGTACATTAAGGTTATCATATCTTAATTTCTATCCGGGGAACGGATATAACCTTCATTCACTTTATCTTTCCTTCGATTCATATTTTCAGCCTCTGCACGGAGGAACTGCTTTTTATCTTACGGAGGATTACCTGGGAGGTTCTGTAAATAATATAAGGGGCGGTTTTTCATATTCATACTTTCTTCAGGCGGGAGAGGATCTATTCATCAGTGCCGGACTTACAGCGTCAATATATCACCAGGGTTATAATTTCAGCAATTCAGTATTACCTGATCAGATAGATCCTTTAGGAGGAGTCGTTTATCCTTCCGGTGAATCTCTGATACCATCGGGACGTACTGTATTTGACCTGGGTACAGGGTTTACTTTTATAAAGGGATGGCTTTCAGGAGGTATTGCTGTTATGCATCTTACTGAACCCCAGCTTTCAAATTCAGGTATTATAAATGAAGACATAAAACGGAAACTGTTTATACATCTTTGCGGTGACCTTCCGCTTGGCAGATCGGAAAAGGTATTTGCCAGGCCTGTTTCCTATTTGAGTCTCCAGGGCAATTTCCTGTTGGCAGGAGGAGGTCTGTCTGTTGAGAATGAGCATATTGCAATCAATGTAATTGGCATGGGCGACAATTCAGGCAATTTAGATCTCCAGACCGGATTTTCTTTCAAAGCAGGTATTGTACGATTCAATTACACATATCGGTTTAATTTAATTTCAGAAAATTCCATGATGCCATTGTCGCTTCTTCATCAGACAGGATTGGCATTTAGTTTATATGATGTTGATAAAAGAAAAAGTGCCAAAACAATAAATTTTCCTAAATTGTAGTTATATTTGATATTTGAATTTCAGGAATTCGTAATAATTATTATATTTGAATAATCTTTAGAGCCATAAAACCGAAGGAGTTATGTTAAAATTGAGAAATTTACTGGTTTATCTTGTTTCTGTTGTACTTCTTACTTCCTGTTTCCTAAAGAAAGGTGGTGGTGATCCCAATGTGTCAACATCGACAGGTTGGGCGTACAATAATCCTGATAATGGCGGATTCGAAGTTGCTCTCGGCGCTGAACAAAGAACAGGTCCCGGGCTGGTACTTATAGAAGGTGGCCGGTTTACAATGGGGCAGATAGAGCAGGATGTTCTTTATGACTGGAATAACAAGCCAAGAACAGTTACTGTATCCTCATTCTACATGGATGAAACAGAAATCAAGAATGTCGATTATCGTGAATACCTCTTCTGGCTGCGCAGGGTTTACAAAGATTATCCTGAGG
>Ga0334722_10008083_pt1 | contig 10100 bp, 7 predicted proteins | sample C3_bottom_MG_FD_207210 | JGI IMG/M metagenome (GOLD analysis project Ga0334722, IMG submission 207210) | Sediment microbial communities from Yellowstone Lake, YNP, Wyoming, USA - C3_bottom | ecosystem: Environmental > Aquatic > Freshwater > Lake > Sediment | place: USA: Wyoming | collected... | reverse complement strand
ACGGCCATCGCGTACTTCGCGAGGTGGGGGTGGGTCCACTCGTAGATGTCGTGGGAGATCCCGTAGCGCCAGTCCTGGAGGAACTCGGTCGCGGTCCGGGGGTGGTAGACCTCGTCGAAGTGCATCTGGTAGGGCTCGGACAGCCGCCAGATCCTCACCGTGAAGAGGCTCAGGATCAGGACGACGAGGACCCACGCGTCGAGGCGGTCGAGGCGCCCGCCCGGCTCGCCGTCGAGGCGCCGACTCCGGTCCGGGCGGACGGGACGATCGGCGAGGCGCTCCCGGAACCAGCCGATCGGACCGAGCTCCGAGGCGGTCCCATGGACGGCCCACGCCGGCACGAGACGCGCCGTGCGCCCGGCCGACGACGCCGTGGGAGCCGAGATCGCTGGCGGCGGCGGGTCCGACATCGCCACGGGCTCGGCGACCGACTCGCCGACCGGATCGCGCGGGTCGGGCGGGTCGGCGACGACCCACGCCGGGCCGTCGGACTCGGCGCCCTCCTCGATCTCGACCGCGAGGTCGTCGAGCGCGTCCTCGCGGAGCTGGAGCACGGCCCAGCCCAGGACGAGCGCCTGGGCGACGGCCGCGACCGCGACGCCCCAGTACGACGTGAGGATCGCCTCGAGGCCCAGCCAATCGCTGATCCGGGGGTTCGCGTAGAAGGGGTTGACCAGGACCGCGTAGAGGTTCGCGAGCATCGCGGCCGACGAGATCGCCAGGACCAGCCGCCACGGCCGCGAGACCGCGGCGAGGATGGCGCCGACCGCCATGAACGGGTACAGGTACCGTTCGTGGACACGGGTGGGGAGGACGAAGAAGGCGATCGCGAGGACCGCCAGCGCCACGAGCATCGTCCGGCGGTCCGGCCGGCGCCAGACGATCGCGAGCGCGACGGCCGCCGTGAGGAGGAAGAGCGAAGCCCCCACGACGACGGCGGGAACGGCCCCGAACATCACGCCGTCGCAGGTCGTCGATGACGCGGGCCACGAGAAGAGGACGAACCCGCCGATGTCGATCTGCCCGGCCGCGGTCGGGCGGGTCGTGGCGTCGCAGACCCAGCCGCCGGTCGTCGCGATGCCCTTGCCGGCCTGAGTGACCAGCGCCCAGGGGTTGAAGGCGTTCACGGACAAGTAGGGGTAGCCGCCGGCGGTCGAGAAGATCTGCCGGACCAGGCCCGGGAGCGACAGGCCGAACGGAAGCGCGAGGCCGACCGCGGTGAGAAGCCCGGCGAGACCGGTCGTCACGATGCGGAGCGGCCCGCGGACGTTCCGCTCGAAGGTCGTGGTGCCGCCGACGGGCGCGGGATCCGGATCGTCGCCGAAGCCGCCGGCGGGCCGGAGCGCGCGGCGGATGGTGACGATAGCCACGATCGGGATGAGGATCGCCAGCTGAGGCTTGATGAGCGCGGCGACCATCGCGAGGATCGCGGCCCGCTCCGTCCGGTCCCGCCACAGCTCGCGAAGCGCGAGCAGGAGGACGACGACGCCGACGGCATCCACCTGGCCCCACACGACGCTGTCGAACCAGCCGACGGGGTTCAGGACGAGGATGAGCGCCGCGAGCCGGGCGGCCCAACGGCTCCCGCCGAGCTCCTGGACCATCGACCAGGCGAGCCAGGCGAGGGCCATGTCGGCGAGGACGGCCGGCACCTTGATGAAGTCGCCGAGGCCGAAGACCTGGCCGCCGAGGCTGATGGAGTGACCCAGGACGTCGCCGACCTTCCCGACGAGCCACAGGACATAGAGGTACCCGGGCGTGTAGTCGTGGAAGAAGTCCCGCTCGTAGAACCCGAAGAGGCCCTGATCCGCGAGGTTCTGGGCCCAGAACCGGAAGGCGTTGATGTCCACGCCGAAGCCGGAGCCGGGGAGCAGGTATGCGATGATGAGCCGAAGGGCGAGCCCCAGGACGAGGATGGCGGCGATCCCGCCGACCGCATCCCGAGCCGCGGTCCGAGTCGGTGCCGCCGTGCCCGGGTCGGGCGCGCCGACTGCGGAACCCTGCAAGCTGGTTCGGCCTCCTGCACGAGCGTTGAGGTGACTGGGAGCGTAGCACAGGGTCCCTTCGGCCCCGGGTCGGAGGAGGCCCCTCCGGGCGTTCTCGACCGCGTGCCGGCGGTGGTCGTCGGCCTCGCGTTGATCGGGCTCGCCCTGCTCGCCTATCTGCTCCCGGGGCACCACCGCTTCTACGACCACTTCGTATGGCAGGCCCTCGCGTTCCTCGACGGCCGGGTCCAGATCTCGTGGCCCGTGGAGGCCGGGCCGGGCACGGCGGGCACCGCCTACTTCCAGGACGTCCTCCCCGTTCGGGGCCCCAACGGCGAGGCGACGGGCTTCGCGCTCCTGCCTTTCCCGCCGCTCCCGGCGATCGTCCTCCTGCCCTTCGTGGCCGTGTGGGGCGTCGCGACGGACATCCGGGTCGTCTCGGTCGTCCTCGGCGCGGCCGCCGTGGGGGCCGGCTGGTGGGCCATCGGGCGCCTCGCGGTCGACCGGCGCGTCCGGCTCGCAACGGTCGTCTTCTTCGCCTTCGGGACCGTCTTCTGGTACGCCGCCCAGCTCGGGACCACGTGGTTCTTCGCCCACGTCGTGGCCGTCGTCGGCCTGTTCCTCGCGGTCGGCCTGGCGCTGTCCGCGGACCCGGGCGCCGATGACGAGGTCGAGGGACTGCCGACGCCCCGCAGCCTCGCATCGGGCATCGCCGCCGCCGCCCGGCGTCCGGCGAGCCTGATCGATCGGCGCCAGCTCCTCGCGGGCGTCCTGTTCGGCCTCGCCTGCACGGCGCGCCTGACGATCGTGTTCGGGGCGCCGTTCTTCGTGCTCGTCGGTGGTGGTGGGAGCTGGCTGCGGCGCTCCGTCTCCGCCGGCCTCGGGGCGGCGATCCCGATCGGAGCGCTCCTCGTCTACAACCTCGCGACGACGGGCCACCTCTTTCACCCCGGCTACGAGTACCTCTACCGGCTCGAGGCGAACGGTTACCCGACGCTCGGCTATCACCCGGCCTGGGGGATCGAGGACGCCCGCTACCTGCCGCAGAACCTCGCGATCCTCCTGTTCTCGACGCCTTCGCTCCTGCCAGCTCAGATCGAGACCGCACTCGGGTCGGGCGACGTCGCCTGTGCCGTCAGTGGAGCTGTCCGGTCGCTCTTCGATCCCTCGTGCCCCATCGCCGTGCCCAGGGCGATCGGGATGAGTCTCCTCCTCACGAGCCCCGCGTTCCTCCTCGGGATCCCGGCGCTCATCGGGGCTCGGTCGCGGCTCGTGACCGGCGCCTTCCTCGCGGTCGTGGCGATCGCGATCGTGAACCTGCTCCACTTCAGCCAGGGCTGGGTCCAGTTCGGCTACCGCTTCAGCAACGACTGGGTCGTGTTCGCCCTGCCCCTCGTCGCCCTGGGGATGGCCCGGCGCGGCGGCGTGGGCCGCCTGGCCGCGGTCCTCGTCGGCGCGTCGGTGGTGGTCAACCTGTGGGGCGTGATCTGGGGGAACATCCTCGGGTGGTGACCGCCCTCGATCCCCACGCTCCGGCCGAGCCGCACGCTGCGGTCGGGGTCGGCTGGCGGGCGCTGCCGGCGGTCGTGGTCGCCCTCATCGTGGTCGTCAATGGCTGGTCGGGGCTCATGCCCGGCGTCGGGTTCTGGGACACGGGCGAGTTCCAGACCGTCCTGCCGATCCTGGGCACCGCCCACCCGACCGGCTACCCGACCTACGTGCTCCTGGGCTTCATCGCCAACCTCCTGCTCACGCCGATCGGGGCGCCGGCCTTCCGGATCACCGTCCTGTCCCTGCTCGCGGTCGCGGCGGCGTCGGGGGCGACGGTCCTCCTCGTGCGGCGGCTCACCGGGATGGTCGTCCTGGGCGTCGTGGCCGGGCTCGGGCTCGCGCTCACGCCGGTCGTCTGGTCGAACGCCACCCGGGCCGATCCCCACCCGATCCACCTCGCGCTCGTCGCGGTCCTCCTCGTCCTGGTCGTGGCCTGGTCCTCCCGTCGCCGCGCGGACCCGGACGGCGCCGACCGGTGGCTCGTGGCCGCCGCGTTCGTCTACGCGCTGGCCGTGGGCAACCACTCGCTGTCGCTCCTCCTCGCGCCGCCCATCGGCCTCTTCGTGCTCGCGGTCGAGCCGGGCATCTGGCGACGGCCGAGGCTCGTGGCGACGTGCTCGCTCGTGCTCGTCGCGACGGTGGTGGTCCTGTTCCTGCAGCTGCCCCTGCGGGCCGGGCCGCTCCGTGCCCCGCTCGTGTACGGACACCCCGAGACGTGGGACGGGTTCTGGTACATCGTCCTCGCCGAGCAGTTCCGCGGTTCGCTCGTCGAGCCGTTCGGGGACCTGGCCCACAAGCTGGGCGTCGTCGGGCAGATGGCCTGGAGCCAGTTCGGGATCCTGGCCTACGCGATCCCGCTCGGATTCGTCGCCACCGCGATCCGGCGTCCGCGCTACGCGCTCCTGAGCGGCCTGACGATGGCGATCACCTTGTGGTTCGACGCCTCGTACGTCAACGCCGACATCTCGCGCTACTACCTGGTTCCGGTGCTCTTGGCCTGGACGTGGCTCGCTGTGCTCGCGGCGCTCGCCGTCGAGGCGATCGCGGGCCGCGACTGGGCGACGGGGCCGGTGCTCGGCCGGGTGGTCGCGATCGCCCTGTCCGTGGCGCTCCTCGTGCCCTCGCTGGGCGCCTTCGGCCCGCGCGCGGCCGGCGCCGATCGCCATCGCGACACGGACGCGGGATACTGGCTCGACCAGGTCCTGCCGACCCTCGCCCCCGACGCGGTCATCGTGAGCTGGTGGAGCACTTCGACGGCGCTGTGGTACGCGAAGTGGGTCGAGGGTCGTCGGCCCGACGTGGACATCTTCGACGACCGGACGATGCTGGACCTTGACCTCGGAGGGGCGACGGACGTGATCGACAAGTACCTGGGCAGCCGACCGGTCTACGTGATCCGGGCCAACGGCGGCGACCTCGCGAAGGTCCTCGCCCTGTTCGAGCTCCGCCAGGTGGCCGGCAACGGCAGCGACGCCGTCTATCTGGTCACCGGCCGGGTGGTGGGCGGATGACCGAGCCGCCTGCGAACGCGAGCGCGAGCGTCACCGCGACCGTCCGCGTCCCGGAGCTCTCGTACTTCTTCCCGGCCCACAACGAGGCGGCCAACCTCGAGGGCCTGGTCGAGGAGGCGCTCGCCGCCCTGCCGACGCTCGCCGAGCGCTTCGAGATCGTGATCGTGGACGACGGCTCGAGGGACGAGACGCCGGCCATCGCCGACCGGCTCGCGGCGGCCCACCCCGAGGTCCGAGCCGTGCATCACCCGGTCAACCGGGGCTACGGCGCAGCGCTCCGGACCGGTTTCGCGGCGGCCACGCTGGATCTCGTCGCATTCACCGACGGCGACCGCCAGTTCCGCGTCGAGGACGTCGGCCGGCTGACCGCCCGGATGGCCGAGCCCGACGCGCCCGAGGTGGTCGTGGGCTTCCGGATCCGTCGCGCCGACCCGTTCGTGCGCACGCTGTATGCCCGCGTCTACCGCCTCGCCAACCTGGTCTTCTTCGGGCTCCGGGTCCGGGACGTGGACTGCGCCTGCAAGCTCTTCCGGCGCGAGGCCCTCCGGGGGATCGCCGTCGAATCCGGCGGCGCGTTCTTCTCGGCCGAGCTGCTCATCAAGCTGCGGGTGCGCGGGCGCCGCGTCGTCGAGGTGGGCGTGCCCCACTTCGCGCGGACGGCCGGCTCGCCGACCGGCGCGAAGCCCGCGGTCGTCCTCCGCGCGGTGAAGGACTTCTGGTCGCTCCGTCTCCGCCGCTGGGCCTCGCCGAGCACGGCCCTCGGGCGCGGCGAGCCGATCCTCGGGGACGACCGGCCGGCCTAGGAGGTCTCGCAGCCCGGCCCTGCCCCGGTCAGGAGCGCCGGCCGCCCTCGCCGCCCTCGTGGTCGAGGGAGTTCACGAAGTCGCGGAAGAGGTCGAGCCCCTCGTCGGCGACCCCGCCCTCGAGCGTCTCGATCGCCGGTCGCGTCCGTCGACCCATCCGAAGCTCCGGGCCGTCGCCGGCGTCGGGATCGGCCTCCGGGTCCGCGGGCAGCGCGGCGGCGACGAGCACGGCCTCGTCGGCGAAGATCGGGCACCCGGCGCGGAGCGCGACGGCGAGGGCGTCCGACGGCCGGGCGTCCACCTCGATGCCGCCCCCCGCCGCGGGCGTCAGGAAGAGACGGGCGTGATAGGTCTCGCCGGCGAGGGCCGTGACGACGACGCGCTCGACGCGCACGTCGAGGCCCGCGAGCGCGGCGACGAACAGGTCGTGGGTCAGGGGGCGCTCGGGGGCGACGCCCTGAAGCCGCATCGCGATGGCGCTCGCCTCCCACGCGCCGATCCAGATCGGCAGGTAACGCTGGCGCTCGGTGTCCTTGAGGAAGACGACGTGGCGATTCGTGAGCATGTGCACCCGCACGCTCTCGACCACGACCTCGACGAGCCGGCTCATGTCCGGATCATCCCGCCCACGCGGGCGACGAAGGTCGCCCGGGCTGCCCGGGCATCATGCGCACGGCGAACCCGACGAGCATGCCCAGGACGAACCCGCCGATGTGGGCGAAGAACGCGACGCCGCCGCTCGTCGTCGTGGCGCCCAACGACCCGAAGCCGTCCACGAGCTGGAGGACGAACCAGAACCCGAGCAGGATCACTGCCGGGACCTCGAGGAGCTGGTAGAAGAAGCCCAGGAAGACGAGGGACAGGATCCGGGCGCCCGGGAACACGACGAGGTAGGCGCCGAGCGTGGCCGCGATCGCGCCGGAGGCGCCCACGAGCGGGACGCCCGAGGTCGGGTTCGTCCAGACCTGCGCGAAGACCGCCACGACCCCGCCCGCGAGGTAGAAGGCCAGGAACGGCAGCCGCCCCAGGCGGTCCTCGATGTTGTTCCCGAAGATCCACAGGTAGAGCATGTTCCCGAGGATGTGCAGCCATCCGCCGTGCAGGAACACGCTGCCGAGGACGCCCAGCATCGCCTGCGACGTCCAGTCGCCCGCGGTCATGGACGCGGAGATCGCCCGGGGCACCGCGCCCCAGCGCTCGAGGAACGCGCCCAGCGCCGGTTCACCGCCCGACGCCGACACGGACAGCTCGATCCCGAACACCACGAAGCACGCGGCGATGAGCCCGATCGTCACGACCGGGGTGCGCCGCGTGGGGTTGCGGTCCCGAAGCGGGATCACGGAGCGACGGACGGGCCGGCGCTGCCGGAGGGCACGCCCGGCGGCCCGGCGCTGCCAGAGGGCGCGCCCGATGGCCCGGGCGACTCGACCGCGATCGTCGAGGCCTCCAGGATCGCGCTGTGGAGGCCGGCTGCGTCGATCCAGATGATCGAGTCCGGTCCGTCGGCCAGGCCCGGCTCCACGTACCAGCTGCGGATCGCCGCCCAGTCCGTCCCGCCCCCCTTGATGCGGTACTGCGCCTCGAATGCGCCGGTCGCCTTGGAGAACGCGATGACCCGCTGGCTCGCGGGGTCGTAGCCATAGACGGCCCCCTCGTGGCGCGGGGAGCCGGACGTCACGAGCGTGAACGCCGGGACCGGCCGGAGCAGCGTGTCGGCCGGGAGGACCGCCGTCCAGCCGTCGCTCTTGCCGGCGACGAAGCGGACGAGCGCCCCGGCCTCGGTGACCCAGATGTCGCCGTCGATATACAGCGAGGTCATCTGGTCCACGGGTCGGGCGGCCGCGAGCCGGTTCGACGGCGGCGCCGGGAACCCGCTGCCGTCCGCGGCGGGGGCGTAGGCGAGGATCTGCTGCGCCGACGGGTCGATCACGTACAGGTTGTAGAGCCCCGCATCGGTCTTACGGAGGAACGTCCCGATCGAGAGGATGTCGTCGCCCCACTCGGCGGCTCCAAAGACCTTGACCCGGGTGGTGGTGCCCTTCCCGAGTGCATCGGCGGCACGCCAGCGCCACACGATGTTGTTCGAGTCGAGGATGAGGAGGTCCCGGCCCCCCACGGCCAGGAGCTTCGGTGTCCCGCGCGTCGCCCCGGCGGCCTTCTGGCCCTCCTTGAAGATCGGCACGGCCAGGCCGTTGACGAGGTCGATCCGATACACCGAGGCCGTCGAGGCGTCGAGGATGTAGGGCGCGCCGTCCGGACCTCGGACGACGGCGCGGAGGTCCACGGGTGGGTCGGCCGGGAACGAGAAGAGGGACAGGGCCACCACGTCGACGACGCGGTAGAGGCGGTCGAGGGCCGCGATCGCCTGCATCCGCAGCGGGCCGAGCGTCGAGGGCGGGATGCCCGCGGCGGCGGCCACGTCCAGGTTCCCCAGCGCCGCCTTGAGGAGCTTCTCCGCCGTCTTCGGGTCGTTGACGACGAGGTCGACCCCTGGGCCCGCGACGCGGGCGAGCGCCGACCGGGCGTCCTCGAGGGCCTGCTGGCCGACGCTGGCCGACCCGATGACCTGGCCCGTGGGCTTGTTGCCCGCGAGGACGTAGACCCCGAGGCCCAGGCCGCCCGCGACCACGACGAAGGCCAGGACGGCCATCGCAGCCCGGCGCTGACCCTCGCGACGCGTGGAGGCGCCCGTCACCGTGCGAACGACCGAGCGACGGCGTGGCGCGGCCTCCTGGACGCGCTGGAGGACCCGCCCGACCACCCCGCCGGCCACGGAGCGTGCCCGGCGGGCGCCCGACTGCGCGGCGGCCACGCCGCCGACGACGCTGTCCGCGAGGGGGATCGGCGAGCGATCGGGTGCCCCGGCGAGCGGCTCCCGCGGTCGGACGGGCACCGGGGCCCGGCCGGCACGCGATGCGGCGACCTCCGCGGCCTCGATGATCAGGGCGCCGTCGCTGCCCGTCCCCCCGGCGGCGCGGAAGCGTGCCTGGAGATGCTCGATCGCCGTCTGCGGGTGGAGGGTGACCAGCGCGTCCTTGAGCTCCTCGACGGGCGTCGCGGCGAGCAGGCCGGGCGAGGCGAGGAGCAGCTCGTCGCCGACCGAGATCTCGCCACGCCACACGTCCGGCTCCAGGTCGTCGGCGGGCAGCCCGCGGTCGCGGTGCGGGTCGGGCAGGGTTGACAGGCGCGCGCCGCGGTTGAGGTAGGCCTCGGCCGGCCCGACGGTGCACACGTACAGCTCCGTGTCGCGGACGACCGCGATGGCCACGCCGATCGTCCCGGGACCCACGAGCCCGAGTCGGTCGCGGGCGTGGGCCACCTTGCGGTTCGCTGCGACGATCGACTTGACGATGCACACGCGGATCCCGGCCGACTCGTCGTAGTAGTACTCGGCCTCGATCGCGTCGGCGACGAGGCGTGTCGCCTCGCGGGCCCGCGGGCCGGCCGACATCGAGGTCACGAGCAGGTAGAGCTGGCCCTTCGTCCGGGCGCGCGAACCCACGGTCGGCTCGACGACGCGGATCGCGTCGGGCGAGTCGGGCGCGCGCTCGGACTCGGGCAGGACGCCGAGTCGAGTCTGAATCCGCAGGGCCATCGAGCCTCCGTGACGGTCGCAGCCGGTCGGGCCGGGATTATCGCACGGGTCGCTCACGGCGCAGGCACCCGGCCGGCGAGGGGCTGGCTATCCCCGGGACGCTCAGCGCCCCCGGACCGTGACGCGGAGCACCTCGATCGGCGCACCCGCGGGGGCCGAGCGGAACGCCGCGGCGAGCATCGATGCGTTGAGCCGGAGCTCCTGGGCGACGATCGGCGCGTCGGCCTCGACGACGAGCGTGACGCCCTCGACGCGGAGTGCCCGGCACGCGCCATGGGCCGCCGGCGCCATCTCCGCGACGATCCGGTCGAAGGCGGCCACGGCGCGCGCCCGCCGGAGTTCATCGGCGAGTCCCAGGCGCGCCGCCGCATCCGGGATGAGGTCGCCGATCCGGCGCATGCGACCGCGGCGGCGGGGCGCGCCCTCGTCCGTCACCCGGCGCCCCCTGCGTCGCGCCCATCGGCGTGCGGGACCGGTCGGAGCCGGGCGCCCGCCGCGTCGTCGGACGCGGCGCCTCCGCCGGCCGCCGCCGGCACGACCTCCCAGCCCGTCGCGATCCGCCGGAGTGCTGGGTCGAGGTCGTCGGGCGTCGTGGTCGTCACGAACGCCTGCGGCAGCGCCGCGATCCGTCGGACCAGGTGCGAGCGCCGCTCGG
>Ga0334722_10008082_pt1 | contig 10100 bp, 8 predicted proteins | sample C3_bottom_MG_FD_207210 | JGI IMG/M metagenome (GOLD analysis project Ga0334722, IMG submission 207210) | Sediment microbial communities from Yellowstone Lake, YNP, Wyoming, USA - C3_bottom | ecosystem: Environmental > Aquatic > Freshwater > Lake > Sediment | place: USA: Wyoming | collected... | reverse complement strand
GACCCCGGCCGACATGCAGAAGGATCCGGTGTATGGCGACCTTGTGGGTGAAGTCGTGGATTTCCTGAAAGCGCGCGGCAAAGAGGCGATCCGGGCCGGGGTCAGGCCCGAATCGATTGTTTACGACCCCGGCATCGGGTTTGGCAAGACCGTCCAGCACAATCTCCAGCTTATTAACCGCCTGGGGGAACTCAAGGCTGGTCTGGGGAGGCCCATGCTTTCGGGGCCCTCACGGAAGTCATTCATAGGCGCTGTTCTTGACCTGCCGGTGGAGGAGCGGCTGGAGGGAACCGCCGCCGCGGTGGCCGTTTCGATATTCCGCGGCGCGTCGATCGTGCGGGTCCATGATGTCCGTGAAATGGCGCGGGTTGCCAGGATGATCGACGCCATAATGGGAACGGCTTGAAGAAGTCCGCCAGCGTTCCCTTCCGTCCGGTCCAGCTTCCCTCCGACAAGACTTCGATGGCCTGGCTGTCCGGGGCCGTGGCAATAACCTGGGGAGCCCTGGTGGTCGTGCTATCCCGCCCGGTATGGCCGATGCTGGGGAATTCCGCCGGGACAATGTGGGTCGCGTGGATTTCCTCCCCCGACTTTTCCTGGAGCGCCCTGGGCCGCGCGGGGGTGGGGCATCTGGGGGGCCTGGTTTCCCTTGTCCTGATGCTGGTGGCCTCATTCGGGGCCGGATGTTTTCCGGCCCGGTTTCTCGCCGTGGGTTCCGGCCCGGCCCGGACATTCCTGCAAATGGCCATGGGGTGGGGACTGATTTCCTTTTTACAGCAGGGACTCGGTTATTCCGGTCTCCACTTCCGGCTGCTGTTCGGCCTGGAAGCCGGCCTTCTTGTCCTGCTGGGTGCGTCAGCCCTGTGGAAGGACCAGCCTTGGCGGGGGATGAAAGGAAAGGATTGGAGTCCGGAGTGGCCCCGCCTGCTGGCCCTGGCCCTGATGCTTGCCTGCGCCTTCCTGCTGTCGCGCCTGCCGGATACCGCCGAGGATGCGCGCCTTTACCACCTGGCCGGCCCGGAGAGTTACCTCCTGGTGCACAAAATATTCGCCATGCCGCAGCATTTTGCCTGGCATATGCCGTTCGGGGCCGAGATGGATTTCACCATTCCCTTCGCGCTGGGCGGAGTAGTTGCCGCCAAGCTGGTGAATGTCGCGGTGCTCATCGTCCTGCTGGGGCTGGCCTGGCGCCTTTCTGTTTCGCTTGGGAAGGGGAGCCTCTGGTCGGCAGTGTGGGTGGGAACCGCCGGCCTGGTTTTCGGGCAGTGCTGGGAAGGCAAGAACGACCTGGTCCTGGCCATGTATTGCACCGGGGCCGCCCTCTGCGGCGTGGAAGCGGTAAAGGGGGACAGGCGCTGGCTGGTTCCCCTGGCGTGGCTGGCGGGCCTGGCCATCGGGGTGAAGTTTACGGCCGGGCTGTTCCTGGCCGGCCTGGTTGGTGGACTGTTCATACTTCTTTCCCCCCGTCTTTCCCTGCGGCGCTGGGTTATCCTTGCCGCAGTATTGCTCGTTCCCTGCGCCGGCTGGCTGGGTGAATCCTGGCTGTTCCTGGGCGATCCTTTCCATCCATTCCTTTCGGGGATTTTCCCGGACCTGGACTGGGGCCCGTTTTATTCCACATGGCTGAACCGGCAGGCCCGCGCCATCAGTCCGGCTGAGGCCTTGATGAGGCGCGATTGGCTGCTGGGCCTGTGGCGGGGCATCGGCTCTTATGACCACGGCTCAGTGGCGCTTTTCGGCCTGCTTCCCCTTGCCCTTATCGGGAGGAAATCGCGCGGGGCCCGCCTGCTGGTTGTGTGTGCATCGGTAATGTACCTGGCCTGGCTTCCCTCGCACCGGAATGCCCGCTACCTGTTCCCGATTATTCCGCTTGTCGCCGCCCTGGCTTCCGATGGCATGGGGGGCGCGGGAATATTTTCCGGATGGGGCCACCGCTGGCGGAATGCTGTCGGGGCCTATTCGCTCGTCCTGGCGCTTCTTTGCGCCGCCTGGCCATTGGCGCCATCGGGATACCTGTGCCTGCTGGGCCAGTACTCCGCGGGGAACCTGCTCCATGAGCGTTTTTCCTCCTGGGAGGACATGCGCCTCTGGGCGAATGGGAGCGTTCCCTGGTCCGGCAAGCTCCTCCTTTCCGGCGAGGAGCGCCGGCTGTGGTTCTCCTGCCGGACCGTTTCCAATGGGCCGGTATTTGAGCCGCCATTCTGGAAGTGGACCAGGGAATCACGGACGCCGGCGGATGTGCGCAGGAAAGTGCGGCAGGCCGGATTCACCCATCTGGTCCACAATTTTGTTTCCGGCCAGTACCGCCGGCTCCGCTGGTATCCCGGGCCCGAATGGGATGACCGCCAGTTGGAGCTGTTCCGCGCGTTCGCGTCCGGGTATATGGCCCACGCCTGGCGGTCCCCGCACATGGACAACAACAACGGCGGTTTTCAGGCCTTTGTGTTTTCCCCGGTCCCGCTGGCGCGGCCTTCCCGGGTGTTTTTTCTCCCATCGGCCGAGGGGATATTCTGGGACACCCGCCATGCCTATGAGGCGGGGCGGAAGGATGAAGCCCTCGCGGGCTCTTCCCGTATCCTTGCCCGGGTGCCGGGTGTAAGGGAGTTTGAGTACCTGGTGGCGGCGATGGTTTATGGGATGGGCGATAACCGGCAGGCCTGGGGCTTCCTGGAGCCGGGCATCCGGGAGGGTTTTATATCCAGTTTCAACATCGCCTATGGGGCGCGGGCCCTGCTGGGCCTGGGCCGGACAACGGAAGCGGTGAAGCTTTTTGCCCTGGAGGCCCGGATGACCCCCGGTCCGGTGTCCAATGGCGCCCTGGCCACCGCCCTGCTCATGAGGGCGGAGGCCGCGATGATGCGCCGGGACTACCGGCGCGCCTGGCATGATGCCGAGGCGGGTGGAAACCTGCTGACCGGAGATGCCCGGTTTGGATGGATCGTCGCCCGCGCCCTGTCGGCGATGGGCCGGTTTAAAGAGGCGGCGCGGTTCCCTGCCGGGGGGAGACTGCCGGAAGGAGGCGGACCACCGGCCGCCGCCGCCGGGATTGGCCCGGGGGCCCCGCCCCGTTCTATGATGGGTAAATAGACATGGGTACTGGAATGTTTAACCTGGGTGGCACCGGCTGGCTGGCCGAATTGATGGAAGGGTTCGGCTGGCGCGATGTCGCTGACATTGCGGTCGTTGCCCTCGTGCTTTCCTACCTTCTCCGGGTGGTCCGGGACACCCGGGCCCTCCAGATGCTCCGGGGGCTGGTCATCGTCCTCATACTGGCATTCATTACCCGGAAACTGTCCCTCACAACCACCACCTGGCTCCTGCAGGGCCTGAGCGTGGTCTGGCTCATCGGGGCGGTCATCGTGTTCCAGCCCGAATTGCGCCGCCTGGTTACCGGCCTGGGCGAGCCCCGCTGGCTCAAGGGCCTATTCCCATCCCAGCGCGGGATTTACCATGAAATCGCGCGTTCCGCCCAACTCATGGCGAAGTTCAAGATGGGCGGCCTCATCGTTGTTGAGCGGGAGGCTTCACTGGCGGAGTTTGCCGAGTCGGGAACCCGGGTTGATGCCAATGTGAACGCCGAATTGCTTACCGCCATCTTCACGCCCCCCGGGCCGCTGCATGACGGCGCCGTGATCATCCGTGAAGGAAGGCTGTATGCCGCCGGCTGCACCCTTCCCCTCTCGCAGGCCAAGAGCGAGGTCCAGTCGCTGGGTATGCGCCACCGGGCCGCGCTCGGGGTCACCGAGGAGACCGATGCCGTGGCGGTCGTGATTTCCGAGGAGACGCACAAGATATCCATGGCCATGCGCGGACAGTTGACCCCGCCCCTCGACCCGGAGACCGTCCAGGAAATGCTTGCCGACCAGACCGGGCGCAGGAGAACGGACTGATGGCCGGAAAGTCGTTCTCCTGGAACTTCCTGATGGGCGATTGGAAGGTGCGGATGGCCGCGTTGATGGCGGCAGTTGTGCTGTGGGCCTGGGTGCGCTCGGACCAGACTCTTACCATAACCATTTCCGCGCCCCTGGAAATCCGTGCGGCATCGCGCACCATGCGCCTGACCAGGAGGCCGCCCGCCTCCGTTGAGGTTAAATTGCTCGTGCGCCGCGACGCCCTTCCGGCCATTAACGCCAAGAGCGTCCGGGTGGTGGCCAACCTTTCCGGCCTGCGGGGCCGCCGGATCTCAGTCCCCCTGGCCGAGGACGATGTCCTGAGGCCGGATGGGGTGACGGTCCTCAATATCGATCCTAACCTGCTGGTGCTGGAATTCGAGCCGGTGGGCGGGGATGGGGAGGAATGATATGGGCATAAGGCTTTCCGTAAACATCGACCATGTAGCGACCCTCCGGCAGGTCCGGCGGGCGCGCGACCCGGAACCGATGGCGGCCGCCATACTGGCGGAACTGGCGGGGGCCTGCGGGATAACCGTGCATATCAGGTCGGACCGCAGGCACATCCAGGAACGCGACCTTTACCTGCTCCGGGAGGCTGTCCGGGGAAAATTGAATGTCGAGGCGGCCTGCACTCCCGATGCTCTCAAGGTAATGAACGCCCTCCGGCCCGACCAGGTTACGCTGGTGCCGGAGCGGGAGGAGGAGCTGACGACCGAGGGGGGGCTCGACCTCAAATCCCAGCAGGCCCAGGTCGCCGAGTATCTGGCGTTGTATGCCGAAGCCGGGATTCCGGTGTCCTTGTTCATAAATCCAGACGCGGAGACCGTGAAGATCGCGGGGAAGCTGGGTGTGAAGACGGTCGAATTCAATACCCTGGCATTCGGGGCGGCGACGACACCCGGGGCGATTGCCGACGAAACCCGGCGGCTGGCCGAGGTCGCCAAGGCGGCGGCCCGCCTCAAGATCGAGGTGCATGTGGGGCACGACATCACCTACCAGAATGCCCGCCTGCTTCAGGGGATTAAGGAAATCGAGGAGGCCTCCATCGGGCACGCCATTGTGGCGCGCGCGGTGCTGGCCGGCATGGACCGGGCGGTCCGCGAAATGATATCCGCGCTCAATGGAGAGGCCTGACATGTTCAAGTTCCTTTTCTATATCGCCCTGCTTGTCGGAGTGGCCTATGGAGCCAAGTGGCTGTGGGACCAGAACAAGGATACATTGGCGGGCAGGATGACCACGGACATGGCGGGTGGACAGCTGATCAAGGGGCAGGAGGTCATCAACAAGGCCAAGGGCCTGGTCTCCAGTGCCGCGGTTGACGCGGTCCAGCAGGTGGTCAACACCTACAAGGCGGAAACCGGCTCCTGGCCGTCCAGCCTGCAGGACCTCCTGCAAAAGGGCAAGCTTACCGACATACCCGCCGGAATTTCCTACGACCCGGCCACCGGGACGGTCTCCGGCTCCCAATGAGGCGGATGGCCCTGGCCCGCCATCCCGATGACGAGGGGGCGGCCAGGAACCGGGCCCTGCGGCTCCTGGAAAGGCGTCCGCAATCCATAAGTGAGATCACCAGGAAGCTCCGTGACCGCGGCTACACCGCCGATGCCGTCAGGGGCGCGGTATCCCGCCTCAAGGCTTCCGGGCTTCTTGATGACGAGAAATTCGCCCGCGACATGGCCGCTTACCGGCTTAACGCCAAGCCGCAGGGCCGCCGCGCCCTGGTAGCCCGCCTCCTGTATCACGGGGTGAAGCGTGATTTGGCTGAGGCGATTGTGGTTGAGACCATGGAGGGAAAGGACGAGGGCGATCTGGCGTTTGAGGCCGCGCGCCGGTATGCAGCCCGGTTCAGGGGAAGGCCCCTGGATGAGCGCGCGCGTAAAAAGCTGGAAGGGCACCTGGCCCGGCGGGGCTTCGGCTGGAACTCCATTTCCAAGGCATTAAGGAGGCTGGGGGTGGAGAGGGAGGCGGAAGACTGAACAAATAACCCCCTGTTAAGATGGTTCCCATGAACAGCTACGACATCCGCAAACAGTACCTGGACTTTTTCGCCGCCAACGGCCACCGCGTCGTCCCCTCGGACTCGCTCATCCCGGCCAACGACCCCACGCTTCTTTTCACCAGCGCGGGAATGGTGCAGTTCAAACCCTATTATGTGGCCAAGGAAAAGCCCTTTTCGCGCGCCACCTCCAGCCAGCGATGCCTGCGCACCAGCGACATTGAGCGCGTCGGCTCGACGGCCCGGCACCTGACCTTCTTCGAGATGCTCGGCAATTTCTCGTTCGGGGATTATTTCAAGGAGGGCGCCATCGCCTTTGCCTGGGAGTTCCTGACAAAAACCATGCAGCTCGACCCCAAGCTCATGTACATGAGCGTCTACGAAAAGGACGATGAGGCGGAAAAAATGTGGACGAAATTCGTCCCCTCATCCCGGATAATCCGGTTCGGGAGCGAGGACAATTACTGGCCGGCGGGAAGCGTGCTGGACACCTGGGCCGGGCCGAACGGGCCCTGCTCGGAGATCTACTATGATTTCGGCCCCAGGAACTGCATTAATCCCTCCTCACCCTGCGACAAGCCCGGCGTGCATGAGTGCGACCGCTGGCGCGAAATCTGGAACCTGGTGTTCCCGCAGTTCATGCGCTCCACCGCCACGGGGGAGAATCCGCCCATGGCCAAGCCCGGCATTGACACCGGCATGGGCTTGGAGCGGCTGGCGACGGTCATGCAGGGGAAGGACAATGTATTCGAGACCGACCTGTTCGCCCCCATCATGGAAAAGGCGGGGGAATATCTCGTGCCGCGCGGCCGGGAAACGGAGCGGGCCTACCGCATTGTGGCCGACCATGGCCGGTCGGCGACCTTCATGGTCCATGACGGGGTCATGCCGAGCAACGAGGGGCGGGGATATGTCCTGCGCCGGCTGATCCGGCGGGCCACGCGCTTTGCGGCCCTCATGCCCCGCGAGGGCCGCGGGCCCAAGCCTCTCCTGGCCGAACTGGTCCCGGCGGTTGTCTCGATAATGGGCTCCCATTATGAAACCCTGTCCGAGAGGCAGGGCGAGATAACCGAGGTCATCCGCGCCGAGGAGGAGCGCTTCCTTTCCGTGGTGGAGCGCGGCGGGTCCGCCATCCGCGACCTGCAGGCGAAGGGCGACATATTGGCGGGAGACAAGGCGTTTTTCCTCTGGGACACTTTCGGGTTCCCGAAGGAGTTGACCGAAGACATCTGGGTGCGTGAGCTGGGGCGGAAACTTTCCCCCAAGTTCGAGGCCGAATACCGGGGCGCCCTGGAGACCCAGCAGGAGAAGGCGCGGGCGGCCTGGAAGGGCTCCGGCGGAAAGGCGCTGGGCGAGCTGTACCATTCCCTGGCCGGGGAGATGGGTTCGACCCCGTTCATGGGCTACCAGCACACCGCGATGAAGACGCGGGTGGTGGCGGTTATTAGACGCGGCTCGGAGGGTGCTGAGGGAGTGCGCGTAAAAGAGGCCGGCCGGGGCGAGACCGTGGACCTCATCCTGGAGAAGACCCCCTTCTATGCCGAGTCGGGCGGGCAGGTAACGGATACCGGGATGCTCATGTTTTCCGGGGGCCGGGCCGAAGTGGTGGATGTCGCCAAACCCGTGGGGGACATGTTCGTGCATACCGTGAAAATCGTCGAGGGGTCCATCGCCGAAGGCGTTGAAGTCAGCGCCGAGGTTGACTCCCCGCGCCGGTGGTCGATAATGCGCCACCATACATCGACCCATCTATTGCACGCCTCGTTGCACCGGATCGTCGGTTCGCAGGCCACCCAGGCCGGGTCCCTGGTGGCGCCGGAACGGTTCCGGTTCGATTTCATGAGCCAGAAGGCGGTTGACGCCGGCCAGCTCAAGGCCGTTGAGGAGCTCGTCAATATGAAGGTGCTCGAAAACCTGCCGGTTACGGTTACGGAGACCAGCCTGGCGGAGGCGAAGAAGCACGGGGTGATGGCGCTGTTCGGAGAGAAATATGGCGACCGGGTGCGCATGGTCGAGGTCGCGGATTTCTCCAAGGAGCTGTGCGGGGGAACCCATGTGCCCGCCACCGGCCACATCGGCCCCTTCCTCATCACTTCCGAGGGGGCGGTGGCCGCCGGGGTGCGCCGGATCGAGGGTGTGGCGGGAACCGCGGCGATCGAGGCGATTGCCGGCCAGCGGGCGGCGATGGAACGGGCCGCGGCGCTCCTCCGCTGTCCGGTGAAGGACCTGGAGGAGCGGATTGAAAAGACGCTGGCGGATCACCGGGCGTTGGAAAGCGAGTTGGCGGCCCTCAAGACCAAACTGGCCCAGAGGGACCTGGACAGCCGGTCAACCGCATCAGAGACTATTGGCGGGGTCAAAGTCCTTCTCATTGAGGCGGATGCTCCTGACCCGTCCGTCCTGCGCGAACTGGCCGACCGCGCGCTGGAATCCCTCAAGGAGGGCGTCGTGGTCATCGGGTCGCGCGGGGACGGAAAATGTTCCCTGGTGGCCCGGGTCAGTCCCGCCACCTCGAAGCGGGTGACCGCCGGTGAACTGGTCAAGGCGGCCGCCGAGGTGGTGGGCGGCTCGGGCGGAGGAAAGCCCGAAATGGCCCAGGCTGGCGGAAAACTTCCCGAAAAACTGGGCGAGGCCCTGGCCCGGGTCCGGGAACTGCTGAAGGGAAAACTGGGGGCATAATCCGGTGTTTCCCGCCCCTGTAACCGTCCAAGCCCGCCATAAGCGGGGATGTGGACGGAGGACGGGCGCATAGTGGAACACAACAGCCGGCCGGAATTATCCGCTGAAGGCGGCCAGTCATCCGCGGAAAACGGGCTGGTTACCCGCTTTTCCCTGTTCCTGGAGACCGAGCGGGGCTCTTCCGGGAATACCCAGACCGCGTATGTCAGTGATGTCCGTTTCTTCCTTGCCAGAATGGGCGAGTGGGGCATCAACCCGGTGAAGGCGGGGATAGAGGACCTCCAGCGCTACCTGGCCTTCATGCAGGACCAGAAATACCAGAGGTCATCGGTCATGCGGGCTGTCGCCTCGATCAAGTCGTTTTACCGCTTCCTGCTGAAGGAAAGGATCATGAACGAGGATCCCAGCGCCCTCATCCAGTTCCCCAAGGTGGGCCGCTCCCTGCCCACGGTCCTGACCGGGGAGGAGGTGGAGAAACTGCTGGAGGCCCCCGATATCTCGACCCCCCTGGGCCTCCGTGACCGGGCCATCGTGGAAACCCTTTATGGAAGCGGCCTGCGCGTGTCGGAACTGTGCTCATTGAAGACGCAGGAAATGAACATGAAGGAGGGCTGGGTCCGGGTCATTGGCAAGGGCAACAAGGAGCGGATGGTCCCCATAGGCCGGCAGGCCCTCAAATGGGTGGCGGAATATCTCGAGGATGTCCGCACCGGCTGGGTCCGCGCCGGTCGGCGCCGGGACGAGCTTTTTCTCAACCGGCGGGGGGGCAAGCTGACCCGCATCCGGGTCTGGATGATAATCCAGGAGTGCGCGAAAAAGGCGGGGATGGACCGGAGCATCGGCCCCCACACACTGCGGCACTGCTTTGCCACGCACCTGCTGGAGGGCGGCGCCTCGCTCCGGGATGTGCAGGAAATGCTGGGGCACGCCTCGCTGGCGACCACCCAGATTTATACCCATGTGGACCGTCGAAGGCTTAACGAGATATACCGGAAATTCCATCCGCGCGCCTAAGGGGAGAGCGCGCGAGATGTTCCATCCGCGTGCTTGAGGGGAGAGCGCGCGAGATGTTCCATCCCTGCGCTTTCGGGCTGAATGCGCGGGATGTTCCATCCGCGTGCTTGAGGGGAGAGCGCGCGAGATGTTCCATCCGCGTGCCTGATAGGCCTTTTTAAAGCCCTTTTTCCCCATTTACAAACCCCGCCTTGCGGACTACCATTAATCAATCCACTTGAACATCAATCACAGGAGTGTTTTTGCCCATGGCGGATAAGCACAAGAAAAACGGCAGGAGTTCGCGGTCTAACGGGTCCAAGGGCCGGCACCGGGGTAACGGCGCCGGCGCTGTCCCTCCGGCGACCCTGCCCGAGGTCGTCGAAAAGGTGGACCTGCCGGTGGGGTTCCATCCCGGCGGTGTTTCCCGCTGGGAGGGTTTCTGGGACAAGGTCATCGGCGCGCCGCGCAACCTGTGGGACCGCTCGATGTTCCGGCATGTCGCCCTCATTCCCCTGCTGGCCTGGGTCGGGATGGG
>Ga0334722_10008081_pt1 | contig 10100 bp, 9 predicted proteins | sample C3_bottom_MG_FD_207210 | JGI IMG/M metagenome (GOLD analysis project Ga0334722, IMG submission 207210) | Sediment microbial communities from Yellowstone Lake, YNP, Wyoming, USA - C3_bottom | ecosystem: Environmental > Aquatic > Freshwater > Lake > Sediment | place: USA: Wyoming | collected... | reverse complement strand
TGCCGCCACGGCTCCTGCCGCCACGGCTCCTGCCGCCACGGCTCCTGCCGCCACGGCTCCTGCCGCCACGGCTCCTGCCGCCACGGCTCCTGCCGCCACGGCTCCTGCCGCCACGGCTCCTGACGCCACGGCTCCTGCCGCCACGGCTCCTGCCGCCACGGCTCCTGCCGCCACGGCTCCTGCCGCCACGGCTCCTGCCGCCACGGCTCCTGTCGCCACGGCTCCTGCCGCCACGGCTCCTGCCGCCACGGCTCCTGCCGCCACGGCCCCAACGACCAAGGCCAGCCCGCCCGCGACCAAGCCCGCACCCTCGGCGCCCCCGCCCGCCCCCGGCGCGACGGTAGTCGCGGTGGCGAAGCCCGCGGTTCCGTCTTCTCCGGCCCTGCCTCCCCTCCCTCCCTCCCAGGCGCCCTATGTCGACCTCGCCGCTCTGCAGGCGCCGGGCGGACGGAGCTTCAAGGCCGAGCTCGGCCAGAGGGTGGAAATTCCCTTCGTCGGCACCGGTTGGACCTATCTCGGGGAGCGGGACGGGAAGGATGGCGTCCTCTATGTCTCGAGGCGCTTCGAGGGCCAGGGCGCCCTCTTCTCCCTCTCGAGCTCGAAGACCGGTGACTTCAACCTGCGCTTCCTCAAGCAGGACCTCCAGGACGGCACGACGAGCGAAGAGCTCGTCGCCTTGACGGTGCTCCCGAAGGCCGCCCCCGCCTCTACCCTCCCTGTCGCGGGCGCCGCCCCCTCGGTCCCCGCCACGGGGGGCGTGACCTCGTCGCCGGCTCCGGTCGGCCCGACTCCTGTCGCCGCCGCGGCCAAGCCCCCGACCTCCGCCACGGCTGGAGCAGTGGCGCCTAACGCGGTCAGGCCCGCCGCCGCGCCTCTCGCGGCTCCGGCCGCCGCGCCCGTAGCGGCCGCGACCCCTGCTGCGCCCGCGGCGGCCGCGGCCCCCGCAGCAGCGACCGCTGCGGCCGCTGCGGCTCCCGACTCTCCCGAGGGTCTCCTCGCCGCCGCCAGGACTGAATACGCCGCCGGCAGGGTCCAGGGCGTGCTCACGGACCTCGACCGCTATATCGCCTTCTACCCGGCCGGCGATGACGAGGTGTACTGGCTCTACGGCCAAGCCTACGAACTCACGGGCCCCCTCCGCGACATCAAGAAGGCCCAGTCGATGTACTCCAAGTTGGTGGAAACCTGGCCGCGTTCGACCTTCTACGACCGGGCTCGCGATCGGCTCTCCTACATCGAGCGCCACTACCTCGACATCCGCTGACATGATTTCGATCCTGGACCGACTCCGCGGGAAGGGCCCGCGGTCGAGGCGCGCCGCCTTCACGCCCCTCGAACTCGCCGAGGCCGGCCTGGCGGCGGCCTTCGGTCAGCGATTCGCGAGGGGGGGGACGGGCAGCCTCGCGACCTCCCTTCCTCCCGACCTCGTGCCTGATCCCGAGCCGCGCCCGGGGAAGGAGCTTCGCGGGGCCGGGGCGCGGCGCCTCCTCCGGGCGGCGGCCTCGGTCCTCCTCGGCTTCCACCTCCTCTGGATCGGCACGACCTCCCTCCTCATCCTCTCCTACCGCTGGGTCCAGCCCCCGGTCACCGTCCTCATGGCCTACCGGGCCTGGGCCAACCACTGGAAGATCGAGAGGCCGCGGCCCCGCCCCCTCCGGAGCACGCCCCTCTGGCTGCGCTCCGCCCTCATCTCCGTCGAGGACTACAAGTTCTACAGCCACTTCGGCCTCGACTTCGAGGCCATCCAACGCGCCTACGAGATCAACTCGCGCCTCGACGAGCCCCTCTACGGCGGCTCGACCCTGACCATGCAGGTCGCGCGGACTCTCTTCCTCGTGCCCGAGAAGAGCTATGTCCGCAAGTACCTCGAGGTCATCGTCGCCCTGGAGCTGGAGATCCTCCTCGGGAAGGACCGCATCCTGGAGCTCTACTTCGGCTACGCCGAGTGGGGAAAGGGACTCTTCGGCATCGAGGCGGCCGCGCGGCGCTACTACGGCGTGCCCGCGGCCTCCCTGGGCCGCGACCAGGGCGCCCGCCTCATCGCCATCCTCTCCTCGCCCATCAAGTACCGGCCCGACTGGTTCGGGAAGTCCCTGATCCTCAAGGAACGCTATGCCTTCCTCTCGCGGCGCCTGAATCCCGAGGCCGCCCAGGGGAGCGATCCCCCGATGGAAGTGGTGGGCGGGGGCTCGGCGGCCACCTCGTCGCCTCCGGCGGCCTCGCCCTCGACGAAGGTTCTGCCCCGCGAGGCCATCCCTCCGCCATCTCCGGTGGCGCAGCCTCCGCGAGAGGCCACGCCACCTGCGGCGGCGACGCCCGCGGCGGCGACGCCTGCGGCGGCGACGCCTCCACAAGCGACCTCAACCACTCCCTGAGTCTCCCCTCCCCGCGCTCCGAGTCCGCCTCAGGGCCTTCGTGAGTTCGCGGTCGAGGGCGTCGGAAAAGGACTTGAGCTCGCGGGCCCCCCAGGTGCTCGTCCTCGGGGACTCGGGCGCGAGGCCGAGGGCCCTGAGGCTGGCCGCGGAGTCGCGGATCGAGCGGCGCTCGCGGATGGTGTCGAAGCTGAACACGGCGCCCCGGTCGTTGAGGACGACGAGATCCTTGGCCGCGAGGATCTCGGCGAGGGGGAGGTCGCGGGTGATGGCGAAGTCCCCCGAGGAGCAGAGCTCCACGATGCGCTTGTCGGCCGAGTCGGGGCCGGGTTCGACGAGGACGAAGCCCACCGAGGAATGGACGCGGAGGGGGCGCGAGGCCACGTAGACCAGGCGGAACTCCGGCTCTCTGCCCGCGGCCGCCGCCCGCGCCGCCTCCTTGGCCGCCCTTCCCTCGATGACCCGCCTGAGGCCTTCCGGAAGGCTGTCCCCGTCGGCCCAGATCGTCATGCCGGAGAGTTCTCCCGATCGGCCGGGCCCGCGGCCTCGGTGCGGGCGCGCCAGAGGCGACCCTCGCCCTCCCAGGACCAGGAGCGCGCCGAAGCGCCGATGAAGGCCGATTGCCCGCGCTCCAGCACGAGGCGGGAGGACCCCGCCGTCAGCTCGACGCGCCCGCCGCCGCAGAGAATGATCTCGGGACCCACGAGGATGCGGCTGCCCCGGCCCCGCGCGTCGATGATGGAGAGGGCGAAGTCGCGGACCGGGCAGGGGTAGAGGAGCTCGCCGTCGCCCTGGACCACCGGAAGGACCCGGTGATCCTGCCTGAGGTCGAAGGAGAGGACGGACATGAACTCTGGAATGTCGACTCGCTTCTCCGTGAGCCCGGCCCGGATGACGTTGTCCGAATTCGCCATGATCTCGACGGCCGTGCCGCCGAGGTAGGCGTGGGGCTGACCGGGGCCGATGAAGACGGCCTCTCCGGGCTCGAGGGAGAGGAGGTTGAAGAGGAGGGGCCCGAGGGCGCCGATGTCCCCGGGCCAGAGCTTGGCCAGCCTCAGCACGGCCTTCCAGGCGGGGGCCTCGACCTCGTCCCCCTGCCCGGCCCCGAGCTTGGCGTCGATGCGCGCCGTGACCTGGTCGAGGAGGGCCTTGCGGTGCTCCACGGCCTGGGACATCAGGGAGTAGAAGAAGACCGAGAGCTCGATGCGCTCGGGGTACTTCCCGAGCCGGTCGATGAACTTCCGCTGCTCGGGCGGGAGGAGGTCCTTCGTGAGGGCGATGATCTCCTCGATGGAGCGGAAGCCCAGGAGGGCCTCGAAGGGAGTCAGGGCGACGGCGAGCTCGGGTTTGTGGTTCCGGTCGCGGTAGGCGCGATCAGGCGAGTCGATGGGCACGCTCGCGCGCTCCTCCTTGTCGTAGCCGCGCTCGGCCTTGCGCTTCTCGGGATGCACCTGGATGGAGAGGGGCCTGGCCGCGGAGAGGATCTTGAAGAGGAAGGGCAACTGGGCGCCGAAGCGGCTGACGCAGTCGAGGCCGAGGGTCGCCTCGGGCTCGCTCCGGATCAGGACGTCGAGGGGCTTCTTGCCTTCGGGGAGGATGGCGAGGGAGGGAGCCTTGGGATGGGCGCCCATCCAGAGCTCGGCCAGGGGCCCGCCGCCGGGATTGGGCAGGCCGAGTATGTCGGGGATGCCGTCGGGGCTGCCCCAAGAATAGGCCATGATGCTGTTTTCAAGCAGATGGATCATGGGCGGATTGTAGCCGAGGCCGGCGGGACCGACAACCGGAGTCGACTCGGCTTCAGCCGAGGGGGCCGGGCCCGCCCTTCTTCCTCCCCTTGCCGATCCAGCGCGGCGAGGCTTCGAGGGCCTGCCTCTCCACCTGGTAGGCCTGCATGGCCGCGAAGGCCGAAAGGAGGCGCTCCCGGTCGGGATAGGGCCCGACCCCGGCCTCGTCGAGGGAGAGGAGAAGTTCGTGCACGGCCTCGAGGGTCGAGAGGCACCAGGCCGCGGGCTGGCGTTTGATGGTCCAGCGGCTCTTCTCGCGGGGGGTGAAGGCGAGGCGGGGGAGGGTCATGAGGCCGGGGCTCTCCCGGGCCACGACACGGGCGCAGGCCCAGGTGGCGTCGATGAGGAAGACGACGAGGCGCCGCCCGCCCAGGACCTCGCGCGGGAAGGGGTCCCGGCCGAGGTCCAGGGCCCCGGGGCCGGGATAGAGCAACATGCAATAATTGTGAGGATCGTCGGCGATGGCCCGGTAGCGGCTTTCGGCGTCGAAGGCGATGCCGGGGATGATCTCGCTGCCCTCGAGGTTGAGGCAGGCCAGCCGGCCCGTGGTGCAGCGCTCCCTCCTCCATTCCATGGGGTGCATGAGGAGGACGATCCTGGCGGCCGTCGGCATGGGCGGCCGGGTCGGACAGAGACAGGCCGCCTTGGGGCGGCGGCAGGTCCAGCAGAACTCGCGGGGCACGGGCAGCCCTAGGCCGCGGGTCGCGGGGCGGCCGTCGGCCCGGCCGGGCCCCGCCGCGCGAAGGCGTTGGTGCCCCAGACGCCGGCGACGATCATCGCCGAGCCGGCGAGCTGGGCGGCCCCGAAGGCCTCGCCGCGAAGGAGGACGCCGGCGGCCACCGAGATGACGGTGGTGAGGTTCGAGAAGACGATGGACTGCGAGACGGGCATGCGCGAGAGGGTGAAGTTGATGAGGAAGAAGGCGAGGATCGAGGAGAGGGCGCCGAGGTAGAGGATGCCCGGGAGGGCCGGGAGGGCGCGCTCCCAGAGGGGGGCGGGCGAGGCGGCGGGGGCGAGGAGGCCGCCGAGGAGGGCGAGGAGACCGAAGGCCAGGGCCCCGGCCCACATCATCGCGAAGGTGGTCTCGATGGGGGTGAAGCTCGCCGAGGAGCTCCTCGAGAGCACATTGTAGAGGGCCGCGCTGGCCACGGCCCCGAGGAGGAGGACGAAGCCCGCGAGGCTCCCCGTGCCTCCGCCCGCCGCGCCGCCGAAGAGGGCGACGACGGCCACGCCGCCGACCGAGAGCGCGAGGAAGGTTCCCTGCAAGGCTCCCACCCTCTCGCGGAGGAGGAGGGCCCCCAGGACCGTGCCCACCGCGGGGAGGGCCCCGATGACGAGGCCCGCGGTGCTCGAGGCGGACTCCCGGACGCCGAAGGTCTCGCAGGCGAAATAGAGGAGGGGCTGGAAGAGGCAGATCAGGGCGAGCCTGCCCCAGGGCTTGCCGCGGTAGTCGAGGCGGACCAGGCGGAGGAGGGCGAGGACGCCGAGGAGGAGGGCCGCGATGGAGAAGCGGAGGAAGAGGAGCTCGAAGGGAGCCAGGGAGCCGAGGGCCCCCTTGGTGATGAGGAAGGAGAGGCCGAAGATGGAGGCGTAGCCCAGCCCGGCGAGATACTCGATCGGTCGCGTCATGGCCGGCAGGATAGCCCGGCACCGAGGGGACCGGGAAGGGCCTTGACGCCGAAGTCCCCGGGCATGATGGTTGTGCGCACCGCCGGAGGCGGCCTAGAAGGGGGAACCATGCTCGAGAAGCGCATCAAGAAACTCTACGACATCGATCCGCGCTCCTGGGAGCATCCGGCCGACCGGGCGGCCCTCTCCGCCCTCCGCCAGCTCAAGGGCCTCGACGAGCTCGTCAAGGCCTTCTTCTCGGCCACCACCGAGCGATCGCTCAGGCTCATGGTCCTCGCCTCCTCGGTCAAGGTCACGGCCAACCAGTACCCCCGGCTCGACACCATCCTCTCCGACGTCGTCGAGACCTTCGACTGGCCCTACCGGCCCGAACTCTTCGTTACCCAGAGCCCCTTCCTGAACGCGGGCGTCCTCGGCGTCGAAAAACCCTTCATCATCCTGAACAGCTCGGTCGTGAGGGACTTCTCCGGCCCCGAGCTGACGGCCATGGTGGCCCACGAGTTCGGCCACATCATGAGCGGCCACGCCCTCTACAAGACCCTGGTCTGGATGCTCGCCAGCTTCGCCCTCACGGCCTTCCCCCTCGCCCAGGTCGCGGTCTCGGCCATCCTGGCCGCCCTCTCCGAGTGGGACAGGACGAGCGAGCTCAGCGCCGACAGGGCCGAGCTCCTCGCCGTCCAGGACGAGGCCCCTTCATACAACATCCTCATGCGCCTCGCGGGGGCCGACGACCTCTCGCAGGTCAACCTCAACGAGTTCTTCGTCCAGGCGCGGGAGTACGAGGACCAGAAGGGCCTCCTCGACGGCATCCACAAAATATTCAACCAACTATATCTTTCTCATCCCTATCCCGTGGTCCGCCTGCAGGAGCTCAGGACCTGGGCGGCCTCGGGCTCCTTTGGCCGCATCCTCGCGGGGGACTACGCGAAGCGGAGCCTCGCCACCGAGGACCTCGAGGGCGACCTCAAGGCCGGCTACGAATACTACCGGAAGAGGGTCCGCGAGGGTGACGATGACCTCTCGCGTTATGCGAACCAGATCGGCGAGGGGATCGAGAAGGCGGCGGGCGAGCTCGGCGACAGGCTCAAGGACCTTTTCGGCGGAAAGGGCGGACCGCCCCAGACCTGAGTATCGTCACGCCTCGGCTCCCGCCGCCACCTACGCGTGCAGGACCTCACCGAGGAGTTCGGCCAAGCGCGGAGGGTTCAGCCCGCGCGGGTGCCGAGGGATGAGGAGCGTTCGGGGCACTCGATCGCGAGAGGCTCGAGATGGAACAGCTCGATGCTCGGATCGGTGAAGAAGACGATTTCCCATGGATTCTTCTCGACGAATTCCGCCTGAATCCCGGCGAAACGCGGATCGCCGCGAGGAATGATCCGTGCCTCGGCCCTCACGATGGTGTAGTTCCATTCGTAGCGCTTCTCGAAATTCCAGTTCGCCCGATGGTCGATGGCGAAATGGCAGCGTCGGTCCCGGTGGATCAGCGAGGATTTGAAACTTCCCGCCTGAGAGATGAGGAAAATGTCGTCGGCCTCGGAAGAGAGGAAGGCCATGACCGTCGTGTGCGGGCGTTCGACGCCTCGGGTTATCCAGACTCCGAGCTTGTTGGCATCCTCGCGCGGGTCGGATCGGCCACGAGCCTTGCCGGGCCGGGGAGCCTTTTCCTGGATCATGGGTCGCGGGTCCCGGGGGTGGTCGTAGCCGGGCGACTTGAAGGCGATCAGCACGCGGCTTCCGTGGATGAGAGTATATTCCTCTGCCTTGACCCTGAGCTCTTCGGCGCCGGCCGAGACGACGAGGCCCTTGTAGGAGCACCGGTGGACGAGGAGCTCGGCGGAATAGATCTCGACACCCGTCCGGTCGTCGAGGTGGACCGTCACGCGGTCTCCGGCCTCGAAGGGATGACCCTTGGGGAAGGAGAGTGAGAGTCCGTCATCCTCGCCGATGAGGGCTGCGGCCACGAGTACGGCCGTCTCCTCGCCGCGGTATCCGGCGACGATTGCGAAGGTCCTGCGCGGAAGGTAGCGCAGAAGGGTTTCCATGGACCCGATTCTAGTCACGGAGGAAGGTTTCGGCAATCGGTCGCGAGGGAGCCTCCCGCGTGGGCGCTTGACTAGAGATTCCGAATGGCTACTCTTTTACGAAGTGACTACGTCGCGCGGGACCCTGCGTTCCCGCTTCGAAGCCGGAGGATGGATGGAAGGGATCGGGCAGAAGACCCTGCTCCTCGTCGAGGACGAGGCCCTCATCGCCCTCGAGACCCAGGCGGGGCTCGAAGACGAGGGTTTCCGCGTCCTCGTGGCCGGCGACGCCGAGGCCGCCCTGGACCTCTGCCGCAGAGAGCCCGGGATCGACCTCGTCCTCATGGACATCGCCCTCGGGGCCGGCCTCGACGGCTTCGGGGCCGCCGCCTCGATCCTCGCCCTCCGCGACCTGCCGATCATCTACCTCTCGAACCACGGGGAGAAGGAGGTGCTCGACAGGTGCGGCGCCATGCCCACCTACGGCTACATCCGGAAGGGCTCGGAGAGCGGAGTGATCGCCGCCTCGGTGGGGATGGCCCTCCGCCTCCACGAGACCGCGCTGAGGCTCGCTCTCGAGCGCGAGAACCTCCGGAAGAGCGAGGAGCTCTACCGCTCCCTCTTCGAGAACCTCCTGAACTGCTTCGCCTACTGCCGCATGGTCTACGACGCAACGGGCCGAGCCGTCGACTTCACCTACCTCGCTGTCAACGCCGCTTTCGAGAAGCAGACGGGACTCCGCGACGTCGTCGGGAAGCGTGTCACCGAGGTAATACCCGGGTTCGCCGATCTGGATTCCGCCCTCCTCGAGATCTACGGGCGGGCCGCGAGGAGTCGGGTCCCCGAGCGCTTCGAGTACCGCGTCGAGTCACTCGACCAATGGTTCCTGGTCTCGGTCTACAGCCCCGCCGAGGGGGACTTCGTCGCCATCTTCGATGTCATCACCGAGAGGAAGGAGGCGGAGCTCGAGAGGGAGCGCCTCGTCCGCGAACTGCTGCACCTCAGCGCCGAGATGGATGCAGTCTTCGATCTGGCTCCCTTCCTCCTCTCCCTCCATGACGCCGGGGGGCGCTACCTCCGCGCGAACCGGGCCCTCCAGGAGCTCTTCGGCTTCGATCCGACCCTGAGCGGGCGCGAAGAGACCGCCCGACGCCTCCAGGCCCGCTTCGCCGACGGCCACCACCTCGAGGCTGGCAACATGCCCTCGAGCCGCGTACTCCGAGGCGAGCGGGTGACGGGGGTCGAGTACCTCGTGACCGACGCCCAGGGGAGGGCGCACAACCTCGTCTTCAACGGCTTTCCCCTCGTCGTCGAGGGCCGCTACGAGGGGGCGGTCTTCGCCCAGGCCGACGTGACGGCCTACCGGGGCATCGAGACCAAGCTCCAGCGCCTGGTGGCGGAAAAGGAGGTGATCCTCCGCGAGGCCCACCACCGCATCAAGAACAGCATGGCCACCCTCGGGGCCATCATCACCCTCCAGGCCGGGGCCGCGGAGGATCCGAAGGTGGCCGCCGCCCTCGAGGAGGCCGCGGGTCGGGTCGAGAGCATGCAGGTCCTCTACCAGCGCATCTTCCAGGAAGCGGATTTCGAGAGCCTGTCGGCCCGGGAATTCCTTCCATCCCTCGTCCAGCACATCCTCGGGAATCTCCCCCTCCGCGACTCCATCCAGGTGGATATGGCCTTCGACGAGATCACCCTCGGCACGCGCCAGCTCCAGCCACTGGCCCTCATTGTGAACGAGCTGGTCACCAACGCGATGAAACACGCCTTCATGGCCAGGGGCGGCGGAAGGCTCGAGCTGAGGCTCGGCTCGAAGGACGGGGCCTGTCTCCTCCTCGTGGCCGACGACGGACCGGGCTTTGCCCCCGGGGCAGACAATGGACGCCTGCCCGGCTTCGGCATCTCCCTCGTGAAGACCCTCGTACAGCAGCTCGGCGGCACCCTGCGGCTCGGCCAGGGCCCCGGCGCCCGCGTCGAGATCAGCTTCCCCGTCTGATACCGCGCCCGCCGCGCCCACATCCGCCCCCTGACCCGAAGGGGGGTAGCGGAGAAGGGCTCGCGCGACAGGCGACCAGGCGCGAGCCCTTCGCAGCGAGGGGGGGCCGCGTCCTCCCACCTCCCCGCCCCCGACGCGCCCCGGATTCGCCCCGACGAGGGGGGGCATTTTTCGTAGTGGTGCGGAGGGCGAGGCGAAGAGGTCCATGAGCGCTTCGGCCTCGCGGAGTTCGGCGGGGCGGCGGGTGTCGCGGGCTGCGCGCGCGCCTCCCTGAGCGGAGCGAAGGGGGGTGTGCGCT
>Ga0334722_10008079_pt1 | contig 10101 bp, 4 predicted proteins | sample C3_bottom_MG_FD_207210 | JGI IMG/M metagenome (GOLD analysis project Ga0334722, IMG submission 207210) | Sediment microbial communities from Yellowstone Lake, YNP, Wyoming, USA - C3_bottom | ecosystem: Environmental > Aquatic > Freshwater > Lake > Sediment | place: USA: Wyoming | collected... | reverse complement strand
CACGATCAAGCGACTGGTGAGCGACAAGGGATTCGGGTTTGTGGCTGCAGAAGACGGCAGCGAGTATTTCTTCCACCAGTCAGCGTGCACCAACACGCGATTCGACGACCTGCGCGAAGGCCAGGCGGTGACCTTCGAGCGTGGGCAGGGGCCCAAGGGTCCGCGCGCTGAGAACGTCAACGTCGCCTAGTTCCGACGACGACCCGCGGGCCTGACTGGCCCGCACGCGCTTCGCAGATCAGACAAAGCCGTCCGCGCGCAACTCGCGCCCGGGCGGCTTTTTCGTGCACACCAGCGCGCGGCCCCCGCCGTCCCCGAATCCCGAATCCCGAATCCCGTCCTTGGCGGAGAATCGGCTACGGTTGAAGTAATATTCTCCGACCCAAGGAGAGCCGCCGTATGCCAGGACTGACCCCCGGACGCCGTTTCCAGCCCGCGTATTACCCATTCGCCAAGCCACCGGTCACCGAGCGCCTGATAGCGTTTGCGGAACGCCAGATCAAGGGCGCGCTCTTCGGGTGCCGCATGTGTGGCAACTGCCTGCTGCAGGAAACGGCCTACATCTGTCCGATGGAGTGCCCCAAGGGTCTGCGCAACGGTCCCTGCGGCGGTTCAACGCCGGAGGGCTGCTACGTTGATTCCACCAGGCCGTGCATCTGGCATCGCATCTACGAACGCGCGGAACGCATGGGCCGCACCGACCGCTTGATGGAAGTGTTGCCGCCGCTCGACTGGTCGCGCACCGGTCGTGAGACTTGGCTCGAGGTGGGACGGAAGGTGCGCGAACGTGGCTACGGAGTCGCTGTCGCCTCCTTGCTGAAGGGGCGGGACGAACGCCGCGCGTTCTGGAATCCGCTCTTTCGAGAGATCCGCCAGCCCTGGTGGTGGAACGGCGACGACCAGCCACATGCCGCGCCGGCCCACCAGCCGGTGTCCCCGCTGGAAGACAAGCTCGCCGCCGGCCAGTTCGTCGTCACCTCCGAGGTCGCACCGCCGTTGTCAGTCGCTCCCGATGAGCTGGTCCGCACGCTGACGCTTCTTCGCGACTACATCGACGCGGCGAACTTCACAGACAGTCCGTCGGCGACTGCGCGTATGTCATCGCTGGCATGCGCCGCGATTGCGATTGCCCAGGGCGTCGAACCCGTCATGCAGATTGCCGCGCGTGACCGCACCAGAACGGGTGTGCAAGCCGACATTCTGGGCGCGGCGGCCCTCGGCGTGCGTAATGTGCTGTGCCTCACTGGGGACCACCCCAAGCAGGGGCCGCCTCCTCACGCCCGGATGGACGTCTGGGACATCGACTCCATCCAGCTGTTGTGGATCCTGCGACGCATGCGCGACGCTCGGACGTATCTCGATGGGCGCGCGATTGCAAACCCACCGCGGCTGCTGCTGGGCGCCGCGGCGTCTCCGTCGGCGTCGAGCCCGCGCATCCAGGCGCAGCGCGAGTTGAAGAAGGTGCACGCCGGCGCACAGTTCTTCCAGAGCAACCTGGTCTATGACGTCGAGCACTTCGAACGCTATCTCGCGGAACTCGATAAAGCCGGCGTGCTTGCGCACACGCCGTTTCTGGTTGGGATCACACCGGTGCGAAGCGCCCGCGCGGCTCGTGCCATGAGCGCTGTGCCGGGCATTCGCATTCCTGAGGCGCTCATCGAACGCCTCGAACGCTCGTCCAATCCGCAGGAGGAGGGCGTACAGATCACGCTCGAGATCATCGATCGCGTCCGGCGGCTCCCGGGCGTGCGAGGCGTGCACATCATGGCTGTCGGCTGGGAACTGATCGTGCCGCGCCTGGTGCGGGAAGCCAGCCTCAAGGAGTTGCCGGCACGAGTCGTCGAGGCGGCCCAACCGCTCGCGGTGCGCACGCGTGGGCGAAGCCGCATCGGATCGGCTGCCGCGGCGCTGAGACCGCCAATCGACTACACCGACCGCCAGTACCTCGACACGCTTGCCGACAAGGTCGTCGTCTTCGATGGCGCGATGGGCACCGAACTCCAGAAGCGCGACCTCACCGATGCCGATTTCGGCGGCGAGCAGTTTGCGGGCTGCAACGACTACCTCGTGCTCCAACAACCCGAAATCATCGAGGCGGTGCACGCGTCGTACCTGGAGGCGGGCAGCGATGTGATCGAAACGTGCACTTTCCGATCGAACCGTGTCACGCTGGCGGAATACGGCCTTGGAGAGCGCGCGCCGGAGATCAATCGCTCGGCGGCCGCCCTCGCCCGCCGACTCGCCGATCGGTACTCGATGCAAGGCCATCGCCGGTTCGTTGCCGGATCGATCGGACCGAGTGGCAAGCTCCCCTCGTCGTCTGACCCGGAGCTCTCGCGGATCTCGTTCGACGAACTGGCAGACGTGTTCGCTGAACAGGCCGAGGCACTCATCAACGGGGACTGCGACTTGCTCCTGATCGAGACCTCGCAGGACATGCTCGAGGTCAAGGCGACGTTGATGGGCATCCAGGACGCCTTCGCGCGAACCGGACGCAAGATCCCCGTTCAGGTGCAGGTCACGCTCGACCCGAATGGGCGCATGCTGCTCGGCACCGACATCGGCGCCGTCCTTGCGACGCTGGAGCGCATGGCGGTCGATGTCGTCGGCATCAATTGCTCCACCGGTCCCGAGCATATGCACGCGCCGCTCGCCTGGCTGGGCGAACACGCGTCGATCCCGATCTCGTGCCTGCCAAATGCCGGCCTGCCGACCAATGTGGACGGCCGGGCGGTGTATCCGCTGCTGCCGGCCGAGTTTGCGAGGGAGATGGCGGACTTCGTGGAACGGTTCGGCGTCAATGTCGTCGGCGGCTGCTGCGGCACGACGCCCGAGCACATCCGTCGACTGGCGGCTGCCCTGTCTTCGACGAAACCGCGACGGCGCACGGCCAGACCGTCCCCGCTCGTGTCGTCCGGCATGACGACCGCCAGTCTCGTCCAGGATCCGAAGCCGATGCTCATCGGCGAGCGACTGAACGCACAGGGCAGCAAGAAGATGAAGGAAATGCTGCTCGCCGAGGACTACGACGGCGTGGCGGCACTCGCCCGCGAGCAGATGGAGGGTGGCGCACACACGCTGGACATCTGCGTGGCGATGACCGAGCGCCGCGACGAAGTGTACTTGATGTCGCAGGTGGTCCGGAAACTGAGCCAGACGGTGGAGGCGCCGCTGGTCATCGACACCACCGAACCGGAGGTCCTCGAAGTGGCCCTGGAGGCCGCCCCCGGACGGATCATTGTCAACGCCATCAACATGGAGAACGGGCGGCAGCGACTCGACGCCATGCTGCCGCTCATCCGCGACTACGGTGCGGCGACCATCGCGCTCACGATTGACGAGCATGGCATGGCCCGCACCGCAGACCACAAGCTCAAGGCCGCGCAACAGATCTACGACATCGCCACTCTCGAGTACGGCCTGTTGCCCGACGCGCTGATCTTCGACGCCCTCACCTTTACGCTCGCCACCGGGGATCCGGAAAGCGCCAATACGGCCGTGGAGACGCTCGAGGGCATCCGTCGTATCAAGGCCGCGCTCCCCGGGGTGTTCACCTCGCTCGGCGTGTCGAACGTCTCGTTTGGCTTCAAGCCGGCCGCCCGGTGGGTGCTCAACAGCGTGTTCCTGCATCACGCCGTCGAGGCCGGTCTAGACATGGCCATCGTCAATCCCAAACAGGTCACGCCCTACGCAGAAATCCCTGCGGCTCAGCGTGAGCTGGCCGAGGACCTGCTCCTGAATCGCCGGCCCGATGCGGCCGCCCGATTCATCAGCTACTTCGAGGGGGCGAAGGCGCGCCAGGCGACCGCCGGCGATCCGACCGCCGGCATGGCTCCCGACGCGCGGCTGCAGTGGCGCATCCTGCACCGACAGGCCGACGGATGCGAGGCAGACGTCGACACGCTGGTGTCGACCGGGGTGCGCGAGATCACCGGCATCGCCGAATTCACGCGACAGCCCGGCTACCGCTACCCCAACGCCGACACGTCACAGGTGGCGCTGCGCGTGCTCAACCACGTGCTGCTCCCGGCGATGAAGGAAGTCGGCGACAAGTTCGGCGCCGGCGAGCTCATCCTGCCCTTCGTGCTGCAGTCGGCCGAAGTGATGAAGCGAACGGTGTCGCACCTCGAACGGTATCTGGAACGGACCGAGGGCACGACGAAGGGGAAGATTGTGCTCGCGACGGTGTACGGAGACGTCCATGACATCGGCAAGAACCTCATCAAGACCATCCTGTCGAACAACGGGTACACCGTGCACGATCTCGGCAAGCAGGTGCCCGTCAACGAGGTCGTGAACCAGGCCGTCGACCTTCGCGCTGACGTGATCGGCCTCTCCGCGTTGCTCGTCTCCACATCACGCCAGATGCCCCTGGTGGTGCGCGAACTCGACCGGCGCAATCTGTCGATCCCGGTTCTTGTGGGCGGCGCCGCCATCAATCGCGATTTCGGCCGGGATATCAGCGTGCTGGACCACGGCCGGATCTACCAGGGCGGGGTGCTCTACTGCCGCGACGCGTTCGAAGGTCTCGACACAGTGGATCGCCTCGTCTCTCCAGACACGCGCAAGGAACTGCTCGACCGCGAGCGGTATATCGCGGAGGAGCGCCGCCGGCCGATGGCGGCCGGTCCGGCCGACGTAAACGCGCGTTCGAGGGTGGTCGCCCTTCCCGACGATGTTCCGACGCCTCCGTTCTGGGGCGCACGCACCGTCCGCGCCATGCCGCTTGGAGAAGTCTTCCAGCATCTCAGTGAGACGCGCCTGTTCCGGGTGTCGTGGGGCGGTGCGAACAAGCGCGGTGTGGAATGGAAGGAGGTCCGAGCAGAATTCTCGGAACGCCTCGAACGCATGAAGCAGGAGGCGATCGAGCAAGGCTGGCTCGCGCCACAGGCGGTCTACGGGTACTTTCCCGCGCTCTCGGAGGGCAACAACCTCCTCGTCTTCAATCCCGAGGCCCCGGATGAAGTCCTCGTGCGACTCGTCTTTCCGCGCCAGGGCGGCGACGAGCGATTGTGCCTGTCAGACTACTTCCTGCCCGTCGGATCGGCATCGCGCGACGTCCTGGCCCTGCAAGTGGTGACGGTGGGCCCGGCGGCGACCGAGCGATTCGATGTGATGGACGCGAAGAACGAGTACAGCGAGGCATATTTCTCACACGGCCTGGCGGTCCAGACCGCCGAGGCCGCGACCGAGATGATCTTCGATCAGATTCGCCGCGAGCTGGGCCTGGCCGAATCACGCGGACTCCGGTTTGCCTGGGGGTTCGGCGCCCTGCCGGATGTCGAGGAACATCGGAAGGTCTTCCAATTGCTGCCTGCGGAGCGCGAGTTGGGCATGACGCTGACGTCGGCTGGTCAACTCGTGCCCGAACAATCGACCGCGACCCTGCTCGTGCACCACAAGGAAGTGCACTACTTCAAGGCTTGATGTCCACTCCCGGAGTGGTCGTCCCAGGTCAGTGGTAGATGCCGCGATAGGTCTCAGGCAGCAGTGCCGCCAGAGCCCGCATGATCTGGTCGGTGTACCGCCTCAACTCTCGATGCCCGGCTGGTCCTGCCGGCACCCGTACGGGCGCGCCGAACCGCAGTTCGAGGCGAACCCGACGCAGCCGGAGCCACGACGACCACGCCCGCTCCTGTCCCCACATGACTACCGGTGTGACTGGCACGCCTGATTCTGTCGCGAGAAAGGCAATTCCGCTATGCCCCCTGATCAGTCCGCCTGTGCGGCTCAGCTTGCCCTCGGGAGCCACGGCCAACGCCCCGCCGTGCCTGAGCACGACGATCGCCTGGTCGAGCGCGTCGCGGTCCGCCGTCCCTCTCGAGATGTAGATGGCCCGGGCCGCGTTCAGCAACCAGCCCACGAAGGGCTTGCGTTCGAATTCCTCGGCCACCAGCAGGATGGTCCGGCGCGGGAGTACTCCCAGCATCCAGACCCCGTCGAGGATATGCAGGTGGTTGCTGGCCACGAGCGCGGGACCCGAGGTCGGCACATGCTCGACGCCCTCCACGTGGAGGTCGGTGGTCAGCGTCACGAGGCCGCGGATGATCGCCTTGGCCATCCGTTCGAACCGGGGAGTTCGACTGTAGTCAAGCCCGGCGTAGTCGATGGAGTCAGACGTCCGCGCCCGGCGCTTGACGTGATGGTGAACCCGCTCGTGAGCGGCCTGTCTGGCGAGGCGGTCAGCCAATCCGCGGATCGTGGCTCTCGCCATCAGCACGTCGTCAGGCAGCGGCCGAGCCAGCCAATCCGAGAGGTCTCCGGCAAGGGTGGCTGCGGTCAGCGAGTCGAGACCGTAGAACGTCAGGATCCGATCGGCATCGATCGTGGCCGGATCGATGCGCAACTCGGCTGCGACAGCCGCGCGCAGCCAGGCGACGATCTCCGCTGATGTTCGGCGTCCAGCGCCGGTCATGCCGGCTTCCAGCGCTCGAGCGCATCTCGGGCGCATTCGTACCCGATTTGCGCGATCGCGTCGAGCTTGTCCCAGTCGAACATGCCGAATTGTTCGATTGACGGGTTCAGCAGGAGATCGACATCGTCGGCGACCCGCTTTCGTTCACGGGTGCTCGCCAGCATCGTCGTCCGCATGATGATCGAGAGAATGCCCGGTACCTTGATGTGCTTTCGGTTGAGCAACAGGTTCCAGCCTGAAATGGCTCCCGGGTACGGGCCGCTGACCACCAGGTCCTTCTCCGGCGTCACGTTGACGGCAACCACTGGCCCGCCGCCCACCTTCTTCATGATGTCGGCCGGCAAGTTGTTGAGGACGCCGCCGTCAATCAACAGCGCGCCGTTGTCGTGCACGGGGATCGCGATGCCCGGCAGCGACATGCTGGCGCGAGCCGCGCGCGCCAGTGAGCCGTCACGGTGCACGCGCAATTCAGCGTTGGTGATGTCGGCGGACACGGCGAAGTAGCGGCGCCACAGGTCGTCGATCTCCACTGTGCCGAACATCTTGGCCACCATCGCATCGAGGCGGCGACAGGCGAGCAGCGCCACGACGGGAAGGGTCTTGTCCTTCAGCGGATTGTTCAGAATCCAGTGGTGCCGATTGAGCGCCAGCATGGCGTCCGAATCCACATCCAGCGCGCACTGTCCCGCGATGATGGCTCCCATGCTCGTGCCGCCCACGGCGTCAATGGGCACACCCGCTTCGCGAAACGCACGAACCACGCCGATGTGCGCGAATCCGCGCGCCCCGCCGCCACCGAGCACCAGACCGACCGCACGGCCCGTCAGGAACCGGGCGACGCGCTCATACTGCCCGGCGACCGTGGGACAGACGTGATGGTGGGATACAGCGGCCGTCGCCGCGACCCACGCGGCAGTGCCAGCGGGTGTGGCGGTCGTCGCGTGCAGCAGCACGAGTTCCACTGGCGGCAGCCCGTCGCGCAGGCTGAGGTCGGTCGACCAGGCCACGATCCGGTCGTGATCGGGGCGCGTGTCCCCATCTGCGACAATCAGCGCGCGATCGGCCTGGCGCACGCATCGGGCCGTCCATGCCGTGGTGGTGGCATCGGCCAGATACAGCGTGTAGGCGTGCTGCCGCTCCTGGTCGTCGAGCCAGCGGGATGCCGCGAGCGCGTCCATGCCGCGCGTAGCCTGTTCGACAATCGCACCGGTGAGCAGTTGTGTGCTCCCCACGCGTGCGAGCGCCTCGGCCAGACGCTCGGCCGCGCCGCGATGGAGAACGCCTCCTCCAGCGGTCAGGACGGCGATGGTCGCCACGCGCGCTGGAGGGCGGGTCCCCTTGTTGCGCTGCTGCAGGCGCACGATAATCCGCCGCGTGACGGCGAGCATGGCCTGCGGATTCCGGTCGATGACGCGGGCGAATGCTTCCTGTGAGAACTTCACCAGCGTGGTGTCGCGAATCGCGCGGATCGTCAACGATCGTGGATCGCCGGTGAGCAGCGACATTTCGCCGACGACCTCGCCCTGCGAGATCTCGCCCACCACCTCGGCCGGGCCGCCAGGCACTTCAATGATGGCTTGAAGGCGGCCGGTGATGACGATGTACAGGCCGTCGCCGACATCGCCGCATCTGAAGAGCAGTTCCCCGCCGGGCACGCTGGCCCACGACACTTCACGGGCAATGGCCTGTCGAGTGGCATCGTCCAGGTTGGTGAACAGCCCGCTGCCGCCCGACGCCTGGTCAATGGCCCTGAGTGCGGCGTCAATGTCGTTGATCATGATGGGTGATCGCCCAGCCGGCCCCTGAAGTCGCCGTCGAGATACGCGCGGCGACAGGCGTGCCGCTGAATCTTGCCGCTCGACGTGCGTGGAATCCCACCGGGTCGGAGAAAGACCATATCATACACGCCGATTTCGTGGGCCTCGGCCACCGACTGGCGTGCCAGACCGAGCAGTTCGTCGAAGTCGGTGACCTTGGCGTCCCGCTCGATTTCCTGCGCGACGACCAGGCGCTCTTCACCCTCCATCGTCACCGAGAACGCGGCGCAGCCGTTCTGCCGGAACGCGACGTGGCACGCCTCGACGGTCAACTCGATGTCCTGCGGATAGTGGTTCTGCCCCCGCACGATGAGCATGTCCTTCAGTCGTCCGTTGATGAACAGCTCGCCGTCCATGATGAACCCGAGGTCGCCGGTTCGCAGAAAGGGCCCGTGGCCGGAGTCCGCAAGCCTGGCGCCAAAGCTGGCTGCCGTCCGATCCGGCAGTCGCCAGTAGCCGGCGGCAATCGTCGATCCGCCGACCCATACCTCGCCGACCATTCCGTCCCCCAACCGATGGAGCGTCGCAGGATCCGCGACGACCACTTCCGTGTCGATCTCTGTGCGTCCGCAGCCGACAAGCGTGCGGGCTCCTGAATCGTCGGACGACCTGGTGTCAACGCGCCCGAGGTCGAGTGCTTCGCCGTCGACTGTCAGGTAACGCACTGGCTCGCCACTCCGAGACGACGTCACCTTCAGGGTGGCCTCAGCCAGGCCGTACCCTGGACAAAGCACCTCAGCGCGAAACCCGCACGGCTCAAAGTACGAGGCGAACTGCTTCAACGTGTCGGCTCGAATCGGCTCGGCGCCATTGACCGCGACGCGCCAGCCCCGCAAGTCCAGCTGGTCGCGATCGGCGGTCTTGATCTTTCGGGTGCAGAGATCGTACGCGAAGTTCGGTGCGACGGCATGCGTCACGCCGAATCGGGCGATCGCCTGGAGCCATCGGATCGGCCGCTGGATAAACGCGATCGCGGGCATCACGTAACCGGGGATCCCCGCATACAGCGGTTCGAGCACGCCGTAGACGAGGCCCATGTCGTGGAAGTGCGGCAGCCACGACAGGATCACGCTGTCGGCGTCGTGGCGCCAGCCCAGATGCATGTCGAGCATGTTGCGCAGCAGGTTCTGGTGAGTGACGATGACCCCGGTCGGTGCGGCCGTCGACCCCGACGTGTACTGCAGGTGCGCAACCGTATCTGGCATCGGCGCCCATGCACGCCAGTCGGTCGCTCGTGCTGAGTCGACAAGATCGGTGGCCAGCCACGGCATGCCTGGATTCAGCGTCTCGAGCAGTGGCGGCGTCGCTCCGCCAGGCATCAGAGACGAAGGCGCCAAGCCGATTGCCGGCGCCGCATCTTCCGCGACTCTCCGAAGACGCGGATCGACGTCGTGTCCGCGGGGCGGATTCACCGGCACCGCGATCACGCCGGCATGGAGGCAGCCGAGAAACGCGCAGACGAACTCCAGGCCGGGTGGATAGATCAACAGTGCGCGATCTCCGGGAGCCAGGCGTTCCTGAAGCACCGCGGCGATGGCCCGGGCACGCACCGCCAGCTCGCGGTAGCTCAAATGGTCGGTCACCTCGAGCCCGTCCTTCGAAAAGAAACACGCCCCGCGATCGGGGGTCTCACTTTCACGGAGGCGAATCAGGTCGGTCACGGTCTGGACGTCTACTGGATCGATCAAGCCATTGCCTCCCATGCGCACGCAGCGCCTCGGCCGCTGGGTCACACGTCCGCGCGCTTCGCGTTCAAGAGTCGAGATACTGCGCGGGTAAGACTATAGTTGTATCACTGATGAGAGCCATGGTGATGCGCCGGGTGGCGCGGCTTGATGTCGACCCGGACCCGCTCGAACCGATCGTGCT
>Ga0334722_10008078_pt1 | contig 10101 bp, 10 predicted proteins | sample C3_bottom_MG_FD_207210 | JGI IMG/M metagenome (GOLD analysis project Ga0334722, IMG submission 207210) | Sediment microbial communities from Yellowstone Lake, YNP, Wyoming, USA - C3_bottom | ecosystem: Environmental > Aquatic > Freshwater > Lake > Sediment | place: USA: Wyoming | collected... | reverse complement strand
TGGAAAGCGTCTTCATTTACCTCGGGATTCCCTTCCTGGCGGGGATGATCACCCGCTTCATCCTGGTGAAAAAGCGCGGGAAGAAGTGGTATCATGAGACCTTCATCCCCAGGATTTCCCCCATCACGCTGATCGCGCTCCTCTTTACGATCGTGGTCATGTTTTCCATGCAGGGCGCCAAGATCATCGCGAAGCCCGGAGACGTTGTCCTGATCGCCATTCCGCTGTTGATTTATTTCATCGTTATGTTTATGGTGAGTTTCTGGATGGGCGTGAAAGCGGGGGCCGATTATGCCAAGTCGGCAACGCTCTCGTTCACCGCCGCCAGCAACAACTTTGAACTGGCCATCGCGGTGGCCGTAGGCGTCTTCGGCATCAACCACGGGGCGGCGTTCGCGGCGGTGATTGGGCCGCTCGTCGAGGTGCCGGTTCTGATCGGCCTGGTCAACGTGGCCTTGAAGTTCAAGAGCAAATACTTCCCGAAAGAGCAGCCGGCGTAAGACGTTCCGACGCTTTGCAAAGAAAACTGATATCAGGAGCTTTTAAATGAAAAAGGGCAGTTACAAATTTAATGCAGTTATTTTGAGCCTGTCGGTTCTACTTCTCCTGGCGCCGGCCGCTCTCTTCGCCGCTTCGGCTCAGGTTCCCGTCAAGGGGATGGTCACGATGGTCGATCTGGGCGCCGGAGAGTGCGTTCCCTGCAAGCTGATGGCACCAATCATGGTGAAGATGGAAAAGGCCTATGCCGGAAAGGCCGCCGTGGTTTTCCTCGACGTCTGGAAGGATCCGGCCCCGGCCAGGCGGTTCGGCATCCGATATATACCCACGCAGATCTTCTTCGATCAAAAAGGTCGGGAGGTTTACCGGCACGAGGGATTTTTCAGCGAGGAAGAGATCGTTCGCCAGTTCAGGAACATGGGCATTAAATTGGAGGGATAAACATTGCTGACGTCATTTTTTCTCACTATCAACGACTGGATTACCAGCGCGACCTACCTGGCGGCGCTGGGCTGTTTTCTCTGGGGCATGGTCAGCGTCCTTTTCAGCCCCTGCCATCTGGCCTCCATTCCGCTGGTCGTGGCCTACGTGGCCGGGCAGGATCAGGCGCTCAAGCCCCGGCAGGCCGCCCATTACTCCGTCATTTTTACAGTGGGGCTGTTCATAACGATCGCCGGGATCGGCATCATCTGCGCGCTTCTCGGAAGGATGCTCGGAGACGTGGGCAATTACTGGCAGATAGCCGTAGGGATCGTTCTGGTCTGGGTTGCCCTGGGGATGCTTGGGGTGGAGAAATGCAACTTCTCCGGCAGTCGGCTGCAGCGTCTAAACGTCAAGGGAATGCGCGGCGCTTTCCTGCTGGGGCTGGCTTACGGGGTGCTCTCCGGCTCCTGCACCTTCGGCTTCATTGCCCCGATTCTGGCAATCATCACGGTGCAGCAGCAGGTGCTGACCGGGATTCTTTTGATCCTGCTTTTCGCCTTGGGGCACTGCCTGCCCATCGTCATCGCCGGCAGCTCGACGGCGCTGGTCAGGCGGCTGACGGAGAGCCGGAGCTGGATCGGCTCCGGGGGATGGTTCCGCAAAAGCGCCGGTGTGGTCATCGGCCTTTTGGGGATCTACTTCATCGGCAGCCCCTTCCTGATTGGCTGATTTTGCGCACTGCAGGCATCTTTAAGCCGTACAACAATATCCATTATGGGCGGCGGCATCCTACGTTCCCCTCTGTGGGGTAAGATGCCGCCTGTTGCTGTGGGCAGGCGACGCCAAGTATATAATTTATTACGGTGAATTTTAGTTTTAGTTGCAATTTCCAAAAAACCGTGTAGAATGCGCCCGTTTCTTAACGCGAGTAGCGAAGGAGAGGGTTCATGCAGGACTACTGGATAAAAATCAGCGAATCGGAAGATGACGGAATAAAATATCACCATTTCTTAATCACCGCACAAAATCAGACCGAGGCAAGAAAATTCGCGATGGCATTTATTGAGCGCTTTATCGAAGACGATGAAAATCCGGAGGCGATAGAAAGCGGTTATTCATTTTACAACAAGGCGGTGTTTGTCCGCCTGGTTTCGATAAAAGAGACAACCAAAGAGACCTTCAAGAATTTTCTTCTCAAACTCCATACGATCGACATGGGCTGATGCTTATCTTTTCAGCAGTTCCGCCAGGCCCGAAGCATCTTGCCGAGAGATAAATCCCTTTATCAGGGAAAGGTTTCCTTCGTAATGTTCGAGAACCTTCATGATATGGGGATTTTTTGTGAGAATCGCCGCGTAGAGGTCGGCGTTGGCCCCGAACACCCTGGCGCCGAGCGCCTGCTTTGTCCGGAATATCGGGGTCGAAAATGGCGCCAGCTCTGATTGTTCTCTGCCCGAATCCCGGAGGGCAAGTTCCATCAGGATCGTATTGAAATGGGTCAGTCCCTGGACCAGGGACATCATCCGGTCGTGCTCGGCGGGGCTGGTTATCGTCACCCGGGCGCCGCCGGCCTCGAACAACCCCCTCAAGAAAGACAGCCACTTCTCTCCCCGACCGGGGCAGAGGATCACATTGTTACCCTGCAACGAAGAAACGTCCGGGCCGAAGAGGGGATGGCATCCTACCACGTCAGCCCGGGTTGCGGTAAGCATCGCCTCCACCGATTCCTCTTTCAGCGAGGTGAGATCCATCAGCAGCGAGCCCGCCGAAAGATGCGGCCCGACTTTTCCGATCACATCGCTTGTGGCGGCAATCGGCACAGCCACGACAATGACGCGGCACAGAGCGGCGAGCTCAGCGGCGGGCAAACCCTTTCTTCTGCCCGCAACGTGCACGGGGTATCCGGCTCCAGCAAAGAAATCGGCGAGCCACTTGCCCATTCCTCCCGTTCCCCCGATAATCCCAATCGAGAAATTATCCATCATTCCAACTTCACCACTGGATAGCCCGCTGCCGCAGCAGGTGATCAGCGAGAACCATGCAGACCATCGCCTCGCAAACCGGAATAATCCGGGGAATAACGGCAGTATCGTGCCGGCCGCCGATTTGGACGGCAGCGGGATTGCCGTGAATGTCCATGGTATCCTGAACTATAGAGATGGAGGGAATCGGCTTGCAGGCAACCCTGATGAGTATTTCGTTGCCATTGGCAATGCCGGCCAGGATGCCGCCGGCGTTGTTCGTCCGGAAGCCGCTTTTCCCCATCTGGTCATTGCCGATAGACCCGGTCATCCTTGCCGCCGCAAAGCCGGCCCCGATCTCCATCCCCTTTACCGAACCGATTCCCATCAGGGCGCCGGCCAGATCGGCGTCCAGCTTAGAAAAGACCGGCTCTCCCAGACCGGGCGGACAGCCCCGAACAACGATCTCCACAATGCCGCCTACGGTATCCCCGCCTTTTCTCACCTCTTCGAGACGGGCGATCATTCTTTTTTCCGCTTCCGGCTCAGGGCAGTAAAGAGGCCCAACCGGACGCGCGGCCGGGGCCGGCGCTTCCGTGGAGATTCCTCCCAGCTCCCGGGTATAGGCAAACAAGTCGATGCCGGCGGCAGAGATTATTTTTCGGGCGACGGCCCCGGCCGCAACCCGTCCGGCTGTCTCCCGGGCAGAGGCGCGCCCTCCGCCCCGATAATCGCGAATCCCGTATTTGGCCTGATAGGTGAAATCGCCGTGGCCCGGTCTGAACAGATTCCGCAGTCCTTCATAGGCGCTTTCATCGACATCCCGGTTATTGATTAAAAGTGAAATCGGCGTTCCGGTTGTCTTTCCTTCAAAAACCCCCGACAGAATTTGCACGATGTCATCCTCATGTCGAGGACTTGCCGACGGCAGCCTGCCTGGTTTCCGTCGCTCCAGTTCCTCCTGGATGTCAGCCGCGGACAGGGAAAGCAGCGGCGGACATCCGTCGATTACCGCTCCGGTCGCCGGGCCGTGCGATTCTCCCCAGGTTGTTACCCTGAACAGTGTGCCAAACGTGTTGCCGGCCATGATCTACTCGCCCTTTCCTTGCAAGAAAGATTTGTTACCTTCGCTTTAACATTAAGCTTCGCTTTGTGAACATTAAGCTTCGCTTTGTGAACATTAAGCTTCGCTTTCATCCACCCTTGTGAAAGCCCGCCGTCATGAATGTTTCCTTAAAATCACTTCTCTCCTTCTTTTTTTGGCGCCCCCCGAGGAGAAAAGCCGAATATTTCAGGAAAGACGCGACCAATGACGGCTGCCGTCTCTTGCACGTCAAGCGCATCTGTGTTTACGACCAGGTCAGCGCTTTGACGATAGAAGCCCTCCCGCTGCGCCAAAGTTTTTCGCACCTCCTCGTCGCAGGATTCCTGGGACAGAGGAGGGCGATGAGCGCCGCTGGCCGCGTCCGCACCCATCCGCCTGCGGATGGCATCGGCAGAGGCGGTAAGCCAGATGACTCTGCCATTTTTTTTGAGGCATTGCAAATTCTCCGGATCAAGCACGACGCCTCCTCCGGTTGCGATAATCGCACCCTCCCGCCGGGAAACCTCCTCGACTGCGGCGCTTTCCGCCTTTCGAAACGCCGTCCAGCCGGCGGCGACGACGATTTCGGCGATCGTTTTTCCGGTCCGCCGGCAGACCAGCTCATCCGTGTCCCAAAAAGGGCGCCCGCTCATCTCTGCCAGACGCCGGCCGACAGAAGTTTTTCCGGTGCAGCGATACCCGATGAGGATGATGTTCATCAGCGCAGCCCTTCCAGAGCTTTCCAGAAACCGGGAAAGGATTTCCCGACGCAGGCCTCATCCTCGATCTCCATTCCCGGCGCAATCAGACCCAGGATAGCAAAACTCATCGCAATCCGGTGATCGTCGTACGTTTTTATCCGCGTGCCGCGGGGCGTTCCCCCTTCGATAATCAGGCCGTCGGGCCTCTCCTCGGCGGCGATTCCGGTTTTGCGCAGCTCCGCGCTTAGGGCGGCAATCCGGTCGCTTTCCTTCAGCCGCAGATGGGCAACATTGCGGATGACGCTCCGGCCAGGGCGCGCCGCGCAAAGCATCGCCAGGGAGGGGACAATATCCGGCATTGCGGCCATATCAAAGACCATCTCCCCGGTCGGCATTTTCCCCCCCAGCACCTCAATCACGTGATTTTCGCGGCGAACCGTGCAGCCAAGACTCTCCAAAAGGGCCAGAAAACCGATATCGCCCTGGCGCGTTTCCAGATTGATGTTTTCCACCCGCATGCGACCCTGCAGCAGGGCGGCCGCGAGAAAAAAGTAGGAGGCGCTCGAGGCGTCGCCCTCGATCGTGAAATCCCTACCCCGATAGGATTGCCCGCTTTTGACGCTGTAACGGTGATCGCCGGTGGAGGCGACCTTGACGCCGAACGCGTCCATTGTCTCAATCGTCAGCGCAATGTAGGGAAGGGAGGGAATCCTCCCCTCCAGGACAATGGTTATTGCACCAGCAGCGTATGGGGCGGCGATCAACAGCGAGGAAACGTATTGGCTGCTTCCGATGTCGCGCAGCACAACCGTGCCGCCCCGCAGCCCCCCGCCGGCGATCGTTACCGGCGGATAGCCCCTGCCCCCCGCCGTATGGCTCGTGACCCCAAGGACGGCAAGGGCATCAAGCAGCGGTTGCAATGGCCGTTCGCAGAGGCGCTTATCGCCGGTCAGTACAAAAGCCCCCTTTTGCAGAGAGACAAGCCCCGCAAGCAGGCGCAACGCCGTGCCGTTATTGCCCAGATGCATCTCCCTGACGGCCTGGCCTGCCAACCCACCTGCCTTCTGGATCGTTATATCAGCGCCGCTCTGCCGTATCTCCACCCCGAGCTTCCGGAGCACCTCGGCAAAAATCATTGTGTCGTCGGCAACCAGAATGTTCCTCAACCGCGACTCCCCCTGGGCCAGAGAGGCAATTGCCATCGCCCGCTGCGTCAGGCTCTTCGAGCCGGGCAGGCTTACAACCGCGTCCAGATGGACGAGTGGTTTGACGGCGATCATTGCGTTCGCTCCTCTTCAGCGCCCCACGGATAGGAGCCAAGCAGCTTGAGAAAGGCGGTTCGCCCCTTGAGTTCCTGAAGGCAGCGCCGTGTCTTTTCCTCTTCGACATGGCCGGTGAAGTCCGCGAAGAACAGGTATTCCCACAATCGCTCCTTCATCGGCCAGGATTCGATTCTGGTCAGACTTATCCCCGCCCCGGCAAAGGGGGCAAGGGCATGTTGCAGGGCCCCGGCCGCATGAACCGTTCCGAAAAGGATTGAGGTCTTGCTTTTTTCCGTGTTCGCCCCTTCCTGCCGGGCCGGTTTTTGCCCGATGACAAAAAAACGGGTCGTGTTGAGAGGGCTGTCTTCAATGCCTTCTGCCATGATTTTTAGGTTGTAGAAATCAGCGGCCAGGCTGCTTCCGACGGCAGCCCCGGCAGGGTCAGCGAGCGCTCTGCGGGCTGCCCCCGCCGTGCTTTCCACCTCCATTGGGGAAGCGCTCGGCAGGTATCTGCGGAGCCACTGCCGGGATTGCGCCAGCGCCTGGGGATGCGAATAGACCTTCTGAATATCCCCCATATCTTTACAGTTGGACAGCAGACAAAGCCGTATCCGTAAAAAAACCTCCGCCCGGATGACAAGCGGGGTCACGATCAGGCGATCCAGCGTTGCCTTCACCGAGCCTTCCGTGGAATTTTCTATTGGCACAATTCCCCAATTATTTCCCCCCTTTTCAACACTACTGAAGACGTCGGCAATCGCGGCCTTGGGCGCGGCCGTGATGCTTTTGCCGAAATGAGCCAGGGCTGCCTGATGGCTGAACGAGGCCTCCGGTCCCAGATAGGCGACGCTGACCGGCGCCTGCAATGCCCGTGAAGCGGAGATAATTTCCCGAAAAATATTTTTGAGAGATTCGTCGGGAAGAACGTCGGCCGTGTCTTCAACCAAGCGAAGCTTGACGTTCATAATGTTGCGGTAAATATTCTCCTCCTGGGACGGGTCGTAGATTTCCCGGCCGGCCGCTTTTTTGATGCTGCCGATCTGAAGCGACAAGGAGGCGCGCTCGTTGAGAAGCCTGATGATTTCCCGATCAACCCCGGTAATTTTTTCCCTTAACCCCTGGAGGGCATTTTCGTTCATAAGCTAAGTTCCTCCAGCGTTTCTCGCAGGATTTCTTCCCGGATGCCTCCCTGGACGAATGGTTCGCCCAGCCGGCGAATCATGACAAAATTGATTATTTTTTCACCACCCTTATGAACATGAAGCTCCGCTTTATGAACATTAAGCTCCGCTTTGCGAACATTAAGCTCCGCTTTATGAACATTAAGCTCCGCTTTGCGAACATTAAGCTCCGCTTTGCGAACATGAAGCTCCGCTTTCTTGTCCATGGACAACTTTGCAAGAATGGCATCGCTGTCCATACCTGCAGGAATCATGGATGGAAGCCCGACTGCGCGGATCGCGGCTTCGATTTTCTCCCCGTCGCCTGCCGGCAGCCCGTGGAGTTTTACAGAAAGGCGCGCCGCCGCGGCCATACCGATTGCCACCGCTTCGCCGTGGGATAGCTTGTAGCCGGATGTCGCCTCCACTGCGTGACCAATGGTGTGACCAAAATTGAGAATCCGCCGCAGCCCCCCCTCCCGCTCATCGAGCTCCACGACGCTCTTCTTGATCCGGCAGGATTCAGCCACGATTCTTGTGAGGAAAGCGGAGTCCCGAAGGCCGTTTTTTACAGCGGTTTTTTCAATTTCCTTGAGAAGGGCGGGGTTTTCTATAGCGCCGTATTTGATCACCTCGGCAAAACCGCTCCGGAAAATCGCGTCGGGCAGAGTTTGCAAAAACTCTATATCAATAAAGACCCCCCGGGGTTGATAGAAGCTGCCCAGGATGTTTTTTCCGGAGGCGGCGTCAACCCCTGTTTTTCCGCCGATGCTGCTGTCCACCTGGGCAAGCAGGGTGGTCGGCATCTGCACGAACGGGATGCCGCGCATATAGAGCGAGGCGACAAAACCGGTGAGATCGCCGATCACGCCTCCCCCGAGGGCAACGAGCAGCGTCTGCCGGTCCGCGCCGAGGGAAATCAGACGCTCGGAAACGGCAACCACGGATGCGATGGTCTTTGTCTCTTCGCCCGGTGGCAGGACGATCCGCTCTATTTGCAGCCCCGCTTTTTCCAGGGCTTTTTGTACTCGCTCGCCATGCAGGGCGTCAATCGCGCTGTCCGTCACCACGACACAGCGGCGGACGGTTCCGCTTTTGCCCAGCGCCATCCCTGTCCAGTCCAGAATCCCCTCGCCAATATGAATCTGATAGGAGTCGTCACGGCTCTTTTTAAGCGTCAATTCAAGCTTTTTCATGACAGCTTCCCTATTTTGTTCTGCATGGCGTCCTGCAGAACCCTTACCTCGTCCATCAGCCGGTAGAAAACCTCGGGGCGCAAGGACTGCTGCCCATCGGAAAAGGCCTTTTCCGGTTCCGGATGAATCTCGATGATCGCGCCATGCGCCCCCACGGCAACCGCCGCACGGGTGAGCGGAATGATGTACTTCGCATGGCCGGCGGCATGGCTGGGGTCAATAATTACCGGCAGGTGGGACAACTCTCGGATGACGGGCACGGCGCTGATGTCGAGGGTGTTGCGGGTGGCGGTCTCGAAAGTGCGGATTCCCCGCTCGCAGAGTATAACCTGGTTGTTTCCCCCGGAGAGGATGTATTCGGCGGACATCAGCAGCTCTTCAATCGTCGTCATCATGCCCCGCTTCAGCAGCACCGGCTTGCGCGACATGCCAATCCTTTTCAGCAGGGCAAAATTTTGGACATTGCGGGCGCCGATTTGAAACATGTCGCTGTAATCCTCGATCAGATCGATATCCTGCGTATCCATGACCTCTGTCACGACGGGCATGCCCATCTTAGTGCCCACATCTTTCAGTATTTTCAGCCCTTCTTCTCCCATCCCCTGAAAGCTGTAGGGAGAGGTACGGGGTTTGAAAGCGCCTCCCCGCAGAATATGGGCGCCCGCCTTTTTGGCGATGTAACCACTTTCCATCATCTGTTCCGCGCTTTCGATGGAACAGGGACCGGCTATCACGGTAAACTGCGGCCCCCCAATTTCCACATTGCCAACTCGGACAATCGTATCTTTTTCCTGGAATTCCCTTCCCGCAAGCTTATAAGGTTTGAGAATCGGCACAACCTTTTCCACTCCTTGCAGAAAAGCGACCGACTTCAGCAGTGCCCTGCCTTGATCGTTTCCGACAGCGCCGATGATCGTCCGCTCCACCCCTTGGGAAATATGGGGTCTGTAGCCGGCCGATTCAATCCATGCCGTTACCTCGCGGATATCTTCTTGCGTTGAGCTTTTTTTCATCAGGATAATCATCTTTCACCTCCTGTGTAATAAAAAAGGCCGTGGCGAGCTTGACGCTCTCCCCACAGCCTGAAAACAAAAAAGCCATGGGCAGCGTCTTTCCGTCTGTCCATGGCTTGGTTAAGTTAACTTGTCGCTTTACTTATCCCTGAGCTTCGGGCAGACCGATCTGCTAAAGTAATAAAACCAGTACCAGCTTTCGGAAAACACGTTCGCTCTGCCCATTTAAATCACATCTCGCCTAAATTTATGGATTCCATACCCTATTTTCGGCGCCTACTGACCATATGTTTTTTATATTGTCAAGAAAAATTTTATTGCTGCCCTTGCAAGGACGTTGCCAGACAGGACTTGGCGTGATATTAAAAAATTTAAAACGGCTCTGGAGGAGGCGATTCATGGACACTGATTTCATCATAATGGCGATCGCCATCGCGGCGGTTATTGTACTTGCCTTCTGGCGCTTTTCAAGCGGCAACTACGGCAGACTTTCTCCAAGCAGCGAGGTTGCCGCCGCTTACGAAGCGTATCATGTCGCTCCCGACCGCAATTACTTCATCAGCGGGCCTGATGATTTCCCCAACGCCATCCTCGGACTGGACAAATCACTGACACTCGCTCCCGATTTGTGGAAGAGCATCGATCCGACCCCGGGTAAAATGAAGGAGCTGGTAGAGAATATGAAAATGCGGACTGCAGAAACATTCCAGCAGCTTCAAGGCTATGACGTCCTGGATGAAAGGGGCCGCAAAGCGGGGGATTGGTTTTCCCTGCCGGGACTGGACATCATGATCAAGAGCGCG
>Ga0334722_10008077_pt1 | contig 10102 bp, 9 predicted proteins | sample C3_bottom_MG_FD_207210 | JGI IMG/M metagenome (GOLD analysis project Ga0334722, IMG submission 207210) | Sediment microbial communities from Yellowstone Lake, YNP, Wyoming, USA - C3_bottom | ecosystem: Environmental > Aquatic > Freshwater > Lake > Sediment | place: USA: Wyoming | collected... | reverse complement strand
CACAAATGCAAAAAGCTCTCCGGAGAGAGCTTTTTGTGAAGTAGTGGAGGTGGCGGAAATCGAATCCGCGTCCGAATCTGGCTATGAAAGCGAGTCTACGACGCATAGTCGGCGTTAGGTTTAAGACAGGATGCGAGGAACGCAGACGAAACCATTCCTGTCCGATCCCTTATTTAGATGTACCGGCCGGGATTCCGGACATCGATGCTACAGACCATTCCGCCTATCCCTCCGGCTGTAGAAACCCGGGAGGGAAGACGTCGCGAGGCGAGTGACCGTTAGGCGACCGCGTACGCGAACGAAAAGTCCTTCATACCGAAGTACGGAGACTTAACGCTTGCAAGAGTATTCTTGGCAAGTTTGGTTGCTCGTTGGATTGTAAGTGTCATACGAGCGTGCACTGCGTCGCACGTCTTTCAAAGTACAGACCGTCAAAGCCGGTCACCCCCAGAAAATTCAGTAAGCAGGAAGCAGGAGCAGTATGCAGGAATGCCTTCCGGACTTTTTGGGACTACCGATTTTTAATTATACGCGAAACTTCACGTAACGCATCGCGTTTTTTTAGTCATGTCGGGACGTACGACGTCCCGACATCACCGATTCTTAAGTTCTCGTGCGGTTTCGCGCAACGCCGTTTTCTTTTTCAAGTCTTCGCGGCGGTCAGATTTTCCTTTGCCGCGGACGATGGCGATGCGCGCTTTCACGAACCTACCGGAAGTATACACCTCAAGCGGGATAATTGTCAACCCTTTTTTTGATTCTGCCGCATAGAGCTCCGCAATTTCCTTCTTCTTGAGGAGCAAGCGGCGCGCACGTTCCGGATCGTAGCTCTTCGCCGTATTTGCAGCCTGGTACGGCGGGATGGTCATACCGACGATGAATGCCTCGCCACCGCGCACCACCACGCGGGCGCCGTCGAGCGAGCCCTGCTTTCCGCGGAGCGATTTCACCTCGGTACCGGACAGCTCAAGCCCCGCCGCAAAACTTTCAAGCGGCGCGTATTTAAGCAATGCCTTTTTGTATTCCACGAGAGTCATAGTAGGAGTATAGCGAAAAATAGGAAAATCGGGCGATTTTCTGTATACTTCGCGAATGGCAGTAGCCCCAAAGAAATCGAAAGGGAAGAAGAATGCGCCGCCCGTACCCGGGCGGCGCGGCTGGCGCACGCTTTTCGGCGGACCTTCGTTTTTCAGCAATCTCATCACGACCATTCTCATTTTCTTGCTGTTGATGAGCGCGTATTCACTTGTCTCGAGTTTTTTCCAGCCCGTGACCGACGTACCGCTCTCGGTCGTTGCGGCGGATGTCGCGGCAGGGAAGATAAGCACTATCACGGTGAATGGTGATTCTCTGGATCTGACCTATGCCGACGGCTCCACGAAGGCTTCGCGCAAGGACCCCTCCGCCGGCCTTCCGGAAACGCTCGCCACCTACGGCGTGACGCCCGAAGAACTTTCCAAGGTCGCCATCACGATACAAGGGCAATCCGGATTCCAGTTCTGGTTCCTCGCGCTTGCTCCGACCTTGCTCTCGCTTCTTTTCATCGCATTTCTTTTTTGGTTCCTTTCTCGACAAGTGAAAGGCGCCGGTATGCAAGCCTTCAGCTTCGGGCAATCAAAAGCGCGCATCATCGACCCTGCCGACGCCTCGCAGCGGGTCACTTTTGCTGATGTTGCCGGCGCACGCGAAGCGAAGGAAGAACTGCTTGAAATAGTTGATTTCCTCAAGAGCCCGAAAAAATTCCTCGACATAGGCGCGCGCATTCCGAAAGGCATCATTCTGATGGGCGCACCGGGTACCGGCAAAACGCTCCTTGCGCGCGCAGTGGCTGGGGAGGCTGGCGTACCGTTCTTCTCCATCTCTGGCTCGGAATTTGTGGAGATGTTCGTTGGCGTCGGCGCTTCTCGCGTGCGTGACCTCTTTCAGCTCGCAAAAAAAGCGGCGCCCGCCATTATTTTCGTGGATGAAATCGACGCAGTCGGACGCGTACGCGGCGCCGGTGTGGGCGGCGGCAATGATGAGCGCGAGCAGACCCTCAATCAAATACTTGTGGAAATGGACGGTTTCGAGCCAACTGAAAAAGTCGTCGTCATGGCCGCTACGAATCGCCCCGACGTGCTCGACCCCGCGCTCCTGCGACCGGGCCGCTTCGACCGCCGCGTCACCATCGACCTGCCGGACCGGCGAGACCGCGAAGAAATTTTGAAGATTCACGCGCGCGCGAAACCGCTTGGTCCTGACGTGGTGCTTTCGGTCATCGCCGAGCGCACGCCAGGCTTCTCCGGCGCCGAACTTTACTCGCTTATGAACGAGGGCGCGATTTTGGCTGCGCGTGAAAATCGTAAAGAGGTGACGCAGTACGACCTCATTCGCTCCATTGAAAAAGTGATGCTCGGTCCTGAGCGAAAGAGCCATTTGCTTTCGAAAAAAGAAAAAGAACTTACTTCGTATCACGAGGCCGGTCACGCGCTTGTCTCCTCGGTGCTCGAACATGCAGACCCCGTGCACAAAATTTCAATCATCAGTCGCGGCCGCGCGGCCGGGTATACACTCAAACTTCCGTTTGAAGACCGAAAGATGCAATCGAAGAAACAATTCCTCGATGACATCGCGGCGACACTTGGCGGATATGTGGCCGAGGAGATGCTATATGACGACGTCACGACAGGGCCATCGAATGATCTCGCGGTCATTACTGTCATCGCGCGTGAGATGGTCACGCGGTATGGTATGAGCGACAAGCTCGGACCCATCGCCTTCGGCGACCGCCAGATGGGGAACGAGCCGTATTCCGAACAGGTGGCGGCGCAAATAGATGCCGAAGTCTCGCGCATCATCGAGGAAGCGAAGACGCGCGCGAAGAAAGCCATTAGCGAACACCGCAGTGCGCTCGATGCCATCGCAAAAGAACTTATCGAAAAAGAAACTATAGAGCGGGGCGAATTCGAAAAGATATTGCTTGCCAACGGCATCACGCCTAAGAAGCACGAAGAGGAGGGAATAGTCATCACGCCGCCCGCGATTTAAAAATCCATTATTCAAAGAGAAAGCCTCGCGCGCATTCTGCTCTGCGTGCAAGGCTTGTGCTGATTTCTTATGCGACCATAACGCGGTGTTTCGAGCCATTCTTCACGGGCACCGGCAGCCTGAGCCACTGCTCCTTCTTCGACGGCCCGAACGTCTGAGGAAGCACCTGCATCGTTGGTACGAAGAATTTTTCGATCTGGCTGTCGCGCGTATCGATGCCGACGGTAACGCCGTACGTGTAAAGTGTCGCGCCGACGAACGAAAGGATAGTGAAAGTGAGAATGATCTCCGTGAGAGATATCGTAATTCTGAATTGCATAGAGCCTCCCCTGTGAAGAACGTACCGCGGAGAACTGCCGTGGCGCAGTTGTCGAGTTGGTATCGACCCTGAGAGGGATAATACAACTGACACTCACCTGTGTCAAATCAACACTCGTATTGTAGTATGAGAAACACCCGCCCCTAGCTCAGCTGGTTAGAGCATCGAGCTTATACCTCGAGGGTCCTTGGTTCGAATCCAAGGGGGCGGACTGAAATACAAATACCTGCCCTGCGGCAGGTATTTGTATTTCAGTCCGTGGCGGAGCGATGTCGTGCGAGCACGCACGACCGCGAGCTGGGGTCGCGGAACAGTTTGTGCGACGGCACAGACTTTATCCGTGACGACAAGTTACTCCAAATGCATCTCTTTGTCGGCGATGTGGGCGCGCGCGGCGAGGGCGGGATGCCGTTGAAGGTCAGGGTCCGCCACGACGAGCGCGGCGGCTTCGGTGCGCGCGGCCTCCACGAGCTTGAGATTTTTGAGCGCCTCCATCGCGATGTCGGAGACGCCCCATTGCCGGCCGCCGGCGAGCTCGCCCGCGCCGCGGAGCGCAAGATCGTATTCGGCGAGCTCAAAGCCGTTTTTTGCATTCACGAATGCTTTCATCCGCTCGCGCGTCGTTTCGCCCGATGATTCGGGAAGTGCGAAGCAATACGACTGGTGCGTGGAACGGAGCACACGGCCGCGCAGCTGATGCAGCTGCGCGAGCCCGAAACGCTCGGCGCCCTCGATAAGGATGACAGTGGCGTTTGGCACGTTCACGCCCACTTCGACGACCGACGTAGCGACGAGAATATCAATTATTCCTTTTTCGAATGCTTTCATCGTCGATTCTTTTTCAGATGGCGTCATTTTGCTATGCAGAATATCTATCGTTGCGTCCGGGAAAACCGACTTTTTTAGTCGCACCGCCTCGGCCTTCACTGACTTCGCGATGAGCGCGAGTTCCTTCGCCGGATCTGGTTCGTCAATGCGCGGACAAATGACGTACGCCTGATGTCCCGCCGCAAGCTCTGCGCGCACGCGCTCGTAGGCTTGTTCGCGTTTTTTCGGTTCGAGTATTTCGGTAATCACCGATTTTCTGCCGGCCGGCATTTCATCAAGCAGAGTAAGATCGAGGTCGCCGTAGAGTGTGAGTGCGAGTGTGCGCGGGATGGGGGTTGCCGTCATCGAAAGCAAATGCGGCGCGATAGTGCCTTTGGTCGCGAGCTTCTGCCGATGAATAGTGCCGAAACGGTGCTGTTCATCAATGATGGCGTACGCGAAATATTTGAATGAAAGCGATTTCTCAATGAGCGCATGCGTGCCGATGACGATTGGTATTTCGCCGTTCGCCACCATTTTCTTGAACGCGGCTTTCGAGAGCTTTGCGGACTCCTCGTAGCGCACGCGGGAAGGGAATTTGCGGCACTCGCTGCCGGTGATGAGGCCGATAGGTATCGGGTGGTCGCGGAAGTAGGAAACAAATGTGGAGAAATGTTGTTTTGCGAGAATTTCAGTGGGGCAAAGGTAGGCAACCTGGAGTGTGCCGGCGATTCGGCCTTTTGGGAGCGAGGTGGCAACCAGATACGCGGTCGCTGCCGCGACCGCGGTCTTGCCGCTGCCCACGTCGCCCTCAAGAAGACGGAGCATTGGATGTGTTTTTTGGAAATCGGCGACGATGGCGTCAATCGCATTCATTTGCGCATTTGTGGCGGGGAAGGGGAACGATGCGATGAAATCAGCGAGCGCTTTTTTGTCCACCGTGACGGGCAACGCTTCTTCCCGCAGGAGCGCGCGGCGGCGTTGCTGCATCACTATCTGGAGCGCGAACACTTCTTCAAAGGCGAAGCGCTTGCGCGCGGCCGAGGCGTCCGACATTTTTTGCGGTGCATGTATGAATACGAGCGCAGATGAGAGCGACGGAAGTTTGTATCGTGCGAGTATCTCCGGCGGGATTGGATCCTCAATATGTTCGTGTGTGCGTGTTTCAAACACTTTTCGTATCGCATGCATCAGCCAGAGCGATGAAACGCCGTGGCTCTCCGGATAGATCGGGTATAGCTCGGTGTCCAAGGTCGAACCTTGTTGCAAGGTTCGACCTTGCTGAAAGAGCGAATCAACAGCGACATCGGGCGCGATCGGAGATTTATCGATGGCGGGATTAGCGAGATATATTTTCGTGCCCTCGCCGGCGACGCGCCCGCTGACTTTCACGACCATCCCGTCGTGGAGCGTTTTCGCGATGTACGGCTGGGAGAACCACATCATTTTTATTTTTCCGCTTGCGTCTTCAAGCCACGCTTCCGCTATTGCTCGACGGCTCTTCCATGTCTTTCTGATGTCGGGTTTTCGTACGGTGCCGTAGAGGACGACATCGGCGCCGGCGGAAATGCCGGCAATGGTGCCGACGTTCCCGCTCGATTCATATCGAGCGGGGAAGTGATACAGCAAATCGCGGATGGTCCGTATCCCAAGCTTGTGGAGCGCCCGCTTCTGCTCCGGCCGGAGCCGGGTGAAGTGCAGTTCGATATTGTCCTCCGCATTCATACTATGCAGTATACGCGCCGAATCTTTTGGCGCATTTCGCGTTATATTTTATATATGCGGAACGAACTCGCGTGGTATGCGGCATATGCGGGGTGTATCTCATCGATGGTCGTCCTATTTTGCGCGGGCGGCTTCGTGCCGCTGCGCACTGCGACGTCATGGGTATCAACGCAGGCGCAGTCAGCGGCAGTTTTCTTCGTGACAAGCATTACCGCCGTGCAGATTCAGAATCAATATCGAACCATTCCCATTACCTACTCGGCGGGTGCGGCCGCGACTACAACCGCGCCCGTTTCCAGGATACGCATTCTCATTGTGCCCGGCCACCAGCCGACTATAGGCGGCACGGAATTCGGCGGCGTATGGGAACGCGATGTTGCGCTTGAGATCGCGGATGCTCTTGCTGGTCTCTTATCGCAGAATCCTCGCTATGACGTGATGGTTTCGCGCACCGCGACCGAGTGGAATCCGGTTCTGCAAGATTATTTTGATGCGCACGCACTCGAGATCGATACGTTCAAGCAATCGCTGGCGCTCCAGATGCAGAATCATCTCGCCGACGGCAGTATCCTGCCCGCCGCCGACCAGGTGTATCACGACACGGCGCCGTCAGAGGCGGCATTCCAGCTTTATGGCATCAATAAATGGACGAGCGACAACGGTTACGACATTACACTGCATATCCATATCAATGATGACGCCGAGCACCGCACGGGCGTGGCAGGGAAGTACAGCGGATTTGCCGTGTATGTGCCGGATCACCAGTACTCGAATGCCGTGGCATCAAAGACGATAGGTGAAGCGATCGCCGCGCGCCTGAACGCCTATCACGCAACGAGCACATTGGCACATGAAGATGTCGGCGTCGTCGAGGACCAGCAGCTCATCGCCATTGGCAGCAACAACAGCGCAAGCGATGCCGCGCTTCTCATCGAGTACGGGTATATTTACGAACCACAGTTCCAAGAATCGTCGGTCCGTTCTGTTGCAATGGCCGATTATGCGTATCAGACGTATCTCGGTCTTCAGGATTTTTTCAAGGACCCACTTTCTACGACCTACGGCTCCATTGCGTTTCCGTATGACTGGACGAAGGTGACCGCAAAAAAGAATGAAAAAGGCCCGGCAGTCTATGCGCTCCAGGAGGCGCTCCACTATCTCGGCTATTATCCGCCCGTGGGGAAGAACTTTTCTGATTGTCCGGTGTCCGGTGTCGCGCGTGCCTGCACGCGCACCTCAATTGTGCAATATCAACGCGCACGAGGTCTTCCTGCAAGCGGGCTTATTGGGCCGGACACGAGCGCGGCCCTTTTCCGTGACACTGCGCAACCTCCCGCTTCCCCATTGAGTTTTAACTAGGATACAATAGCTTCTCACCATGAATACAAAACAAGTGCTTGCCGCCTTCAAGAAGCAGGGTGCGCGCATAGAAACGAAAGCGCGCGTGGCGCTCAAGGCAAAAAGCGATTTCTCGCTGTGGTACACGCCGGGTGTCGCCGTTGCGTCGTCATATCTCGCCAAACATCCGAACGAGGCGCGGAATATGTCGGTGAAAAAGAACAGTGTCGCGGTGGTGTCGGACGGCTCCGCAGTGCTCGGTCTCGGCAATATCGGCCCGTACGGCGCTCTGCCAGTGATGGAAGGGAAGTCCCTCATATTTAAGAGTATGGCCGGCGTGGATGCGTGGCCACTCGTTTTGGACACCCAGGATCCGGATGAGATAGTGCGCATTGTGAAGGCCATCGCGCCCTCATTTGGTGGCATCAATTTGGAAGATATTGCGGCGCCGAAATGCTTCGATATTGAGAAGCGGCTCGTTGAGGAGCTCGACATTCCGGTGATGCATGACGACCAACACGGCACCGCAATCGTGGTGCTCGCGGGGCTTACGAACGCCGCAAAAGTGGTGAAGAAAAACTTGAAGACGTTGAAAGTCGTCATCAGCGGCGCGGGCGCTGCGGGTACTGCGGTCGCGAAGCTTCTTCTCGCCGCCGGCGTGACAGATATCATTCTTCTTGATCGCACCGGCACCCTTTTTGCTGGCCGGCTTGATATGAACGAACATAAAGAAGCGCTCGCGAAAATGACGAATCCGCGTAAAGTGACGGGCGGTCTCGCGGAGGCAATGTCCGGCGCGGACGTGTTCATCGGTGTTTCGGGGAAAGGACTGCTCAAACAGGAGCACGTCGCGAGTATGTCCCCACGGTCAATTGTGTTTGCAATGGCGAACCCCGAACCGGAAATTCTGCCGGACGAAGCGAAAAAAGCAGGCGCGATGGTCATCGCGACCGGCCGTTCTGACTTTCCAAATCAAATAAATAATGCGCTTGTTTTCCCCGGCATTTTTCGCGGCGCGCTCGACAAAGGCGTGAAAAAAATCACCGAGCAAACGAAACTCCGCGCCGCTCGCGGACTCGCGGCGCTCGTCCCGCACCCCTCGACCACTCATATCGTCCCCGATCTTCTCGACCCGCGCGTGGTGCGTGCCGTCGCCCGCGCCGTGCGCTAGCGAGGCTTCTTGCCGAAATACACTCTGAGATTCTCTGTGCCGCTCACTGCGTAAGCGATGGCACGCATGTTGCCGTCGTCTATGTCGCCCCGCATCTTTTTTAGCCCATTGCGTCCCTTCGTACCGTACTCTGATTCGAAAACAATCAGATACAAATACGGGTCTCGGACCATTATGGTTTTCAATAAGGCTATTGCCGGTAACGCGCGTTTTGCGCGTGCGTGAATCTCCGGCGTAGCCACCTTCAGCCCACGTCGTACAAATGTAGCCGTTTGCGCAAGGGAACCCTTGGTCCATGCGATCGGTAAGCCACCAGCACCCTTCCAGACCCCGACTTCTTTCGTCGAGATTGTTGCGACATTCCACTGCGCTCGGTCGTAACTCCGCAAACGCCGTTTAAAGGAGCCGATAATGTTGTCCAATTCAGTTTCGCTAGCTCGCATAACCGCGCGCTTCGCTTTATTAAGAGCAGCGAGATATCTGGCCTTCGTCGGGAGTTTGGTGTCGCGTTTTCCTGCGATGCCGAATTTGCGAAGATAATGAGTCATGGCGAAGCATCGCTTCACATCTAACCGGTTGGCCTTGCGTAACAATTTCACGCAAATATTCTATCATGTCCTGTGGCGCTCTTTACTAAATGAAGAAACACATCGGCCTGTTGATTTTTTGCTATACTGGTAGATATGTCTACCACAACCATCATTCTTATAGTCGTTGCCATCGTCGTGCTCTGGGTTATTTTCGCCTACAACCGCCTTATTACTCTGGTGAACCAAGCGAAAGAAGCGTGGGCCGATATTCAGGTCCAGCTCAAGCGCCGCTATGACCTCATACCGAACCTCGTGGAAACGGTGAAGGGCTATGCCGTGCATGAATCAAGCGCGTTTGAGAACGTGACCCGAGCGCGCGCCGCCGCGATGAGCGCGACGGGTACCGCTGACAAGGCACAAGCGGAAAATCAGCTCACGGGCGCCCTCAAGTCGCTCTTCGCCGTCTCTGAAGCGTATCCGGACCTGAAGGCAAACCAGAACTTTCTTCAGCTCCAGAAGGAACTCGGTGATACAGAGGACAAGATTCAAGCTTCTCGTCGCTTCTATAACACAAGCGTGATGACGCTCAATACCGCGGAACAATCGTTCCCCGGCAATCTCATCGCGGGCAGTTTCGGTTTCAAGCCGATGGATCTCTTCGAGCTCGCGGCTTCTGATGCCGCCGCGGCTGAGCCGGTGAAGGTGCGTTTCTAGAAATCAGCCACTAGCCGCTAGGTGATAGGGTATAGGGAATGCAATCGTACAAAGATCTAATTGTTTGGCGGAAAAGCATTGAGCTTGTGGCGTTGATTTATAAAATTACTGAGCAATTTCCAAAATCAGAAATGTTCGGGTTGACTAGCCAAATGCGCCGAGCGGCTGTTTCCATACCGTCGAATCTTGCCGAGGGTTATGCACGAAAACACTGTGCCGAATATGTACAATTCGTACGCATAGCGTATGGCTCTGGTGCCGAGCTTGAAACGCAGTTGATTCTCACGAAAAAACTTGGATTTGCGCGAGACAAAGAACTCGCAAATATAGTATCCTTACTCGATGAAATCATGCGTATGTTAAATAGGCTATCTTCTTCTCTAGTGGCTAAACCCTAATGGCTATGAACTTATACCAGCAACGCAGTTCGAATATCCGCCGGACCTGGGCGCTCGTGCTTGGTTTTTTGAT
>Ga0334722_10008075_pt1 | contig 10105 bp, 8 predicted proteins | sample C3_bottom_MG_FD_207210 | JGI IMG/M metagenome (GOLD analysis project Ga0334722, IMG submission 207210) | Sediment microbial communities from Yellowstone Lake, YNP, Wyoming, USA - C3_bottom | ecosystem: Environmental > Aquatic > Freshwater > Lake > Sediment | place: USA: Wyoming | collected... | reverse complement strand
GTTATATTTTATCACGTATCTCCCCCTTTTTCAATGGCTAATAAATCTGAAAATAATCCTTTATAAACATTAAGGCCAAAATAACTCGCGTTTTAACAATAATACTATAGTATTCTATATAATCCTTATAAACTATCTTATAAAAAAAGAGGTGTAAACAATTTACACCTCTTTGACTTCATATTCTATCGGGTCATCAAGCCCTGCCTCTTTAAATCCTTTAAGCCTAAGTCGGCAACTATCACAGACACCACAGGCTTTTTCACCGCCTTTATAACAGCTTGTGGTCAGATGAATGGGTACTCCATTTTCTACAGCCAGCTTAACTATCTCAGATTTTCTTAAAAATTGAAGGGGTGTAGAAATATATACTTTTCCACCTGTAATCAGATCTATTACATGTTGAAAAGCTTTTATAAACTCGGGTCTGCAGTCCGGATATCCCGAATAATCCATACTGTTCACACCTATATATATCCTATCCAATCCGTATATTTCAGCCAAACCGAGGGCATAGGATAGAAAAACCACATTTCTTGCCGGAACATAGGTCGGCGGAATATTAACCATCTCTTCGTATTCCCTATTTTCCGGCAGTTCCGCATTTTTATCTACCAGTGCGCTTCCACCTACTTTACTCCAAAAATCCAGATCAACTAATATATGATGGTCATCGGGTATGCCAAAATACTTCCTTACTTCAAGGGCTTGCTTAAGTTCTCTATCATGTCTTTGCCCATAATGAAAGGACAAACAATAAACCTCTTGGTTCTCTTTCAATGCAATTGCAAGACAGGTGGAAGAATCAAGCCCACCTGACAAAAGCACCACGGCCTTAGACATACTTTCACCTCTCCTCTATTTTACCTACCCCTACTATCGTATCTCCTTCATCCAATTTTATAAGTAATGAGCCTCTTGTATTCCTTCCCGATTTCGAAACCTCCGAATTTTTGCATCTTATAATATTACCTTTGGCAGTTATAACCATTATTTCGTCTTCCTCGTTTATAGCCTTTATGGAAACCAGATTTCCGGTCCTTTCATTTACGTTACAAGCAATTATTCCCTTGCCACCACGGGACTGCATTCTGTATTCGGATATGTCTGTTTTCTTCCCGTATCCTTTTTCGGTCACCGTTAAAATATATTCTCTTCCTGTTAAAATATCCATACCTACTACAAAATCTCCTTCTCTTAATTCTATGGCCTTTACGCCTTTTGATACCCTTCCTGTTACCCTTACTTCCTCTTCGTTGAATCTTATGCAGTAGCCGTTTGCAGTTCCGACTATTAAATCTCCGTTTCCGTCGGTGAGTTTTACGCTAACAAGCTCATCTTCATCAAGAAGATCTATTGCTCTTATTCCCGACTTTTTGGATTTGTTATACTCTGCAAGTTCTGACCTCTTTATCATACCTAACTTGGTTATCATAACCAAATATTTATTTTCAGTAAAATCTTTAACTGGTATGATGTTAGTAATTTTTTCACCCGGTTTCAAAGGTAGTAAATTGATTATAGCCGTTCCCTTTGCATACCTTGTAACCTCTGGTATCTCATAAGCTTTTAACCTATATGCGTTTCCTTTATTGGATAAAAATAGGATATTGTCATGGGTTGTTGTAATACATATATCAACAACGAAATCCTCTTCCTTTGCAACTGCTCCGGTAAGACCTTTACCTCCCCTTCTCTGACTCCTATACATATCCAACGGAAGTCTTCTTATATAGCCCATATGGGTAAGGGTTATAACAACGTCCTCTTTCTGTATTGTATCTTCTATGTCGATTTCTTCCGCTTTATTTAAAATTTTGGTTCTTCTTTCGTCCTTGAACTTTTCCTTTATTTCGAGTAATTCCTTCTTGATTATATTTAAGACTTCCCTTTCATTTTCAAGAATAAATTTTAAATATTTAATTGTTTCTAATAGTTCCTTATATTCCAAATCTATTTTTTCTCTTTCCAACCCGGTTAGCCTCTGCAATCTCATATCCAAAATTGCTTGAGCCTGTTTTTCGCTCAAGCCAAATCTCTCCATAAGGGCACTTTTAGCTTCCTGAACACTCTTTGAACTCCTGATAAGGTTTATAACTTCGTCTATATTATCAAGGGCAATTTTAAGACCTTCTAAAATATGCGCCCTATTTTCAGCCTTATCCAAATCAAATTTGGTCCTTCTTATTACTATTTCCTTTTGATAATCTACATAGAGCTTTATAATCTCTTTTAGGTTTAAAATCTTAGGTTCTCCATCCACCAAAGCGAGCATAATTACACCGAAGGTTTCCTGAAGCTGTGTATGTTTATAGAGATAATTTAAAACGACATTGGGATTCACATCTCTTTTTAGTTCTATGACTATTCTCATTCCGCTCCTGTCCGATTCGTCCCTTAAATCAGAGATACCTTCTAACTTTTTGTTTTTTACAAGCTCCGCTATTTTTTCCACCAGATTTGCTTTATTGACCTGATAGGGAATTTCTGTTATAACAATCCTCGATCTTCCTCCAGACATTTCCTCAATAGAAGCTTTTGCTCTAACGATAATTCTACCTTTTCCCGTTAGATAGGACTCCTTTATTCCATCTCTTCCCAGGATTAGTCCACCAGTAGGAAAATCAGGCCCTTCTATTATTTTTATGAGTTCATTTATATCTATTTCTGAATTATCTATATATGCATTGATACAGTCTATAACTTCAGCAAGATTATGGGGCGGTATATTGGTTGCCATTCCGACCGCAATCCCAGAAGAACCGTTAACCAATAGATTGGGAAACCTTGATGGAAGCACCGAAGGTTCCTTTGTGGTATTATCAAAATTTGGTATAAAATCCACCGTATCCTTTTCTATATCCCTGAGCATCTCTATGGAGATTTTTGAAAGCCTTGCTTCGGTATATCTCATGGCTGCGGGTGCATCACCATCAACCGAACCGAAATTACCGTGTCCATCTATAAGCATGTACCTCGTCGAGAAATCCTGAGCAAGTCTTACCATTGCATCATAAACCGCCGCATCTCCATGAGGATGATATTTACCCAACACATCTCCAACTATACGGGCGGATTTTCTATAGGGTTTGTCCGGTGTTAAACCGAGCTCGTACATAGAATAGAGTATTCTTCTGTGAACCGGCTTTAAACCATCCCTTACGTCAGGCAGTGCACGGCCGACTATAACGCTCATGGCATAGTCTATATAGGATTTTCTCATTTCGTCTTCCACATCCACCAATAAGACCTTTTCTTCTGCCATAAATACACCTTCTTTCTCTGTATAAAGTTTATATATCCAGATTTCTTACGCTCTTTGCATATTTTTGTATAAATTCCCTTCTGGGTTCTACTTTGTCACCCATAAGTATTGAAAAAATTTCGTCGGCTCTTATAGCATCTTCTATGGTTACTTTAAGCATTGTTCTTGTTTTGGGATTCATGGTTGTTTCCCATAACTGTTCGGCATTCATTTCACCAAGACCTTTGTACCTTTGAATTTCTACTCCATCTCTTCCTATTTCCAAAAGCTTCTTTTCCAATTCTTTATCGCTGTATGCGTAGTAGACCTTTTTATTTTTTTCTATTTTATAAAGCGGCGGTTGCGCTATATAAATAAATCCCTCTTCTATGAGCTGTCTCATATACCTATAGAAAAAGGTGAGGAGAAGGGTCCTTATATGTGCACCGTCCACGTCTGCATCGCTCATGAGTATAATTTTATGATATCTGGCCTTGTTTATATCAAATTCATCTCCAACGCCGGATCCTATTGCCGAGATAATCGCTCTAATCTGGTCGTTTTCAAGAATTTTATCCAGTCTTGCCTTTTCTACGTTTAAAACCTTTCCCCTTAAGGGAAGTATCGCCTGAAATTTTCTGTCCCTTCCAAGTTTTGCAGAACCTCCAGCAGAATCACCCTCAACGAGAAAGAGCTCGCATAATTTCGGGTCCTTCTCGGAACAATCTGCAAGTTTTCCCGGTAAGGTAAGGTTGTCAAGAAGCCCCTTTCTTCTTGTAAGTTCTCTTGCTCTCGTTGCCGCTTCTCTTGCTCTCGCAGCATTCAGAGTTTTCTCTATTATGATCTTTGCTATCTGTGGATTTTGTTCCAGAAAATATTCCATAAATTCGGTAACTATTCCCTCTACCACGCTCTTTGCTTCGCTGTTCACAAGCTTTGCCTTTGTCTGCCCCTCAAATTGAGGCTCCGGAAGTTTAACACTTATAATCGCGGTAATTCCTTCCCTTATATCCTCACCCAAAAAATTCTTGTCATTTTCCTTTAGATAACCGAATTTACGAGCATAATCGTTTATAACCTTTGTAAGTGCCGTTTTGAAACCGCTTAAATGTGTTCCTCCCTCATGGGTGGATATGTTATTTGCAAAGGTATAAATGTTTTCCATAAAGGTATCGTTATGCTGAAAAGCTATTTCCACTTCTATATCATTTCTTTTTCCTTCAATATACACCGGTTCCGGATACAGCACTTCCTTTGTCCTGTTCAAATATTTGACAAAAGATACAATACCTCCATCATATTTGTATTCCTCACTCTGGCCGGTTCTCCGGTCTTCAATTACTATCCTCAATCCTCTGTTAAGATAAGCAAGTTCTTTAAGTCTCTGAGAAAGTATATCATAATCAAACTCTAATTCTTCAAAAATCAGATGATCTGGTTTAAAGGTTATTTTGGTACCGGTTTGGTCGGTTTCACCTATTTCCTTAAGTTCTATAACCGGATTTCCCCTTTCGTATCTTTGAAAGTATACCTTCCCATCCCTCTTAACTTCTACTTCCAGCCATTCAGAGAGGGCATTTACAACCGAAAGACCAACCCCGTGCAATCCTCCTGATACCTTATAAACTCCTCCTCCGAATTTTCCGCCTGCATGTAAAACCGTCATTACCACTTCGAGAGTAGAAATACCCCTTTCGGGATGTATACCTACCGGAATACCCCTTCCATCATCGGATACGGTAACCGAATTATCCTTGTGAATTATAAGTTCTATATTCTTACAATAGCCTGCAAGAGCTTCGTCAACACTGTTGTCTATTAATTCATAAACCATATGATGTAGACCCTTGGAACTCGTGCTACCTATATACATTCCGGGTCTTTTGCGTACCGCTTCTAATCCTTCTAATATCTGTATTTGTGATTCATCATAACCATTACTGTTATTTTTTATCTCTTTTGTCATATATTTACCCCCATTAATAAAAAATTTAATCGAATAACTTATTCGGATTTATCAAAGGATATCTCATCAATAAACCCTGCCCTCTTATAAAGGGTCACAGAGGAAATCGGAGAAAAATATATAACGCTCTTATTGTCCTTTTCGGTAATTATGAAGGACCTCGGTTCTTCATCGGATATTCTGCGAACAAATCCTTCTTCCTCAGCGATCTTTAAAAATTCTTTGGTACTATCCGAATGAAGCGCCGACTCCAAATCAAATATAGCAATTATTTCTTTTAGCAAAACCACCACATCTCCACCGATATGAAGAAACATTTCATTCACCCTTTCAATAAATTGTTCCATCAACTATTTTGATGTATCTTACATTGTCATAGCCTTTAACAGAAACTTTTATAGGCTCAGTATCGGTTATTATTACCTGAGATTCGCATAAATTCTCGAGTATATAGTTCCTTCTTTTTTCGTCCAGCTCCGAAAAAATGTCATCTAAAAGAAGAATGGGATATCCCGAGGTTTCTTCTTTAAATAGTTGCATCTGAGAAAGTTTTAGAGTAATAACCACCGTCTTTTTTTGCCCCTGAGACCCATAAAACCTTGAGTCCATACCGTTTATCAAAAAAATTATTTCATCTCTATGAGGTCCGACAGAAGTCATACCTCTTTCTATATCCAAATTTCTTCTTTTTGACAGTATTTTTATATATTCCTCCTTATTAGGTTCTGGAAGGTCGCATTTATATTTAATATCCAGAACTTCCCTACCCCCAGTAATGAAATGATGCATATCCTTTGATATCCTGGATAATTTCTCTATAAAATTTTTCCTTTCTTTTATAATATTTATACCAAACTCAGCCAATTGATAATCCAATATCTCTATAAGGTCAGAGCCTTTAAAATCATTTTTCATCCTTTTCAAAAGATAGTTCCTCTGTTTGAGAATCTTATTATAATTTGATAAATAAAAATAATATTTTGGCCTCATTTTGGATATCTCGATATTAATGTATCTCCTTCTCTCTACAGGACCCTCCTGAACTATTTTTAAATCATCAGGAGAATATAAGATGGTATTTATATTTCCCAGGAAATTTTCCATTTCTCTTACACGTTTCCCGTTAACTTTTAATATTTTTACATCGTTTCTTGATGAGGAAACCTCCATTTCCACCTTCTCTTGGTCTAATCTATAGAATATACCCTTTAAATAAAAGGATGTCATGCTGTTATTTATAAGCTGATTGTTGTTGCAAAATCTATAGGAATAGCCATTCGTCAAAATATAGATGGCTTCCAAGAGATTGGTTTTTCCCTGAGCATTTTCTCCGTATATTATATTTACACCTTTTAAAAAACTCGCCTCAGCTTCTTTGTAATTCCTGAATCCTTTCAGAAAAACCTTTTCAAGATACAAAAATAACCCTCCACACTAAATAACTTTATATAAGGTACCGTCTACCTCTATTATATCATTTTTTCTAATTTTTTTCCCTCTTTCGGTCACTATTTCGCCGTTTACCTTAATATTCCCAGATTTTATTAATAACTTTGCCTGTCCCCCTGTATCTGCGACATTGATAAATTTCAAAAATTGGTCTAATTTAATATAATCGGTAAATATTCTTACTTCCTTCACAAAAATCACCTCCAAATTTAAAGGTATTCCGAAAGGAATACCTTTTTAAATTCTTATGGGTAATATTATATATATGTATTTTTCCCCTTTTAGGGGTCTTATTACGCAAGGACTTAAATTTGTTGTAAAATCTATATATATTTCTTCGTCATCTATGACACGTAAGGCCTCCATAAAATATCTCGGGTTAAAAGCGATTTCCATTCTGTCGCCGAAAAGTTCTATAGGAACCTCTTCTTCCACACTTGCAACTTCTGTGTTCCCCAATATCTTTAAAAATCCTTCGTTTATATAAAATCTGACTACATTACTTTTCTCTTCCCTCAGAACTATACTTGCCCTTTCCAAGCTGTCATAAAACCATCTCGTATTTATTTTTATCCTCGTATTATATGAAGAAGGTATAAGCTGCTTGTAATTTATAAACTCGCCTTCTATAAGCCTTGAATATATCACTGTACTACCTAATTCGAAGCATGCATGATTATTGGAAACTCCTATATTGATATTACCCTCTGTATCGTCTATTATCTTTAAAATTTCATCAAGGGTCTTCCCCGGAATTATCATTTTAAACCTGTTCAGTCCCTCCATCTTTTCAAATCTGATGGACATTCTATATCCATCCAATGTCACAAGATAAAGACCATCTTCGAATTCCAAAAGACCACCTTTTAATACCTGTCTTATATCATCTTTTGAAATGGAGAATATGGTCTTTCTTATCATGTCTTCAACCAGATCGCTTTCCAAGGATATCATGAAAGCATTTTCTATTTTTGGCGTTTCAGGAAATTCTTCTGGATTCATCACTGATATTTTGAACCTTGCCTTTCCGGATCTGATTTCGGCCAGGTTATTTTCTTTTAAAGTTATTGTTACTTCTTCATCAGGAAGTCTTCTTATAATATCTCCGAAAAGTTTTGAGTCCACTACAAATCTCAGATTTTCAGAGGATTTAACTTCCATTTCTGTTCTTATGGTTATTTCAAGATCGGTTCCCGTTAAAATCAGTTTATCCTGTTCTACCGACAGTAAAATTCCTTGCAGTATGGGTAGGGTGCTTCTCGATGAAACCGCTTTTTGAACTATGTTAATGGAATTTGTAAGGGCGGACCTGTTACAGGTAAAATACATGGTTTTCCCTCCATTATTATTAGTATTATTATAAATTATACGATAATATAAAAAGGTTAGTAGTAATAGTAAGCGCGGTGGAATTGTGGATAACTTAATTATTTTGTCGAATTTTAAATTTTTAGGTTGTGATTAAATCTGTTATTATTCATAAAATTTATTAACATATTTAGAAGTCAAAGAGCATATAATAGATTTATTAACATTTTTTTATTAAGATATCAACAGGATTTTGTTAATTTCCCTTGATTTCCTGTATAAGCTTGTTTACGAGATTTTTTACTGAAATGTCTTTTTGGATTAATTCGGAGATTTTTTCGTATGCATGTATGACTGTGGTATGGTCTCTTCCTCCGAATTCTTCTCCGATTTTTGGTAGAGAAAGGTCGGTAAGTTCTCTTGCAAGATACATAGCGATTTGCCTTGGATAGGCTACATCTCTAAATCTTTTTTTGGATTTAAATTCCTCCGGCCTTATTCCGAAATGTTTTGCGGTTATTTCCTGAATTAATTGAATGGTTATTTGTCTTGGTCTCGAGCTCGGAAGTATATCCTTAAGTACTTCATTGGCCAGTTCAAGGGTTATTTCCTTATTATTTAATGATGAGTAAGCAACAATTCTAATTAAGGCTCCTTCCAATTCTCTTATATTGGATTGAATATTATCGGCTATAAATACCAGTACTTCATTGGGAACCGAGAGATTTTCTAAAATGGCTTTTTTCCTTAAAATAGCTATTCTGGTTTCTAAGTCGGGTGGTTGAATGTCTGTTATAAGACCCCATTCGAACCTTGATCTTAGCCTATCTTCTAAAGTCGGAATTTCTTTTGGAGGCCTATCGCTTGAAATTATTATCTGCTTATTAGCTTCGTAGAGTGCGTTAAAGGTATGGAAAAATTCCTCTTGGGTTCTTTCTTTACCAGCTATGAACTGTATATCATCTATTAGTAAAACATCAACACTGCGATATTTATTTCTGAATTCATCGTTTTTATCATCTCTTATGGAATTGATGAGTTCGTTGGTAAATTTTTCGGAGGAAACATATACAACTCTTGTTCTGGGTCTATGGGATAGAATAAAATGTCCTATGGCATGCATTAGGTGTGTTTTTCCGAGACCTACTCCTCCATAGATGAAAAGCGGGTTATAAGCTTTTGCCGGTGCTTCGGCAACAGCCAAAGCAGCCGCATGGGCGAACCTGTTGCTGTTTCCTACAACAAAGGTGTCAAAAGTATATTTGGGATTTAAGTTTGTTGGTAGAATGTCTTCATTTATTTTTGAATTCTGTTTGGAGAGGTTTTCTAAGATGTTGTTTATATCTTCATTTGGCAGTATGAATTTTACCTCCATTTCTTTGGACGTTATGTATTTAAGAACGTTGAAAAACAGTGGATAATATCTTGCTTCCAGGATGCCTTTTAAAAATTCATTGGGGACTCTCAATATAAGGACATCGTTTGTAATGGTTACTGGTTCAATTTGGCTTAACCATGTACTGAAACTTATCTGAGAGAGTTCACCTTTTATTATATCCAGCATATTTTCCCAAATTTCGTAGAGATTATTTACCATATTTTAACCTCCCAAGGATAAGACTTATTAGATAAATTGAACTTGTGAATAATCCATGGGATACTCACAAGTTATTAACAAAATTAATAACATATAAAATTGTGGATAGAATTGTTGATATTGTTGAAAAAATAAGGATAAAGGGAAGTTAAATAATAAATTATTTTAAGTTATCAACAAAACCAACATTTTATTCACAGTTTTATCAACAATCTGTGGATAATTTTAAAATTTTATCAACAATTATGTGATTATATAATACCAAACTATTAACAGCTTATCAATAAAAAAATTTATGGTTATCCACAACAAATAAAGATTTTTGTCACAAAAATAAAAATCTTATAATTTCTAAAAAGACAAATCAAAATATGAAAAAGCAAATCCATAAAGTTTAAGCTAAAGAACAAAATGCGTAAATGTAATGTGCCATAATTTCGTTCAAAATCTTTAAATTTCTCGGTGAGTTATCCCAAGGGATAGAAGAAGTATCAAAAAGCAAAGAAATATGGTTAGCAAGATGATCTAAAATAACAACAGG
>Ga0334722_10008074_pt1 | contig 10109 bp, 9 predicted proteins | sample C3_bottom_MG_FD_207210 | JGI IMG/M metagenome (GOLD analysis project Ga0334722, IMG submission 207210) | Sediment microbial communities from Yellowstone Lake, YNP, Wyoming, USA - C3_bottom | ecosystem: Environmental > Aquatic > Freshwater > Lake > Sediment | place: USA: Wyoming | collected... | reverse complement strand
TCGACCAGACCGTCTACGTCCATGTTGAGCGAGTCGGCCAGCGCCTCGAGACCGGGGTACCGGCCGTGCAGGCTGAGGTGCTCGCCCACGGCCTGATCGATCTGCCCGGTGACGCGCTCCATCCACCGAGGTCGCCGGACAACCCCGTTGTGATCGCGGAGGTAGTGCCGGATCTCGCCGTGGACGAAGTGGCGCGCGAAAGCGAGGAACGGCGTCCCCCGCGTCGGATCGAAGTGTTCGATCGCGTTGAGCAGCCCGAGGAACCCAACCTGGATCAGATCCTCGCCCTGGTTGGGATTGCGATAGTCGGAGGCCACGCCGCGCACCAGCGGCGCACAGACCTGGACGAGCGTCTCCCGGACCTGCTGGTCTCGAGACCGGACATAGGCCGCGGCGAGCTCATCCGGGCCGGCCGGTATCGTGTACGAGGGTCTCGCGGGCTCCGCGGCGTCTTGGAGCGAGGGCGTGTCCAGCAGCGCGTCGTCCTGCATCGTCATCAAACCCTTCCCGTGCCGTCCATACTACCACCAGCCCGACAACGTAGAACATGGAAGGAAGGTTCCCGTGCGCGGTGGTCCCGCTACCGCATCGAGTCGAGGTTGAACGCGCGGTGCACCGCCCGCACAGCCTTTGAAGCGTCATCGGCGGGGATGATGCAGGAGATCTTGATCTCGGATGTGCTGATCATTTGAATGTTCACACCCTCGCCGGCCAGCGCGCCAAACATCGTCGAGGCGACGCCGGGGTTGCTGGCCATCCCTGCGCCGACAACGGAGATCTTCGCCACCCCCTCGGCTGCCACGACGTCGCCGCCGCCGATCTCGCGGGCGACGGCCCGCGTCACTTCCTCCGCCGCGGGGGCGTCGGCCTTGGTGACCGTAAACGATATGTCGGCGCGGTCGTCGCGGCTCGCCGTCTGCACGATCATGTCGACGTTGACGTGCCGACCCGCGAGCGCCGAGAAGATCCGATGCGCAATCCCGGGAACGTCCGGGATGTTGCGGATCGTGATCCTCGCGACGTTGAGATCGTGCGCCACCCCTGTCACCAGCCGGACGCGTTCCATGTGCGGGACCTCCTCCACGACCGTACCGGGCTCTTCGCTCCAGGTCGACCGCACGTGCAGCCTGACGCGATAGGCCTTGGCGTACTCCACCGATCGGGTCTGTAACACTACTGCGCCGCTGCTGGCCATCTCCAGCATCTCATCGTACGAGAGGCGGTCAAGCTTGCGCGCATCCGGGACGATCCGCGGGTCGGCCGTAAACACGCCGGGCACGTCGGTATAGATCTCGCAGGAATCGGCTCCGAGCGCCGAGGCCAGCGCGACGGCCGTCACGTCCGAGCCCCCACGGCCAAGCGTGGTGATCTCGTGGTCGGGGGTCACGCCCTGAAACCCCGCGACCACGACCACCCGGCTGCGCGCGAGCTCCTCGTCGATGCGGCGGCGGTCTACTTCGAGGATGCGCGCCTTCGTATGCACGCCATCGGTCAGAATCCGCACCTGGCTGCCGGTCAATGAGATCGCGCTCTGGCCGAGCTCAAGGATCGCCATCGACAGCAGCGCGATAGAGATCTGCTCGCCCACGGCCATCAGCATGTCCATCTCACGCGCCGGCGGCCGCGCGCTGATCTCACGCGCGCGCGCGATCAGGTCATCGGTGGTGTCCCCTGGAGCCGACACGACCACGACGACGTCATCACCCGCTCGGCGGGCAGCCACGACCCGCGACGCCACGTGCCGCAGCCGGTCGGTGTTGGCGACGGATGTCCCGCCATACTTCTGCACGATTAATGCCACGCGCCCTACCCCTCTCCAGCGTCAGGCCGCGATGCGAATCACCGCGTGGACGTCGGTCACCACACTGAGCCGGTGGAGACGCGCCAGCGTGCGGCGCATCGCCGCCTCCGGAGCCTCGTGGGTCACAAGCACGACGTCGGCTGTCACGCCCCGACTCTTCTGGACGATCGACGCGATGCTCACACGCTCCTCACCGAACGCCGCGGCCACCTGCGAGAACACGCCAGGGCGATCGGCGACGACGAGGGCGACACAGTATGAGAGCACGACTTCGGCCATCTCCTTCACCGGACGCCGCTCGGCGCCCGTGCTGCGGATTCGGTGGCTCGCTCCCGCCCTCATGTTGCGGGCCACGTCGATCAGATCGCCGACGACGGCGCTGGCGGTCGGCCCTCCACCCGCCCCACGCCCCTCGAGGACGATCGGGCCCGCCGGCTCCGCCTCGATCAGGACCGCGTTCAACTCACGGTCGACGCGGGCGAGCGGGTGCGTTCCCGGCAGGAGCGCCGGGTGGACCCGCGCTTCGATCGCGCCGTCGGTGCTTCGGGCGATGGCGAGCAGCTTCACCACGTAGCCCATCTCGCGGGCATAGGTGATGATCCGCGGCGTGATGCTGGCCACACCCTCGCGGTACACGTCGGCGCTGACCACGCGGCTGTCAAAGGCAGCCGATGCCAGGATCGCGAGCTTGGCCGCGGCGTCGTGCCCGTCCACGTCGTCCGTGGGATCGGCCTCCGCGAACCCGAGGCGCTGCGCCTCACCCAGCGCCTCGCCAAACCCGACGCCGCCTTCTGCCATCCGGGTCAGGATAAAGTTCGTCGTGCCGTTGACGATTCCCATGACCTGCGTAATCGTGTTGGCGGCCAGCGCCTCGCGGATCGTCTTGATGACCGGGAGACCCGCGCACGCGCTGGCCTCGAAAAAGAGATCGACCCCGCGGGCCGCGGATGCGGTCAGCAGCTCCTCGCCCCGCGTGGACATCAGCTGTTTGTTGGCCGTGACCACGGACTTGCCGGCGGCCAGCGCGCGGAGGATATGGGTGCGCGCGGGCTCGATGCCGCCCATCACTTCGACGACCACGTCCACCTCAGGGTCGTCCACAACGGCCGCGGCATCACCGGTCAAGATCCCGTCCGGCAGGGCGAGTGATCGAGGACGGTCGGGGTGGGCCACCGCGACGTGCCGCAGGCGGATCGGGAGCCCCGCCCGATGGGCGATCTCGTGTTCGGAGCGCAATAGGAGGCCCGCCACCGCCGAGCCGACGGTGCCCAGCCCCAGCAGCCCTACCCGGCATTCACCTGTTCGCAGCGGCATCACTACTACTGAATCCCTCAAATTGTGTTGCACCCCGTATACCAGAGTACCCCGTTGGGTGTCAAGTTTCATGGGCGTTCCGAAATAGAGCATAGCTAATATTTCCCGCACCCGTTCCCCCGCCGCATTGGCTGTGGTCTAATTCGTAGTAAGACTCGACTGTGAGGGTGCACGTGGGCCGACACCCTTCGCGACGCCATGTTTCACCGGAAGACGCGCCGATTGGTCCTCGCATTCGTCAACGACGACGCGATCTCGAGTTGACACAAGCCGACCTGGCGGCGCCCGACTACACCAAGAGCTTCATCAGCCAGCTCGAAGGCGGTTTTGCCGATCCCTCGCTCGACACCTTGCGCTTTCTCAGCCGTCGTCTGCGGATGTCGCTCTCGACGGTGGCCGGAGACAATGACGATCAGCGGCTCGCCGGTATGGAAGGTCTGCTGCGTTGGGCGCGGGAGGCTTCGGCGCGAGGCGAAGAGGCGTTGGCGCGGCGGGTGCTCGGCGTCGCGTCCGAGATGGCGTCTGCCGCGGGATGGGATGAGCACCGCGCTGAGGCGGCGCTGCTGCTGGCGGAGATCGAAATCCGATCCGGCGCGCTCGACCGGGCCGATCCGTTGATTGAGGACGCGGGTGTGCTCGCGGCGACGGTGGGCCCGCGGATGCGCATCCGTAAAGAACTCGTCGCGGGACTGCTCATGTTGCGGCGCGGGAACACGAGAGAGGCCGCCGCGGGGTTCCAGCGGGCGCTGGGGCTTTCACGCCGGAGCTCGCGTCATCCGGATCTAACGGTGCGCGCGCTCTTTGGACTCGCCGCGACCGCGGTGCAGGCCGGCGATCTCAGACACGCGCGTCGCAGGCTGCAGTCGGCCGTGACGCTCAGCGAACGACAGCAGCTTGAGGCGTTACAGGCGGAAGCGCGGGTCAGGCTGGGGACCGTCCTGAGCATCGACGGCGCGTATGCTGAAGCGATCACGCAATTGGAGGTCTCGGCGCGCATCTTTGCGCAGCAGGTTAACGGCCGAAAGCGTCTTGAGACCCTCCTCGCGCTTGCCGCGGCGGCGCTTGGCGCCGACAACCCGGCGCTCGCCATTCGCGCCGTCGATGACGCCGCAGCGATGGCCGACGCCTCGGCCACGGCGGCGGCCCCGCGGATCGCGGCGCTGCGGGGTCGTGCGCTGCTGGCGCAGGACCGGCAAAGCGAAGCCGCGCCTATTCTTGCCGACGCGGTCACGCACCTGACTGGAACGAGCGCGCACCAAGAGCTCGCGGAGGCGGCCCAGGCGTTGGGGAACTACCATCAGGCCCGAGGTGAACACGATACTGCGGCGCGCTACCGCGCGGTCGCCGCTGAGGCGGCGAGTCTAGAGCATCGCAGGGTCGATGATCTAGACGGCTAGGATCTCCGGCTCTGGAGGGGATCCGCGCCGGCCGCGGGCCGGTACGCCCGGGCCGAGGATCTCCCTGAGTCGCTCTCTCACCAGTCGCGCATCGATCGACAGCTGGTAGGCGATCTCGCGCGAGGTCATGCCCTCCCCGGCCAAGAGCACAATATCCCGCTCAAGCGGGCTGAGTGCTCGCATCGTCTGAGGCGCCACACGCATCTCGCCGCTCAGTTCCTGTGGGCGCGGCCTATGCCGCGGCGTCGGCGTCATCGGGCGACCCCGGTCGCCTCCTGTGCTCGAAACGCGCGGGCAAAATAGCGGGCGGCGCGGACCTCCTCTCCACGCTCCATTAATAGAAAGGCATAGTCGCGGCTCACACGCGCGACGTCGGCAGCGGCGTCCAGCGCTTCATACTGTTCGGCCGCGTAGGCGTAGCGGTGGGCGGCTTCATCAAGGCGACCTTCCCGATGACACACGGCGGCCATGACCGACTCGGCGCGCGCGGCCTCGAGGGGATCTTGCAGCCGCACGGCCAGGCGGATCGCTTCTTCGGCCCCGGATCGGGCGCTTACCAGGTCGCCGAGGGCCAGCGCGGCACGGGCCAGCTCGGTGAGCGTTTGCGCGCGTCCGACGTCGTCCGCCATGCGGTCGGCGACTTCGAGGCTCTGCTTCAACACCTCCGCGGCCTCGGCGGCCAAGCCGCGGTCGATCAACAAGATCCCTAGGCTGCGCTTCACCGTACCGAGCAACTTGACGTTCTCCTGCGCCTCGAAGAGCGCCGCCGCCTTCTCCAGATGCCGCCGGGCGAGGTCGAACGCGCGCTGACGTTCGTATGTCACGCCGAGGTTGAAGTGGAGGGCGCCCAGGGCGGTGAGATCACCGACAGCCTCCAAGCGCGCCAGGGCGTCTCGGTAACACTCGAGGGCCTGGATCGGGAGACCAAGATCGGTGTAGACCCGACCCAGGTTGGTCAAGAGTCCGCCCTCAAACTCCGTGTCGACTGGGACGGCCGCCCTGACAGCCGTGAGTCCTTGATGAAACGATTCTCGGGCGGCCGGCAAGTCGCGCTGCCGGAGGCGGAGAAACCCGGTGGCACTCGCCACACGCGCAACCAAATCCGGCCGCCCGAGTGCATCTGCCAGCGCCCGCCCGCGTTCCAAGCGGTCGAGCGCCAGGTCGAACTGTTGCAGACCGGTGAGCGCCTGCCCCATTCCCGTGTGTATCCGGAAGGCGGTGTCCATTGAAGGGTTAGGCGTAGACCGCTCCGCGTCTTGAAACGCCTCAATAGCGTCGGTGAAGCGATGCTGGTGGAGCAGGGTGCTCGCGAGTTTGAGTTTAACGGCGACCTGCTGGCGGGGCGGTGGAACGGCGTCGACGAGCTCGCTCAGCGACACGCCGAGCCGGCCGGCGAGCACTCTCATGGTGTCGAGAGACGGCCTGACCTTGTCGTGCTCGAGCATGCTGATGAAACTTTCCGAGAGGTCGCCCCCCGCGAGCACGCGCTGCGTGATCCGGCGCTGCTTCCTGGCCTGGCGAATTTTCTCACCAAGCGTCACGGCGTTCCCTCCCGGCGTTGGCCCTGCCCGCGGCGTTACCGGGTTGCCGGCTAGCCGCCGATCACTTCGATGTTTCCATCGCCCGCGATGACCTCGATGTTGCCGTCACCGGCGGTCCGAGTCGCCGCGACCTGACTCCAGGCAGTCACGACGCCGAAAACCAAACCAAACACGACCACTGCCACTGCGGTCTTCATCTCAGTCCCCCCTTGGTGTCCATTCCGTCGTCAAGATCGCGATCGAACTGTAACCGGCGACTCTGACGAACCTCTCTCGGGCACCAGGGAGGCTTCGATTTGGGACCTTTCGGCTTTCGCCGCCAGGCAGTGAAGTTCCTGCCTTGGAAGCCACGAACTTCATCCACAGTGAAGCTTTCCCTTGCCCTCTATGGTGAATATCCCGGAATTGGAGGTTCTTAGGCGTTCTGGCGGAGGAGGGCCTTGTCGGTGACCAGAATTACTTCGCCAAATCCTCTGTCAAAATCAAGTTCGGGTCGGGGATGGGCCCTCCGGGCCGACGGTGCCGGAGGACGTCGTTCCGGTTCCATCCCCGACCCTCCGTAAGCGCGAAACCCCGCCAGACAACTCGGGCGGGGTTTCGGATTTTCCTCCGTCGTCGGGGCGCCTAGGTGGCGAACTCCGGTCGATCGACCATCGCCGGGGGGCCGAACGGCGTCAGCTCGCCGGTCCCAACCGATTCAACGGGAGAAGCTTCATCGAACCACGATGGGGGCGCCGTGTGGCCCCAAAAGGTCTGGCGGCGCGGGTCGTTGATGCTCCAACGGAGGGGTGGGCGCGTCGGGTCTCCCGTCAGATAGTCCCCAGTGAACAGCTCGATACGGTTCCCGTCCGGGTCCCTCAGGTAGAGGAACAGCGCGTTTGAGATGCCGTGCCGGCCGGGACCTCGCTCGATCGCCGCCTGGCGCCCGGCGCCGGCCAGGATGTCGCAGGCGCGAATCACATTGATGGTTTCCGGCATCCAGAACCCGGCATGGTGGAGTCGGGGCCCATGACCCGTCATGAGCGCGATGTCGTGGACGTTGTTCTTGCGGTGCAGCCACGCAGCCCACAATCGGGGGGTAGGCTCGTCGGTCTCCGTATACTCAGAACACCGAAATCCCCACGCCGTCGTGTACCAGTCATAAACGCTGCGGACGTCCGGCACCTGACAGTTGAAGTGATCGATCCGCATGACATGGGGTCCCCGATACACGTCGAACCGCTGGAGCAGCCGCTCGGTGCGGGCCATGTCGGCATAGAACTCGACGGGCAACCCTCCCGGATCCTGCAGACGCACGGCCAGACCCTGCCCCTCTTCCTCCCCGTCCGCGACCCAGCGAACGGGAAGCCGGGCGGCCTCTGCCTCTGCACACAATCGGTGCAGGTCGTCCTCCGACTGGACCTTGAAGGCCATGTGCGAGGCCCCCGGTGTCGACGCCAATCGCAGCATGAGACAGTGGTGGTCGATCTCCTCAAGCCCGCGCAAGTAGAGCGTCCGATGGTCGGAGGCGGTTTCCACGAACCCCAGCAGGTCGACGTAGAACGCGCGGGCCCGACCCAGATCCGTCGTGCGGAAGGCGACGTGCCCGGCTCGGAGGATGGCCGGCGGGTTCATCCCGATGGATCCGCGGCTTCCGTGCGACGCCGCCCCGTCCCGCCCCACTCCTCATAGTAAATCGAGACACCGTCCGGCCCCAGCCGCTCCGGGGGCGCGGCGACCGCGTCGAGTGGGGCGAGGCGCCGGTATCGACCCGCGAAGAACAGCAGCGGGGTCCACGGCGAAGGACCCTCCATCAGTTCAAGCACGCGGCCGACCACGACGTGATGATCGCCGCCGTCATCGACGCGGTGAACGTCGCACCGCACCGCTGCAAGCGCGCCGACCAACCGCGGTGTGCCGTTCCACTCGTCAAATCGATGCTCGGGTTGCGGATGATCACGCCATCCGCCGGCGTAGTACCGCGACAGCACCTCTTGGTCGTCACGCAGGAAGTTGATGGCGAAGGGGCGTCCAACGGTCATATGAGGCGCGATCCTCGCACGGACGTCCACGCATACCAGCACCCAGAGCGGCTCCAGAGATACCGCCGTCACCGAGTTCGCCGTCATGCCGAGGACCTCGTCGTCTTCTCGCAGCGTGACGACCGTGACGCCGGTGGCGAAGAGCCCCATGGTGCGCCGGAAGGTCTTCGAATCGGGTGTCTCAGACATCGGCGGCCGCGCGGTCTTCGGAGTCGGCGCGAGACAAGAAGGCCCGCACGCGTTCCACATAGGGCGTCCGGTCATAGCTGGTGAACATGGCGCCGGCCATCCGCACCGGGTCGCCGAAAAAGAACCGCTCGTAGAGCGACTGGCGGCCCCCGAAGGCCGACAGCGCCATGTCCCAGGCCAGCCGGAAGAGCCGGATGCGATCTTGGGCCCCGCTACGCGCGGCCTGATAGTACTTTTCGATCACCGCGCCCTGCGGGCCGTTGATATCGGCCTGGAGCGGTATCGCCATCAGCCCGCTCGCGCCCAGCTGGTGGATGATCTCCATCATGCGGGGGTACATGCGCGTGAACATGTTGCGGGCGGCATCAAGCGGCGGCCACGCCGGCGTCATGACGCCCCAGCGGTCGATCGCCGCGTCGGCCTCCGCGGTGCGCAGAAACGCGCGCATGGTCTCCAGATACTGGATCACTTCCGCGACCTTCTCCTGGACGTGCTGAAACTGCTCGATCGCAATAGTCTCGACGATCAGGCTCACGACGCCCAGGACAAACTCCGTCTTGGCAACGTTCTTCGTCACGACCTGGTGGGCCATGTGCACGACGGCGCGCGTCTCGGCAAACAACCGGCTACATCGTTCCACATCGCGAAGCAGAAAGACTCGTTCCCAGGGCACCACCACGTCGTCAAAGACCACCAGCGCGTCCATCTCTTCGAACCGTGCCGCCAGCGGGTGATCGGCCGGTCCCCGGCCGTCATCGAACGACTCGCGACAGATGAAGCGGAGACCCGGCGTCGAGCACGGGATCGCGATCGCAAACGCGTACGGGGCATCCTCGGACCCGCCGCGGAGCACGGTCGACGGGAAGACCAGGAGCTCATCGCTGACGGGCAGTGTCGCCAGCATCCGCGCTCCCCGGATGACGATCCCCGCGCCGGTCTCGCCGACGATCCCCGCGGCAAGATGGGGATCGGCCTGCTTCGAGGGCCCGACCGACCTGTCGGCCTGGGGATTGATGAGGGTGTGGGTCAGACACAGATCGCGCTCGCGGACGTATTCGTAGTACCGTTTGATGTTGTCGCCGAAACGCGCGTCATTCCCGGCCATATAACCGGCGGCCGCCGCGCAGGCCATCAGGGCGCGGTTCAGATAGTCCGGCGTACGGCCCATCATCCCGCCGGAGTAGTCGGCCCACCGCTTCATCATCCGCCGCACGCGCACCAGATCGTCGTGGTTGCGTGGGGTCAAGAACGAGAGCCCGACCCGCTCGCCGCTCGATGGAGAGATACACGTCATGTCGTCGGGCCCGGCGGGGGCGTGTTGCATATCGTACAGCGCGGCGACGCTGCGCACGATGTTTCGGAAGGCGGGATGCGTGACCGGATCGGCGACGCGCTCGCCGGCGACCCAGACGTCTCGCGGCGTGGCCCGCAGGCCCTCGACGTATTGCGCGCCGGTCCGTGCGCTCACCGGCCGTCACCGGGGGTCAGGGGCTCGGCCACGACCGGATTCTCCAGCGCGCCCACGCCGACCACTTCGACCAGCATGCGGTCACCAGGACGCACGTGGGAAATGCCCTTCGGCGTGCCCGTCAGGATCACGTCGTCGGGCTCAAGCGTCATGAACTCGCTGGCGAGCGCGATCTGCTCCCAGATCGTCGGGCTGAGATCGGCGGTGGTGCCCTGCTGGCGAACGACGCCGTTGACCGACGCGCGCAGCGTCAACCGGTGAGGATCGGTGATCTCCCCCTCGACCACTGCCGGACCGATGGGGCAGAACGTATCCCACCCTTTGGCCTTGACGGGCGGCCGGAAAAAGTTCTTGACGAAGTCGCGAACGGTGACGTCG
>Ga0334722_10008073_pt1 | contig 10109 bp, 17 predicted proteins | sample C3_bottom_MG_FD_207210 | JGI IMG/M metagenome (GOLD analysis project Ga0334722, IMG submission 207210) | Sediment microbial communities from Yellowstone Lake, YNP, Wyoming, USA - C3_bottom | ecosystem: Environmental > Aquatic > Freshwater > Lake > Sediment | place: USA: Wyoming | collected... | reverse complement strand
CGGGTCTAACGGACGGTTCTTTATGTCGAGGGTTTTCCGGGGCCTTTTGGAAGATGATGAATAATTATGTTCTGTGGACGTGAGGACAAGTGCACGCGTGCGACTCACGCAAGCACATGTACCAGCGGGACCTGACTGACATCGCACTCGTGATCCTAGTCGCTCCCGTTGTATATGTATTCGTCACCCGCGCGCCCGTGTTCGCGGCCCTCATTTTCTCTTCCTTGCTTGTAGCAGGATGAGCAAGGCGCCGCCTTGTGTGAAGGTTCAGATCACGGTGCGTCGGGTCGCGCGGCACCCGGTGGTTCAGCATGGCATACGGTCGGGTGCGCGGCTCCAAAAGAACGTCATCAGGAACGCGACGCTCGGGCTCGTTCCTGATGCTGTGAACGATATGGCGTTTCACCACGCCCACCTCGATCTATCAGAGGTTCTACACGTTTTTCAGGACACGGCGTCCATCAGCACGATGACTCTGGTCCTGGGCGCGTTGACGCTCGCCACAGCGCGCCTTAGAGAGTCCAAGCGCGAGTAAAACAAGACGACATGGCACAGCCTCTCGAGTTTCAGCACTCTGCCCAGACGATCCGTGCGTACACGAGCGACGTGAAAGACACCAAGTTTTACGACCTGGACCCAGATTTTCAGCGCGATTTCATCAAGAATGAGAAGTGGAAGCAGGACATCATCGGCCACATCATGTGGACCCGGCAGACGGGCATCCTATATTTCCACCCCGTCCGCCGTGACGGCGGCCCCGAAATTCAAGAGTCTCTCGATGGCAAGTCGCGTTCTGGGGCGATTCTTGAATTTATCCGCGATGGGTTCCGCATGCCCCTACCCCTGACCAGGGAGTACAATCTGAAGCACCTCGAGGGCAAGTTCTTTGGTGAGTGGCCCCAGGAGGATCAGGATGCGTTCTGGCGCATCAAGTGCCAATTGGCCGTTGCGAACCGCACCATGACACCTGAAGAGGTGACGAAATTTTTCAACAATATCAAGACGCCCTCCGATATTTCACTGGGCGAGGGCCTCCACTCGGACACCAAGAGCCCCGTGTACACTCTGCTCAAGCGTGAGATTGCTCACCCTAACGGTAAGTTCAAGCGCTTCATACACGACCTCTGGAACAAGAAGCGGCGGCACGAGGATCTCGAGGTGATTGTGCGGTGCCTCTGGTGGCAACTCAACCCCGGTGCACGACACGAGCCACAGCCGACGAAGCTTACGGAGCTGTGGCGCACTGGCGCGGGTGTAACGGCCCCGCTCATGGAGCAAGTCTGTGAGAATATGGTCAAAGTTCGCATCTTCACCAAGACGGCCAAGGTGGCACGACTCGCTTACGCCGCGAATTTCTGTCCGTTTTTCATCCTGTTCGCCAAGGAAACCCCCGTGGAAGTGATGAGGGCCATCGAGTCCAAGCTCACCGCCGATCCATTCAAGAATGCAAGCTGTCGCGCAGGTCAGTCGTCGACGCATTATAGTCGGTGGTTGGCTCTCATGCACCTTGGAACAGATACTTGCCCGGACCAGGATAAGTGATATCAAAGCTCATTCTCAGACGCCCCCCCTCCACCATCCCCTTGAACGGAATCACGTAGTCTTGCCGCGGATCCAGGGGTCCCCACTGGCTCGTGTCGACGTCGAGCGGCCCGTCAAAGTGCGGGATGGTCAGGGTTTTACCGTTTACAGAATCTTCAAAAGAAATTTTCGTAGAAAAAATCAAATCTTTGCCCTGCCGCATGAAGTGCGGATGGTCAGCCACGTGGATTCGGAAGTGCAAGTCGCCCGGCTCTTCCGCATCGGACCTGGCCTGCTCCCCGAGACCGTGTGCCGTCAGGACGTTCCCGGACTCCACACCCTTTGGGATCTTGAGTTCCAAATTTAAATTTTCAAATTTGTTTTTTCTAAAATTGCAACCGGTGCAGCCCTTGTTGACCGACCCCTGACCTTGGCACTGGCCACATGGCTGGGCCATGGCGAACGGCCCCATATGGTGGTGGACCTGTCCGTGACCTTGGCACGTGCTGCACTTTGAGCTACATTCGCGGCAAATTCTTTGAAGAGTAATTTTCATGTTTTTTGTCAGACCCCGGTAGGCGTCGTCGAGACTGATTGTCACGGTGTGCTCGTGGTCTGCCCGGCGTTTGGGCCCGCGTTGACCAAACGGGTTCCCGCCGCCGAACATGTGGGCGAAGATGTCAGGCGGCAAGCCTCCGTGGTTCTCTTGCGGGTGGTCGTAGTTTTGGCGCTTTTGGGGATCCGAGAGGGTCTCGTACGCCTCCTGGACTTTCTTGAACTTTTCCGCGTCACCACCTTTGTCGGGGTGGTGCGTGCGGGCAAGGGATCTGTAGGCCTTCTTTATTTCCTCGGGCGTGGCGTCCTTGGCCAGGCCCAGCTCCTCATAGAGGCCCATCTGTTTTAGGAGTGCTTTAATTCTTTAGTGGGATTTGCGCGCCCGATAGGCCGCCTGGATCTTGCGCGCGGCGGCTGACCGCGTGGGCTTGGGTCGAGCGATGACGCGCTGGACGTTGCGCGTCGTGATACCGGTGCGCGTCAGGGGGTTGGGGAAGAGGGCGCGGCTCGGCAAGGCCATCATCAAATTGTAGTTGTTCTTGATGTTGGGTGCGTGCTGACGGAGCAGCTTCCAGAAGGTCACCTTGTCAAAATAGTCGAGGCGGCCCGTCTTGGAATCCTTGACCTGGTAGACGGTCGGCCCTGACGGGATCTTATTGAGCGTCACGGGGTTGGCGTAGTTGGCGTTCACGTAGACGTGCTTGATGCGCGGGAGAGCCTTGAGGCGGTTCTGAGCCGCGTACCGTGCCTTGCGCGCCCTTATTTTCTGCTTGAGTTCTATTTTCAGATATTTCCGCACGGACGCCACGCGGTCACTCTCGAGAGGTGCGCCGAAAGGCATTTATTAGATGCAAATATTATTGTAGAGCCGCGGACTGTGCGGCAAGATTGCGCAGTTCCGGACTGTTTGACATCGCAGCAGCGCGCTCGGCCGACGTGGGCGCGCGGAAGACGAATCCCTGCAGCCAGTTTCTCTGTGCCGCCGTCTCAGTTGGGATGGAGCTCACCTGACTCGCCGAGAGGGAGCCTGGCACGGGGCGCAACTCGCGCAATTGAATAAAATCAGCCGCCTGGCTCGTGAATTTGTTGGGATGGGCCATGATCTGAATAATAATTTTTAGCTTATTTATGACGTCATCGATGTTTGTGAGACGGCCACGAGCATTGCGATTCTTCTCCCAATTTGACGCGGACGAGGACATTTCCGACAAGTTTTCATTGGAGGTGGCCCCAACGCGGTTGACGCGAAGAAATCCCGATCTGACGAGATGGTTTACACTTTGGCGCCATTTTCTCGAAAACTCTCGCTTGTATTTATCCACGACGGATTTTTTCGCCGCGGCGTTGTTTTCAGGAAGGGTTGCTTGTGCGGCCGACCAATTTCTGATATAATTCCCCCATCGGCCCTCCTGAAGGGCCGTGAGATTGCCGAGTGGCACGCGGCGGCGATGAGCAGGACCTGCCACGAGCCGGCGTCGTTGGCGTTCGAGTGCGAGGCGCGTGTTTGGTGACGCGTTTCTCCATATGGACATCCGCCTGCTTCGCGTAGCGAGAACCTTGCGAAGATTGTTGAATATATTCTGTCTGTTTCTCACCAGCTGGGCCGTTATGATCTTTCTATTCAAACCTGATACCGTTTCAAACGCGGCCGGGGTGAGTTTTCGAATACGGTCCCACCCTTCCCCACCACTTGCGGTGAGCAACGCATGTATCGCGGGCTGGAGCCTCTCGTGATCGGCAAACGCCACATCTTCCGTCGTGATTTCACCGCTCGTCGGGTGAATACCGAAGAACCAGGCCAAGAAATAGCACTTGATAATAGGTTTAAAGAATGCGTCGGGATATAGTCTGGACCATTCAATTTCAAGAAGGCGTTTGCTCTTCAGGAGCTGATAAGCCTCCGCGGGAAATCCTTCCGCCTTGCCTTCTCCGATTTTTAGCTCGTACAAACGGATGACGGGTGGTTGACCCGGTCTGGGGATGAATTCTATGAGATCCGTCTCGACGTGATTGGCACCCTTACTTTTGGAACGCGCACAGGCCGCGAGCACCTCGGGCATACCGCGCATAGGGTCCGGGTCGTTCTTGAGCGTGTCCAAGTTGAATCTTGGCTTGAAAATAAAAGTACGCGTCCTCAAACCAAATATTTGTGGGCCTGGGTGAAGCACGGAATTTCCCGAACGGTTGAATTTTAATTTAGCAACGCCAGCGGCGTCAACAGCCACCTCTATGGCGCGCGTCTCCAGTTCGCCGCCTGAATATGACTGAAATCCTGGCTCTGAAAAAAGAGCCTGAAGTTGAAAGGCGGCGCGATCCATCTTGGTCGTAGGACGCACAACCATAGCCCCTGCGCGGTGAAGACGGGCGGAAGGAGCCATCTTCTTGGCGACGCGGCGCGCACCCGCTGTAAACAATTCAGGACCTCCAGGTCCCCGATCATTTTCTTCGTTGTTGGCGTTGGCTCCGTTTAAAACACTCTTGTTTTTCTTTTGACGCGGCTTCCTCACTCCTGCACTTTGAACACCAAGCACTGAACGCGCCTTTGTTTTCATGGTCTGGGCGGCCGTGAAAGCACCTGGGGTCGATGCCGTCATGTCTCCCATCATTTTATTACTCACAGGTTCTCCGTTCCACGTGAACTGCACCTGGGTGGCGCCTCGCCGCACCACTCCCACTCGCGCCAATAAGGCGTTCATCGCGCCACCTCCTCGTTGAGCAGTTTTCCCCATTAATATACTTCAAGGAATTTTTACTGGAAAGGTCCCGGGGTTCATACCGAGGTCCACGAGAAACAGGCACCCGAGCTCGTCACGGTCCTCTTTGTCGAGTCTGATCTTGTCGGCCCCCGCATACTTGTCGAGTAGGTGGCGAGGCAGCGACGGGTCCTTGGCCCACGTGCTGCACGTGAGGTACTGGAGCTCGTACGTCCAGTAGTCGTACGGCCCGAGGCCGCGGGCCTTGTACAGGGTCTGGGTCTCGTGAAAGGGCCTGAGCTCCCAATAAATATCGAGCATATGACGTGCCCACTCGCCCATGTCAAGAAATCGTGTCCTGTGCTTAAGAGGCTGCGGGTCATTGAACATAAAGTCAACAAACACAAACATGTCGCCCAACTCTAGCGTGTGCTTCAACACCGCCGGCCTTCTGTGTGGCTACCAGGGTGAGTACGAAGACGAAGAGCCCGTATTCACTTGGACCTACGCAGAGTTTGAGGAGTACCTGAACGAGTCCATCACACCCTCGATGTATAACTTCATAGCCTGTTATGTTCGCAGTGAAATCTCCAAGGAGGAGCTCTATGATATCCAGGGTGGCGACTACTGTACGGGTGACCTTGAGGCGGCTGCCGTTGACGCCTACTTCGACCTGCCTATCAACGAGCGGATCGAGATGCACGAGCAGACGCTCGTGAACCTGCGCGCGGCCAAGCGCTTGGCCGAGGCCAAGGAGTCTGCCGCGATCGACGCGATGCTCACCGAGAACATGCCGTTCGACGGCACGAGCCCGATCGCCCTCGAGTACACCATCTTCATGCGGGGCTTGATCATCAAGAACCGCGCCAAGGCTGATCGCCTCGAGCGCGAGATTCACGAAGAAGAGCAGTGGCACGGGGGTCACGAGGAGGGTGCCGAGAACGACGCGCACCTGAACCCCTATGATCACATGGAGGAGTTCTAAAGGTTCGGGCCGCCATACCATCAGGACAATGACAGTCGACGACCAGCTCGACGCGTTCGAGACTCGGCTGACGGCCCATTTGCAATATGCGCTATTTGTGAATATTAACATTGATTACTGGGAAGAACTTGATGAGCTCGACAACACATCTGTCCAGGTCATCAGGGATATTGTCCATGATGTCTTCGTACCCCTTTTAGCCATTTATAGGGACACGCCCGCCACGGCCCCTCTTGAACGGTGCAGCGTCCTCGTGGAACACGCCCTTTTGGCCTCTATGGACGTCCCCTTTCCCCGCGACCCCATACTCCACGTGCATCGCGTCGTCCAGAACATGAAGAATATTTTTATACGAACGACGTACGCCCAACTGCGCACCGAGATGATCATGGTGAATCACAACGCACAGGTTATGCAACGGGTCTGGCGCGAGGCCAACACAAACCCGTCCCGGATCGCATGCAGACGCCGGCTCGTGCGCGAATTTGACGAGACTGAGGCTTATAGCCGCGCCGCTCTCTCAAACCAATGTACTGGAATCTGCTGAATATGGTCGTCCTGACGTTCGCGCCCATCGTGCCCATTGGTACTGATTTCTCGCGAGCATGCGGGGACAATGGCTCCCATGTATACGTCTTCACCGTATGTGCATGGAAATCCCCGTTTGTACTGGCCCGTGAATTTTACTTAGAGCGCAGAGGAGCTCTAAAGACAGAATGACGACCACGATGGCCATCAAGCGCGGCGACACTGTTTACGTTATCGACTCGACCCAGATTCGTTGGTTCGAGTACAGCGAGCGTCACCAGGACCTCACGCTATTTTACCACAACGGAGCTATGGAGACCATCAAGCACCGCAAGGCGCACGTCCTGTACCGTGAGCTCCAGCTCGCCTTCAACGTTCTCGACGTTGACGAATATTAGGAATCTTTTCCCCAAAAATTAACAAGTTCACCTGGGACAAACGGCCGTCTACTCGGCACGGCTACCGGGGGTGACGTGGCCCTTTCGACGACCTGTGTCTCGGCGTCTTTAAACTTCGGTCTGGGCACAGCTCCCAGAGTTCCCACTATTCCAAAAATCACACCAATTAAGAAATCAAATATCATGTTCTCTTAAATGGTTAGTAAGAAGGGTTTCGTCATCAGCTCACGCGACCCTCTCGGGCCTCGTAAGATAATGGCCGTAAATCCGTCCTGGTACTATAACTGGGGCCTCGTTCCGTTCGCAGGTATGGATCCTATTCCTTTCGTGCCTATGGCATGGGGTTCGCGTTCCATGCCTCCTACAGGCACGGACGCCCCTGTTCTTCTGGGGTTCAACGAACCGGATCGCACTGACCAATCCAACCTGTCTTTTGGTGACGCCGAAGTCGTGTGGCCCGCGCTCTACGCACCGGGGCGGCGGCTCGGAAGCCCTGCCACGTCAGAGAATTGCTCAAAGCTCGGGAGCTGGCTCGACCAGTTCACAAAGGCTGGCCCAGTGTTTGACTTTGTGTGCGTGCATTGGTACGCGCCTCCGAATGTTGATTCTTTTTTAAAACAAATCGATGCCACGTGGGCAAGGTATCAACGGCCCATATGGGTAACGGAGTTTGCCGTGGCCGACTGGGCCGGCAAGTATCCGGGTGGGTATCCTCTGGACCAGGTCAAGGCGTTCATGACGGGTGCGTGTGCGGGCCTCGAGGCCCGTAGCTACGTGGAGCGTTACTCGTGGAAGACTCGGTCTACGAGTGACACTGCATTGGGAACTAGCGCCCTGTTCAATGATGACGGGTCACTGACCGATCTCGGTATAATTTATTCTAAAATTTAATGGGCGCGTACAGAATCCACAATACTTGTCGACATTTCAAGTAGATGGTGGCGCCGTCAGACGGTTCGATAATCAGATTCACGAGTGGATTTTACACGGATCGGGAATACTTGGTCGTGGATAACGGTCAGCTTCGTACATGGGACGAGAAATTTGAAATTGTATTCTGGGAATTTTCAAAGGATGGGCGGACGCTCGGGCCTCTCGGCCAGGTCAAGTGGGACCCCTCGTGTGAAAAGTTGGACGTATGTTGGGTCCAGGTCGGACATATAGAAACGTGGACACCTGTTCCATTATGAAGGATTTTAAAATTTTATTAGAAGTTGTTTTTACTACGCACGTTTTGAGTATAGATTTACACAAGGTGATTATGCAGCACCTAAGAACTGCGCAAATCAGCGCCAGGTAATGAGAGAGGTTGTTAAATTACGCATTCGTTCTAGTCCCGAGAGAGGAGCTCGGACGTGCGGTCGCGGGAAGCCTGAGCGCACCCACATGCACCCGTACCGGCCATGGGGCACGTGCCCTTGGGTGCACGGAAGAACCACAGCGCCAGGAGGAGGGCCAAGATGAAGAGAATCCACTGAGTCATTGATTTAGGCCGAGAAAATTATAAGGTCTGAAACAAACTTTGGCATGAGCGAGGACAAGACGCGCCAGGTGCACATGACCCGGCGGCTCGCACCCACAAAGGTAACGGACCGCAAGTACGGGTCGTCCCTCGTCTGTTCATGAAGTTCCCATATGATGTCGACCAGCCCAGTCAGACTAATTTCAGAAATTTTAATTTTAGAAATATCGACCCGAGCAAATATTGGAACACGTCGGGCCTGGATCTCCTCGATGACGGGACGGACCTGCTCGTAATTCACGGGTTGAGAATCAATATAAGTTCTCGCATTGACATCGATGTCGTGTGGTCCCGTCCAGTCCAGCCACATCCTATAATTTTAAAAACAAAATAGTATGGAGGTTTGGAACATATACAGTTATTGGGTGTTTGGCATGATGCTTTTATGGGGTCTAGATATTTTACCCTTTAGCCCCCTTGCATCGGCCATTGCCACTTTCATTGGAAGTATTATTTTTGTAAAAAATTTTTATAATTTCTTTAGTCCGGTGGCAATGTTCATCATCGGGACGCACCTTGTCCCCATGTGGATACTTAGAAAAACACGTATAGAAATCAGGGCAAACCTGACGGCATTTGTGGTTTACAACTTGTTCTTACTTTCGAGAGGAACAAATTTTTTAAAAGTTTATAATTTCATAGGGACGGACCCACCTCAGACCATTCACGGGCACCTGTGCCAACGTGAGATCATAGAGTGTTGACCAAAAAAAAGTCCTGTGCCCGTCTTAGGGACGGCCCTCTATATACCGTTAAGAATAATGGATGACGTGACAGTGGCTGAAATTAAGGAGGCTCTCGATTCGCAACTAGCACTGGCCCGTGTTCAGAGGCCTCTAGACCCCATGGTGACTGCCCGAATCAGGCACTTGGCCGAGACTCTCATCTTAGTCAGACAATATGAGATGGTCCTGTGTACCGATCTGGATGTTGATTAAAATATTTTAGAGCGTCCTAATATATGCTCGCAGTGGCAATATACATGATTTTGTTTTTCATCATGGCCGATCCAGACACGTTCAATGTCAGTCGCAACTTGTTGGGTGACTGGGTCGCGACCGCATCTGGACTTCCTCATATGGGGGGCGTGGCCCTACACGCTGTTATTTTCACTACTCTTGCCCTACTATTCCCCCGTAACAGTGAGTATTTTGGCCGGCGGCCCAATCCTAAAAAGTTCCATGCGATTAACGAGCTTAATACAGCACAAAGAAAACTGCTGTCTGCAATCAAGACCACGCAGCCCTGGTCGGAATATTCAAAAAAGGCTGCTGCTGAAGCGACCGCATTCGCCAAGAAGGCATTGAGTGACTGGAATACCGCCGCCACTGCACGCGCCGCCGCTCAGGCCGCTGCCGCTCAGGCCGCCGCTCAGGCCGCTGCGGAACAGGCCGCCGCTCAGGCCGCTGCGGAACAGGCTGCCGCTCAGGCCGCCGCTCAGGCTGCTGCTCAGGCCGCCGCTCAGGCTGCTGCGGATCAGGCCGCCGCTCAGGCGGCTTCTCGACAGAGGGCCGCCGCTGAACAGAAGGAACAGGACGACCAAAACGCCGCCAACATCGCGGCCGCCAACCTCGCGGCCGCCATGTCCATGCCGGGATTCTAGATCGTTAAAAGAGATTCATGGAGATAAATAGAAACTTTTTTGGAATTTGAAGTTGTGTGTCCAGCGCTGCCGCGGGCCAGACTCCAGAGACACGAGATATGCGTTTTTGCACGGCTTCCGCTATCAGGGCTTACGAGGCGATGCTCGACGAGGTTCGTGTGTCGAACCCTAACTTGACGGGGGGCGAACCGGACGCGAAGTTACGGGCGGCGCGCGACGACTACGTTCGGTCGTTGCGCGGCGGTTCATAACCCCGAGTCCTCCACTCGAGAGAATAAAAGTTTTTTAGAGATCCATGGAGGTC
>Ga0334722_10008072_pt1 | contig 10109 bp, 9 predicted proteins | sample C3_bottom_MG_FD_207210 | JGI IMG/M metagenome (GOLD analysis project Ga0334722, IMG submission 207210) | Sediment microbial communities from Yellowstone Lake, YNP, Wyoming, USA - C3_bottom | ecosystem: Environmental > Aquatic > Freshwater > Lake > Sediment | place: USA: Wyoming | collected... | reverse complement strand
GAGTCCAGGGCCTTGATCTTTTTCTTGAACGCGCCCCGGCTGAACTGCACTGACAGGTTTTCAGCTGATATGATCATTTCATGCAAAACTCCCGGTTGAGGGTGGTCATCACTTCTTCGTCGGTCTTGCCCGTCCAGTCGCGTGTGCGGAGCTGCGCCCTGATGTCCTTAGCGGTCTTGCACGTGCATTCCATGAGCGTATGCGCACACCCACAGGGGCAGTTCATCCTGTCTGCAATGGACCTTGCCCTGCCCATGAGCGCGGGTTCTTCTTGTTTGCTTTCATCCGCAGGAACAGCGAGTTTTTCCTTCACGTCCGCAGCCGGCGCTTTGTCGAGGAACGCTTCCCGGGTGATGCCGGTCCCTGCTTTGATGGCTGCGAAGGCCGGCGCGAGCAGTGCGTCGAACGCGACGTCTGCGTTGCTGATCGATCCGACCTCGTAGAGCTGCACCGTGCCGTCGGCGCCGATCAGGACCGTAGTCGGAAAGGACCTGATCGAGAACGCCTTCTGCAACTGTCCATTGCGGTCGATCGCAACCGGATAGGTGACGCCCTGTTCACGGACAAAATCCTGCACCGTGCTTTCCGGTTCGGACGCGTCGATGCCGATGAACAGGAGCGGGTCGTTCTTATGCTTTTCCGCGAACCGGATGAGCTCCGGCATTTCCTCCTTGCAGGGCCCGCACCAGGTGGCGAAGAAGTTCAGAATGACGACCTTTTTGCCCACATGGTCCGAGAGCGAGAAGATCTCCTTGCTCAGCAGCTCAGCCGTAATGTCGGGGGCGCGCCGTCCTTTCCAGAGACCCGGCTGGTTCATAGAGCTGGTCAGGCCCGCTTCTTCGCCGGAGGGGGATTTTTTTGCTGTCTGGTGGAAGAGGACAACGGCAACAGCGAGAAGCAGTGAAACAATGGCGATCCCTCGTGTGTTCAAAGCCCCTCCTGAAAATAGTTCCTGTCAGCGACAAACCGGCTGCACGTCGCGACTACTATAGGATATGGCGCGGGAACATTCAAGAAAAAAGAGGGGAAGGATTGGGGAAAAGTCTCTGTCTACCACGGAGGCACAGAGACACGGAGAAAAACCATGTCCTTTTAGCTTGTCCTTCTCCGTGTCTCCGTGCCTCCGTGGTTATACCTGCTCTATTTTAGGACTGTTCAAACGCCTAATCCCCGGCCGAGCCAACATGCTTTCCCTCTTCCATGCTTTCCCTCTTTCGTGCGTCCGCGGCCTTCAGGAGGAGAGCGTCATACGCCTCCATTGCCTTCTTTGCGCCAACCTCGTCCTTCTTGAGTTCATAGGCGTTCTTCAGGGTTTCGTAGAAGCGCATCTCGTTCACATAGCTGCGTGAACGGCGGTCAACGTCACTCGTTGCGTGCGACTCTTCCCCGGCGATAAACTCCTGAATGATTGCGATGGCCGCGTCGGGATCGTTCTCGGCAATATGCGCCGCCGCGATCCGCAGGTCCAGGAACTGCAGCCGATACCGCATTTCGACCGCATAGGTCAAGTCCTTTTCCATGCGGGTCTTGTCCCGCGCCATAAAGATGGCGTCCCGCTCATGCGCGATAATAGCGCTCTCGGGCAATGATACCCGCCGCATCGCATAGACCGCGAACATGATCAAGGCAGCAACGACGAACAGGATCGTTATTTTCACGTACGTTTTCATGGGTCCTCCGTGACAAGCGTAGTGTTCCTGAAATCATTTTCCTTATGCGGCGATCGACAGGGAAAACGATAGTACAAGCGCGGGGAAAAGGCAAGTGTAAAAAAGGGGGATGAGCCTACAAAAGGCATTTGGACGCGGATATACGCGGATTTTCGCGGATAAATCCCTGGCATTCAGTTAATGTAAAAGTTTTTATTATTCGTCCTTATCCGCGTTCATCAGATGTTATCCGCGTCCAAAAATGTTCTGAGGTCTTTCGTGTCCCGGCAACTTCCTGGTCAGGCAAGGCTTTTCGCCGCGATCTCGTGGAGGTCCTTTGACAGCGCCGGTGTCCCGAGCATCCGTTCCAGCTGCGCTTTCATGAGCGCTTGCTGCGGAGCATCATAGCGCTTCCACAGGGTGAACGCGGAAGCGAGCCGCGCCGCGATCTGGGGGTTCATGGCATCCACCTGCAAGACCGTGTCGGCAAGGAACGCATACCCGTCCCCGCCTGCGTCATGGAACCGCACGGCATTGGCCGAGAAGGCCCCGATCAGCGCGCGCACTTTGTTGGGATTTTTGATGGAGAAGGCCGGATGCTTTGTCAGCGCCTTGACAATGTCCAGCGTCTTCGGCAGGGATGAGCCCGCCTGGATCGCAAGCCACTTGTCCATCACCAGCGGGTCGTGCTTCCATTTGTCGTAGAATTCGGCCAGGGACTCCTCCCGCTCAGGACAATCGAGATTGGCGAGGCTTGCAAGCGCGGCTATCACCTCGGTCATGTTGTTGCTCTTGTGAAACTGCTCCACGCACAAGATCCGCATTTCCCGCGTATCCAGTTCAGCCAGGTAGCCGAGGCAGACGTTCCTGAGGCTCCGCTTGCCCACGGAGGCAGGGTCAAGGCGATAGGGGCCTTCATCACGCAAGGCTGTATGGCGCTTAAGAAAGCCATTCTTCATTTGCGAGGCCAGGGTACGTACCACAAACCGTCGCGCCTCATGAATCGCTGTCGGATCGATCACGTCCATGAATTCGGCAAGGTACGTTTCGGAAGGCAAGGTCAGCGCCATTGCTAGAAAGCCATGATCGAGCGTGGTGTTCTCCAGCGTCTTCCTGAAGGCCTCGATGAAACTGCTGCCGAGCACCAGCTCTTTTCCTGCCTGGTGTTCACGAACAAGCGCAAGGACCGTTTTGATCGCCATCTGCTGGCAGGCGTCCCAGCGGTTAAACTCATCCGCGTCATTTGTCATGAGGAACGCGAGTTCGTCGTCGCTCCGCTCCATCTTGATTTTGACCGGCGCCGAGAATCCCCGCAGCAGCGACAAGATTGGCTCGTACGGAACATCGGTAAAGACAAAGGTCTCTTCTGCTTTCCGCAGTTCAAGGATTCCGGAACGCAGAACCTCTTTTTCAGGGGCCAACGTCATGGGCAGGTCTCGCCCGTCCTTGCCCAGCAGACCGACAGCGAACGGAATATGGAAGGGAAGCTTTTCTGTCTGGCCCGGCGTGGGCGGGCAGGTCTGCGTGACAATCAGAGTAAAGGTCCGCGCTTTTGCGTCATACGTGCGGCTTACCTGCAATTCCGGCGTCCCTGCCTGCGTGTACCAGCGTTTGAACTGGCTGAGGTCAATGCCGCCGGCATCCTCCATGGCCTTCACAAAGTCGTCGGTCGTGACCGCCTGGCCGTCGTGCCGTTCGAAATAGAGGTCCGTGCCCTTCCGGTATCGCTCAGGCCCGAGCAGCGTATGCAGCATGCGGATCACCTCGGCGCCCTTGTTGTACACGGTCAGCGTGTAAAAGTTGTTGATCTCCACATAGGACTCGGGCCTGACCGGATGCGCCAGGGGGCCGCTGTCCTCGCGGAACTGGTGGGTGCGCAGGATGTTCACATCGCTGATGCGCTTGACGCCCTTCGCGGTCATGTCCTCCATGAACTGCTGGTCCCGGAACACGGTGAAGCCTTCTTTGAGCGACAGCTGGAACCAGTCGCGGCAGGTGACGCGGTCGCCGGACCAGTTGTGGAAGTACTCGTGCCCCACCACGCCCATGATGCCCTGAAAATCCGTGTCCGTTGCCGTCTCCTGCCTCGCCAGCACGTATTTGGAATTGAAAATGTTCAATCCCTTGTTCTCCATGGCGCCCATGTTGAAATCGTCGGTCGCCACGATCATGAAAAGGTCCAGGTCGTATTCCCTGCCGTACTGCTCTTCGTCCCACTGCATGGACTTCTTGAGCGATTCCATGGCATGGCCGCACTTGTCTTTGTTGTGATGCTGGACATAGATCTGGAGCGCCACCTCCCTGCCCGACATCGTCCTGAACCGGTCCTCGATACGGGCCAGGTCTCCGGCAACGAGCGCGAAAAGATAGGCGGGCTTGAGGGAAGGATCGTGCCATTTGGCAAAATGTTTTCCGTCCTTCAGTTCACCCGTATCAATGAGATTGCCATTGGACAGCAGAACGGGATATTTCTCCTTGTCCGCAACGATCGTCGTGAAGAACCGGGCCATCACATCAGGCCGGTCGAGATAGTAGGTGATCTTCCTGAAACCTTCGGCCTCGCACTGCGTGCAGAACATGCTGCCCGCCAGATAAAGACCGGAAAGTTCGGTATTCTGTGCGGGGTTGATGGCGGTCTCGAGCTCGAGCGTGAACTGCGCGGGCACCGAGTGGATGGTGAGCGCTTCGACGTTCACGGTATATTCAGGGGGCGCGAGCTTATTGCCGTCAAGCGACACAGACACCAGCTCCAGATCTTTACCGTTCAGCACGAGCGGCCTGACTCCCCTGGCGATATCATAATCCGCGGTCATGGTGAGAAGCGCTTTCACGATGGTCCGCGTTTCATCAAGATCGAACTGGAGGTTCACGGTATGGATGCGATAATCAGGCGGCTGGTAATCCTTGAGATGGACGGTTGTGTGGGCTTCAGGGGACTGCTGTTCAAGCATGAGGGTTTCCTGTAAAATTAAAGTGAGGACCGTTTTGACGGAATCTGCTTTTGTAGGGGCGGGTATAACCCGCCCTCAAGGTGCTATTCCACAACAATAACGGCCATACCAGCGCCATGGCTGAGGATCTTACTCGTGACGCTGCCAAGGAGACTGCGGGTGCTGCCGTTCCCGCTGCTGTGCCGGCCAAGTACGATCGTACCAAACCCGCCGTCCTTTGCAGCCTCCAGAATGCTTCCGGCCGCGTCAAGAGAGTCGGAGATCGTTTTCCTGCTGATCCTGTTCGCGATGACCCCCTTGGCAACCAAAAGCTCCGTCGCCTTCCGGAACAGGGGCTCCATTTTTACCAATCGGTCGGCGAGCCACTTGTCGACCACCTTTTTACGGTCCTTTTTCTCATCATCGCTCAGAATATGTCCTTCGTCCCAGAAGATCGCCGGAAGGTTCGGCAGCACATGCACAAGCGTGATCTGCAGGTCCTTTGTTGCGGAAAACTGTTCTGCTGCATACTCGACCGCCTTCATCGAGCTTTTTGATTCATCGAGCGCTATCAGCATCTTTCCCATGGTACCCTCCCTCTCGCTGTTCCTGCGGTATCAGTCTGCTCTCTTTGCTTCTTCTATTTAAAAGATAGTCCAAATCAGGTAAAAAGGCAAGTACGCAGGTCTCGGCGCGTGCCAAGCCAAAATGAAAAGGGGATGATAATGTCATCATCCCCTTTCGTAGCAATGCTGATTCTTACTTTGTTTTCGCCTTCACCGGCTCATACGTACAGAACGGCTCCGCCGCAAGATAGTCGCCGGAGATGGCGAACGCCCGGGCGCGGCAGCCGCCGCAGACCCTGCGGTACTCGCAGATGCCGCACTTGCCGTGGTAGTGATCGAGGTCGCGCATTTCCAGGAACAACTTCGACGACTCCCAGATCTTTGAGAAAGGCTCTTTCCTGATATCGCCGGCCTCTTCTTCGAGGAACCCGCAGATCTGGACCTTGCCCATGTGCGACACGAAAGCGAAACTCTGTCCGCCCATGCAGCCCTTGGTCATGGCGTCGAAGCCATGGGACGCTGGGGTGACAATCTTTCCCTTTTCCTTCTCGCCCTGGCGGAAGATGCGGTAGTAGTGGGGGGCGCAGGTGGGTTTGAACTGGATCGGCACTTTGTCGCGCATCTCATAGAACCATTTGAGGGTGCTTTCATATTCCGCAGGCGGGATCTCCTGGTCTATCAGCTCCTTGCCGCGCCCCGTGGGAACGAGCAGGAACGGATGGTACGCAACGGCTCCCAATCCGATCACCATCTCGAGCAGCTTCGGCAGGTCCTTTACATTGTGCTTGGTGATGGTCGTGTTCACCTGGAACTCCATGCCGACCTTTTTGAAGTTCTCGATGGCCTTCATCACGCCTTCAAAAGCCCCTTCCACGCGGCGAAAGGCATTGTGGCTCTTGGCGTCCAGTCCGTCTATGGAAAGCGACACCCGCATGATGCCCGAGTCCTTCATCTTCTGGGCGAGCTCCTCGGTAACGAGCAGTCCGCAGGGCGCCATGACCATGCGCAGGCCGAGCTTGGTGCCGTACTTGGCGATATCGTAGATGTCCGCCCGCATCATGGGCTCGCCGCCGGTCAGGATGATGATCGGATCGGCGAAGGACTTGACATCGTCCAGAAACCGGAACGCTTCTTCGGTGTTCAACTCGCCCGGATACGGGCCGTACTTGGCCGCTGCCCTGCAGTGGACGCAGTTCAGGACGCAGCTCCGGGTGACCTCCCAGGCTATGAGCCTCGGCAGGTGTTTTTTAGGGCCGCCGGGATGGCTCATTCCGTCAGGCGGGGTGGTCATAGGGGGATGTGACATGATTGAGAAACTCCTTCATTGGAAATTGGAGATTTAAGATCGTATTAAAATAGGAAGTTTAACACCATCTATTTTAAATTTCTAATTTCCAATTTTCACTTTTCAATTGTGCGCAACTCAGCGCACCCATTTTAACCAATCAGGCGGGAATAGTAAAGACCAAATTCATCCAGGTTCTTAGGAGCGGCCGAGGCTCGGCCAAGCTTCCCGCAGGGTGATAATGCCGGGAGGGGAAGGAATAAAAGTCAGAATTGCCAGCCCCTTTGCCAGTAAACGCCCAGCACCACCAGACCGAATATAATCCTGTAATAGGCGAAGCTTTTGAAGTCATGTTTTGAAACGTATTTTAAAAAGGCTTTTACGACGATAAGCGCAGAAAGGAAGGCCGTAACAAAACCGACGACAAAAAGCGGGATGTCCGTCACCGAAAGGATGCCCCTGTTCTTGAGCAAATCATAGCCGGTTGCCGCAAACATCGTCGGGATCGCCAGGAAGAACGAAAACTCCGCCGCGACCTTACGGTCAAGGCCGATGACCAGCCCGCCCATTATGGTAGCACCTGAGCGGGAGACTCCCGGGAAAAGGGCGAGACATTGGGCCAGCCCGACCCCGGCTGCCTGCCTTAGAGTTATATCATCCGTGCTGTTCACCTGACTGATCTGCTTCCTCCGTTCGATCAAGAGGATGGCAACCCCTCCGACTACCAGAGCCGCCGCCACTGTGACCGGATTAAACAGATATGCTTTGATCGCCTTGTGCAATATGAGCCCAAAAACAGCCGACGGCAGAAAAGCCACCATGAGGTTTACGGCAAATTTCCGTGCAGTGCCACGCCACGGCATCTCTCGGATTACACCTGATAATTTATCACGGTAAAGCCAGACTATCGATAATATCGCCCCCAACTGGATGAATATCTCAAATACCTTGGCCCTCTCATCATCCAGTCCCAGCAGGTTTCCAGCGAGAATAAGATGACCGGTCGATGAAACAGGGATGAACTCGGTGACCCCCTCTACGATACCGAGAAGCAACCCCTTAAGAAACAGCAGCACATCCATAGGCCCTCAGTCCCTGCGTTTTGTCGCATTATCGTCATTGCAACGTTGCCGCGTGAGTTCTCACTACTACCTGTCAATAGGGAGATTCATTCTCTCACCAGATTTTTTTCATGGTTGCGATGGAATACCCTACTATCAAAAACAAACAGAGCACCGCCAAGGACTCCCAAATCGCTGTAGAAACATGCAAATAAAAATGTCCGGAAGCCACATCAGCCGCGATCCAGATCATACCACATAAACTTGACATGAGAGCGACGGGAAAACCTCCTACGAACCAGGCAATCAACATGACAGGCAATAAATAGAGGATTGCAAAAATAACCGATTTACCCGTAAGGACATCAAGAATCCCCACTGTCAGAGCGAGGAGAACTCCGAGACCTAGCAACACTCGCCTGGAATGTTCGCCACGGAATCCCAAGATTTTCATAAGCATAAGCCCCCTTCCCCGATTTGTGCTTACTTTGTCCCCTCATGGGAGCCAAAAGTATACTGGTACGCGAGGTAAGCAGAGAACCTGTTGTCGCCGTTGATATCACGCCCGGTGGAGAAAAGTAAATGGTGGTCATCAGTGAAGTTCATGATTGCCCCTATCGTGAAACCAAGCCGTGATTTTGCGTCATCCGCATCCTTGGTCTGGTCGAACAATTCCGCACCGATGGTCAACGTTTTTGATATCGCGCGCTGGGCTTGCCACCCGAAAAACCAGTAGTCTTTGTTGCCTGCACCCGGATTTCTCCAGTACCCTCCGCCTCCATAGGTTTGCCATGGCCCCCAGGCCTTCTGCAGCCAGAGTGGTACAAAAAATCTGGTATGCCCCGCGCCTAAGCCTTTATCACTGTCGCCGGTGGATAATTCAACAATAGGGAATGTCCCCACCATAACGTGAGCATCCTCATTGTTAACAAATCGATATTTGATCCCAAGCTCCGTGTCACCATAGCCATGTTGCGAGGACGCCCCCTCCGGCTTATTGTATACAAACGGCGCAATCAGGTGAAGCATGGTATTCGGCGCCACTCCATAGTTAAGTTCAAAGTGCGGGGCAGTGCCGGACGTCACGCCCTTGTCCTTCGTATATTGCGTGGCAAGATAAAACTCACCATGGGCATAATCAACAGGCTCCGGGTCGTCAGTAAGAAAGGGCGGTCCGGCCCAGGACGAGCTAATGCCGATGGTTAGGATAAACAGAGCTGATGCAATTATCTCTGTCCAGCGAAGCGCGCGTGAGGGGAAATGATTGTTGCTGTTTTTCTTACTTATCAGGCAGACAATTCCAACTCGGAAACAATCCTTTTTCATATTCACTCTCTTTTCAGGTAATGCGGATATTTACAATATTTCCACATTATAATCCGGCCTCCGGCAGTCTGACGGCCATCGTCGGCACTCCATTCAAAAAGAGAGGATGAGCCACGCCCATCCTCTCTTAAAATCAGAACAGTTGAACTTCAGTTCCTCAGGGATAGCTGTGGCAGGCATTGCAGCTCGGCCCGCTATTTGCCAGTCCCTGCAGGCTCACTCCGTGGCACCATTGATTCCTGCACGAAGAGTCGCCGTTCACGACCACGTACTGAGGGTGTTTCGTGAGGGTGGCCGGGATGTCAACCCAATCCAGCGGATGCATCTTTGTTTCGCTCCCCAGGTGGCATTTCGTGCATGCCACTTTCGACATCCCGCCGGAGAAGTCCGCACCATGGCACTCGGTGCATGTCACACTGTTCTCGTTTGCCTTTGTCACATGGCCGGCGGGAAGCCATCCTGCGACATGGGTTCCCTTGTCCACGTTGACCGATGACGACTGCGAGTTCGGGTCCCCGCACCCGGAGAGGAACAACGAGCCCATCATGAGGAACAGGCCAAGCATTGTTATTCTTTTTATCGGTGACATGCTTTACACCTCTCGTTATTCTGACGGCCGTGGCACGGGAAGCATGACGCCGGGTTGATCCTGCCGTCGATCTTGTGCTGGGTTAGGTAGTCTCCCCGGTGGGGCAAAGCCCTCTCAGGTGAATCCTTGTATTTCTCGCTGGGCTTCAGCTCTTCCTTGTTCGCGTGGCAATCGGAACAGAACGCTTCCTTATGGCAGACGGCGCACGCCTGGCCGTTCTGCGCCGCATAGAACCGATGGCGCGTCCCGTAGTCCGGGGTGTGGTCCATTGCCGACCGGCTGTCGGTGTGGCACTTGCTGCAAATGGCCGGCGTTTCCACCTCAACGGGATGCCAGGCGGCGATGCTCTTCGTGCTGGCGCATGCATAGAGGACCATCGCCAGCAGCGGCAGGAGCAGCAGGAACATCACGGTGATCTTGATATTTTTCATGCTATACCCCCTTGCCTTTGCCATACGAGTTCTGGAACCGGTAGATGAGCTTCACGAAAGCCCGTACATCCCTGTCATAATCCGGATTTTTGGAATATTCGAGGTCCGCGCCCAGCTTGAGCATCTCGCTCAACTCGTATCCTGCAGCGAGTACCGCGGTGTATGCATTCGTGACCCCGTTGACAGCCACAGCATACTTCACGTTCAGCAGATCGACGGTCACGTCGGCGCTGCCGAACTTTTTCATTCCGAAGACCCGGTACTCGTAATAG
>Ga0334722_10008071_pt1 | contig 10109 bp, 5 predicted proteins | sample C3_bottom_MG_FD_207210 | JGI IMG/M metagenome (GOLD analysis project Ga0334722, IMG submission 207210) | Sediment microbial communities from Yellowstone Lake, YNP, Wyoming, USA - C3_bottom | ecosystem: Environmental > Aquatic > Freshwater > Lake > Sediment | place: USA: Wyoming | collected... | reverse complement strand
ACCGGCATCGAGTCGGCGAAGATCCCGCGCGGACCGCCCGCCGACTTGATGAGGTCAATCGTCGGCAGGTGCCAGAACTGCTTGGCCCAGTCCACCGGCGGCGCGCGCTCGGCGAGGTCGAACAGCCTGGACGCCTCGATGAGCTCTTGCTGCGTGGTGCTGCGCGGGAACATCGGACGCACCTGGTTCTGCTCGCCCATGATCCAGTCAATGAACAGCATCTGCACGGCCCCGCCGCGGTACCAGTTCCCCTGCTCGTAGTACGGGCCGATTCGCCCGACGCCCGCGCCGAAGCCCTGCACGTTCATCGCCGCGAAGCCTGGGTTCCCCAGCGACGCCACCGCCGGCTGCCACTCGGCGGTTGACGAACACCCCGTCGTGCCGACCTTGCCGTTCGACCACGGCTGGGAGCGCAGGAAGTTCAGCTCGTCGTCGCCGTCAGAGAGCGGCGCGCCGAGGATGTCGTAGTTCCCCTCGGAGAAGAAATGCCCGCGCTCCTGCATGTCCACCCAGGCGTACCCGCGCTTGATGGCGGTGAGCGCGGTGGTCATGTCGCGCGGCACGCCGTTGTTGATGTCCCAGTAGTTGAAGTTGTACGGCGTGCGCGACCAGATGGCTGGGTAGCGCTTCGACGTGTCCCGGGGGTGATAGATGTCGGCCGCGATGCGCACGCCGTCGCGCATCGGAATCATCACCTTGCGCTCGACGATGGCGATCCGCTGGAGTTCGTTCTCGATGGCCCAGCGCTGCGCCTTGGCGCTGTCGGATAGTGTGGCGCGCGGCTGCGCGATGGCGGCGGCTGGCAGCGCCACAATGGCGGCCAGCAGGAGATGACGGATGCGGGGCGGAATCATTGAACGACGCTCCGAAGTGGGACGAAAGAGAAACTGTCACGTGGCGCGGCCGGCGTCCACTCGTGCCGAGGAGCGCACGCCGGCCGCGCCGAACAGCCCGAACGCCTGTTCAGCGCGCGGGATCGCGCGTGTCGGCGACACTGCGCAGGTGGTACGGCGGATGCCGATGGCGCGTCGCTTGCTCATAGCCGTACGCCAGTCGGATCAGCGTTCCCTCGCTCCACGCCCGCCCGAAAAACGTAACCCCCGCGGGGAGCGCGCCACGCGTGTACCCCATCGGCACGCTGATCGCCGGGAAGCCCGTCATCGGCGAGAACAGTTGGCTGTTGTCGCCGTGGGGCGTGTTCAGGTCGCCGATCAGCCGCGGGGGATTGCTCCACGTGGGGTACACGAGCGCGTCGAGCTTCAAGGAGTCCATCAGCGCCGTGACGGCCACGCGGAGCCGCGCGCGCATCGCTTCGCGAGACGCGCACCCCGGTGACGACTCGGGCGGCGTGGTCACTGCCTGCGCCGCCTGCAGGCGCACCTGCGCCAGCGGATGGTAGTTGCCGCTCCGCAGCACATCGTCAATTGTCTTGACGGGCGCGTTCTGCCCGCGCTTGGCCAGATAGCGCTCGAGGTCGTACTTGAACGCGTTGCAGCCGCCGCCTGTCGTGCGCAGGAGTGCGCTCAGGGAATCAATGCCCGCTGGATCAACGATCGTCGCCCCCGCCCGGCGCATCGCGTCGAGCGCGACCGTGAAGACCTGCACGACCTCGCTGTCCGTCGTCGCGCGCTCGTACGCCTGCCGCAGCACGCCAATCCGCGCCCCCTTCAATCCGCCCGGCGTCACAAACGCGTTGTAGTCTTGCTCGCGCCGCGCGTCCGCCTCGGCGGTCACCGGATCTTCCGGATCGCTCCCCGCGACCACGTTGAACACCGCCACCGCATCCGCCACGGTCCGCGCCATCGGGCCCGCGATGTCGGCCGCGTTGGCGAGCGGCACCACCCCCGCGCGCGAGGTGAGACCCATTGTGCTGCGAATTCCGACGAGCGCATTGTGGGCGGACGGCCCGCGGATGGAGTTGCCGGTGTCCGAGCCGAGTCCGACCGTCCCCTCGTTGTCGGCCACGGCGGCCGCGGTGCCGCCGCTCGAGCCCGCAGTCACGCGGTCCAGGACGTACGGATTGTGCGTGTACCCGGGCAGGATGCTGTTGACCGTTTCGTACGGCGAGAATGCCCACTCCGCCATGTTGCTCTTGGCCAGCACAATGGCGCCCGCCGCCCGGACGCGCGCGACCATTGTGGCGTCCTGCCTCGGCACCCATCCCTTGAGCGCGAGCGAGCCGGCCGTGGTCTGCACATCCTGCGTTTCGAAGTTGTCCTTCACGATGACCGGCACGCAGTGCAGCGGCCCGACGAGTCCGTCGCGGGCAAAGCGTCTGTCGAGCGAATCGGCCGTCGCGAGCGCGAGAGGATTCACCACGACGATGGCGTTGATCGCCGGGCCGCGCTTGTCGATGGCGTCAATGCGGTCGAGGTAGCTCTGCACCAGGCGACGGCACGTCAACCGCTTTGCCTTGAACGCGGCGTGCACGTCGGAGATTGTCGCTTCCTCAATCGCGAACGCTCGCGTGCGCTGCGCACTGAGCATGAGCGGCGCCGCCGAGAGCGCGGCAAGGACGTATCGAAGTGGCATCTGCATGAGGGAGGTCTCCGTCTATCCGCCGCTGTCCGCTGCCGTTACTGCCTCTCCAGCACCCACGCACGCTGCGCCTGCGCCCGCTCGCTCAGCGCCGTGCCGTACGAGAGCGGCGCAAAGTACACGAAGCTCACCATCACGGCGACAAGCGCACCGGCGTAGATCGCGGCCGACCGGCGTGTGTGGAACTGCCACGGCGCGTCGTCGTCCGTCTGCCATCCGGCAATCAGGCCAAGGGCGAGAGCGGCGAAGGCCACGCTGTACACCAGGGCGAAGTAGTAATGATACAGGTACATCGGCCGCGCGATGAACGCGAACGGCACGAAGTTCATCACGTAGCCGGCTCCGAGGAGCAGCAGCGCCTCGCGATGCACGCCAATCGTGACGCGTCGCCGCGCGGTGGCGACGACGAAGAGTCCGATCACCACGAGAATCCCGTACCACAGCACCGGGTTCCCTTGAATGTCAATGCGTCGCACCTGACCGTTCGTTTCCCCCGTGCTCTTCCAGAGCATGATCCGGTGCTGCGAAATCGGCCACGTGTACCACTTCGAGGCCGCCACGTGCTGCAGCGCGGACCAGCCGAGGTTGGTGGCCATCATCTCGCGGTGCAGCTCGGCGACCTCCTGCGCAAAGGAGACGTGCGCGTCCGGCCGATACGTGGGATTGCCGCGCCGCGTCGCCGCGAAATCGGCCGACATCGCCTGCACGCCCGGACCGTCGTTGGGAAGCAACGTGAAGTGCGCGGCGAATGATCCGAAGTAGACGGCGGCCGGTACGACGATCAACACCGCGCCCTCGCCCGCGAGTCGCACCCACCTGGCGCGCGCGCGCCACGCATCAACCAGCCAGATGGCGCCGATGAGGCCGAGCGCAGTGAGACCAGTCCATTTCGTGCTCGCCGCCGCCCCGGCCAGGAGCGCCGCGAGCCCGAGCGCCAGCCATCGGCCGCGGCCGCCGAGCCGGCGGGCCGTGAGGAACGCCGCCACCGCCGCGATGCCGAACCAGAGCAGCAGGATGTCGGTCAGCACGAAGCGCGACTGCACGACAAGCGCGTTGTCGAGCACGAGCACGGCGGCGCCCAGCGCCGCCACTTTGCGCGACGCGCCGAGTTCGCGCAACAGCCACCAGACCGTTGGAATCAGCAGCGATCCGGCGAGCGCCGACAGCAGGCGCAGTTCGGGGACGCTCGCCGCGTTCGCCAAGCGGTCCACCGGCACTCCCACCAGCCACGCGGTGGCCGCAAACAGCAGCTTGCCCAGCGGCGGATGCACGTCGAAAAAATACGAGCCCGTCAGGTACCGCGAGGCGTATTCCTGGAAATAGACCTCGTCCCAGACGCGCAGGTTGGGATCGAACAGCCGCCAAAAGCGCGTGGCGAACGCCAGCGCGGTGAGCGCGGGCAATTCGACGGGGACGGCGCGGAGCCGCTCGAGGATACGCATGTCGCAAGAATAGCGGCTGGCGCCGCACAAAAGAAAGCGGCGGAGGGATCGCTCCCTCCGCCGCCTTCAGTGCCCCTGCATCCTCAGGCAACGCTACTTCTTGAAGTTGATGTTGTTGTCCGTCTCGGCGCGCGGGAGCGGATAGCAGGTCTGATTGCCCACGTTCGCGTACCCAGGCTTGAAGTACACGCCGCCCGCCGGCGTCATGTTCGTGACCGACGCCGGGGACCGGCGGAAGTCGCCGAGCCGCTTGCCCTCGAGGTAGAACTCGAACGCGCGCTGGTTGTACAGCTCCTTCATCACGCTCGCCGCGTCGGTGGCGCCGCTGTAGGCCGCCTGGCCGTTCGCCGCGCGCCGCGCATTGATCAGCGTCAACTGCGCCGTCGCGTCGCCCGCCTCGGCGGCGATGTAGTCCGCTTCGAGCTTCGACGCCAAACGAAGTGGCGCGTTATAGGCCGGGAACTTCGTTTGTTCATAGAAGCCGCCCGGCACCGCGTCCTGGCCGTTCAGCTTCGTGACCCCCGGCGCCTTGTACGGCACGCGCGGGTCGCCGACACGGAAGAACGGCGCCACGCTGATCGACGAGCGGTCGAACGTGAACTGGTACAGGCGGTTTGACAGGCGCGTACGGTTGGCCAGGTCGTCCGTCATGTTCAGGTTGAACACGAAGCCCGCAGGCACCAGCGCGGCGTCCGCCGCCGCCCCGGCCTTGTCGCCCTTCTGGAGCTTGGCACGGGCGCGTCCCACCAGCGCGGCATTGGCAAGATTGTTGCCGTCCGTCGTGCCGTTGGCCTTGCCGATATCCACACCCTTCGTGAAGTACGCGATCGCCGAGTCGAGCATCTGCGCCGTGGTCAGCGCCGGACCGCCCGAGAGGGCGCCCTGGCAGAAGTCCTGCGCGATCTGGTAGATCGCAAAGCCGCGGAAGGTCGCGGCACGGGCATAATTGATGTTCGACGTCGGGTTCGGCAGCGTGAGGTCCATCACCGTCTTGGCCGACGCGGCCGCGAGCGAGATGGGCTGCCACACGTCCCCGTTGAGCGAGCCGTTCAGGTCCGTGATCAAACGGAAGCCGAACTCGTTGCGGGTCGGGAACGTGTCCGACACGTTCGCTTCCTCGGTGAACCAGCCGCCGTACATCGCCAGCCAGCCGAGGGCGGTGGCGAAGTTCTGCTGGGCCGAGTTGGCGAGCGACGTGGCGCCGGCGGTCGGATCCACGGTCGCGGCGTCAATGACGTTCGGGTTCGTCACCTCGACGAACTTGTCGGAGCAGGCGGCGGCCATGACCAGCGCCGCAACGGCCGAGGTGCGCGTAACCGCGCTACGAATAGAGAGCATTGTCATCGCCTCGCGGTTAGAAGTTGAGGTTGATGCGGAACGACTGCTTCCGCGGATTGGGAATCGTCAGGAAGTCCTGACGGGAGAACGCGCCGGTCTGCGAGTTGATCTCCGGATCCGCACCCGAGTAGTCCGTCCATAGCTTCACGTTCTGCATCGACCACGTGATCGAGGCGCCGCTGATCATGTGGCGGACAGGCGACAGGTACTTGGTCGGCACGGTGTACGTCGCCGACAGCTCACGCAGGCGAACGAAGTCGCCCTTCTCAAGATAGGCGTCGATCACATCCGACACCGTCGCCGAGTTGCCCTTGTTCGTCACGAACGCAGGCTGGCCCGGGGTGAGGTTGCCGTACCGGCGCAAACGCTCGTACTTGCTGAGCGCCAGCGTGTCGAGGCGCAGGTTGGAGCGCACCAGCTGCGTTTCACGGAAGTACGCGGTCCAGTTCTGCACCAGGAAGTCCTTCTTCGCGTCGAGCATCGCCGACACGCGGAAGTTCTTGAACAGCGTCAATGAGTTCGTGAGGTTCCACTCGAGCGTCGGCCACAGGTTGCCCATCGGATACAGCGTGTCGCTCACGATGACCTTGTTGGTGGCGACGTCAATCGACTGGATCTTCTTGGACACGAACACGCCGAGCTGTTGGCCGACGATGGTGCGGCCAGCGCCGCCGAGGGCGAACGGCAGCACCGAGCCGAGGCTCGTGAGCTCATTGTGCAGGGTGTTGGCGCCCAGCCGCACATTCCAGCCTAGGTTGTTCATGCGGAGGACGTCGTAGTTGACGGCCAGCTCGATGCCGCTGTTCAGCACCTCGCCGATGTTGTTCAGCGGGTTCGACTGGTAGCCCAGCGACGGCGGAATTGGCTGGGCGATGATCAGGCTCTTGGTGACCTTCCTGAAGTAGGTCAGTTCGGTCGAGAGCCGGTTGTTGAAGAAGCCGGCGTCGACGCCCGCCTCGAACTCGGTTCCCTTCTCCGGATCGAGGTGCGGGTTGCCGGGGTTGCCGGGAATGGCGCCCGGGCCCGTCGTGCCCGAGATGTTGTACGCCGCCGACACCAGCGTCGTGAGCGCGTCGCCCGGGTTCGGCGACCGGCCCGTCGTACCATACGAGGCACGCAGGCGCAGTGTGTTCACGTAGCGCGTCCAGCGGTCAAAGAACGGCTCTTCCGAAATCGCCCAGCTGCCGCCGACCTTCGGCAGCACGATGGCGGGGGCCGTCGCGCCGAACGACGAGTTCTTGTCCACGCGAACGCCGAGCTGGAGGAAGCGGCGATTCAGGTGGCCGACCTGCAGCTGGCCGAGGTAACCGAACTGTCGCTGCTCGGTAAAGCTGCTCGTGCCGCTGCGCGTGGACGCGCCGCTCACCGAGTTGTTCGCGTTCGTCACGAACCCGGTGCCGTTGGCGTTCGTGAACGAGTTGCGCGAGGAGATCACCTGCAGGCCGAACGACAGGTTCGCTTCCCACGCGTGGTAGTTGCGCTTCACGTTGCCAAGGTAGTCGAACGTGTAGCGCTCGCCGTACCGGTACGTCTGGTCCATGCTGCCGTCGTTCAGCGATGCGCCGTACCACGTGCTGTCGTTCTTCGGGAAGAACGTCTTCTGTTCGTCGCCGATGAAGTCCATGCCCACCGTGAAGCGGTTGCTGAACCACGGAATCGGCAGGTACGTCGCCGTGATGTTCGACACCACGCGGTGGGTCAGCAGGCCATGGAAGATGGACGCCAGCGCGTTGTAATGGCGGTTGAAACCATACCAGCCGTCGTTCGACGGTGCCGCCGCGTCGCTGCGCGTCAGCGGACTGCCCAGCATCGAGCCGCCCAGCCAGCCATAGATGTTGTTGTCGTTGTCCGGGAGCTGCGTGTTGCTCTGCGTGAGGCCGAGGCCGGCGTCAATCGTCAGCTTCTCGGTCGGCACGTAGTTGAAGTTCGTGCGCACGTTGTAGCGCGTGTACTTGTTGTTCGGCAGCAGGCCCAGCGCGTGATCCTCGCCGTACGACAGATTGTAGCCGTAGTTCTGGCCGCCGCCCGTGCCGCTCCAGCTGACGATGCGCTCGTCGCCGGTGCGGAAGCCGCCGACCCGCATGATCGGATTGTCGCTCACCAGCGTGTTCAGCGCCTGGCCGCGGCACAGCGGGTTGGTGCTCGTGCTCGCGATCGCCGCGGCGGTGCACAGGCCATAGTTGGCCGGCGGCGTCCATGTGAGTTTCGAGCTGCCGAGTTCAAAGCGCACCGACTGGCGCATCCCTCCCGCACCGCCCGCGCGCCCCTTCTTGGTGATGATCTGGATGACGCCCGCCGAGGCGTCAGCGCCGTACAGCGTCGCCGCGGCCGGTCCCTTCACGACCTCGATGCTCTCGATTTCGTCGGGGTTGAGGTCGTTGAGGCGATCATACTGCTGGCCCGACTGGCCCGAGTTGAGCTGCCCTTCAATGGTCCGGACGCCGTCGATGAAGACGAGCGGCTGGTTCGACAGGTTCACCGACGACGCGCCACGGATGCGGATCATGGTGGCCGTGCCCGCCGTGCCCGACGTGGTTGTCAGCGCCACGCCCGGCACACGCGACTGCAGCAGCTGCGAGACGGTGGAGATCGGCGCCGTCTCCATGACGCTCTTGGCGCTCACCGACGCCACGAGGGCGGCTTGCGCCTTGCGCTCGAGGTTGCCGGCGGTGCCGGTGATCACGAGTTCGGACAGCTGGACCAGCGACGCCTGCATCTGCAGGGTCACGCTGGTCGCGCGACCGGCGACGATGACCACGGTATCAGACGTCGCCCGATACCCGATGTGGTAGGCACCAACGACGAGCCGCCCGACACGAACGGTCGGAAAGCGGAACTCGCCGAGATCGTTGGTGCGTGCCTCAAGCGTCGTGCCCGGAATGACGATACGGGCATCAGCGAGAGGCTGTTGCGAGGTCCTGTCAATGACTTTGCCGGCGATCGAGCCAGTCTGGGCCTGGGCGGCCCCGAACGGCACGAGCACCAACACCGCCGCGACAAGCAACACGCGCTCGATCACTACACGAAAGCGAGCGTTCACGCGAACTCCTGGGGGTGAGTGGTGGGGAGGGGGGGGAACTATTTCAATCCGGCACGGGCGGTGGCAGCGCAATGGCGCGCACAGACCGCGAGAACCGAATCCGGATTAGCAGGAGTGTTGCGGAACGATACAGATTCGCTACTTCACCTACACAATTCAAGGGCTTTCCTGATGGTGGCGTGGTGATTCACCCTTGTGCTTACCCTCGACCCCGGCCGAACTGTCACGATGTACGACATATTCTGTCCCGTTCGCCAACCTCCCCGATTGCCCGCAGACTTCCGCATGCTCCAATTCAGCCTTGCACCACGACTCGCGCGTGGCCTGATCCTGGGCTTGCTCGCGTTCGTCCATCTCGCGGCGTCTCCCGTCGCCGCGCAACGCGCCCCAACGCCGCCGGGCATCAAGGTCGAATTCCTCTCGTGGACCGACGCCGTGCCACTGCTCGACACGAGCACCGTCGTCGTCATCCCGCTGGGCGCCCAGGCCAAGGAACACGGGCCGCACCTGCCGCTCAACAACGACTGGCTCCTCGCCGAGTACTTCGCCCAGCGCGTGATGAGGCAGGCAAAGGTCGTGGTCTATCCGACGATCAACTACTCGTTCTATCCCAGCTTCGTCGAGTATCCAGGTTCGACGACGCTGAGGCTGGCGACGGCGCGTGACATGGTCGTGGATATCATCCGCACGATCGCTCGGCACGGCCCGCGGCGCTTCTACGTGCTCAACACCGGCGTCTCGACGTTGCGTGCGCTCGCGCCGGCGCGCGATTCGCTGGCCGCGAGCGGCCTCGTGATGCGGTACACGGATATTCTCAACGTGGGGAAGGCCGCCGAGGATCGCGTCCGGCAGCAGGAGGGCGGGACGCACGCCGACGAGATCGAGACGTCAATGATGCTGTATATGCATCCCGAGGTCGTGCGCCTGGAGCGGGCCGCGAAGGACTATCATCCTGGCGCGGGTGGACTCACGCCTGATTCGGCCGTCGCAGTGCGGGAGGGGAAGGTGTGGTCGCGCACGGGGATCTTCGGTGACGCGACGCTCGCGACGCGCGAGAAGGGACGCATTCTCGTGGAGGCGCAGGTGGCCGACATGCTCGCCGAGATCGAGGCGCTCCGCCGCGCGCCACTGCCGCCGCGGTAAGCGAAACGGCGCGCGGCCAACGGCCGCGCGCCTCAGTCGTACTCTGTCGTACTCTGTCGTATTCTGCCCTTAAGAGCCACAGGTCGGGATTGAACCGACGACCGCTCGATTACGAATCGAGTGCTCTACCACTGAGCTACTGTGGCGCGGTGCTGGCTGCGGCTTGACCATCTGCCATCTGCCATCCGCCATCTGCCATCTGCCAACTGTCCTTCAATGCCCTGGCTCGGATTCGAACCGAGACGCGTTGCCGCACCACCCCCTCAAGATGGCGTGTCTACCAGTTTCACCACCAGGGCGACCTCTGTGCTGCTCTGTGCTTCTCTGTGCTGCTCTGTATTTACGGGAGCGACGGGGCTCGAACCCGCGGCCTCTTGAGTGACAGTCAAGTGCTCTAACCAAGCTGAGCTACGCCCCCTAACTGCAGATGGCAGATGGCAGATGGCAGATGGTAGATGAACTGCGGGGCCCACTTCCTGCTACTGCCTGCCACTTTTTGCCCTGCAACCTGCCTTGCAACCTGCCTTGCAACCTGCCTTGCAACCTGCCTTGCAACCTGCCTTGCAACCTGCCTTGCAACCTGCCCTGCAACCTGCCCTGCAACCTGC
>Ga0334722_10008070_pt1 | contig 10110 bp, 6 predicted proteins | sample C3_bottom_MG_FD_207210 | JGI IMG/M metagenome (GOLD analysis project Ga0334722, IMG submission 207210) | Sediment microbial communities from Yellowstone Lake, YNP, Wyoming, USA - C3_bottom | ecosystem: Environmental > Aquatic > Freshwater > Lake > Sediment | place: USA: Wyoming | collected... | reverse complement strand
AGCCGATCTAATAAATTCCCTGCGCGAGGTAGTTTTCATTCTGATTGTTTTTAATTCTTGACTCTATTTATTACGGGGAAACACTTCTTTCACAGCCTCCAGATACTTCATTCCATTCACGGTGTCGGGCTCGAGGTAGCTTCCTTCGGTCCATTCGTTCCAGCAGTTAATGTTGAGGATACGGGGGCCATTGGGATCGGCTAATAGTTTTTCTTTGGTCAGTTGCAGCGCTGTCTTAAAATTTTCGGGAGTGTTGTTCCCGATGGTGTTCATAAAAGGATAACCAACATTGGCCCATTCCGACTTCAGGTCGCATCGCGGAGTGGCGTCCCAGCCCATGGTTACATTCGGGAAATAGGAAACACCATAATCTGTTTTTGCCTTCTCCCAATGTTCGAAATAACGGTCTCGAACCCAGTTGTAATCGGTTTGTGTTTCAGGCAATTCTGTGTGATGAATCCAGACATAAGAAGTTGCAGAATTGAATCCCAGTGCTTTAATGAGAGCAGGTGTGTCGGCTGGTGCATTTTCAACCGGAAGAATCGGATTTCCCCAGGCCACCAGGTTCCAGTGTACCCCTTTCAACCCTGCTTTTTCTGCCTTTTTATTCAGCACTTCCATGGCGGTTTTTGTGGCTTCCAGACTACCAAAACCTTCCACAAATTTCTGAACATCGTAAACCGAGAAATAGGGTTTGCCGTCAATTTTCCAATAGTTGGGTTTGCTGAAATATTCTTTGATTAAAAAGTCTCCGATTTCTTCGAACCTTTCAGGAGAAACTTTCCCCGGATAAAGAAGTTTTTGTTCAGCGCCTCGTGTATAAGGATGAATATCAACCCAATCATGGTTAGCCCACATCAATGCAAATTTTATTGAATCGCAGTTTTCAGCTTTTAAAAAACCTTCGTCGATGAATCGGTTTAAAAAAGGGCCATTTTCATACATGTACCAGTCGAAAATAAAGCAGTCGATATTGTGTGAAACAGCCGCCTCAATTTTCTTTGCCATTACCTTTGGATCTTTTCATCAAGATAGCCCCACAAAGGAACCTTGGGTTGTTGGTGTCCCGGGAAACGTGGTATAGCTGTTTTCACCAGTTCCCACTCTGACCATCCTTCACCCTTTTGCTTTACATTTCGGGGATCGCCGGTATGGTAGTTTGCAAAATAATAGGCTGCCACGGTAATCTTTTCATCTCCGGTGTCAGAAGCAGACTTTCCTGATTGTTTGCAGCTTGAAGCAAGTGCAAAAAGGAGGATGATGATTAAGGTATTCTTCATAGGTAATATTTTAATGTGTTATGATTTCATTTATTAAAAATCTCATTTGAATTTTCTATACCGGAGATTCCCCTTTTTTTGTTGGGATTTGGCCCCATTTGCAATATAAGCGAACCACCTGCCACCAGCTTTTTTTAAAAAAAGGGTCGTCATCAACCGGAAGAATGACCCTTTTACCATAATTAACTAATCAAACTAAACCTATGCGAAAAACTAATAGCCAGGATTTTCCACCAGGTTTGGATTGTTTGAAATCCGCGTAGGTGTAATGGGGAAATAATAGTTCTTTTCGTAGAATGTAGGACGGTTGGTGGTACCCGTTACTTTTTCAATTAATTGCACTCTGTATTTTCCGGTTGTAATATCGAGATTTAAGTTAAAACAGGAGTAATCACCGGTTATTGCCGTGACTGCCGTTCTCCACCGGCGCTGGTCCCAGTAACGGTGCAACTCAAATTTCAACTCCACATTACGTTCCTTCCTGATGGCATCGCGGGTGATGGCTGACAGGGCTGGAATACCTGCACGTGTGCGGATTTGGTTGACGGCATTGAGTGCTTCGTCAGGCTTGTTTAATTCAAAGGCAGCTTCGGCAAAATTCAACAAAATCTCTCCATACCGGAAAACAATCCAGTCCATTGACCCTGCATCGTATTCAGGCTTTACAGATGTATCTAAAAATTTATATACACCCCACGCATGCCAGTCCCATGGATAACGACCTCGCCATTTAAGCCCTGCATTCTCAACAAGAGGCTGGGGTATTTCCCACCAGGCTCCAATATCGAATGAGCTGACAGGAAGGCTCTTTAATAATTTCTGATAGCGTAAATCAAGCAATGCATCATACTGCAATAAAAAAGTACCGCCAAGTTTGTATTTTTTCATCATTTTTACCTGGCTATCTACTGTTTCATAAAGTACTTTCTCAGTAATTTCCTTGCTTCTCGGTTCACACAACCGAATAAAATTGACAATATTTACAATACGCGGATGATCTCCTTTACTTTTAGACTTTCCTGTATTAATATGATCACTGGAGCAGGAAAATAAGAGTACGGAAATCACGAATAAGAAAAATAAATTTCCATTTTTCTTATTCGTGATTTTTATGTGCATAATCATTTTCTGTAATTTTGTTATAAAATAATTAGAAATTTCTCGTAAGATATTATTGATGATTATTAATGATTTAAAATAAAAATGAAGTGAGTTTGAGATATTCAAACTCACTTCATAAAATATCTAATTTTAATTACGGTTAATAGCCTGGATTTTGTTTTAAATTAGTATTAAGTTGTAATTGATTCGTAGGGATTGGGAAAATGGTTCTGAAAGCCTCTTTGTTGACCTTTAAGCCCCAAGGGTTACCCCATTGCCCAAAGCGGATCAGATCATTTCTTCTCCAACCTTCATAAGCAAACTCTCTTCCTCTTTCATCCAGCAAGTCGTCCCATGTAAGGTTTGTAAAGGGGGCAGCATTGCGCTTTACACGTACTGCATTCACATCGGGTAAAGCCAGTTTCGGATCGTTTCCCTGCCTGGCCAGTGCCTCACCCCTCATCAATATTATGTCAGCATACCTGAAAATCTGGACATCATTATCCTGTTTATCATGAAATCCATCGGGATAATACTTCATGCATCTTACCCCCTGGCGCTGACCATCAGCTGTACCCCCAACATCATAAGGAACTGATGGGTTTGCCACTCCGAATTTCAATTCTGGAATAATTACATAAGGCGATCCATCAAAATTCTTAACGACTGTTACACCATCAGGAGCATATAATGGCCCATTAAGCCACATGGAGTTACGTAAATCATTAGGATCATTGAATTTTGCAAAAAATGAAGGCAAAGCACAACCGCCACTCCATCCGCCGTAAGGCAATTCTAAAAATGACTTATCGCCCACTTTTGGCATATAAGGTTGGGTAAAAATACAACCACTACCTTTTTGGCCATCATTTGCCATCGCAAATATGGATTCTTTAATCTGCGGTCCATTGTCAGGGGCAAAAATTGACATAAATTTATTCAGCGTTTTGGCTGCAAGAGGAGTAGGGATCCGTGGAGAAAAAGAAGATATAACTTCAGAAAATCCGTACTTACCAGAATTGGCGAGTGCATTACACTGGGTAATACAGTCGGCCCATCGGGCTGTTCCAGTATATACTTGCGCATTAAGGTATAACTTTGCAAGTAATGCCTGATCAAATCCTAAGGTTGGTAACCCATAAGTAGATGCATCGACCTTAGCAGGAAGCTCCGGTTGAATAGCTAATAATTCACTTTCAATAAATTTGAATACATCTGCTCGTGGGGAAGTGGCAGGCAAGCCATCAGAGAGATCTGTTTTTAAATAGATCGGGACATTACCAAAAGCATCCATCATATAATAGTAATATAACGCCCGCATCGCCCGTACCTCAGCAATCAAAGCTACTTTACCATCAAAATCAGGCGCATCATTTAATGTTTTCAGTATGTTATTACACTTACCGATTCCGCCAAACCCCCAATTCCAGCCATTACTTAACGTAGGCAAATCAGCTGTCCAGATATGCATATGTAAATTGTACCACATACCTCCATCACCCCAGTCGCCGCCTCTTGTTGGTATAAGAAGCTCATCGGTACAGGTTTCAATCAAATCGAAAAAGGAATTCCAACCGCCAAAATCACGCATTGTGGCAATCGATACAAATGCGATTGAATAATAAGTTGCTTTATTTAATGTAGTAGGAAAATTGGATGAATTGAAATTAACTCTGTCATATTCAATCAAAGCATCCTTACACCCTGTTGTTATAGCAGTTATCAGTAAAACAAGAAATAGAATTCTTTTATAATTATGTTTCATTTTCTTAAATTTTATAAATTAAAAACCTATGTTAAGACCAATTGTTATTGTTCTTGTCCTAAAATATGTTGCAGGCGTTCCTAAGTAACTGCCTAGGCCATTGATACCAGGCGCCTGGCTGTTCAAATCAATTTCAGGGTCAACACCGGTAAATTTGGTTATGGTGAATAAATTTTGTCCGGCAGTATAAATACTGGCACTTCTAATGAGTCTTGACTGTATTGGTAGTTTGTAACTAATTGTTGCATTATCCAATCTTAAGAAAGATCCATTTTCAAGGTCATGACTTGAATAAATAGGGTTGTCAGGGTTTCCTTCTCTGATTGCTGCTACTGAAACATTATAGCTTTGTAAACTATTCAATCTATTCAGATTTACGGCAACGGCATTTAAAATTTTACTGCCGTAAACTCCACGAATTGTAAATGAGAACCCCAAATTTTTATAATTTAAACTATTGGTCCAACCATAAGTAAACTTAGGCAATGCCGAACCTAATATCTTATTATCAGAGGAGGTAATAAGATTCCCTTTTACAATAGAACCATCTGCTTTATAAAACAGGCTTGCACCAGAATTATCCTTTCCGGCGTATTCAGGTAAATACCAGGTACCGATAGCTTGTCCTACTTTTTGTATTTGTGACGTTACAGCTGAAAGTCCCTGACCTCCCACTTCACCAGTATAAACGGTACTTTGAGAGTATACACCATTCGATAGCGAAGTTATTCTGTTTTTATTTGCCGCAAAATTAAAATTTGTTTTCCAGCTAAAATTTCCCGTGGTTATTGGCACGCCTGAAAGCTCAATCTCAATACCCTTATTATACAAGGATCCCCCATTCGCCAGAATAGTATTTACTGCATAGGGAGGCACAGGTACCTGATAATAATTTAAGAGGTCTGTGGTAAGCTTATAGTAATAATCAACCGAACCTGATAAACGGTTACCCCATAAACCAAAGTCCAGGCCGATATCAGTTGATGTGGTTTTCTCCCATTTCAAGTCAGAATTTGGATTTTGCTTGTAGTAAAAGCCTTGATTAAATGTTCCATTATTATAATAATTACTGCTAGGTCCGAAGCGTGGCAAAGAAGCATACGGAGCAATCCCTTGATTTCCGGAAACACCGTATGAAGCACGGAGCTTTAAGTTATCTAATTTGGAATATCCTTTTAAAAATGATTCCTGGCTTATCACCCATGCAGCTGAAACCGCGGGGAAAATTGCCCATTTATTATTTGCCCCAAACTTTGATGAACCATCGCGTCTTACTACTCCTTGTAAAATATATTTATCGCCATAGTTATAATTAAACCTGCTATAAAGAGAAATCAAACGAGCATCCTGATAAGCAGGATTTGATGGAGAGACCATTGAGCCCAGAAACCTACCTAAAGGATTAAAACCAACAGGTATATTTCCGTTAAGTAATCCATAATATCCTGATGAATTTACTAAAAATCCAACAGACTGAGCTCCAACTCCGTCATTAAAATAGTCTTTTTCATCCGAGTAACCGACTAGCAGTTTTAAAGCATGTTTACCAAACGTTTTACTGTAGTCACTGTATAATTCATAAACTGAAGTCCCGTTTTTAAAAGCTGTTCGCTGGGCATATCCTCCTACTGGAGCATAAATAGGATTATCATTCGTCCTATATTGGCTAGACAAGTGGTCACTGTTTTGGATACCATACGTTCCGGTAAAATTCAGGCCATCAATAATTTTGAGCACTGCCATTGCATTAGCAGTCATATTGTTGTATTTGTCAACCAAATCGGCATTATTAATTTGTCCAAGCGGATTATAATAAATTTGCCTGCCCGGTGATTCCTTATAACTACCATCAGGATTATAAACGTTACTTGTAGGTAAAAATCTTAGGGCATAGTAAAAAACACCATCGTCCACTGATGAATTGTTGATAACATTGTTCGCAACATTAACGCTTAGTTTTAGGCGTTTATCAAAAAGTTCCTGATCTAAATTGAATCTTCCAGTAAATCTATTACTATGGCTTTTTAATACTACACCCGATCTGTCATTAAAGGTTACTGAAGCAAAATAATGTGTGTCTTCTGTGCCTCCACCTAATTCAATATTGTTGTTTTTTGTCAAACCAGCTCTGCTGATTACTTTTTGCCAATCGGTATTAGCACCATCATTATCTGTAACAGCTAATGGTAAATTAACTAATTTCAACTGTGCCCTTACCTGATCTCCTGTTGCAACCTGATTTCGCCTGGATATTGTTTCAACGCCATAATAAGTATGGTATTCTAATGTCGTTTTTCCGGTTTCTCCTCGCTTGGTAGTAATGAAAATAACCCCGTTAGCTCCCCTAGTTCCGTATATTGCTGTAGATGAAGCATCTTTGGCAACGGTAATGGATTTAATATCCTCTACAGCAACACTACTAATATCTGCACCAGGAAACCCGTCGATAACGTATAAGGGTTGGCTCCCTCCCGCTAAAGTTGATGAGCCTCTTAATTGAACAGTTGCACCTTTAGTTGGATCACTTCCGGGCTGGCTAATAAATAAACCCGCAACCTTTCCAGCTAAAAGCGAATTAACGCCGGTAACTATACCTTTATTAAACTCTTTAGGCGCTATGGTGATAATGGCGCTTGTTACATCCCTTTTACTTTGAGTTCCGTAACCAATTGCCACAACTTCTCCAATACCAATGGTTTCCTCTTCCAATACCACATTTATTACTGTCTTGTTCGCAACAACAACTTCCTGTGACTTCATGCCTACAAAGGAAACCTGTAAAGTAGCATTTTCATTAACATTTGAAAGCGAGTAAGAACCATTGCTATCTGTAATGACACCACTGGTTGTACCTTTTACTATTACCGAAACGCCAGGGAGGGTAGCTCCGGAGGAGTCAGTGATTTTGCCTGAAACCTTTTTCTGCTGCTGTGCAACAGTCTCAATATAATCTTTCATCATAGCCTTTGGGCTCAGGATGATCTGCCTGTCAACAATGGCATACTCAATGTCCAAACCTTGGAAAGCAGATGTGAGAATTTCATCAATCTTTAAGTTGTCAGCTTTTACGCTTATTTCTTTCTCAGTATCAACCAGTTTACTGCTGTATAAGAAATAAAACTCACTTTCGTCCTCAATTTTTGTCAAAACATCCTTCAACTTCGTGTTTTGTACATCAATTGTTAATCTGGTTGTCTGAGAGTAGGTTGAAGTTGCAAATGCCTGGCAGACTCCTAATATACTGAGCAGTACGGTAATCTTCATAACTTTTATGCATTTTAGGCTATAAGAGACAAATCTGTCCCTCATAAATAATGTTAGCAATTTTTTCATAAATTTGCAATGATTTTGGTTCAACAATTTTGTTAATAAATGTATTCGGAGAATCTTAATCGTCAAGGAAGGTGGTGGAACACCTTCCTTTTTTTGTTATCGTTTTTGTTCTATATCATAGGCATCATCATTTTAAGTTTATGTTGAATTTTGGTTAATTATTTAATCTATAGTTAATTATGTATTTGCGCCTATTGAAACTTCCGTCACCCTTTAAAACAAGTTCTTCTTCCTTGATGGTAATTGGCACGGCCCGTTTCAGATATTCCATAATCTGTGGTAAAGATTCATTCTGAATGGTCATATTGAAGGGTAAATTAATGAACTTCCCTTTGGGATCATTTACAACAATTTCAACATTGTACCAGCGGCTCAATTTCTTCAGGATTTCGCCAAGCGGATCGTCCCTGAAAATCAGTTTGCCGTTGATCCAGGAAACATATTTTTGTACATCAATATTATGGTCTAATACAAACCCCTTCGTGCGGGTACTTGCCAACTTATCACCGGGAACAAGTTTATATTCCTGAGAGGAAGATGAATTCAGACTCTTAACCGAAACGATCCCTTTTTCCAGGACAACGGATGAGCTCTTATCATCGCTGTATTCATTTACATTGAATTTTGTTCCGGTAACTTCGATCAGGAGGTCTTTGGTTTTTACGAAAAAAGGATGCAGTTTATCAGAAGTAACTTCAAAATAGGCTTCACCGGTTAGCATAACCTGCCTGTTTCTTTTGGTATAGTTCTGAGGGTATTTGATCGTACTGGCAGAATTTAACCATACAACAGTTCCATCAGGTAGTTGACTCCTTAACTTTGAACCTGCAGGCGTGTTAAGGGTGATAAATGAATCAGTAGACTGATAATACTCCCTCGTATTGGAAAAATACCAAATACTTAAAAAAAGCACCGGTAAAAGTAATGTGGCTGCAATATTTACCAGAACACGAGATACCTTTTTAAAACTTGATCTGAATTCCCAGTGCTCTTCAATAAGATTTATTTCATGATGAATATTCGAAAGTGATTGCCTGATATCTTTCTTGTCTTCTTCAGACAATTCAATAGAATTGGTTTCAAGTTCACCCCACTTCTTAGACAGTAGAAACTGTAATACGCTATTATACTCCGGGTCTTTAAGGATTTCAAGGACCTTTTCATACTCCTGTCTGGTACAACTATTTCTTAAATAGTCATCAACAAGTGGTTCTATTTCGTGTATTCTGTTCATTAATTGGAATTAAAAATTCAATACGAATAAATCTCTAAACTTTCAATCAGTAAATCACTAATCGTTAAATCCTAATAAAGTCCCCTTTGAGAAAAGGGGAACTTTATTAGTCTTACGAAATCTAAACTATGAAAAAAAACGAATCTCAGAAAAGGAAACAAGCTAAATTTCAAATTCTATAAGTAATACGTTTGAGGAGGATAAAACCCTGAAAGGATTTAATATTTTTTTTAATAAAAGAGTGCAAAAAACAGAATTGCAGGTAGGCTCCCATCAGTAAGCCTTGATTTCATGAATTTTACAGCAAGGTTGATTTGGGTTTCAACCGTTTTAACCGATATACTTAATTTTTCAGCTATTTCATTGTTTGAGTACCCTTTTTCCCGGCTCATTCGATAGATTTCCTGCCGACGAAGTGGCAATTGAACAATTAACGATTGAATCTGCTTTTCAAGTATGTTAAAGTCAGCTTCATTTTCGCTGATAGACTGCTCCAATTTAAAATTCTGTTTAAGAAACTCCATGTAATTATTATCGCTCAGCCTCTTTCTAAGCTGGTCCATGATAATATTGTAGGAAATAGTAAATAAAAAGGATTTAAAGGATTTGGCCTCATCCAACTCCTTCCTCTTTTGCCAGATTTTCATAAAGGTTTCCTGAACTGAATCGAGGGCATCCTCCTTATTTTTCAACAGCTTTAAAGCAAATCCGTATAATCTTTCGCTGTACTTTTCATGCAAAAGGTCGAAGGATTTTACATTTCCCTTCAGGAATTCAGTTACCAATACTTTGTCATCCGGAACATCGGTGTCAGCCATGGAATTTTGGTTACAGTTTTACTCCATGTAAACTTACAATAATAATGTTAATATGAGTTAATTTTTCAGAATCACAGAAGAGGGTATGAAATGTTCGTTTACAACTGAATTTCTTCATCCTGCCATTTGGCTGGTATTTTAAAGGAATAAAGGTCAATGTTTGACCCCCATTTTTTAGGTCAAAAACCAAAATGTTTCAGTAGGGTTACAGTAACAAATAAGAAAGCTTCGATAAATATCAGTAATTCAGATAATTATCGAAGCTTCTTAGTACCCGGGATGGGACTACTTCCTAATTCCTAAACTATATTTGTAAAGACTGCTTGTGAATTCTCTTCTGTTCATTTATTAGCTTACCAAGTCTGGGATTTCTGAATGCTCTATCAAAACACACGAATCTTTCCCTATTCTTTCCCCTAAAACAACGATACCCGCTGATAATCAGCGGGTATCGTCAATTGTCGGTGCCCAGAACAAGACTCGAACTTGCACACCCTTACGAGCACTAGTCCCTGAAACTAGCGTGTCTACCAATTTCACCATCTGGGCGGAAATTGAGGTGCAAATATATACTTTTCA
>Ga0334722_10008069_pt1 | contig 10112 bp, 11 predicted proteins | sample C3_bottom_MG_FD_207210 | JGI IMG/M metagenome (GOLD analysis project Ga0334722, IMG submission 207210) | Sediment microbial communities from Yellowstone Lake, YNP, Wyoming, USA - C3_bottom | ecosystem: Environmental > Aquatic > Freshwater > Lake > Sediment | place: USA: Wyoming | collected... | reverse complement strand
CGGGCCCGAAATCTGCCCGATCCCAACCGTCCGCCGCAGCCAGATGGGATTTCGGGTCAGCAGCGTTTCGTATTCTTCGATGCGCTCCGGGAATCTTCTGACAAACTTCTCAACCCGCTGGAGCCAATTCAGCGGCGGCTCAAGTGCCAGCCCGCCGATGCGGAAGTAGCTGGTCATCATGCGCTGGCCGGAGACGTGTTCGAAGATGCTGAGGATCTCTTCTCGCTCACGGAAGCAGTATAGAAAGACGGACATCGCTCCCAGCTCAATGGCATGCGTGCCCAGCCAGACCAGATGGCTTTGGATGCGGGTCAATTCCGTCAGGAGCACGCGGATCCATTGCGCGCGCGCGGGAACTTCCAGGCCAAGGAGTTTCTCAATGGCCAGGCAATAGCCCAAGTTGTTGGAGAGGGGCGCCAGGTAATCCATGCGGTCGGTGAGCGTGATTCCCTGGGAGTAAGTGAGCGCTTCGAAGGACTTCTCAAAGCCCGTGTGGAGGTAACCGATGTCGAAGAGGGCACGCACCACGGTCTCGCCCTCCAGCTCCAACACCAGGCGCAGAACCCCGTGGGTGGAGGGATGCTGCGGCCCCATGCTGAGGACCACTCTCTCTTCCTGGCCCGGAATTCGTTCGAGTGTGAGAGGCATCTAGCGGTATCCCGTGGTTGGATAGTCTTTGCGCAGCGGGTGGCCCTCCCAATCCTCCGGCAAGAGCAGCCGCCGCAGGAAGGGATGACCCTCGAACTGTATGCCAAAGAGGTCAAAAACCTCCCGCTCGAAGGCATTGGCGGCGGGCCAGACCGGGACCATCGAGTCAACCCTCGGGTCGTCGCCCGACAGGCGGACTTTCAAGCGCAAGCGCTGGCGATTTTCGATCGAATAGAGGTGGTAAACGACCTCGAATCGCGGCTCATTGGGATAATGGTCCAAGGCCGTGACGTCGGAGAGGTACTTGAAACTCAATTCCGGCGCGTCGCGCAGGAATTCGCAAGCGCGGCGAAGATGGGTTTTGCGAATGTAAAGGGTAACCTCGCCCCGGAATTCGCGTGCTTCCTCGAGGGCCTCACGATTAAAGGCTTGGAGCCTCTGTGCCGCAAGGTTGGTCTCGATAGGGTTGGCCATAGCGAAGATTCGGATAACGGTCGAGGCAGGGCCCGGACGTGCCGGCCGCCACCGGAAGCACAGCACCCTGACGGGAACGAAGCCACGGGCACGGACTGGAGCGGAGCCGGCCCCAACCTACCCGAAATGAATCAGTCCGACACAAACCGCTCAGCATCCGTTGCGGTCCGTACCGCTGGGAGGCGTTTCAGCGGCTCCAATCCAGCGCGCCCTTCTTCCAAATATAGACGTAGCCCGCCAGTAAGATGCCGATATACAGCGCCATTTCAAGAAAACCAAACCACTTCAGGCTTCGAACCACCAACGCCCAGGGAAACAGGAACGCCACTTCAACATCGAAAAGAATGAAGAGCATCCCCACCAGATAAAAGCTGATGGAGAAGCGTTCGCGGGCGTTTCCGACGGCGGGAATTCCGCACTCGTAGGGTGCCAGCTTCTCCCGTGACGGCCGCTTGACGCCCACCCAGGCCGAGAGCCCCAACATGGCCGCCCCGAGGCCGATGACCACCAGGAAATGGATCAGGACAGGTAGATAATCTCCCACCATATCAATCTCTTACAGACCGCCCCGGGGAAGTCTAGAATCAGCGACTATACGAAGGCCCCGAGAAGTGTGTCAAGTTTTTTCTTGCCCGGCGGGTGTGATGCGGCTAACATGCCCGGCAAGGATGTGAGGGTCAACAGGATAGGACGGGGCGTGTCCGGATGGTGACAGGATTCAACACCGAGATTAAGCACAATGGCGTCGTCTATCACATCCAGACGGAGCCGCGGAGAGAGGGGAGGGTCGAAACGGCTGTCTATGTGCGCGGAGCAGTTGTTCATTCCTACAAGACTTCCCACCTGGATTTCATAAATTCTCCGGATTATTCCGAGGAGAAACTGAAAAGGATCCTCGAGGACCAGCACCGGCAGGTCATTGCTCGCATCCGAGCCGGGGAGATTCAACCTCCCCTTCCTGTCGCGCCCCGTCCCTAGTACGGAGACCGCTCTTTGATCACTATTCAACTGAACGGCGAGTCGCGTGAAGTCCCGGAGGGCCAGAACGTGTCATCCTTGATCGAGTCGCTGAGGTTTCCGGCTGACCGTGTCGCCGTGGAGCTCAACGGGGAGGTCCTCCCCCGGAACCACTGGGCCGAGACACCTCTGGAAGCCGGCGACCGCCTGGAAGTGGTACACTTTGTTGGCGGCGGGTTGCCAGAACAGGGCGCCGGCTTTCTGCGTCCGAGCTGTTAACCTCCGCACAACCACGTTCATGAATCCCGCGCTGCCCAGTTCTCCCGCACTGGTCTTCGTCACCCTGCTCATCAAGCTGGGCGTTATCGCCTCGCTGGCGAGCATCATCGCGCGCTTCGGCCACTTCAAGCGCCTGATCTTCATCGAACAGCGAGGGCCAAAGCAAAAGCTCCTGTTCGCAGCCTACCTCGGCGTGCCGTTCATGCTCGGCGTGATGACTCGCCTTCTGGCGCGCTATCCGGGGATTGATCTGAGCCTGGAGATCACCGTTCTCGCCGGCCTTCTGGGGGGGACGATCGCGGGCCTGGTGGTTGGAATGATGACCAGCCTGCCGGCAGTCCTCATCCGGCACGAGATTCTGGCTGCCCCGATGGCGGTCCTCTATGCGGTGGTGGCGGGGTCGGCGCGCTGGGTTTGTCCCGACAAGGAAGAGGTGTGGAAGTTCTCGCCGTTCATTGACCTCAGCCTCTACCGCTCCATCAAACGCCGGTTTCAGCACCCGGCCATGGATTGGCAAGTTCTGTTCTTCCTCATCTGTGTCATCCTGGAAATTTCCCGGATTATTTTCGGCCACATGGCCCCGGGCAAGTTGTTCTATCTCGATTCTCCCCATCCCTGGACAAAAGTCTTGATTGTTCTGGGCACGGTGATCGGCGTGGGCCTGCCGGTGCGAATCTGGAACAACACGCGCATCGAGCGCAAACTCGAAGAGCAGGAACGCCTGCTGATGCAGGCTCGTGTGGACGCCCTGATCAGCCAGATTAACCCGCATTTCCTTTTTAATACTCTGAACACTGTTTCCTCCCTTGTTCGTTTCGATCCGGATACGGCGCGCACGGTCGTGCTCAAGCTCTCCAATATTCTCCGCCGCCGGCTCAAGACACAGGTTCACTTCATGCCACTCAAGCAGGAGCTGGATTTCATCGACGATTACCTGGACATCGAAGTCGTTCGCTTCGGCCGTGACAAACTTCATATCCGCAAGGAAATCGAACCCGACACGCTCGACATGGTGGTCCCCAGCATGATTCTCCAGCCGCTGGTCGAAAATGCCATCCGCCACGGCATTGCCCCCAAGATCGAAGGGGGAACCATCACCCTGCGCGCCCGCCGCTCCAAGGGGCGTCTGGCGGTGGAGGTGGCCGACGACGGACTGGGCATCCCCGATGATAAACGGCCGGAGGTCTTCGAATCCGGCATCGGGATCCGCAATGTACGCGAACGCCTGAAGGTGCTTTACGGGCAGGAATCCTCGTTCACCATCGAGAGCCACCCCGGCAAGGGCACGGCCATCCGACTGGAGTTTCCCGAAGTTGCCAGCTTTGACAAATCGACGCCGGTTGAGGCGGTTTCCGTTGAACGCTGAAGCCGGGTGCCCCCGATTGTTTACGCACGGGGAGCGGCGTCCAGGCTAGCCGCCGGTCTTCCTATCGCCCTCCCAGATTCATCCGTCTTAACCTCAACTGCTGTGTTAGTATTTTCCGGCGGTTTTTGGGGTTCCGGATTCGGCGGCGGTTCTCCCAGGGCACCGCCGCAAAAGGAGCGAGGGTCCAGTATGGCGAAGAAGAAGTCTGGGCGGCGAAAGCGGCCTCCGCGGTCCCTGAGCATGATCGAGCCGCGATTGCGTGACATCTACATGGGGTTCTACAAGGAAAGCTACTTCAAGCCCAGTTCGCTGGATCTCAAGACCAAGGAGTTGATCGCCATTGGTTGCTCCCTCATCGCCAAATGCGAGGGCTGCATCGAGGGACATCTCAAGAAAGCCCTCGAGGTCGGGGCAACCAAAGAAGAGATCAGCGATGCGATCGTGGTCGCCATCGGGATCGCCGCTGCGGGCGTGCTCGACCAGTCGGATAAAGCGGCTATCAAGCTGGACCTTCACCACTTCGAATAACCGGACCGTGGCTCTTACCGGATCCTTTCGTGTGCAAGAGCCGCAGGCACCCACCATGCGCTCCCCCTATGATCGGGTGGGGATTCCAGGGAGCAGGTCGAGTGGATTATCGCGTGATCGCCAACCTGTTCATGCTGCTCTTCTTGGGAGTGGCGGACAACCAGATGATCGCCGCTCTCTTACCTTCCCTGGTTCATTCCATGAACATCAGCGTGGGGGCGGCCGGCCTGCTGGTGACAGTTTATTCTCTGTCCGCCGCGCTGGCGGCCTTCATTTCCGGGTCACTTTCCGACCATTACGGCCGCCGGAGATTCCTCCTGGCGGGCGTGCTGGTCTTTGCCGTGGCTTCCTGGCTCTCATCCCAAAGCCAGAACTACGTTGAGCTGATTTCCGCCCGAGCTCTGACGGGACTGGCCGCCGGGACAATCTCCACTTGCTCGATCGCGTTTGCGGGAGACTGGTTCACCTACGCCGTGCGGGGAAGGGCCATCGGCCTGATTTCTACGGCGTACTTCGCCGCCCCGATTCTCGGAGTGCCCCTGGCAAGCCAGATTGCGGATCGTTACGGCTGGAGGCATACCTTCCTCTTCTTTGGCCTGCTGGCGCTCATCGTCGCGGGCGCCTCCCTGGCCCTCCCAAATGAACGGCTGGACCCCCACCGGTCCTCGGAAAAACTTCGAGCCACGGTACACGCTTTTCGTTCGTTTCTCGCCCGGCGGGACGCTACGGCGGCGCTGGTGATTGCCTTCCTCGTCTCGGGCGGCCTGGTGGGCTTCATCACTTACATCGGCCAATGGCTCAACAGCCGTTTCGACATTCCGACGCGGACCATCGGATGGGTCTTCATGCTGGGCGGATTGGTCGCGGTGGCCTGCGCACCGCTGGGCGGTACGCTCTCGGACCGTTGGGGCAAGCGGCCGGTGTCGATTGCCAGCAACGTCATCTTGGCGGTCGCGATTGCGCTCATCCCGTTCCTTCCTTGGGGCCTGTGGCTGCTTCTGACTTTTGCTGGGACCAGCCTTGGGGCAGCGTTCCGCCAGGGCCCGTTGACCGCGCTGATGACGGAGATGGTTCCAGGAGCGCAGCGCGGGTCATTCATCGCCTTGCGCAATATCTCTTCACAACTGGGGATCGGCGCAGTCGCGCTGGCCGGCGGATTGCTCTATCAGTGGCAGGGTTATATCGCCGTCACAACCCTTTGCGCCATCATGACGGCTGTCGTCGCGATCTTGCTTGCTACGCATATTGTGGAACCTCAACCCGTGGGCGAAGGCGTCTGAATTCGGCCTGCCGTTTGCCTCGCCAGGAGACTGGAATTTTGCCGATCTCCCCAAAGCACAAGCGAATTATCCGGCGCTGGGTCCTCATTCTGGGCGTGCTGCTGAGCTGTTTCCTTTTCGGTTTCGTCCCCTGGTTTTTCACGCACATCCTGACCCGCGGACGCTTTCACTATCCGGACCCCAATGACGGCAAGTCCCCCGTCTCCTATGGGCTGAACGCCCTTTGGGTGGAGTTCTCGTCCCCGGATGGGATTCCGCTGAAGGGCTGGTATGTTCCCGCGGCCAGCGAGGAGCGCGGTACGATCATCCTTTGCCACGGCCTCAACCGGACGCGCATCGAAATGTTGCCGGAGGCGGCGTTTGCGCACGAACTGGGTTATGACGTCCTCCTTTTCGACTTCCGGCACCACGGTCAAAGCGGCGGCAACCTCACGACTCTAGGTTATCAGGAACGCCTCGACGTCCTGGGCGCTGTGCGTTATGCCCGGGGAGAATTGAAGTCGGCGCGCCCGGTCGTTGCGTGGGGGATCTCGATGGGAGCAGCGGCGGCGTTGATGGCCGCGGCGGACTCGGCGGAGATCGATGCCGTAATTTCCGACAGCACTTTTCTCTCATTCGAAGATACTGCCATTCATCACTTGAAGCTGTTCCTCCACCTGCCGGGGTTCCCGATCGCCTACGAGGTCATTCATTGGGCGGCTTGGCGGGGGAATTTCCGGCCCGCGGACCTCGACCTGGAAAAAGCAGTGGACCGAATCAATCCACGGCCCATCCTCTTCGTCGGGGTCGAAGGCGACCGCCGCATGCCGCCTGCCATCGCTCGAACGCTCTATGTGCGGGCCAGCAGTCCCGCGAAGCAACTGTTGATTCTGCCCGGCAGCCGTCACGGCGAGGGATTCAACCAGGCTCGGGCGCAATATGAGAAATCAGTGCGGGAATTCTTAACGCGTGTCCCGGCAGGAAAGTGAAGATGGTTTTCAGAGGGTGGAGAGTCGTTGGACAAATCGCGCTATCCCCTCCTGCTTGGGGCCGTCAAACCACGAGAGAATTGATGTGCATCAATCCCGTGCTGAATTGAACCTACGCAAAGGAGACCCTCATGAAAATCCGTCTGCTGCTTCCAATAACTGTTCTGGCTCTGGCGTCTCTGGCTCCCGGACAGCAACCCAAGCCCAGCATCATCGGCGAGGGTGGTGGCGTGGATGATTACGGCTCCACCCGCGTGCTTTACTGGAACACCAAGGCTGACGCTGCCGCCGGTCAGTTTGCCATCAACTACGGGCGGCCCGCGTGGAAAAAGGACTATGAAGACCCGGCCAAATTCGACGCCATGACGAAGGGGAAAATCTGGCGCATGGGCAGCAACTTCTGGACGACGCTCGATACTTGCGTTCCCTTGAAAGTAGCAGGGAAGAGCGTCGCACCCGGCGCCTATTACTTGGGACTGCGACGCTCCGAGGATGGGGCCACCTGGAGCCTGGCCTTCATCGACCCGGCCAAAGTCCGCATCGCCCATATCGACGCCTTTGAAATCCAGAAAGCAAAGGTGGAGTTCACGGCTCCCATGACGAGCGCCAAGGCGGAAAGCATGGCCGACAGGCTGACGATAACCCTTTCCTATGCTGAAGCGTTTCCCAAGAATGTTATCCTAAAAGTCGCATGGGGGAATCTGATGCTAACCGCGCCGATTGAGGCCACCGTTCAGGAATAGGTGCCGGGCGGGATGTCGTACCCCACAGATCGTTCAGTTCGATCCCTGCACTCGGGAGACGTTCTCATGATGCGGCTGGACATGAAAGGTAGCGGTTGGTTCGAACGACTGATCATCTTGCTTTCTCTGGCGGGCGCTTGGGGCGGTGTTATGCTGGCGGTTGAAGGAGTGTTCCCCCTTCCCGCCACATCCACGCGACCTGCGTGGGCTGAGATCAACAAGGACCGCCTGCTCGAGAACATCCGAACCCTTTCGTCGGACGAATTCGAAGGGCGGGCGCCGGGCTCGAAGGGCGAAGAATTGACGATCAGATTCCTCGAAGCCCAATTCAAGAAGCTCGGCCTCAAACCTGGCAATCCGGACGGCACCTACTTCCAGGATGTTCCGATGGTCGGTATCACCCCCGACGCGGAAATGCAGTTGGCCTTCACGGCGGCAGGGGGCGAAACGCGGAGGCTCAAATACCTGGATGACTTCATCGCCCTGACGAAGCGCCAGCAGAAGGAAATCAGCATCAACGCCGATCTGGTCTTTGTCGGATATGGCGTCGTGGCGCCCGAGTACCAGTGGGACGACTACAAGGACGAGGATGTTGCGGGTAAGGTGCTCGTGATGCTTGTGAACGACCCCCCGGTGCCCGACCCCCGTGACCCCTCCACGCTCGATGCGGAAGTCTTCAAAGGCCGGGCAATGACCTACTACGGCCGGTGGACGTATAAATATGAAATCGCCGCCCAAAAGAAGGCCGCTGGCTGCCTGATCGTACATGAGACTGGGCCCGCGGGCTACCCCTGGGGGGTGGTGCGCAACAGTTTTTCCGGCGAGCAGATGAGTTTGGCAGGCGCGGACAAGGGTATGTCGCGGGGCGCCGTCGAAGGTTGGATCACCCTCGACCAAGCGAAAGTGCTGTTCGCGATGGGAGGGAAGGACTACGACGCGCTGAAGAGCACCGCGCTGCGTCGAGACTTCCATCCTGTTCCGATCGGCGTGAAAGCTTCGCTTTCTTTCCGGAACAAAATTCGTACGGTCGGATCGAAGAACGTCGTGGCAAAGCTCACCGGCAGCGACCCGAAGCGGCGAAACGAGTACGTCATTTACTCCGCCCACTGGGACCATCTCGGTATCGGGGAGGAAGTGAAGGGCGATAGGATTTATCACGGCGCCTGCGACAACGCCTCCGGTGTGGCAGGCCTATTGGAGTTGGCCCGCGCTTACACCAAGGTCCGCCCCCGGCCCCGGCGTTCGATCCTCTTCCTTTCCGTTACCGCGGAGGAGCAAGGATTGCTCGGGTCCGAGTATTACGCCACGCACCCTCTTTATCCTCTGGCGAAAACCGCGGCCGACATCAACATGGATGCCATGAACGTGCTGGGGCGCACCAAGGATGTGACCATCATCGGCCTCGGCATGTCCACGCTGGACGATGTGGCGAGAGCCGTGGCCGCCGAACAGGACCGTGTCCTCAAAACAGACCCCGAGCCGGAAAAGGGGTATTATTACCGGTCCGACCATTTTGAATTTGCCAAACAGGGCGTGCCGGCTCTCGACCCACATGGCGGCATCGACTTCATCGGGAAGCCGAAGGGTTGGGGAATCGAGATGCGCGAGAGGTTTATGCGGGAGGACTACCACAAACCTTCTGACCAGATAAAGCCCTATTGGGATTTGAGCGGGATGGTCGAAGATCTGCAGCTGCTGTTCTCCATCGGATATCGCGTCGGCAATGCGGATTCGTTTCCTGCTTGGGGACCGGGGACCGAGTTCAAGGCTAAGCGGGACGCAATCTTGAAGGCAGTAGCAAGTGACAAGTGACGAGTGGCGAGCGTTTTGCGAAGGGGCCATAATTCTGAATAATGACGATGAATCATGGATCGTGAGAGGCTATGCTTCTCCGGGCTTTTGAATTCTGAATTCTCTCCGGGAGGTTGCCATGTCCCCCGACGCGCAAGCCGCAAGTAGCCACACTCCTCACGTCAGCCTCCTGCACCGCGTGATGTTCTTCCTGGCCGTACTGGTGGTGTTCCGTTTCGTCCTCGAAGTCGCAGGAGCGCCGGAGGCGATGACTCGCTATGTCTCGAGCACGGCCGGCGTGTTTCTGGCGGCGATCTATGTGGCGGCCCTCGCTCCCCTGCGCGGAGGCATGAAGAAATTCCGCCAGCTCCTTCTTCCCGCCCTGCTCCTTTCGGCATGGTCTGTGGGGTGGGTTATCGTCGCCACGATTGTTTCCGCGGTCTTCCGGTTGGAGCGGAGCCATTTCGCCGCCAAAGAGGATTTCGGCAACTGGGGGGCCTTGGGCCATCATATCATCGACCATGTGGTCGAAATCGGCGTTTTTTTCGTCGTCGTTCTGGTCATTATGGCGATCGTCCACACGATGTGGCGCTGGCCCGTAACGGTCGGGCCGGGAGCCGTCATCGGCGCGCTGGTCATCATGCGCTATTGGGTCGAGGCCATGGGGGCCCCAGCCGCCAACGCCGCAGCCTGGAGTTCGACCCTCGCCGTAATGTTGAGCGCGGTTTTTCTGGGTGCGCAAGGGCAGCGGCTGGGACTTGAGACGCCTCGTCAACTGCTCGTCCCATCTTTTGCCATTGCCTTTGCCTGGCGCTTTTGGATTCTCCTGGCCACGCTCCTAAGCGCGCTGGTGCCGTTCTACAGGACACACTTTTTTGACCCCACCGAAGGTCATGTGGCGGCGCGGCTAGCGCGGTTTGTGGCCGGCGGGGTCGTCGTCGAGGGCTTGATCGTTGGGCTGATTGTTTGGGGAATCGCGGTGTGGTTCGCCCGCGCCACGCGCCCCGCTACAACTTGACCGTGAGCGGGGGAGGGAAACCCTGACGGCGGGAAGCCGGGCTGTTACTGGCGCGCGAGG
>Ga0334722_10008068_pt1 | contig 10113 bp, 6 predicted proteins | sample C3_bottom_MG_FD_207210 | JGI IMG/M metagenome (GOLD analysis project Ga0334722, IMG submission 207210) | Sediment microbial communities from Yellowstone Lake, YNP, Wyoming, USA - C3_bottom | ecosystem: Environmental > Aquatic > Freshwater > Lake > Sediment | place: USA: Wyoming | collected... | reverse complement strand
AGAATCTCGAAGATCTTTGCTTCTGCCTCAGGCAGACATTCGATAGCGAGGCCCAGCTCTTCGTTGAACAGAGCTGCAAGCTCGTCCTTCTGCTTGCCGAGGTCGATCTCGATACCGCAGTTGCCGGCAAAGGCCATTTCGAGCAGGGTCGTTGCAAGGCCGCCGTCGGAGCGGTCATGGCCGGACAGGATAAGCTCATCCGAGACCAGCTGCTGTACGGCATTGAACGTCCTGGTCATGAGCTGCGGATCATCGAGGTCAGGCGAGGTATCGCCGACCTGGCCGAACACCTGCGCGAGCGCGGAACCGCCCATGCGGTTCCGGCTGTTCCCGAGGTCGATGAGCAGGAGCTTGCTCTTGCCCGGAGCCTTGAGGTCCGGGGTCACTGTCTTGGTGATGTCCGGGCAGGTGACGTAGGCGGAGATGACGAGCGTGCCGGGTGACTTCACGGTCTCGTGCGTGTTGTCGGCATTCGTGACCTTGGCTGCCATGGAGAGTGAGTCCTTGCCCCCGTCCACGGCCATTCCGAACGACAGCATCACTTCGCGCATGGCGATCGCGGCGTCATACAAGCGCGCGCCCTCGCCCGGAAGCTTCGGCGCCCACATCCAGTTCGCGGAGCAGCGGATATCGCCCAGGCCCGAGACCTTTGCCCAGACAATGTTCGTGAGTGCCTCGCCCACGCTCATCCGGGCCATGGCAGCTGGGTCGATCAGCTCCTTGACCGGCTGCTCTCCGATCGAAATGGCAGCGCCCGTGAGCCCGAAATGGGATTGGCCGATCACGGCAACATCGGAGACCGTGAGCTGAAGCGGGCCAGCGCACTGCTGCTGCGCGATCAGGCCTGTGACCGAGCGGTCAACCTTGTTCGTCAGGAACCGTTTGGAACCGACTGAAACAAGCCTGAGCACGCGGTCGAGGGCCGTGCGCACGGTAAGGTCCTTTGGAAGCTCGAGCGGCTTGAGCACAGTCTTCTTCCGGTCGAGCTTGAAGACCTTCTGCGGCATATCGCCGAGCACCTTGGCAAGCTCCAGGTTCTCCGGTGTCGAACCGTCGAACGCATCATACAGCACGATGTAGCCGTTGCCCGTGATCGTGCCGATGACGGCAACGGGTATTTTCTCGCGCTCGCAGAGCGAGCGGAAAAGGTCTTCGTGCTCGGGCTTCAGAAGGAGCGCGTTCTGCTCCTGATATTCCGCTCCCCAGATCTCGAGCACCGACAGCGTGGCGTCGCCCACAAGGATATTCCTGATCTCGATCTTCGCCCCGGCCGGATGCACGATCTCCTTCACCACGTTGCAGTTGCCGCCCGCGCCCTGGTCGTGGATGCTCTGGATGGGGTTCTTCTCTCCCAGCTCCACACAGGCGCGGATCACGCGGTTCATCTTCTGTTCCATCTCGGCATCGCCGCGCTGGACCGCGTTAAAATCAAGCTCGGCAACGTTCTCACCCTGGATCATGGACGAGGCGGCTCCCCCGCCCATGCCGATGCGGTACGCGGGCCCGCCGATCTTGACCACGAGCATGTTCTTTTGCGCCTCGGTCTTTTCCGTGTGGCGGGAGTCCATCTGGCCCACGCCCGCGCTGAACATGATCGGCTTGAGCCATTCCCGCCGCTCGTTGTCAGGCAGCCGGAGGCCGAAGGAGCGCGTGAATCCCTGGATCACGGGTTCGCCGAACTTGTTGCCGTAGTCGGACGCGCCGTTGCTGGCCTCGACCTCGATCTGGAGCGGCGAGGCGAGATTATTCGGATAAGCATATGACGGGTCTTCCCAGGGAAGGACGTACCCCGGGATGCGGAGGTTGCCCACGCAGTAGGCCGCGGTGCCCGCGACCACGAGGCCGCCCGTGCCGGTTGCCTGCACGTCGCGGATCCTGCCGCCGGTCCCGGTCTCGGCGCCGGGGAACGGTGCCACGCCCGACGGGAAGTTGTGCGTTTCAGCTGTCAGGATGACATGGTACTTCCGTTTTGTCTGGCGGAAGGGTGACGGCTTGCCAACGGTCTCGGGTATGATGGTCGTGATGTCGTAGCCCGTGATGGCGCTCGAGTTGTCGCTGAAGGCGATGACGCTGTTGTTCGGGTTCGCGTCATAGGTCGCTTTCACGATCTTCATCAGGTTCCCCGGAACTTCCTTGCCGTCCACGATGAGCTTGCCGCGGAAGAACCAGTGGCGCGAGTGCTCGCTGTTCGACTGGGAAAGGTCGAAGCACTCAACGTTCGTTGGGTTGCGCTTGATGTCCTTGACGAACAGGTTCGTGTAGTAGTCCAGGTCCCAATCGTCCAGGCCGAGTCCCATCGCCTGGTTGATCTTCTCGAGCGCCGGCCTTCCCTCTTCCATGAGCGGGATGGTCCGTACTGGCTCGGGCTTGATGCCGGTCTCAAAGGTAACAAGCGGCGCGGGATACGGGCATTCGGTCATACGGTCGTGGACCAGGGAAAGGAAAGCGGAGGTCTGTTCGCTGGTGAGCGAGGTGTTCGAATCGAGCTCGAGACGATAGCGCCGGGAGCGCTCGATGCGGGTGATGTTGCGGAGGCCGCAGGCATGGCACACGGACACCGCGTTCGTGGACCAGGCCGTGGTGAAGTTCATCCGGGGGCCGACCTCGAGGGTCAATTGCGGATTGCGGATATCGGATTGCGGATTGAGAAACGAAGTATCCGAAAAGTTCTGCGGTTCGAAGGTCTCGGCCAGGAGCCAGCGGAGCAGTCGCGACTCGTCGTGCGAAAGCGGATGGCGCGAGGCGATGTTGAAGCAGAACTCGGTCTTGATCCTGCGGATCGCTGGAGAGACCTTTTGCTGAGCTGCGGAGAGCAGAGCGTCGGTCTGATACGGCGAGAGCGCCGGAGTGCGGAAGAGCTGGAAGAGGGTCATAGGTATCCCGATCGTACAGCATTTGGTTTTGCCGTGCAGTCAACTGCAGTTCAGAGACGCCATGCAGAGAGACCGCGTGGGCATGGAAACATAACGAAAATAGAAAGAGAGCCGTATGCTGGAATCCGGCATATCGTGCACGGAGGGTTATCCTTGTCCAGCCGAGCCGCGGCAGCGGGAAGCGTTCTAGCGGTCCGTCAGTGACACGACCTTTTGCTCTACGGCCTTCTTCTCGCCTGCCATCTCGCATTTGCCGTCGAACGTGACGCCTTCCTCGATGATGAGCTTGGGCGTCTTGATCGTGCCCTGGATGTAGCCCGGGGCGATGATGTGCACCCGCTGGCTGGCATTGATGTTGCCCACGATCCTGCCGCTCGAGATGATGGTGCCGATCGAGATCTCGCCCTGGAGGAACGCGCCGTCCCCGGCGATCAGGGTGTCCTTGGAGATGATCTCGCCCTCCACCTTGCCGTCGACCCGGATGGTGCCCTCAAAGCTCAAGACGCCCTTGAACTCCGTGCCTTTGCCGAGGAACGCGGTGATCTCCGACTGCTCCGGTGAGCCTGAACCTTTTTTCAACATGGATAAGTCCTCCTCATAATAATATGAATATACACTTCTTGCGAATGTAACCACAGGCGACCCCCGATAGAATCATTCGGGGGCAGGCTTCGCATACGGTAAAGCAAAATTTAAGACCAGTTTTTTGATCTAAACCGTGTTCATCTGCCCGCGCCCAGTGGTTACGAGTGCGAAGCGCGAGTGCGGGGTGTGTGTCCCGCAGAGCGGGACCCGTGGTTCCGCTGTTGTTGCCTTGGTTGTTACCCGATCTTCTCCAGTATCCTGTCCAGCTCCTCGTTCGAGTAGTACTCGATCACGATCCTGCCGCCCTTGGCTTTGGCAGCGATGCTGACCTTGGTGCCGAGCGACTTCTTGAGCTTCTCTTCCACCACCTTCAGCTCGTGGCTCTGGCGCGGCTTCTTCTCTGCTGGCGGGTGCTTGACACGGGATGCGAAGGCCTCTGCCTCGCGCACGGACATCCCCTTCTTTACGATAAGCGCGGCAGCCTGCACCTGATCACGGACGCGTTCCATCGAGAGCAAAGCCTTGGCATGGCCCATGCTGAGGTTGCCTGCTGCCAGGTCGTGCTTTACTTCCTTGGGAAGGCTGAGCAGCCTGAGGAAGTTCGTGACGGTCGAACGTTCCTTGCCCACGCGCTTCGCGAGGTCTTCCTGTGTCAGCCTGAATTCGTCCTGCAGCCGCTTGTAGGCTTCGGCGGCTTCGAGCGGGTTCAGGTCCTCGCGCTGGATGTTCTCGATCAGCGCCTGCTCGATAAGCTCGCGCTTGGTCGCTTCTTTCACCAACGCCGTGATGGTCTTAAGGCCAGCGAGGCGTGACGCGCGCCACCTTCGCTCGCCCGCGATGAGCCCGTAGTTCGTGCCGATGCGGTGCACGATGATCGGTTGGATCACGCCGTGCTCCTTGATCGACGAGGCAAGCTCCTTCAATGAATCGTCCAAAAAGGTTTTCCGCGGCTGGTATTCGTTCGGCACGATCTTGTCGAGCTCGATCTCATGGATGCCGAGCGCCTTGCGCTCTTTATCGTTGAGGCTGGAGAGGTCCGGGATGAGCGCACCGAGGCCCTTACCGAGCGCCTGCTTTTGCATTGTTGATGACCTCCTTGGCGAGTTCGAGATAGCTCTGCGCCCCGCGGGAGCGGATGTCGTAGAGCAGCACGGGCTTGCCGTGGCTCGGGGCCTCGCTCAGGGCTACGTTGCGGTGAATGACGGTGGTGAAGACCTTGTCGCCGAAGAACTTGCGCACTTCATCTGATACCTGTGTCGCCAGGTTGTTCCGGCTGTCGTACATGGTGAGCAGAACGCCTTCGATGGCAAGGTCAGGGTTCAGGTCCTGTTTGATCAGCTTGATGGTGTTCATGAGCGCCGAAAGCCCCTCCAGCGCATAGTACTCGGTCTGGACCGGGATCAGCACCGCGTCGGCCGCGGTCAAGGCGTTCACGGTCAGAAGCCCCAAAGACGGCGGGCAGTCGATGAAGATGTAATCGTATTTATCCCGGAACAGGGCGATGGCCTTCTTGAGCACGCGCTCCCGGGCGATGGTATGGATGAGCTCGATCTCGACCCCCACAAGGTCGATGCCTGCCGGAACCACGTCGAGCCAGGGGAAGTGAGTGTTCTTTTTGATCTCGGCAAAGGGCTTCTTGCCCGTGAAGAGGTCATAGGTGCTGCCAAGGATGTCCTTGCGGTCAACGCCCATGCCGCTCGTGGAATTTCCCTGCGGATCCGCGTCGATGAGAAGGACCTTCTTCTCAGCCGCAGCGAGCGAGGCGGCGATGTTCACCGTGGTCGTGGTCTTCCCCACCCCGCCTTTCTGATTCGCTATCGCTATGACCCTGGCCATGAGCTCCGAGACCCTCCGATACTGCTGATCAAGAACTCATAATTTACCATAGGAGCATGATAAAAGGAAGGAAAAACTGGCGTGTCAGCGGGTACATAAAGGATACACATTTACCGCGAGGGCGCGAGGGACGCTAGGACGTCAAAAGAAAATAAGGATTTTGTTTTAATACAAGACCTACAAGAGTTCCTCGCGACCCTTGCGCCCTCGCGGTTCCAGTGTTTGGTTTTCGGCCTGCTTGAATTAGGTCTAAGTCGCCTATTCCGCAATCCCGCGCCTTTGCATCCCCCGGCTCCAGCCGGGGGTGGAAAGCGCTCACTCGCGCGTGACACCTGTGTGTCACGCATGCGCGAGTTCGCAGTTCCGGGAGGTCGCGTTGTCAGAGTCCCGATAGGTCGGGATGCCGGAGGGGGCTCCACTCAGAAATTGAACGTTCCACGTGGAACATCATCATACCTGGCCTAGCTCCCCTCCTGCCGGGCTCACGCGGAGCGAGCCGAGGGAGAGGTGCCGCACCACGGAGACGTCCCGAAGCGGGGTGATGGCCCGGATGGTCAGCTCTTTGAGGTCAATGGTGCGAAGGATGCCGAGTCCGCGGCAAAGGTTCTGCTCGTCATTGAGCCCGATGAGCAGATGGTCCAGCTCGGACCGCTTCACGACCATGACCTCCCGGACGCCGTACTGCTCCTTGGCCGTGAACAGCTCGTCCTCCGCAAAATCGCCGTCCGTGATCAGGAACAGCCGGTCCGCGGAAAGCTCCGCATGGATCACGATGCCCTGCAGAGCCCGGGAGAGGCGGTTGATGTCCCGGAACCCGAGCCGTTCGCCCGTGCCGAGGCCTGGGCCGTGGACCCCGACATCATGGAGCGCGATCTCATGAAAATCCGCGCCGCGGAAATATTCCTTGAACCGCTGCTCGCGAACGGCGCGACGTGCCTCGCCCGTAGAGACCCGGGCATCCGGAGAGATGGGGATCCGATGGACCAGCAAGCCGGAGCGATGGGAGTGCGGGGTCAGGAGGTGCTCGACCTCGGTTCCCTTCTGAAGGGCGATAACTGAGCGCGGGGAGAGCATGTCGATCTCGTGGAACTTGAGCTCCCGGGCAGCTCCGCCGTTCACGAGCCCGCACGTGTTGATCAAGATAAGATCAGGAGACAAGGTTCTGGCCAGGGTATAGAGCTTCTGGAGCCCGGAGATCATTTCGAGCAAGCGGCCTACCGGCGAGGTATTGCCGATAAAGCTCATGATCAACGGGCTCTTTCGCTTGATCAGGTCTCCGGCATCCGTATACGGCGTCAGCGATATCACGGACGGCGGGCCGATAAAGGGCTGGCCCGGGTCCGCATCGATCCAGACGATCTTTTTCCCCTGGCGGCACAGGAGCCCGGCGAGGTACAGGCAGAACGTGGTCTTGCCGGACCCCGGAGCGCCGATGACCAGCGCCGGCCCCTTCTGGGCTATGACCTCTTCAGCGGTTTCCCGCCATTCCTGCGGTATTTTAAGAGAACCTTCCATCATATATCAACCGTTGAACATCATGCACTCCCGCGCCTTGGCATCCCCCGGCTCCCGCCGGGGGGGGGTGGACCCACCCTCACCCGGTCCCTCTCCCTGAGGGCGAGGGGCTAGTGGACAAGGATATTTCTATCCGCTCACTCGTGCGAGGCTCGAAGAGCCTCGCGGCCACGAGTTCGCAGTTCCACCCTGCACTCCCGCGTTCGCAGTCGTAACCGCTGGGTGCAGGCGGGAGGTCGCGTTGTCAGAGCCCCGATAGGTCGGGATGCCGGTGGGGGCTCCACTAATCGTATGTTGACGTGGTAGCCGCAAACTTCAGTTTGCGTGGTTTCTTCGTCTTCGCGGGAGAACAGGCGCAGGCTAAAGCCTGCGGCTACCAGAAATGAACGGATTAACTATGTTCCACGTGGAACATAGTTGTTTTATCTTTCCTTTTTGAACACCCAGATCGCCCGCTTATGGTCAGAGAACGGGAGCGTCAGTTCCAGGCGCTTTTCCCGAAGAACGCCGAGCTTTTCCAAATCCGGCCCGCCGATGGTTTCCCCTGCCCCGCGGCTTAGCACCATTAAGCCTCCGGGTTTAAGGAATGGGGTTCCCGCGCGAATGGCAGAACCCATATCAGCAAAGGCGCGCGCTGTGACGATGTCATATGCAGAGCGATAAGCCTCGGAAAGCTCTTCCATCCTGACATCGGCAACCTCCGCTCCGGTCAGGTTCAACGTCCTGATGATATGCCGGAGGAATGAGGCCTTCTTCTTGACCGATTCAACGAGGGTAACGGATATCTCCGGGTGTACGATCTTGATCGGCAGCGCCGGAAAACCCGCGCCCGAACCCATATCAAGGAGACGGAGCGCGGGCATCGGCTTGAACCCGGTCAGATACGACAGGGAATCAAGAAAGTGCTTCACCACGATCTCCTGTTCGTTCGTGATCGCGGTCAGGTTGATCTTTCGGTTCCACTTGTCGAGCTCGACCAGGTACACGAGAAAGGCATCGACCTGGTCCTCGGAAAGCAGGATCCCGAGGTCCCTGGACCCGTCCGAGAGCATTCGCCGAAGTGTCATTGCCGCCCCCTGCCCCGCTTTTTCTTTTCGAGTGCGACCATGAGGAGCGATATCGCTGCCGGGGTCACGCCCGAGATGCGAGATGCCTGGCCGAGCGATATCGGCCGCACCTGCTTTAGTTTCTGTTTGACCTCGCTGCCGAGCCCGGGCATGGCTTCGTAGTCCAGGTCGGCGGGAATATCCTTCTGTTCGAGCGATGCAAAGCGCTCCACCTGTTCGAGCTGGCGCTGAATGTAGCCCTCGTACTTTACCTGGATCTCGACCTGCTCTGCAGCCGCTGCTTCGAGCGCCTGCTCCGGCGGGCTGATCGTTTCGATCTCTTTGTATCCCAGTTCCGGCCGTTTGAGCAGCTGGTCAAGAGAGGCTTCACTTGAAAGTGCAGCAGTCCCCTTCTTGAGCAAAAGTTCATTCACCTCAGGCCCGGGTTTTACCCAGGTCTTTTTAAGACGCGAGATCTCGTGCTCGATCGATGATCGCTTTTCATTATATTGCTGATAAACATCATCAGACACCAGGCCGACCGCGTGCCCGTGAACACGGAGGCGTTGGTCAGCATTGTCTTCGCGCAGGATGAGGCGGTACTCCGCGCGCGACGTGAACATTCGGTAAGGCTCCAGCGTTCCGCGCGTCACCAGGTCGTCGATGAGCACGCCGATGTATGCTTCAGCGCGGGAGAGGATGAGCGGCGGACGCTTCTGCACAGAGAGAGCGGCATTGATGCCGGCCATCAAGCCCTGGGCAGCGGCTTCTTCATACCCGGAGGTTCCGTTGATCTGGCCCGCGAAGTACAGGCCCGCGACCCTCTTTGTCTCGAGCGAGTGCTTGATCTGCGTGGGCGGCGCGAAATCATATTCAATGGCATACGCGGGCCGCATGATCTCGACTTCTTCGAGACCTGCGATGGACCGATACAACATCAACTGCACATCATAGGGAAGGCTCGTTGATACGCCGTTGGCGTAGTACTCTTCCGTATCCAGCCCCTCTGGTTCGAGAAACACCTGGTGCCGTTCCCTATCAGAGAACCGCATGACCTTGTCTTCTATAGAAGGGCAGTATCGCGGACCAGTTCCTTTGATGATTCCAGCGTAAAGTGGGGAGCGGTCAAGGTTATTGCGTATTATTTCATGTGTAACTATGCTTGTATAAGTTAAATAGCAGGGTACTTGTGGGAGCGGATGAATAGTTTCAGTAAAAGAGAAAAATGGCGCCGGGTCGTCTCCGGGCTGTGGGCTCATGATCGAAAAATCAATGGTCCTGCCGTTCAAACGAGCTGGTGTGCCGGTCTTGAGCCTTGCGATCTCGAATCCCAATTCCCTCAAACTGTCGGATAAGCCTATTGACGGGAACTCCCCTGCCCTGCCCGACGGATAGTGCACGAGCCCGATATGAATAAGGCCTTTTAAGAACGTGCCGGTAGTGATGATCACCGTTGAAGAAAGGTACTGAACGCCGATGTTCGTCTCGACCCCGATGATCTTGTTATCCTCGACAAGAAGCTTTTCCACCAGCCCCTGCTTCACATCAAGCTGCGGCTGCTTCTCGACCGACTCTTTCATGGCAATGCGGTAGCGCTGTTTGTCCGCCTGCGCCCGCGTGCCGCGCACCGCCGGACCCTTGCTCTTGTTCAAGGTGCGAAACTGGATGCCGGTCCGGTCGATGATCTTGCCCATTTCCCCGCCCAGGGCATCGATCTCTTTCACGAGATGGCCCTTGGCCAGGCCGCCGATGGCCGGATTGCAGGACATGAGCGCGATGCTGTCCAGGTTCATGGTGAGCATGAGCGTGGACGCGCCCATGCGCGCAGCAGCAAGCGCGGCCTCGCACCCGGCATGGCCTGCGCCGATGACGATGACGTCGTATGGTTTTTGAAGGGTCATAGGGCAGTTATCTTAGTGATGCGCACAGTTGATGCATTAGGCAAAGGTCTTTTTTCAGCTTGCAAGCCTGCAAGCTTGCCAGCTAACAAGCGAACAGAAGTGTCGTGAGCGGTTATTATTCGTATTTACATTCTTACTTCCCGATGCAGAACTCATTAAAGATCCGCTCCAGGATATCATTCGTATAGGTCGCGCCGATGATCAGCCCCAGGCTGTCCAAGGCTCCCCGGAGATCGACGGCAATGAACTCCGGCGATTGCGCGGCAACGGCAGATTCGAGCGCCCTGTCCAGGCTTGCTTTCGCCTGATCAAGTGCGAACACATGCCGCTGGTTCACTGCCCAGGCATGTTCTTTTG
>Ga0334722_10008067_pt1 | contig 10113 bp, 7 predicted proteins | sample C3_bottom_MG_FD_207210 | JGI IMG/M metagenome (GOLD analysis project Ga0334722, IMG submission 207210) | Sediment microbial communities from Yellowstone Lake, YNP, Wyoming, USA - C3_bottom | ecosystem: Environmental > Aquatic > Freshwater > Lake > Sediment | place: USA: Wyoming | collected... | reverse complement strand
AATACTGTGGTTACGCTCAACTCGGACTGTACGATGAAAACTCGCCATCGGCAGAAAGCAATTGTGACGCCTCGCGGGACTCTAAGGTGGTATACGGAAACGAGTCAACCAGGGACTGCACTCGACGAACTATTTGCGCACAATATCGCTACAATGAAATCTTCGTTTCAGTCTCAGAAAACCTCATTTGATTCGCTTACTCTTTTGGACGCAAACCCGAGAAGAGAGCGCTCCACTTCAGAATCGAAGTCGCAAGCTCACGACGAATCCTTGCAGTTGAGCCTTTTGTGACACGTGGGCGCCATCAAGTACCGGACTTCGCCCCACGACTTCGAGCGAGTAATTCCCGCTCCGAAAGCGCAGGTCCGCATCGAGCGTACGTAAAGCCCGAAACAATGTCGTAAAACCACTACCACGGCCAGCGCTTCGACCGTAACGGGAATGACCGTCGGTAAGGGCAAACGTAAGTGCTGCTCCGGAATCCGTAAGAAACGAGTATGTTGGATTTGTCCGCAAACTCGCCAATACACCTATCCCGGCGTCACCCACGGCCAGCTCAAATGAATCGGCCGCACCGAAAAACATGAGGAGGCCGGTCTCTGCACTTTCACTGTGCTCAAATATGTTATCAACAAGCTCTTGGAGTGCCCCGCAAATGTTGGCTTTGGCTTGATTCACATTGTGCTTGAATGGCATTGCCTTTCTGGCGGCTAGCTCAAAGGAAAAAAGACGTTCTTTGAAATCTTCAGGCCGAACGTCGCCGAGACAAAATGCCCCCCACTTGGCGTGCCGATTCTGACCTGTAATGGCAAGGTTCCGCGATTGCTGCGCCGAGTAGATGGTACGAACAATCGATGGTCGATGGTAGAGAGAGAGGACATCCGAAAATGCCGGATTGAGATGTTTAAGTATTTCTAATTCTACGAACGCCCCTACCGAGAACGGAAATTCTGCTTTCACGCGTTCAAGCGGATTGCCAATACCTTTCTCGTATGCAATCGCAATCTGATCCAACAGACGGTATTCTTGAAGTCGCTTTTCCGTTGCCACGCTGGATCTCAGTCAAAACACCCAGTCAATATTGGCCACGTTCCAGTGCCTATGACACCGTGCGTTAAAACAGCTTCCGCTGTTCCTGCTTAGATTCGACTTTTGCTTTCTTGAAGGTGACACCCCCCGATTCGATGTTCGGATACAGGGGTCGAGCATTGCCGTCGAGAAGCTCCTCGATGGTGAGGATCTGCAGACGCGTGAAATTACGCTTGGTCTGAGGGCTTTCATAGAAACCTGCCTTGGTTGCTTCGACCAGCATCGGCTTGGTCGGACCAGTGAGGGTGATAAATAGCCCGATGGCCGCCTTCTCGCGCTGCACGACGTGTCCAAGATCGCGAATCATCGCGACGCTAATGTGCTCGCCTCCCTTAACCGAGACAACGATCTTTTGCGCTGGCGCGCCCTCTTCGTCGTGAAAATAGATCAATCCATCGATGCCTGAGTCCGCGCCCTTCTTTTTGCCTTGATACGGCGCCGCACCTACGAGCGAACATGCCCACCACTGGAATTGATATTTGTCGCGCGTAGCGAGGTCCCTGGCACCCCCCATGTCCTTCGGAGTTCCATGCACTTCGAACTTGATACCGGGGAAGGCGTCGCGGAGTCGCTTCTCGATCAGACTTATTGCGAGGTGCGTGATGTCGATCCCGACCCAGTTACGTCGCAGCCTTTCTGCGGCGTGCACTGCTGTGCCACAGCCGCAAAATGGGTCGAGGACGAGGTCGTTCTCCTTACTGGATGCCGACACAATCCGCTCAAGAAGCGTGAGCGGCTTTTGCGTCGGGTATCCCAATCGTTCGGCCGCCGCCTGATTAATCCGATCGATATCCGTCCAGACATCACCTACTGTGATAGTTCTGCCCTCCGGATCAAAGATCTCCTCGGCCCGACGGCGAGGAAACCCCCCGTCCTTCGGCCAGTGAATTAACCCCTCGGCATCCCAAGCATCCATCTGCGTCGGTGAGTTTCCCCAGTGGCGGCCATATCGACCTGGGTCAAACCCTCGCCACGGTTTGCCGCTTTCTCCCTCCTTAGTTGCACCCGGCGCGGTGAGCTCATAGGTTTGGTATTTTTCACCGTCGGCACCCGTGATAAGCGTGTGGGGCAACTTGGCTTTGTCCGCCGGCACTTTTTCCGTGTGAAAAGTGAAGTGCGCACCTTTAGAGTAAAAGAAGATGACGTCGTGCAGGCGTGGCCACCGCCCCTCGGTGCCACGAGCATTGGTCCGTTTCCAAACGATCTCATTACGGAAATTTTCTGTGCCAAATACGCCATCCAGTACAACCTTCAGGTAATGACTGGCCGTCGGGTCGCAATGTAGATACAGCGATCCTGTTTGCTTCAGCACACGACGCAGCTCCAGCAGCCGATTGGCCATCATGGTGAGATAGGCCATCATGTCGTTCTCACCGAGGAACTTGCGCAGCGCCTGCATCATCTCGGCGACGTTGGTATTCGATTGGTGCAGCAGCTCGTTAAATTCCTTTTCTGCCTCCTCGCCCCAGTGCCATGTATCATCGAAAGCCTCAATCTGCGCGTGTGATGCGTGGCCCTTAGGGCTCTTGAACAGAACGTTATAGTTCGCATTGGAATTGAACGGTGGGTCAAGGTAAACGAGATCAATCGACTCGTCCTTGATGTGCTCCCGGAGGATGTCGAGGTTATCGCCGAAGTAGAGGGCGTTTGTTTTCATTTAGCCAGGGCCGTTCTGCCCCGAATATTACCTGTTGCAGCCCGGCAGGTATAGCCGGCAGGAAAGAAAACAAAAACCCGACCAGCTAGGGTCGGGTTATCCAAGAGCTCGACACGCTCACGCGGCGCGCTGCCTCTGCAAGGAAATTTCTCGAAGATAGCGACAAGCAGTTGTCGCTGATCCTGCCGCCGTAACGATAGCCGTTTTCTCTCGGCGAAGAACCAAGAGCCAACTGGCGATATATGCGGCGTGGTCACGTCTCGGGTGAACGCTAATACCGAGATCAGCGCTTAGAAAAGCGGCACCGAGTTCGGCTATCAATTCCTCCAGAGCGTAGGCACTTGTGCCGAACCGTCCTGAAAGGTCTCGATCAAGACGCTTACGGTGGCCCGTCCAGTGCGTGAGTTCGTGGAGGAGAACTGAATAGAACGCTTCGGCTGCAGAACGGGCGCTGGCGCCGGCAAACTGGCTCCGGTTCGGCATGTGGATCTGATCCAAGGGCTTATGATAATAAGCTCTATCGCCGCCGTAACGAATGGTCGCGCCGAGAGAACCAATGAATGATTCCACGGTCTCGAGGTGCTCAAGTGTATCGGCTTGCGTTTCAACTTCTTCGTGCCAGCCATCGACTTGATTGGCGTTGAATACGAATGAGCCACGAACGACCACTCGATTGCGTTTCGTGTCGTCATTCTCTTCAAGGTGATTTGCATCCTCGCGCTTGAAGAAGAAGATGACGGAAGCTTTTTCTCCGCGGCGTACCTGTGCACCGAGTTTGCTCCACTGCCGGTATGTCGCCCAGAAGGGCGACTGGAAGCCGCGAACGCAAGCGGCTGAACCGAGGGCGATCAGATTTACGCCCCGATACGGAAGTTTCGAGCCAGCGTTTCTTGGCAGATGGCTTCCGTGATGCCACGGCATCCGGTACTCACCGGCACCCGCCTCGATCGCGTTCACGATCTCGTCGGTGACCCTCGCGTAGACATCAAATCGCGCAAATGAACTATCTGTTTCCATTTGAACCTCCTTGCCACGTCAGGAACACCGGGGATTCGGTGCTCCTCAGTAGCAAGGAGTTGTTCTTGTCACGCAGATGCGTCTTACACGTATGGACTTCGAATGTGCCGGGCAAAATATGTAAGCGCAAGCGCCACGGCATCGAACAGGCTTTGCCTTGGGTCCTCGCTCATCCAGGGTTTCCTGAAGGGCGGCAATCGGTGAGCAAAGGCCGGTATCTGAGTGGCAATAGCTTTGGCAATTTCATATTTCGTACTGGCGCCGACTGACGCGAAGCATTCCTTAACCTCGCGTTTCGAACATCGGTGCAGTTCTATGTATTCGGCCTCTGCCAGATGAACGAGCATCCGGTAGAGCTTGCGAATGCGTGATGTGCGGCGCGAATCGTTACCTGTCGTATCTTCGATGACCAGCACCTCTGGCCGAAGCCGGTCGATGATCTTCTTGATCTCGTCGAGCGTCTTGGTGTTCTTGTGCTTCTCCTTTATTTCCTTCACGCCCCAGTCGAAGGGACTCTCCGGTCCCTCAAAGAGCACGAAGGCAAACCCTCGACTGAACGGATAAATGGAAAGCACGAGATTTTGTGGATTTTCATGTGTCATGTCCTGTCTAAAGTGTTAGGTCCGCCAATCGCCCGTTTCAGCGCCAGGGAGAAAAGCTCCCTCTTGCGCAGTCCCGAAAGATTGGTAGTGTTGCTAAGTGCCAGGTGAAGTTTGTAGATGTTTCGCATAACCTTTTCCTCGACTAAGGCGTGGGTATGAGGAAACATCACTTTTGGGGGTATCCCGAATATCACTTGGCAGGCTAATGCGCTCTCGACCGTAGGGGCGCATTTGCCGTTTTCGATTCGGGAAACGTGTGCTGCGCTCTTGAATCCCATAAGGGACGCGAGCTCCGGCTGTGTTAATCCCCAGACGCGCCGGTGCGTGCGCAAGTAGCACAGCACATTTCTTTTTGTACTTGTCATAGACCTTTTATTCGTCTGTCCTTATATGGCCAGATGAACTATTTCATTTTCGCTCCCAAACGTGATTCACGAAAGTATGGAAAACTTGCCAATTAAGTCATGGTGGGTGGACTTGGGGACGTGGGGACGTAGATACAGGTGTTCGAAGGATCGCAATCGCGGAAACACAACGCTAGAAACACAAAAGGTATCGAGAGATCGATACCCATTTTTTTCGTCCCCACGTCCCCACGTCTACCCGAGAGTCGTTTTCGTCCCCATACTTGTGGATATCTGGTTGAAAAAGAGTGCTGATTGAATCGTGGCGCGATCGTAGTTCCCATTGATATATTCATCCACGAAAGCTGCGAACAGCAACAAGAGAGCCGGACTGAGTGCGGCGACTTCCGTTTTGCGGAATGTGGTTGCTATTTCGGGCTCTTCGACCACGCTTTGCAGCAAACGGGCGAGAACTCGATGTTCCATCGTATGGCGACTAGAGCTAATCCGAGTGATCATCGCCCCGAAAGGGTCCCGCTCTTCATCCCGAGACACCAGGGGCGTATTTCGTGGCGCACGCCGGCGAACCTCCGCAACGAAGGCCAGGAAGCTAACTTGGTCAAATTGGCGATTCACAGCCGTCAATTCATAAAGTATTTGTTGCCGATACCTTTCCGTTATTCGGCAGTATCGATTCTCCGCTCGGTCACGCCGTACCGGATACACAGCTGATCCACCTTCGGCTTCTCAGCCACCGGTACCACATAGACCCCGTGACTCTTGTATGTTGAAAGCCGGAGTCGCTTTCGCAGAATGCCGCCGATGAACCGGTTGGTAACCGGCCTATCGTACTCTTGTCCAAACCGGCCGACAAAGGCTGCGGTCACTTCGGAAACGGGAATACTCGCTCGGTCTGGCTCCAAAAGGATCTCGGCAAGAATCTCCAATATGCCGGCCTCTGCGGATGTCGAGCGTTCCGCATAGAGGTCTTGGTCGAAACACTTTACCGAATCGCGCACTTCGTCTTGAAGCCGCTCATCGTCGATGATCGAGAGCAGCGGTACGAGAATTTGGTTTAACCGTGGGGATAGTGAGGGATCAACCAAGGAATCATCGACCTGGATTCGTTGGAGAGTCTGAAAGCGGTACATGAGCAGCCGATTGCGCAAGACCCTGGCTTCTTCCTTCTGCGCATCCGGAAGATTGATTGGAATATCGTCCCGCAGACTTCGCTGGCCCATTTCCTCGGTCAGAAAGCGACTCTCCAGGGCTTGATCCTCGAATGACCGACGCATGGCCACAATCTTCGGGCCGAAGACATTGAAGGCCCTTGGATCGAATTCCTTCTTCACCGTCATCGCGGTACGGAGGACTGGGAAACCTTTCGCATTTCCGTTGTTGAATATCTTGACCAGTTCCGACTTCTCATCGCTGAACCGAAAGTCGGCTTCGTCGAAAATCAGGGTTCCGCGGAACGTATCGAGCGTATGAAAAATGGGCGAGACCGTGGAAGCACCACTCGCGAAGAAGGTCTTGTAGCAAAGCGAACCGATGACTATGAGCGCCCGCGTCTTGCCAGATCCGAAGTCTCCGCGTAGTCGAAGGTACGGCAACTCATTGAAGGCATCGTAGACCCAGGTTAGGAGGACGTAGTAACTGGCAATCCTCTGAAATCGTTCGGACAGATCAACATAGCGAAAGAGATACGACCGTATTGCTTCAATAAGTTCGCCGGTCGAACCGTATGGCTCCGGCCTATCGGGGAGCAGCAGAGCGCCGTGTTTGATTAGGTTATTGGTGGCCGGGACCGGAACTAGCCGCTCGCCGGTATCTGTATCAAGAGAGCTTACTACCGAGACCTCGCCACCACGAAAGACCGCGAAAGCGGTTCTGTGCGTGTCGGACTGGTAGATCAGATCGAGTAAGCCGCCACTGGGCAAGCGTCGCGATACGGTGGGGGTGACTCTTTGTTGTTTCCTTTCTTTTTCATCTGTCATTCCTACTAGGCTAGCGGAGTGACGTGCTCTCGCGAAGGCGTGAAAGCGTGCTTTCCGGGTACGTTCTTATCCCCGTGACATTCCCTGCGTATACGCTAACTTGTATACGCGAAGAACATGAAGTATTTTATCTATTGCAGAAAATCAACGGAGTCCGAAGACCGGCAGGTGCTTTCCATTGACTCTCAGCTCAAAGAACTCCAAAGCAAGTTCAGCGGCGATCCTTCAGTGGAAGTTGCGGAAATATATAGGGAAGCCTTCAGCGCCAAAGCGCCAGGACGGCCTATCTTCGACGAAATGATTCGGCAAATTGAAGAAGGGCAGGCCGATGGGATTATTGCTTGGCACCCGGATCGTCTTGCGAGGAACTCAGTCGATGGAGGCCGGATTATTCATCTTCTTGATCGCAATCGCCTCAAAGACCTCAAGTTCGCGACTTCTTCCTTCGAGAATAATCCGCAGGGCAAGTTCATGCTACAGATTATCTTCGGGTACTCGAAGTATTACATCGATTCTCTGAGCGAGAACGTGAAACGCGGACTTCGAGCGAAACTGGAGCGGGGGTGGAAGCCGAATAAACCTCCAACCGGCTACAAGAACGAACCGGAGCTCAAAACGATCGTGTCCGATACCGAGACGTTTCCGATTATGAAGAAGCTCTTCGAGAAAGCGGTGACCGGCTCTTACACCATCGCCGAACTAGAGAGGATGCTTAGGCAAGAATGGGGGTTTCGTACGCCTAAGCGCAAACGATCTGGCGGGCGACCGTTAAGCCTCGCAAGCCTATACCGCATCTTTAGCAATCCATTTTACGCCGGATATATCCGCTGGAACGGGCAGCTATATCCAGGAAAACATGAATCGATGATTACGTGGAAGGAATTCGAGCGGCTCCAAACAATGCTGGGTCGTCCTGGTACCCAGAAACCACAGACGCACGTGTTTGCGTACACCGGGTTCATACGCTGTGGCACATGCGGCCTCATGGTAACCGCAGAGCATAAGGTCAATCGGTTTGGTTCCAAATATGTTTATTATCACTGCACAAGGAGGAATGTTGGGTCACGGTGCAAAGAGCCTTCTATTGAATTGCGCGAACTTGAGCGCCAAATTGCAGAAGTGCTATATGCAATTTATGTTCCCCCCAAAGCGATTGAGCGCGCAATCAAGGTCATCGAAAAGCGAACCATGGCTCGCGAAGGGTTAGGGAAGCTTCAGCGTGCTTCGCTTGAAAAAGCAGTCCGTGGATGCGACGAGAAGCTAAAGACGCTTGTTGACCTGAGGCTGCGAGGATTAATCGAGGATCAGGAACTGGTTTCCCGCCGTGAGGAAATTCAGAAAGAGAAGATCGATCTGACAGAAGAACTCACCGGGTTGGCCCGACAGATCAGATGGTTCGAACCCGTCGTAACTGTCGTTTCGTTCGGCAGTAGAGCCGCGGCATGGTTCATGGCTGGTGATGACGCAGTTCGGAGGATCATTCTCAAAACGATCGGTTCGAACCTTACTCTGAGAGACAAAACACTCAACATTGAGACCGCGTTTCCGTACTCTCTACAATCGGAATCGGTCTCGTTTCTCACATTGTGCAGGCTCGTCAACGATGTTCGAACTCGATACCTGAATCGCGATCCCGAACTCCTTGCGTTGATTGAGTCGGTGAAGGCGGCGGAGAAGACGATTACTGAAGATCTGAAGAAGGCTGCTTGAACGAAGATGCACCTGGTGGCGGTAGTGGAAGTGGTCTCATTATTAGTTCAACGAGATCGACAAAATTCTCGACTGCCTGTCTGGCTTCGGCCTGATCGGACGGGACGTCCTCATGATTGAGAAGCGCCAGTATTTCCTCGAAATCTGTATCGTCTATTTTCATTCACACCAATGTATAACCCAGGCAAGATCGCATACAGAGGTGAAAACGTACGGGTCAGGCTTTTCTTGCCAAAAGGGTTTCAAATATAGGCCCGTTATGAAGGTCGCTCGAATAAGTTCGGCTTGGGTACCATCATATTTGCCGGGTACCCGTGTCACTATTACGGACCATGACAAACCCGCTACCGCGTCAGAATAAGGCTCCAGAAATGGCGCCTTTGTTCGGGCCGTCTCGATTATTGCTCGGTGGCCTTTATCTTCAATTGGATCCGTTCGATTCTCTCAGGCTTTATCCATTTAAGTAGAGTCGGATCTTCTTTTTGGGAGGATATAAGAAAGACCTGCTTTCTTGCTCTGGTCAGCGAAACTAGGAAATTGCATATGTCCTGGTCAGTCAGTTTTCTTTTTTCACTTCCGCCAAAGAATTGATTATCGAAGTGCGTAATAAATACATACTCTTCCGCTAATCCTTTTGAACTCTGGATCGTCGTGACCTTGATTGGTATTTTTCTAATCCCGGGGTTGCCGGAGCGTTTGGACGCAACTAGCTCTTCGGTTAGGGCGTCTCTGGCCATTTCATGCGGTCCGAATTCGGTACCCTTTAAGGCGGCGACTAATTTCGCTTCATCAACTTCTTTTCCATCCCTGATTGCCCGCAACGTCTTCAGAAACTGCTTTACCTCTTGCTTACAATCGTTGCCTACAAGCTCATAGACGGGTTGCGCGTTGTCACCTGCACTATCGGCCAATAGCTCTTTGTAGACCTTTTCCGATAAGAATGACTTAGCTGCTATTCGCCATCCGAGATTACTCTTGTCATCATCGAGCAGGATTTTTAGTCCATCGAGCAGTGTTGCCTCCTTCTCCCCATGCTTGTCATGGAATGTGACGTTCTGAAAGCCTTTGTTTCGGAGAGCCTCGGCGATCAGCCGGCATTGTGTTTTTGTGGGAGAAATTATGAGGACCGAAAAGTTTTTCCGGACGTCCTCTGCGATCTTTGCTATCCGACTGCCAATGAACCATGGTATTTGTTTGGAAAACACTTGTGCGTAGGGGATCATCGGATATTTGTCGCTTTCGATGTCCTTTTCCTCATCGTCGAGATATTTGTATTCCTTCGTAATTCTACTCTTGAGAAAGTCGTTGCCAGTAGCCCCTTCAAGAAGGTCATTGATCGCGTCCACAATTACCCGGGTACAGCGGGAACAGTACGGTAGACTGAAGGCCTCGTACTCGGAATCGTCACCACTGTGACGTCCACGAATGTGATCGGCACTGGCTTTTTTGAATGCATATAAAGCTTGATCGTCATCACCGGCCAGGAGTACCGGACTTTTCGCGGCTAACGCATCTATGAGCGATACCTCAAGTTTGTTGAAGTCCTGGAATTCATCAACAAGGATCTGCTCATAGATCGGTACGCGGCTAGGCTCTTTCTCAAGATATTTGACGGCCGCAAACACGATATCGGCATAACCATAGTGGTCGTAGTAATCCTTTCGCTTTCGATAGAAGTCGATGTGTTTATTTCCGTC
>Ga0334722_10008065_pt1 | contig 10113 bp, 12 predicted proteins | sample C3_bottom_MG_FD_207210 | JGI IMG/M metagenome (GOLD analysis project Ga0334722, IMG submission 207210) | Sediment microbial communities from Yellowstone Lake, YNP, Wyoming, USA - C3_bottom | ecosystem: Environmental > Aquatic > Freshwater > Lake > Sediment | place: USA: Wyoming | collected... | reverse complement strand
TCTCACATCTTCTCCTGAGGCTTTCACATTCACGGCAAAACCTTAAGCAAGAAGTTATAATAAAGGTAGCGAGGGCAGGTTGTTAACCTGCCTTTTTAATTTTGTTTCAAAAAACGCTCTACAATCAACGAAAAATACCTCAAAGGAAAAAAAATGTGCTATCACAACCTCTACCTCGTGTCCTAAGGGCTATTTTTAGCATTACAGAGGGTATATTGGGGGAGAAAAAATTTGCAATTTTTCAAAAAGTACTAAACTTTTATTAAGTGATAAAAATCGCTTAATTTAGGGATGCTTAAGGAGGCGGGAAATGAAAAACACAGATAAAACTCCCTATATTATTGAGGTTATCTCAGTCGTAATTGCTTTTCCTTGTGCATTAAAGATAACAAAAGGTCTTCCTCTCTTTGACAGGATTCTTGCAACAATAGCTTATAGTGTCCTCATAGGTTTCGGTTTTTTGCTATTTCTTGGTGCCCTGTCATCCATAGTGGAGAGCGTCCAAACAGAGAATTTTTTAAAAAAAGCAAATGAGTTTTTTAAAGAAGGTAGAGCAAAAGAGATAATACAAAAAACCATCATTATGGTTTATTTTGCCTTGGTTACAGTTGCCTGTGTTTATGTGCCGTGGAGAATAGGATATCCTACTATTGACAGCAAGACTACTATATCGTTGGGATATGCACTACTTTGGAATCCAACTACAGAACCAAAATATTCTATACTTTCACAATTTTTAATTATTGATTACGGAAAAATCGCCCTTGAACTTATTATCATCACAGCAATTTTTGCTATTTTATTCGTATTGACCTTGAGACCCAAAAGGACTGATTTCTAAAAGAAGTAAAAACGCTATAAACTATGTGAAAGTTTAAGAAATTGTACTAAAATTTAGGGAAGGGAGGCAAAATAAATAAGGAGATAATGGGTAGAATTATAAAAGTCTTATCAAGTATTGTTATTATTGCGCTTGTAGTTTTTTCTTCAGCCATCGGAATTTATAACTATAAGAAGCTTGAAGAAATTGAGAACACTTTAAAAGTACTTAGTACGAGAACACAAGCACTTGGCGCAGCAATTGGTGAACTTAGTATAGAAATTGATGAAATTAAAGAAGGTGCTGCGGTAACAAAAGATTATCTTAATGTATCACCAAAATCTCCTTTTATACTTGACCCTAATAGTGATATAAGTTCAACAAGCAAAAAAGAGAATACAACAACAAGAACAACAGCCTTTAATTCCCAAGCCATGACTTTAACCGCAACAGGTTGCAGTAGAGAGAGTAGAATATACACCAAAAGGCTTTACTCTAAGGATATTTTGACATCGATGTGGTGTTTTATTTATGTTAATCTTAAGATTTAATAGGAATTATAGAGGTTGATTATATGGCAAGTAATATCAGCAAAGAAGAAATCAAAAATATAATCGATGAAATTGAGCGTACATTCGGAATTAAAGATGAAATAGATGTCGGTCAACTAAATGAACTTCTTGCAAATGAAAAAATTAAAGAAGTAGTTGAAATGATAGGGAAACAGCTAGGTTTGCCAGTAAGCTTGAATGTTCAGTTAACCGACAAGTTTGAGACCCGTCAGATTGCAACAACATATGAATCAGGCGGTGAAGGCATTACTGCACAAGTTCTCATTCCTGGTAACTTACCTTTTTATGGTACTAAAGAATTAGTAAATTATCCGATAACTGTACAAATTTCTCCCAATTGCTTCCAGCATCCAAAGTCTCTTTTTATGGTATTAGCTCATGAATTATCGCATGTTTTATTGCACTCTATTAGATATAAAGAAAAGGATAATGAGATCTACACTGATATCTTAGCAATGATGCATGGCTTTGTATCTATTTATGATAAGGGCAGGAAAGTTAGTAAAGAAAGTCAATTTTTAATATATAAATCTGTCGAAACGATTACCTATGGCTATTTATCAGACGAGCAGTTCAAATTCGCAAAGAATCAAATTTATTTGAAACTGCGGAAAGCAAGGAAAGATAAAGAAAGTCTTATAAGCAAAATAACTTTATTTACAAATTTATCCGTAAGGCTTAAAAAAAGGATGCTTTTATTTAATGATTTATTAGATTTTATTTCTAAACATTATAATAATCTACACTTTTCACAAGTTGACGCGCTAAAAATAACAACGTTCTTTCAAATTGGATATATTGATAGATTTGAATCTACACAAGAGAACTTAGAGCGTATGGTATCGAAAATTGAATCTCATCATTTTGAAAGCAGCTTTGCAAACCTGGCTAATTTGGGAACATATCTTGAAGAAATGGAGAAGATAATTTCGGAAGAAAAAGAATTATATCGCCAAGTAGAAGATAATATTTGGACCATCATAAAGTATTTACCTCTTAGTTATAAGATTAGGAAAGTATTCGAATTGAGAAAGATTTGAAATGTGTTAAAAAATGAAGCATGAACAATATTTTATACATAATTTTAGGGAAAACACATTTTCGTCCTGAAAATTTAGTATATTTTAAGTACGAAAACTCTAATATATGCTCAAAATTTGTTATTTTTCAAAAAAATACTAAACTTTTATTGAGCGGTGAAAAATCGCTCAGATAAGGAGCGCTATGAAATGGGTACTTTGTGTTTAATGGGGTTCTCAGGGTGGGAAGATGTAATTGTAGCAATGGTCGTAGGAGCTATTTTTACTGTTATGGAAATAGCTAAGGAGAAAAATCCCAATACTTGGGAATATCGAGAAAAGCATAAATATGATAATCTTCTAAAATTTACAAAAGCAGAGAGAAAAGCGCTATTAAAAGAAATAAAGGAAATGGAAAAGAAAGACCCGAAGTTCTCTTGGGAAGAATGGATTGCAAATCTTAGCGATGATGAAATTGAGAAATTAAAAAATAAGTGGAATGTAGGAATAGAAGAAGAATATGTAAAGTGGTATAGAGTAGTATTGTTAGCTATTCTTATAGTAAGATTTGTAGCATCTATAGTATATATTGCAAGTAACCTTAATACATTTGCCCAGTCTTTGCTATCTCTACGTATGTTAACGATAAATGTACTTGTTTATGATATAATTATAATACCGCTTATTTTAATGCTTGGTGCGGTTATAGGTATATTTTCTAAAAAGAATTGGGGAACAGTTTTAGCTTCCATCTATGGTGCTTGTGATATAATTAATGGGCTTCTAACTTGTGTAGTTTTTAAAACAGAGATAACAGCTGGAACGTTCTTAAGTCTGCTTATTGATGTATTGATAATTATATTAGCAGTAGCAGAATATAAGCAGTTTAATAAAATTCAAAAGGAGAGCATAGAAAAAAGCAAATTATTCTAGTAGAAGAGTGTGGAATTGGCGAAACTCAGCGGTTAATTCCAGAAGACAAAAAGATTGGAAATGCAGAGCAATTTAAAAAACAAGAAAACAGGGATCAATTTTGGCGATGATACGGTCAGTATATTTAATCTTATATGATATCTGGTTTGCTATTAATTCACTTACCTCTATAGTGGATATTTTGGTGGCTTTGATGATTCCTTCATCTTTCATTATATTCCAATTCGTGATTGCACTCAAGGAGTATAAACAACTTGGAAATATAGGGACAAAAGGAGGTTTTAACAAATGAAAAGCTTGTCTTACCTTGCTGGAATTATAGTTTTCTTATTAGGTGCCTATGAACTTTTTGTTTGGGCTCCACGAAGTTCTGTCGCTTTTGTTATTGCAATACTATCATTTATAACTGGATTAAACTCTTTTGCTATTGGATCCAAGATTGACAAATGAAGGGGGTCGTATGGCAAAAGAAGAATTTAGGATTTGCCCTTTTTGCAAATCAAAGATACCAGCTTCACTTGATGAATGCCCTATTTGCCACAGGGTCATAGTTGAAAGATTCGAAAACAAACAAAACAACGAAAATACGAAAAACAATGTGAAGAATGAATTTTTATATCAAAATATTTCTGATACTAGCCAAAATCGCAAACATCATTTCCCTAAAATCATGAAAAGAATCCTCTGGGTTTCAGCAGCAATTTCGGCGGCAGTGATTTTAGGCATTTTAATTTTTAGACCAGGCCCTTTAACATATCGACTAGGTTCTGTGGATGAAAGATTTAATATTTCAAACGACCAGGCAATATCAATAATAAACGATGCAGCACAAAGATGGAACGAGGCAGCACAGAAAGAAATTCTCAAATACGATCCTAAAGGTAAAGTGGTAATAAATTTTGTTTATGATTACCGTCAGGAATACGTAGACGCAAAGAAACAAATTGAATCAGAATACAGCTATTTATCAGCCGAAAAGAAATTATTAGATGAAGAATCACAAAATATTGACTTGAAAAAGAATGAAATTGCTTATGAATATGAGAGATTGAATGATGAAATAGATTCACTGAACATTGATTTAGCTAATTACAATAGCAAGGTAAATTATTGGAATCGTTTAGGTGGAGCTCCAACTTATGTTTACACGGAGTTAGAAAACGAGAGAAAAGAACTAAATAGAAGAAGGTCTCAGATACAAGCAGAAATAAATAAATTGAATGACAAGGAAAACGAACTTAACAAAGAGACTGAAGAGTATAATGAAAAAACTGATGAATACAACAAAAAGGTTGACGAAAGAAACGCTAAAATGGATGCAATTCGCAATCTTTTTCTTAAAAATCAGAATGATTCTGATGAAATAACGTTAGGAGAATATGATGAAAATACAAATACAATTACGATCTATTCTTTTGAAGATTTACAAACTTTGCGATTAGTATTGATGCACGAATTTGGGCATTCTCTTGGTGCGAAACATGCACAAAACAAAAATTCAATAATGTTTCCTATCTTAAATGATGTTAACGTTGATAGAAGCAATCCTTATCCTTCCGCAGAAGACTTAAAGTTAATCGGAATTCACTGATTTTAATTACGTGTAATGTAGGGGATACCACTTGTTGGCATTAAAAGTATGCGAATAAGTTACGATAATTGTCACCAACCAGAAGTATTATTGTTTTCTTTTAAACTGAACGACAGTGGATTTTTTAAATAAAAACCAGATTGGCAAACCAATAAAAATAAACAAAATAAAAAATGCAAATAAAATACCAGATAAATCAAGTTCTTTTGCATTCAACAATGCAATAGGAATTACCACTACACTCTGCAGAGCAGTAAGTACAAGAGTTACCTGACTGAGTCTTAATGCCCAATATTTTTTTCTTAACATGCCTATGCCGCCCACAACTAACGGCAATCCCCATATAAAATAGCCTAGCAATTCACTAGCAGGATGAATCAGAAAACCTGTAACCCAAAGCACACCTAAAACTATGAAAAGGATACTTACTATATAAACACCAATAGAAAGTTCTCCATCAGGTTCTTGCTGTAATTCAAATTCAGTTGTTTTGCTAATTTTTCTATCTAAAAAGTCGATAATTATAGATACTATTCCTACTAAAATAAGAAGCCCTAATCCCCATAAGGCAAGTTTCATGAGGAAAACTATTGTAATTGTAGAAAGCAGGGCAAATTTGGAAATTGTAACAGTTATTACATAACCTGCTAAACTGATTAAAATTCCCGGCAAAGATGTTTCTCCATTAGGAGCGGATATTGTAAATGCATTAAATCCTGCAAGCAAAAAATAAATAAGAGGATGGGTTGCATTTTCCGCAAAATATAATGCTATCAACCCGGTCCCCATTCCAAATATTGCAGCAGGTAATAAGGTTCCAAATATAAAACTTATAATAAAAGTAGGAACTAAAACAATCTTAGTCCACCTTTTTTCAGGATGTTCAGTTAAGTAGCCAATGAAATACACAATTGGCATGGCAGGAAGAGAAATTAGTGGGTACAACACATGCCAATAGAGTATGTAGAAACAAATAGTTGCTAATAAGAACAGAATAAAATTCATATTTTTTGCTCCCCCCTTCCAATAATAACGACAAATAACTTATTGTATGCAACAATTTTGCCATATATCCCCGCAAACTGACTTTACATTCCAACTTTACGCCAGATGTACTTACACTTAACCAACTTTTATTTTTTACCATTTTTCTGTTTTCTATAATATTATAGAAAAATTTAATGGGTTTTTACTTTTCTTAAATCTCCACCGAATTGAGCAATTCTTATATCTTTACAAAACCCTACTATCTTTCAGAAATAAGTAAAATTAATAAATCTATTCAAAAAACGCTTTACAATCAACGGGAATAACTCAAAGGAAAATATTACCACAACCTCTACATTGTGTCTTATGGGCATTTTTGTGCATTTTAGAGGGTATTTTTAAAGAGTACCATATTTTCCTATTGGCCAATGAGATATACACCACAAACTGTACGAAAACAATAAAAATCGCTCAAATTTCATTGAAAATAACCCAAAGGTAACAGAGCCATACTAAATAAACAGAGGCTGTTTAAATTTCATATCTCTATATGCAAAGATTGATTATACCTATCTGCAAATGGAAAATCTATTGTAAAATGTTATGAAAACTGAAAAAGAAATGATAAAAATAAATTTTTGTTCAAGTTGTGAGAATAAAGAAGAGAATGTGTTTATTCAACCATTTATAACAGAATACTGGGCAAAATATTTTCCTGAAATAAATGAGGTTAAAATAAGTTGTCCTGAAGAAACCAGTAAGAATAAAACACCCGATTATTTCATATTTGAGCCTAAAGTCCTAATTGAGGTAAAGAGAGTATACGACAAGGAAGAAATGAATGATTTTGCGCACTATAGCAATCAAATCAATCACTTGAGAGAAGCACTACAACAAAGATTAAATGAAGTCAATGGTAGCTATATAGTTTTAACTCCCGAAAAACTTTCTATTAAAAAAGGGAAAGAAAAAGATATAATAGATAAGATTTTAGAAGCTATTAAAAATAATCAAGAGGTTGTAGATATACCCAAGATAGGTATGTTTGAAATTTCGAAATTAAGTAATGAAGGTAATAATGTCGGTTTTATTAGGAGTCCAGTTGTAAAATTTATTAATTCACCAGAATTTATTAAAGAAAATATTGCTTCTAAAATTAAAACTGCAAATATACAGTTAGGTTCATTCAATGAAGATAAGGTAGAGAAAAAAATTCTTCTTTTAGTTGATAAATATTATTTAGGGGATGTACATGATATGATTGAAGCACTTTCTTTTTCTTATAGAGAGCCCCTTGACTATAACAATATAGATGAAATTTGGCTTCAATATGAAACTATAGATAAACAATTTTTGCATGCTTTACTTTGCACGCGCGATTTTTTAACTTCTTTTGAGGAAAAAAGAGTTAATCTCAAAAACACACAGCATAAGGAATTATTTGAAAAATGGTTTTATTCCTTGGTAGAATTAGGTGACAATTACAGGGAAGAATTGTTTGATATTTTAAAGAAGGTATAAAAAATCAGAGGCCATATTCGATTTTCCCTGACAAAAATCTTCGAATGGGAATCATAATACGATTAGGTGAGCATTTGGCTGCTAAAAATAGATTTAACGATGTAATTTGGATTATTGATAAGTTTATGGACGACCCATATCCAGAAGAGCCTGGACAATATAGTGGAGAGCCTGATTTTAATTATCATCAAAAAATAGCAAACGGAGAAGATCCTTTTGTTATAACTACGGTTCTAGGTCATGTTTTGGGTCATCTTGCATGGCTAGTACAAAAACTTACCATTCAGAAAGAATATATCAGAAAAGCATTAAACTATACTGAAAAGCTTTTATCTCATAAAAATCTTTATGTTAAACTTCAAGCGATTATACCATTAGTCGAAATAGCAGCACGAAGACAGTGGTTAGATGGTTGGGGTAAGAGGCCTCGAGAAAGCGAATATAAAAAATTTCATTCAATGGTCTTTGATTTAGTAGAACTTGTTTCTCAAAACCCAGATTACAAAGCCATTGCAAATAAGTTAGTGTATGTTTTTTTGTACTACAAGGACTTATCTACTGAGGAAGCAGATGAAGTTTTAAATACGCTTAAAATAACTAATGAATCGGCAGGGCTTTTTGTGTATTTTGGAATTTTCCGTCAAAGACACTACAAGGATCAACATATTGAATTCGACGGCAAAAAATTTGAAAACAAACTTAGGGAAATTATTAAAAGTAATACAGAAGATAATATAGAATTGAAGGAAAGGATTAGTTGTCATTTTTGGCAAATCTCAAAAGAGAACAAAGACGAATTTGAAAAAATAAGACCTTACATTGAACTCTTTTTGAAACAACCTTATCAAAAAGGTATTTATTCTAATATTGAACATATTATAAACGAAGCAATAAGAAATAAACCTGACATTTGTATTGAATGGTACAAACAAATGCTTTCAAGAATTTCAAAGTATTTAGAATCAGTAGAGCCTCAAAACCAAATCGTTCTTTGGCTGCAACATACTGAAGAAATTATTGAAGTGATAGCAACCTATAGACCAGTTGAATTATTTCCTATAGTAAAAAATTTGGTAGATTTTTGGAAAAGGAGAGCCTACATTGGTAATCTTCAGAAAATATTCGAAAGTTATAAATTAATATCGGATGAAAAACTGAAAAACGATATAAAAAAAGAGTTTAAAATTTTGTACAATTCAATTAAAGAAGTTAATTCAAATCTTGAAGAAATTAATTGGGATAAAGCATGAAACTTCTACGTTTAAAAGTCTTATTTTATGTGGGCCAATGATTCAAATCTGTATGAATTTTTAATTTGTTGTAAACATGGACTGATTTCATATTAATGAAAGGAGATCGGACGAACATATTGTTAAGTGGATTATTACCTCTGTATACTGAACTACGAAACAACTGATCAGTATTCCAAGCTTTCTATAGTGTTGAGGCGCAAATCGCCTCTTATTGGAGTATTCAAATACCTCATAAGAGTTTAAACAATTTGACACCAATAGAAATTCTCTCAAATATTATCCGGAGTCTCAAATGTCTGTAACTCGAACACCCTCTTGACAGTAGTTAAAAAAATGTTATACTCTAAGTGACTACTAAAGTAGCCACAAGGAGGTAAGCAATGGAGAGAACAGAAAAGATAGAAACTTCAGGAGTCTTCTCGATAAAAGAAGCACGGGTAAGATTTACCGAGATTAACAGGGATGTAGCTAAAAAAGGGAGTATAGTCATACTAACAAATAGAGGCACTCCTTCAACAGCAATTGTCTCAATGAAATTGTTGAGAAAGTTAATAGGTGACAAAGCTTTTAAAGAGATACTTTTCAAGCAGTTCTACTTAAAGCAAGTAGAAGATAGTATCAATAATTTCTTTGATAGTAACGAAGAAACTATTTCTCTTGATGAACTAAAGAAAAAATTAGGGAGATAGAGTTTGTTTAAGGTAAAGCTTAGCAAACTTGCAGAAAAGAATTTAAGAGATTTTTCAGATAAAAATAAAGAGATTGAAGATTTGCTTATTTCTAAACTTGAAGATTTACAGAATATAGATAGTCAGTCTGCTCTAAAATCTCGAAAGGTAGGCATTGTTGAAGGATTACCACAGAAGGCTCTTAAGAGATTAAAAGAAAGGAATTTTGATGAGCATGTATATGAATACAGGGATTTCCCTAAGAGCAAACCTTTTAGAATGGTGTTCATTATAAGAGAAGATACTATTATTGTTATTTTGATTGTCCATCACCAACAGATGAAAGAGAGGTTCAATAATTTAGTCTCAAAAAAACTTACTTCTTATTTAGACCTAATGGACGAAAACTCTTTTTAAGGTTCTTTAAATTACCCCTCTATCCTTCAATATCCTTCTTGTTTCAGAAGCAGAGTATCTCAAATACATAGCAGTAGTTGAAAGAGAAGCGTGTCCTAATATCTGTTGAACTATTGTAACTGGCACCTGTGCTTTTAGAAGTTCTATTGCTCTTGTATGCCTTAGTGTATGAGGATGTGCAAGTTTACTATCAATATGTGTTTTCTCACACATTCTTCTAAAGACTCTAAAGAAAACACTCTGAGGTATCTTAAACACATTTCCTTCTATTTGAGGGTATATCTTTATGAGTCTCAGATACTCATTTATGAGACTTTCAGGAACAGGCACAG
>Ga0334722_10008064_pt1 | contig 10114 bp, 8 predicted proteins | sample C3_bottom_MG_FD_207210 | JGI IMG/M metagenome (GOLD analysis project Ga0334722, IMG submission 207210) | Sediment microbial communities from Yellowstone Lake, YNP, Wyoming, USA - C3_bottom | ecosystem: Environmental > Aquatic > Freshwater > Lake > Sediment | place: USA: Wyoming | collected... | reverse complement strand
CGGGTCGAGGACCACAGGCGAGGAGAGCGGAGGCAGGCCCCCCACGATCTTCATCCCGTGGACAAAACCGCGGGCGTGTAGGTCCAGCAACTGGAGAAACTCGGCAGGTGCGTTCGTCACCCACAACACGCCGTCCCACAACACGCCCCTCACCACGTTGAGAGCGGCCAATATCTGCTCCACAAGCTCGTGCTTCTCCCCCGGCGTATGTTCATGCCAAAGAGAGAGATCCACCACAATACGCGGCTTCTCGGGAGGCTGGAAGCCGAGCCTCAAGGCCTCTTCACACCGCCGCGCCAGAACCCAGCCGCACCTCTCCTCGCCCCGCCCGGCGAGGGCCGCAACCCCCTCCCAAACCCCCGCCACGCGGCCCCGGCCCTCCCCCCTGCAGATCTGGTACCTCCCCAACAAGACCCAAAGCGCCACGCACTGCGGCAACTCCCACTTGCACTTAAGACGCGGGGGGAGACACAAGACGTCTACCCCCGCCTCTGCCAGAGCGCGGAAAAACGAAACCCAGAGAGGCTGAACCCGAGCCACGGCCAGAAGAGCGTACGTATATAAAGCCCTGCGCAGAGGGAAACGCAGCTGTCCAGAGGTTTCCAATGGCCTTAGATTGTGGAGAGAAGACATAACGAAGCCATACGGAGCGGGCAAAACTTGGGCAGTCAGCTTAGCCGCATAGCCTGAAGGCGCCTCAGAAAAAGGGCTGTAGAGGGGGTGGTCGAAAAACTGGGAGCGCTAATGCGGAGGGTGGAGGGGGCGTTAAGCCCACCAGTAGCGTCGTCGGAGGACCTCGGCGGCTTTTGTCATCACTTTAAGCTTCTCTATGGCGACTGCGCGTGGGAAGGCGCGGTACATGCCTGGCGCGAAGCCGCAGTCTGGGTTGAGCCAGATCTTGATGGGGTCTACGTACTTCACGATCTTCTCCACGTGTGCCACCACCTCCTCCACGGTCTCCACACGCTTGGGGTCTCTCACGTCTATCGAGCCGAGCCCGATCTCCTTGTCGCTGGGGAGTATCTTGGCGAACTCCTCGGGGTTGCCCATCCGTGGGTGTTTGTACTCCACGACGTATTGCTTCACCTTTATGTCGAAGACCTGGGGGGCGAGCCTCTCGTAGCCCACTACGGGCGAATCCTCAGTGGGCCACCGGTCAAGGTGCATCCCGATGCGGACAGAGGAGGTGTAGCCTTTCACCGTCTCGTTGACGAGGTCGACGGCGAGCTGGATCTCGTCTCTGAGGCCGCGGTACCTCTGGCCGTAGAGCTCAGAGGCCACTTGCTTGTAGCGGTCTGGCTTGTCTTGCTCCGCCTCTATCAAGTCGCCGAGCATGGGCTCGTCCAGCTGGATGAAGGCGACGCCGGCGTCTATAAGTCTGGCGATCTCGTTCCTCAGCACCTTGACGTAGGCCTCGGCGGCGTCCTCGGGCCTGGGGTAGTACGGCGCCGATATCTTGGCGTGCCACGCCTCCCACATGATTAGGTAGGGCGAGGGGAGGGTGACCTTGAGAGGCTTCTGAGTCACCTTCTTGGCGTACTGCACCTCGTCCACGGCCAAGACGCTGTCTTCTATGTAGCCAGCTATCACGGGGCGCCACAGCGTCAGCGGCGCCTTGTACTTCTTCATGATCTCCTTGGCGTTGGGGTGTAGCTCTTCCACCCTCACGATTTTGAACCCCTTGATCTTCTGCCCCACGAAGGCCACGAAGGAGGTCCTCCTCTGTTCGCCGTCTGTAATGACGTCGAGGCCTGCCTCCTCCTGGTCTTTAATTGCTAGCTTCACAGCGTCGTCTAGATACTGGGAAAAGGTCTGCTGGTCCAGCTGTCCCTTTTCGTATTTATCAAACGCCTCGATGAGCCACGTAGGCCTCGGCCAAGACCCCACAACCGACGTTATAAACGCCCTTGGGAGAGACATTGCGAAGAGTTTTGGGGGCTCTATAAAATTTTCGCCCCCCGTCGGACTCAACAAATATTAACTCCTAAACGGTAGACATCATGAACACAGGGGGGAGGAGACTGGACAACGTCTACCTCGTCGCGTTTGCGAGGACGGCTTTCACCAGGTTCTCCAGGAAGGAGCCCCAGAGAGACGACTTCTGGGACCTACGCCCCGAGGACCTCGCAGCGGCGGTGGTGAAGACTTTGTTGGAGAGGACAGGCGTCAGGCCTGAGGCCGTGGAGGATTTGCTAACGGGCACGGCGCTTCCCGTCGGCGAGCAGTGGCTATACGGCGGGAGACATGTGGTCTTCGCGGCGAAGCTCCCCTACACTATCCCGGCGGCTCACATCGATAGGCAGTGCGCCTCCTCTATCACAACGGTGGGCTTCGGGGCGATGGAAGTAGCCACAGGCATGGCTGACGTAGTTATAGCCGGCGGAGTGGAGAAGATGTCGAAAACTCCTATGTATGAAAACCCACATATTGAGATAAACCCAAAGTTTCTCACCGACGAGGAGTACGTTAGGCTGTACAACCTCCCCATCGGCTATGTGATGGGGCTCACCGCCGAGAGGCTGGCGGAGATCTCAGGCATAAAACGTGAAGAGATGGACGCCTGGTCTCTCAGAAGCCATAGGAAAACTACCGAGGCCTACGAGAGGGGTTATTTCAAAGACGAGATAGTACCCATCACCGTGGAGAGAGACGGACAGAAAAAGGTCGTAGACAGAGACCAATCCGTGAGGCCAGACACGACCCTGGAGGCGTTGGCAAAGTTGCCGCCCGCATTTAAGCCCGACGGCGTCATCACCGCCGGCAACTCGTCTCCTTTGAACTCCGGCGCTGCCTACGTCATGTTGGCCTCCGGCGAGGCGGTGAGGAAGTACGGCCTGCAGCCCCTCGCCAAGGTGAGGGCGGTGGCCTTCGCCGGGGTGCCGCCTGAGGTGATGGGAATGGGGCCGGTGCCTGCGTCGAGGAAGGCCTTGGAGAAGGCTGGTCTCACGGTTAAACAAATCGGGAGGTGGGAGATAAACGAGGCCTTCGCCGTGGTTACGCTGTATGCGATAAAAGAACTGGGGCTCGACCCAGAGACTGTAAACACCAGAGGCGGCGCCATTGCGATTGGACATCCACTAGGTGCCACCGGCGCCAGAATAATTGGCACCTTGGCAAGACAGATGCAGATTGACGGCGTAGACTACGGCGTGGCCACCCTCTGCGTCGGCGGCGGACAAGGCGCCGCCGTGGTGCTTGAGCGAGTATAAACTTATTTAAAGTAAATAATTTTCTAATTCCATGCGCCAACTCTTACTCGGCCTCTTGCTTCTGACCGCTGTGGTTTTTTCCGCTACTGTACTCACAAGAGCAGATCAAGCCTCTATAGACGCCGCCTTGCCCATCCTCCAGAGGTATCTCCCAGACGTAAGGATCATCCCGGCGGAGCCCACCCAGTGGCGCCTCCTCATCGACCGCGGAGGCGTGGACTTCCTCTGGGCCGGCGCCCCGGTGCTATACGAGACATTGTTGAAAGAGGGCTACCTCGCGCCTATGCCGGATGTGCCCGAGCTGAGGCAACTGCCGGATAAGTTGGGCAACATACCGATTAAACGCGTGGTGAACGGAAGCGTCTACTACGTGGTATACGGCATGTTGGGCTACGTCATAGGCTACAGCCAAGAGGCGCTGAACAAGGCCGGCCTCAAGCCGATGTGTAGCTGGCGGGACCTCGCCTCTCCTGAGCTGGCGCTGTACTACCTCAAGACGGGCATCAAGCCGGTGGCCATCGCGAGGCCGACGAAGTCCACCTCCTCAGCCGCCATGATGCAGCTGATGACCGAAATCTACGGGTGGGAGGAGGGGTGGAGGTACCTCACCTCCATGGCCGCCGTTGCCCGCTTCGTCGACTCCAGCGGCGCTGTGAGAGACACTGTGAAGAGAGGAGAGGCCTACTTCGGCCCCATGGTTGACTACTACGTCTTCATCGCCGGACTGCAGTACTGCATCCCCACAGACGGCACAGACATACTCTTCGACCCCGTGGCCGTGCCGAGGGGCGCCAACAGGACGACGGCAACGCTGTTGACGAGGATCTTCCTCACGGAGATACCCAAGGGCCTTGTGGATAGGTACATACTGCCCGGCAACCCGGCCCTCCTCGACTCGCCGGACGTGAACAAGACCAAGGCTGCCGTGTTGAAGCAACACTTGTCTAGACTCATGAATGCAAAGATCTTGGCCATACCTCCGGAGAAAAGCGCGTCGTATTACTACAGCTTTATCTACTACTACGAAGCCACGCTGGTCGACCTGCAAGACCAGTTAACCTCTCTCTGGGGGCAGATAGTAGATGCGTACTACTCCGGCAAAATCAACCAGAGACAATTCGAAGAGCTGTGGAGGGCACTGGGCGCCCCGGTCAACTACACAGACCCCGCCACAGGCCAGGTAAAGACCTTCACCTACCAAGAGGCGGTTGCTGTAAACGACAAAGTGGCGTCGGACCCCACCTATAGAGACAGACTGTACCAAGCCTGGCGCGAAGCTGCCAGCCGTAAGTATCAACAGGTAAAGACGTTGTTGAACCAATATATTCAGCAAAACACGCAACAAACCACAACCACTACCACTGCCGCCGCCAAGGCCGACTTGATGTATGTAGCCGCCGCCTTAGCGGTTATCCTCGCCGTGGTCGCCATCTTCATAATATTGAAGAGACGCTAGCGCTTTTCCGCCGTCTATAGAAGACGACGAGTGTTTTCTCCGTCGAGCTACTCGTTATTTAATAAGTGTGGGTATTATGAATATTGTTAGTAGTAAATTAAACAAGACGACGACTGTTATTAATGTGTATATTAAATTCCGTTCTTTTATGAATTGAATAATACTTATGGCAACCCTCAAGACCGGGGTTGTTATCAACACCATTAGGCCCAGCAGAATTACGTCAATACCGTTGAGCGCGGCGACTCCCGTGAAGACCTGCGCCGGGGGTATGGAGGACGTGTTGATAGGTGAATGTGGAGTAGATAACTGCACTAGTATGTGCGGCGCAGGCGGCTTGACTACGATTAAGACCAGGCCAGCCAGTATCAGCAGGGTGCTGGTCAACACGCCGATCCGCAGGGCGTAGCCGATAACCTCTTCGAGCTCCATGTCAGTAGAGCCCGAGTCCTCTTAAGAGCATCTGTATGCCCAGCGCCGCCAGGATGACTGTGAAGATGTGGCGTATGGTCGCGCTTCGGAGCCGCAGAAGCACCTTGCTCCCCATGAAAGACCCGGCTAGGACCCCGATGGCGGTGGTGGCGGCGAAGAACGGCTGTATGTAGCCGAGGGACCAGTATATGGAGCTGCCCGCAGCCGCGGTGACGCCTATCATGAAGTTGCTGGTGGCTGTCGACACCTTGATAGGCAGGTTCATTGCCCAGTCCATGGCGACCACCTTCAAGGCGCCGCTACCGATGCCGAGGAGGCCGGAGACAACGCCGGCGGCGAACATTATCAACTCGCCAAGCCACCACCTCACGCCGCAGTATTCCACCTCTCTGCCGAGCACATGGTCGTAGTAGCGGCCGCACAGCTGAAGCCACTTGGTCCATCTGTCAGGGGGTTTGGGGTCGGGCAACTCGTGCCTGGACCTCGTCACCTGCGTGTATATGGAGCCCAGGAGGACTACGCCGAATAGTATGTATATCACGTGCTGAAGCCTGTGGGCGTAGACCCAGGCCGCGGCTAGGGAGCCCACGATAGAGCCGCTGGTGGTGGCTATCTCTAAAGACATGCCTATCCGCACGTTGGTCAACCTGTCGCGCACGTAGGCCGAGCCGGCGCCGCTCGACGTGGCGATGGTCGAGATCAAGCTGGCGCCTGCGGCGTATTGAATCGGCATGCCTAAGAAGAGCACGTATATGGGGACGAGGAAAGTGGCGCCGCCGAGGCCGGTCAAAGAGCCCATAAAACCCGCCGCAACGCTGACGGCCGTCAGCAAGGCGAAGAACAACAAGGCATCGACCATGCGTCTCCGTACCCGCTGGTAAAAATGTTTTATAGCCCTAGGGCGTCTAGGAACCGTCTCCACTGCCGGTACGCCTCCAGCATCTTGAGACCTTCCGGCGTGATGCAGAGCTTGCCGTCGTTCTCCTTCACGATGCCCTTCTCCAAAAGGGCCGCCACTAACTTGGCCATGCGGTCGTAGGCTAGGTTGGCCTCGGCGGCGAGACGGGTCGGCGGCCTGCAACCGGAGGCGAGGATCTCTAGGATGTCGGCCACTATCTCAAGCCTGCTTCTTCTCCTTCTCGGCATAGATCACGCCCAGCGCAAGCATGACGGCTGTGAGGAGGCGGAAGACGACGCTTGCCAGCAGGTAGAGAGGCATCACCAAAGAGGCAGCAAGAAACACAAAGGCGAGGGGGATGAAAGGCGGGATTTTCCTCTCCAGCGACTTCGCCAACGTAACTGCCGCAATGTAGAGCGCAAGCAACGCGTTTATCGGCGCGAGGATAACCAACGGCGGAACCACGGCATAGAAGAGAGAAGGCGTGACAGCGATTGCGATAGGCACCAGCGCCGCCGTGGCCAGGAGCTGAATGACCAGCCTAAAGAGGGCCTCCTGGCGCCTTATGAACCTCGTGGGCTCCGTGCCCGTCAGCCAGTTGAGGTAGATGTCCACCACGGCCTCCAGCACGAGCGAGGCGGCCAGGAGAACCATGCCTATGGAGTAGAGGGAGAGGCGGGCCTCGGAGAGACCCCTCCAGGCCTGGAGAGTCTTATATGCCACATAAGACGCTAGCGCCGCGATTATTACGTCGGGGATAAACAGCATTACTCGTATCTGAGGGCCTCCACTATGTTTATCCTGCTCCCCCTGTAGGCAGGCAGGAAGGCCCCTAGCAGGTTTATCCCCACCACCAGCGCCGCTACACCCGCCACCAACACTGGATCTAACACGAGCGAGTTTATGTTAAAGAAGCCATGGCCGCCGAATCCGCCCGGGCCGGGCCCCCTCGTCTGCTGGGTCTGCACGCTGTTCATAAACGGGAGACCCATCTGCGTCAGCGGAATCAGCAGTACCGCGCCTAGGACCACGCCTATGATGGCGATAATCAGGGCCTCGCCTAGGAACATCGCCATTATGTGCCTCTTCTTGAAGCCCAGGGCTCTCATCACGCCGATTTCCTTAGTCCGCTGGACCACGTTGATGGACATGGTGTCGTAGAGCCAGAGGGCGGTTATGAGCGTGCTGACCCCCGCGATCAAGCCGAGGAACAACTGGAACGAGGTGAGAAAGCTGTTTATGGTCTGTAGTATTGCTTGGGGGGAGATCACGTCTACGTTGGGGAAGTTGGCCCTGATTTCGTTGGCCACGGCGTCTATCTTTGAGGGGTCCTCCAGAGTCAACACCACCGCGTTGTACGTAGTGATCCCGGTGAGTTGCCTAAACGACGCCAAGTCCGTCACGAGACCCCTGGCCGTGTCTATCAGGCCGAGCGCGCCGGGGGCCAGTATCCCACACGCCACCACGGTGGCGGACTTGCGGCCCACGGTGAGTGAAAGCGGCGTTCCCACCGCGATCTTCTGCTGGCCGGTGGATCTGTCGAAGGCCACGTAGTACCCAACGAGGGCCGTGCCGCTGCCGACCACCATCTGCCCGTCGTAGAGCGCAGTGGGCGGGAGAAGTTGCGGAAGGAGGGCGGGGTCTACGCCGTAGACGGTGACGGGCAGGCGGTCTGCAGAGCCGGGGATCCTCACGACGCCGCGGGCCGCGGCGATGGGCACCGCCGAGGTGACGCCGCTGATTGTGGAGAGGGCTCCCACGTCGGCGTCTGTAAACTGGGTCCCGGTTACGTATATCACGTTGGTCTGGAAGTTGGAGGTGAAGAACTGGCTGGTGTAGTCCTTGAAGGTCTGGCCGAGGAGGAGGGCGTAGCTGAGCGCCGTGAAGGCTATCGTGACCCCCACTACGGCGCCGATTGTCCGGCCCTTCCTCTCCCACAGCGCCTTCCACGAAAGCCTCAGCATCTCCAGAAACATAGCCTCTTCTCGGCCGTGGTTAAAAACCTTGATTCACTTGAGGTGAGTTGCGTATTTAAACACCCCCACAAGTGGAGCAATGCGATTCGCAAAACTCCTGGCGTTTGGAACCGCCCTGGCTCTACTTGCCTATTCCCAGGCAATTGTCGGGCTGACGCCAGCCGTCGACTATCTGTGGCTCGGCGTGAAGTGGACACAACTCCCCAAGTTCCCAGGCGACGCAGGCGTCCTCTCCCTCTCCTTCTACGTCTCCTCCCAATATGTTGACGTGTCCATATCTTTGACGCCTAAATGCGCATACCTGACCCCCCTAGAGACCGCTAGGTTGCCCTCGGCCGGGCCCGGCGTCGTCTCCGTCACGCTTAAGGTGTCCGCCTCAGCCCTCAACGCCACGTGCCCCACCACAGTTGACATAAAGGCTACATACAAAGCGTCCGGCTCCACTCTCGTTGATGGGATGGAGAAGGTGGAATACGCCGATGTCTACATCCCGCCGTATCCCACCGCCAACGTGACGGCCAGCGGGGTCGCCTACCTGGGGTTGCCCCACACCATAAACCTCACGGTGTCTGCCCCCTACTCCCTCGTCGGGATGCTCACCATCCAGGCCCAGGGCGCGAGGGTTCTGTCTCCCGCGGGGCCCGTCTACATAGCTGGGGCTGTTTCAACCGTGCCCGTCACCCTAATCGCCGACAGCTACAGCGCAGTTCTCACGGTAAACATCCAGTCTAAGGACTGGCTTGGAAACCCCGTCTCGCTGAGCTACGCAGTACCTGTGGCTGTGGCGCCTCCGCCGCCCTCGGTGCTGTATCTAAGCCCCACGACTCTTTACGCCAACAGGCAAAACGCCGTGAACCTCACCATCTTGCTACCGGTGCCCGCAGACGGGACGGCGGTGGTCTCGGCAACAGGTGCCGCCATGCCTCAGTCCAGCGTAGTTGCGCCCATTAAAGCCGGCCGAGGCTCGGCGATTATTGAGGTATACCCAGTGTCCAACGTGGTGACCTTCACGGCGCAGGTCACGTACCAGATAGCCGGCGTGTCGCGGACCGAGCAGATATCCGCCACGGCGGCGGTTCAGCAAGCCACGGGCGGCGCCTCCCGGGTGGAGGTAAGGCCGCCGCGCCTCATCGCCGGAGTCGCCAACAACGTCACGCTCCTCGTCTCGGCGCCAGGCACATTCAACGTGTCCGTGGCGGTGTCCAACGCGGCAGTGGACAAGCCTCTGCCCTACTTCTTCGGAGGCTCCGGGCGGGCCGCGGCAAGCCTCGTGGTGACCCCGCTGTCCAGCCAGCCCGTGTCCATCACAGTAACGGTGTACCACGCCGCAGGCACCGACCAATACACAGTGAACCTTCCCGTCTCCTCCTCCAGCATATTCACAGTGCTTCCAACCCCCTCCCTCGTCAAGTCCGGCGGCAACCGCACCGTGGTGGTCACTGTGATAAACAGCGGAGACGTGGCGGTGCAAAAGGCCGTGGTGACCATCTCGCCTGCGTCGGCCAGCCTCCTGGCCCCCACGTACACCTTCCAGCTCGGCAGGCTGGCGCCTCTCGACAGCGCTCAGCTCCCCATATCCTTCATAGTGCCTGCCACCTACAGCGGCACGCTGGCCTTCACGTACAACATTGTATACACCACCGAGCTTGGCACCGTGGGCACGGCCCAAGGCACCTTCTACCTACAGGCCCTCCAGACCCCGGCTATCAACATCACAAGCGTCTCAGTGGTCCCCGCCGTGCCCCAGCCCCACGGGACCTTCTACGTGTCTATAACCGTCGTAAACAAGGGCTTCACTCCAGTTACGAACCTACAGGTCGAGGCAAAGCCGCCGCGAGGCATAAGGCCCATCACGTCGCCCATATACTTCGCAGGCCAGCTGGACCCGCAACAGACAGCCACGATACCCCTCAGCTTCAACACCACCGCGCCGGGACAGTACAACATAGAACTAGTGGTCACCTACACCGACAACTACGGCAACCTCTACACAATCCCCTACACAGTCACCGTCACAGTATCCAACTCCACACGCTTCGGACCCCCTCGGCCGGGCACAACCCCCAGACCCGCCGCGGCCCAAGAGCCCACCTCTAGCTGGCTATACATCGGAGGCGCCGCCGCGGCCGTTGCGGCCGCCGTC
>Ga0334722_10008063_pt1 | contig 10116 bp, 9 predicted proteins | sample C3_bottom_MG_FD_207210 | JGI IMG/M metagenome (GOLD analysis project Ga0334722, IMG submission 207210) | Sediment microbial communities from Yellowstone Lake, YNP, Wyoming, USA - C3_bottom | ecosystem: Environmental > Aquatic > Freshwater > Lake > Sediment | place: USA: Wyoming | collected... | reverse complement strand
TGGACGTGCACGTGCTCGACGAGGCGGGTCGGACGGTTGAGGTGACCGCCGTGCATCCCGGTGGCCAAGACCGACAAGATCGACGCCTGGGTCCTGGCCGAGCTCGCGCGCCGGACGCTCGTGCCCGCGATCTGGCTGCCCCACCAGGAGATGCGAGCCGACCGCGAGCGGGCTCGCTTCCGGCTCCATCTGGTGCGCCACCGCACCGCCCTGAAGAACCGCATCCACGCCCAGACCGGATGCCGGATTTCCGGCTGGACCTGGGCCGCGAGGCCCCACAATAGAAGCCGAACATCCGTTCGGCAGGAAACGCCGGGCGGGGCGAGGGAGGATGCTCGCAACGGCGCCGGCCGTGGGGTGGAGGAACGCCGCGATCGTGCCGGCGGTGTACCTCACGCTCGTTCTCGTCGTCGGTGGCGGAAGCGATGTCGAGAACCCCGCGGGATGGGCATGGATCGCTGCGAGGGACACGGACTCGCCGGCAATGGGGGCAGCCGTGGGCTGCTTCGTCATCGGCGTCATCGCGCATCTCCGGTCACGGAGATGAGCGCACGCTCGGTCATCGCCGGGGCGTCGTGTGGGCCGCAGGGCCGCTCGGCTCAGGCGAACCCTCGAAGGCCGCCGCCCTGACCCCGGGCGCCGACTCGCTGCCCTCGCTAACCAGCAAGAATCAGCTCGCGTCGCGCCAATGTTGGCTGCCGGGGCTTGCCCGGCCCCGACCTGAGAGGGCGCAGCACCGCCTTCTCGGGCCACTCACGCGGGGCCTGAGCTGGCCACAGCCGTAGCCCACGCGCAGCGCGGCCACACCGCTCGGGGCGGAGGAGGCGGGCGGAAGCCCTCGGCGCTCAGCGCCGTCCCCCTTGGGCCTCGGCCCGCGCACCTCGCATCGAGCGTGGCACGTGCCGCGACCACGCGCCATGGGGTGAATCCCTCGGCATTGGGCGCGCGGCGGGCCTGCCGCGCCACCGCAGCCGCGCGTTACGGTTGATCCGCGCTGGGCGCCCTCGTGTCGCCATGGGCTGCGGCTCGTCGCCCGGCGTCACCCGGTCAGCTGCGGCCGCAGCAGATCGACAGTGAATGAGGCCACGTCGGTGGAGCGCGGCAGCGTTACCACGGCGGCGAAGATCACCCGCCCGAGATCGCATCCGGGACGGGCAGCTGGGGCGATCGTCGCGACGTTGCGGGCAGAGATCGTGATCGAGTAGCCCCGCTCGCAGACTGTGCCGACCCACGTCAGGAGGAGTTCGCCGGGAGCGAGCTTGACGATGGCCGAGTCGGCATCAGGAGCGAGACTCCTCTCGCCGCGCGACTGCTCGGACTCGGTGGCGGGCCGAAGGGCTGCACGAAGGTTCGACGCGTCATCGAGCACGAGCGGGATCGCCGTGCCGTCCGGGAGCAAGAGCCTTCCCGCCGGCATCCCCGAGGATGCCGTGGTCGGCAGCGGTGTTGGCAGCGGCTTCGTTGGCTGCCCCGTTGCCCCGGCGGCTGACGGCGAGGACGAGTGTGTAGCTACGTCACCCGTGGTGCTGGGCGGAGCCGAGCCGCACCCCACGACCGTGGCGACGACGATCAGGCCAGCCAGGACCAGTCGCATCTCCGACCCCTCCCCAACGCCGCCGGTGGCGGCCAGTCGGGGCCCCCTGACGCACTGCGGGAGGGGGCCCTCAAGATGTCGGCGATCAGCGGTAGGCAGTGACGTTGAGCGCCCACTCGGCCGCGCTGACGAGTGCGAAGTACCCATTCTCGTGATCGACGATCCCGATGGGGGTGTTGAGCCAATAGGGGGTCCCCCCGGTGATGTAGACCCGCGCGTACAGCGGGGACCCGCTGTCGCCGGGGATCGGCGCGAGGTTCGTGTCACCGCCCCACACGTTGCAGCCGCAGGTCTGGCTCACCCAAGTGGCGGTCGCTGCGGTGACTGTGCCGCACACGATGGCGTTGGTCTTGGCCCCGGAGAAGCAGACGCCCTCGTTCTGGATGGGGCTGCGTGACGCGGTGAGCTGCTGGCTCCCAGAGACGCCGTAGATGAGCGCGCTCTTCTGTGCGTCGGGGAACTGGACCTTCATCACATCGTAGCCGTCCTCGCCGTACGCCGTGCCGTCCTCCGCCCCCAGGAGCCCGTACGCCTGGTGGTACCAGGTGTTGCCGACACCGTCCCAGGCACAATGGCCGGCGGTGAGGAACTCGACGTCCGAGGTCCCGTTCTTGACCACTAGGAAACCCTGCGTGCACCAGTTGGCGCCCGACGTTGATCCGTCGCGGACCTTGTTCCCGGCTTTCATGGGCGAGTAGCAGCTGTCGCGGCTCGTGCAGGTCGCGTCGCCCCCGGCCACGATCTCACGCACCGATATCCCGACCCCTGCCGTGGCGGACAAGTCGTGGGAGAGAGCCGACAGATCCATGCCGGACCCGGAGGCGATCTCGACACTGAGGCCGTTCGCCTCCTCGTCGATGGCGGCACCGACCAGCTGGATGGCCCCGTATCGTGCTCCCCAGCTCCGCGAGAGGCCCCGGAGCGCATCCAGCAGCTGTGCCTCGGTGTGCTGCACGACCTGGACCCGAACGGCATGCCTGCCTGCGGGCGCCAGTGCCATGATCGTGCTCACCGTCGAGGCGTCACTCTGCGTGAGCTGCACGACGATGTCGCCGCCCGTCATCTGATCGACCCAGACTCCGCCGAGGGTCGTCAGCGTCCTCACGTACGGGATGAGGCGCTCGTGGGCTGCGCTCACGAAGGCGTTCCGGTCCTCGAGGCCGAGGCTCGCGAGCTCGCCAGCGGTGGCTGGGATGCCCCAGGCTGCGCTGCCCACGTCTGACGCCGAGCCGGCCAGGGCGGCGACAGCGGCAGGGTCAGCCGAGAGCCCGTACGCGCTCCGCACCGCGGCCCATTCCGCGACCTGGGATGGCCGCGGAGGAGACGAAGGCTGAGAGACTGCCCCCGCCGGGGCCGACACGAAGGCGGCCAAGAGGACGCCGACCAGCGTCGCGCACATGCCTCGTCGGCGCGATTCGAACGTGGATGCCATGTCCTCTCCCCTCGATCCGGGGGATGATGGCCTCCCCCGGCCTCGACACTGCTTCTGGTTTCGTGCGTGGAATCTGGTGAAGGGTGGGGCGACCTGCGCGGCGGTGAACGCGAGACGGCGCCTTCGCTCAGGCCTCGGGCCGCTCCGCATGTCGGGCTACATCCGGTAGGCGGAGCTGATCGCATTGTTGAAGGTGGGCGACAGCGACGACACGTACGCGTTGCAGCAGAACGTCAGCCGGTAGCCGCCGGCATACCAGTCGGTGTAGAACTCGCCCGACGCGCCGTTGAGGCCTGTGAACGACTGGATGCGGTCGTTCCACCCGATGAATGCGAGGGCGTCGTAGTTCTGCGACAGGACCGTGTACGATCCGGCGTGGCCCGGCAACGCGTAGACGATCACGTAGTCCCCGGTCGCAGAGGCCGTAAGCGGGGCGAGGCCGTCGGTCGCCAGCGGAATGACAGCGGTACGGGCGCGCTCGAGGGCCTCGGCCGATCGGAAGCAGTGGATTCGGGGGTAGTCCCGGTCGTGGCAGTAGAAGTCGGGGATCTGCGTGACGGCGATGGGCCGGCCCTCGAGATCCGCGACGATGATGGTCGGCGCGGCTGACGCGGCCGCGGGCGCGGCTGCGGAGATGAGCCCCGCGATTGCGAGGACGACAGCGGCTGCGCGGCGCATGGGCACTCCCTCGACTCACGATTGCGGACGCGAGCCGAACGTAGGCGCGCCGCACGGCCGAATCGATGGGGTGCTCCCCTTGCCCGGGATGAGGGTTCCACCCCATCCCGCGCCGGAGCGGCCGGTGGGAAGATGAGGCCGTCACGGACCGCAGCCCTCGCGGTCGTCGCGCTCGCGTGCGGCATCTACTCGCTCTCCGTGGCCGCCACGGCGGTTCTCGATCTGGGAGTCACGGTCGATGAGGCAGCCGGCGTCGTCGGGGCAGTCGACCCGCAGGGGCTCGCCTGGGAATACGGCGTGCGTGCCGGCGACCGCGTCGTCTCGACCCGGACCTCGGACCAGCCCGGCGGTTACGCAGTCATCGTCGTCGACGCGAACAGCGAGCTCGTGGCGAGCGAGCGCGGACCGGAGATTCGGCTCCGGCTCACGACGCCGCTGGCACTTGCGGCCATCGTGGCTGCCCTGTCCGGGTTCCACCTCTCGGCACGGCGCGGCCGTCCAGCCGGAGCCGTCCTCGCGGTCGCGTTCGCGCTCGCGGCGTTGCCCCTGTACCTCGCTAACCCGTCAGGACCCTCGGCGGCAGTCGTCCTGCTCGGCGTGGTCGCGCCCCCGATGGCCGCCCTCCGCGCAGGCCCGCGCCGCCGGGCCCTGGTCGGCGTCTGGCTGGGCTTGGCAGGCATCGTCGCCGCCGCCTGGACGACCCTCCGCGTCGCGCACGCGTGGAGTCCCCTGCCGGTGGGCGCCGTTGCGGCGGCGCTCACCGTCGGAGGCGGGGTCGCCCTGGCCTCGGTGGCAGCGGGCGTGACGCGCCAGCGCGTGCTGCGGCTGGTCTCGAGGACCCAGGTCCTCGACGTCGCCATGGTCACCGTCGCCGCCGTGCTGGGCGTCTCGCTCACGACCCTCCAGGCGCCCCTCCCGGCCACGGCGGTGGTGTCACTGCTCCCGCTCGCGATCTACGCGCCCGCGCGACGCGGCATCGCCGCCCTTGCCGACCGGCTGGTGCTCGCGGACATGCGGGAGCGCGAGTCGATCCGCGCCACCGAGGAGGAGCGAGCAAGGATCGCCCGCGAGATCCACGACGACCCGCTCCAGGCGATAGCCGGCGTGATCCGGTCGCTCGACGACCCAGCCGCGAACCGGGCCGAGGCCCGCGAGTCGCTCCGCGAGGTCGCGTCGAGGCTCCGGACTGTCGCGACCGACCTGCGCCCCCCGGTCCTCGACGACTTGGGCCTCGTGCCGGCGATTGAGGACGCCTGCCGCCGGGCCGCCGGGATCGGGGCGGACGCCGCCATCGCGAACGCGTCCGGCTACGGCGCCGAGGAGCGGCCACCCGCCGAGGTGGAGCTGGCGGCCTTCCGCATCGTCCAGGAGGCGCTGGCGAACGCCGCGAAGCACGCGCCCGGAAGCCGCGTGGTCGTCAGCGGCTCGGTAGCCCCGGACGCCATCACCCTCGCCGTCGCGGACGACGGGCCGGGAATGCCGCAGTCGAGGGCGGGCGAGGCACTCGCCGAGGGGCGGCTCGGCCTCCCGTCCATGCGCCGCCGGGCCGAGGCGATCGGCGGCGAGATCTCGGTCGAGTCAACCCTCGCCGGGACGACCGTCCGGCTGAGGTGGCGCGCATGACGATCAGGGTAGCCATCGTCGAGGACCACCCGGTGGTCACGCGCGGGCTCGCCGCGGCGCTGGGCGCGCGCGAGGGGTTTGATCTGGTCGGCGCCGCGAAATCGCTCGCCGAGGCGCGGGCGCTGCTGGCGTCGACGCCCTGCGACGTCGTCCTGCTCGACCTGCGCCTGCCCGACGGGTCAGGGGTCGAGCTGCTGCGCGCGGCGGGCGAGGATGGTCCCGCGTTCGTCGTGCTCTCGAGCTTCATGACTCCGGAGTACGTCTCCGCCGCGATCGCGATGGGCGCCTCGGGCTTCCTCCTCAAGACCTCGGAGACCTGGGAGATCGAGGCCGCCGTGACGATCGCCGCCTCGGGGGCCCTCGCCTTCTCCGCCGAGCAGCTCCGCGATGCCCGCCGGTCAGCGTGGCAACCGCTGACCGCGACCGAGCGAGCGGTCCTCGTAGGGGTCATGGCCGGACGGTCGAACGACGAGCTCACCGGAGACCTCGGCCTGTCCAGGAAAACGGTCGAGGGCTACATCACGCGCCTGCTCGCGCGGTTCGGCCTGGCAACGAGGACGGAGCTGGCGGTGAGAACCGAGCGCGACCTCCTGCTCGATCTCCCGACCACGGAACGGCGCCGAGGCTCGAGTCGAGGATGGCCGTGACTCGGTCGTTCCAGCGCGCGAGCACAGTCGGCACTGTCCGCACCAGGGGGATCAGCTGCGCCTCGAGCGGCTCGACGTCACCCTCGGAGAGGTTCAGGAAGATGAACCCCTGCCAGGTGGCCGCGTGGATCGGCACCAGCGAGTACGCCTCGAAGCTGAAGTCCTCGAGGTCCTCGGTGTGCTTGGCCCGGACGAGATGCCCTTCGAGGTCGTAGATCCAGGAGTGGTACACGCACTGGAAGCGGACCGCCTTGCCGCACTCGCGCTCCTCGACCGCCGTGCCCCGGTGGCGGCACACGTTGTAGAAGGCACGGACCACCCCGTCACGGCCGCGGACGATGATGACGTTCTCGCCGTCGAGGTCGACCAGCCTGAAGCTCGCAGGCTCCGGCACGTCCTCCTCGCGCGCGACCAGCACCCAGTCGCGGCGGACGACGTGGTCGCGCTCCCAGGCCAGGATCTCGGGGTCGTGGTAGGCGCGCGCCGGGAGCAGGCTGGCGGCGCGGTACTCGCGGCGGACGCTGGCCAGCTCGGCCTGGGTGAGGATCGGGCCGTTCATGGGACGCTCCTCTCGCGGGCGGACGAAGCCCGACTGGTCGATCTTCCCACGTCCCCGTGGTCCGCGCGCTGGCGCGTCCCTCCGGGCGGGACGGCTCAGACGGGCTCGGGCTCGAGGGCCTCGGACGCGGGCGCTCGGCCGCGAGCCTGTGGCAGCGCCACGATGCCGATCAGCGATGTGATCGCGATCGACAGCGCGAACGCCGGCGCGACTCCCGCGCTGGCCACCATGAAGTGGATGGGAACATAGAAGGCAACCGTGCCGGGCAGGCCGATGAGGGCTCCACGCAGCACGCCGATCGCGGCGGGCGGGCCGTCGCCGAGGAACGCGAAGACCGTCAGCACCGAGACGTAGACCGGGAACGTGGTCACGATCCCGGACACGGTGGGCCCGAGCAGCGGCGCGATCGTGGTCAGGCCCACGACCAGCGCCGTGCCCACGATGATCCGCGCCGGCAGGTCCCAGGATGGGTGGCGCCGCGATGACGGCCCGCCGGTCGAGGGCGGCAGAATCCGCAGCGCGGCCACGATCGACACCGCGACCAGTGTGGCGAGGAGCAGGTACGGCCCGCCCGCGACGGCCTGGAGCACGAGGCCCGCCCCGATGTAGGCGGCCGTTGCCGCGGCGAGCGCCGCCAGCGGCCCTCGCGAGAGGACCGCCACGAAGCCGAGGCTGTAGGCGACGATCGCGCCGAGCCCGAGCGTCGTGCCCACAGCCGCGCCCGAGGCGAACGCGGTGCCGTGGTCGAGCGCAACGAAGAACAGGACGGGCCCCGACGTCAGGGGCAGGGCGACGATCCAGCCGGCGACGGCCGGGCCCCAGCGACGCGCAGCGAGGCTTGCACCGCCGATCAGGAGCGGGGTCAGCGTGAGCTTGAGCAGCAGCACCGGCACGGCCGCCACGATACCGGGAGCGGCGCCTCCACGCGGCCGGCCGCGGCGCCTGGCTGGCCTCGAACCCGGGGCGGCCGTCCGGGACGGCACCCCCCGGCCGGGCCTGCCGCAGGCTAGTCCAGCGAGACGGTCTGCCCCCAGGCCGGGATGTCGACCGCGAGCCCCAGCGCCGCGACCTTGGGGCCGAGCGCCTGCTGGGCGGGCGGGTCGCCGTGGACCAGGTACACGTGCGACGGGACGCCGGGATCGCCCGGCTTGCGGCCCCGGATGAAGCCGCCAAGCCAGGCGAGCAGCTCGGGCTCGTCGGAGTGCGCGGAGAAGCCGTCGAGCGAGCGGATCGTCGCCCGCACAGGCATCTCTCGCCCGTCGATGCGTGCGGTCTCGGCACCACGGACCAGATGGCCGCCCAGCGTGCCCTCTCCCTGATAGCCCACGAACAGGATCGTGGCCGACGGATCGTCGAGCAGCCGTGCCGCGTGACCCACGGATCGGCCCCCCGTCAGCATCCCGTTGGACGCAACCACCACATACGGCGGCGGCGTCCGCTCGATCCGCAGCGACTCCTCGACATTGCGGACGATGTGCTGGCCCGGGTAGTCGAGCGGCGCGTCGTGGGCGCGCAGCAGCGCGGCTGTCTCCTCGTCGTAGGCCTCGGGATGCGCGCGGTACACGTCGGACGCGGCCTTCGCCATGGGCGAGTCGAGGTACAGGGGGAGCTGCGGGATCCGCCCCGCCTCCACCAGGCGGTGCAGCTCCCAGACGATCTCCTGGGTGCGCCCGATGGCGAACGAGGGGATCAGCAGCACGCCCTTGCGGGCAGCGGTGTCGCGGACGACGCCCGCGAGCATCTCGATCGACGTCTCCGCCGCCTCGTGCTCGCGCCCGCCGTACGTGCTCTCGCAGACCACGAAGTCGGCCGCGTCGAGTTGCGTCGGGTCCCGCAGGATCGGGGTGCCGGGCCGGCCGAGGTCGCCCGAGAACACCACGATCGTGTCGCGGCCGCCCGTGGGGCGGGCCAGCCGCATCCGGACCATGCCGGAGCCGAGGATGTGGCCGGCGTCGAGCAGCGCCACGTGGACGCCCTGGGCGACCTCTGTCTCGGCGCCGTACGGGACGGCCTGGAAGTGCGCCAGGGCCGCCTCGGCGTCGTCCTCCGTGTACAGCGGCTCGTCGAAGTCGAGCTCCACCTCGGGCCCGGCGGCGCGCAGCAGGACCTCGGGATCCGGGCCGCCCGAGCTCGCCAAGCCCTCGGCCTCGAGCTCGACCGCCTGGTCGAACAGCTGCTCCTCGCGCTTCTTCTCGATCGCCGCGCGGTCGGGATGATGGCGCTCGCGGCGCGCTGCCCGCTTCGCGAACTCGGTCTGGAGCTTGGCCGAGTCGAGGAGGACCAGGCGCGCCAGCTCGGCGGTGGCGGCGGTGCAGACGATCCGGCCGCGGAACCCCTCCCGGACGAGCAGCGGCAGGAGCCCGCAGTGGTCGAGGTGGGCGTGCGTGAGCACCACGACGTCGAGGTTCGCGGGGTCGACGCCGAGGGGCACGCGGTTGCGGACGCTCTCGGCCGGACCGCCCTGGAACATGCCGCAGTCGACGAGCACTTTGGCGCGGCCGGTGTCCACGAGATGGCGCGAGCCGGTCACAGTCCGGGCGCCGCCGAGGAATGTCAGGTCCATGGCACGATCGTGCCACAGCGCGCAGCCCGGAGTGCGACGATGGCCGCATGAGCGAGCACGGAGGCGCCGCGGCGGCCGGCGTGGCCGCGGTCGAGGCCGCCTACCTCGAGGCGCGAGACGCGCTCGACCGAGCCGATGTCGCCCGCGCGACCGACATCAACGCCGACCTCGCCGCCCTCGACGCCGAGGCAGAGGCGCTGGCCGGCCCGGTCCGGGCCAGGCTCGGCGCCCTCGCCGCCGATCGGGCTTCGCTGGGCCCCGATGATGCGCGGGCGGTCGCTGCCATGCAGGCGAACCTCGACGCGCTCGGCGAGGCGTCGAGCCTGGTGGCGTGCGCCGCCCCGTCCGGCGGCTGCACCGACGCTCGGGCCTGGGCGATCGCACGCGCGGAGGGCGGCGACGTCCTCCGACGCCGGCTGGAGGCGTGCCTCGCGTCAACGGCGTCCGGTCTGCAGGTCGGCGGCGAGACGCCGAGTCGGCTCCAGATCCTCGCGCGCCTGTCCCGCGAGCCCGATGCCGCTGCCCGGCGGCGCCTGTTCCTCGCCCTCGAGCCGCTCTGGCGCGTGGTCGACGGAGACGGCCTGGCCACGTCGCCGTACCGGGTGCGGGTGCGCGAATCCGCCGACGCGTGGAACGCGGGCGATTCGCGGGTTGCGAGCAACGCCCGGGCGCTGGGCGTCGGACCGTCAGCCGTCGAGACGTGGGCCACGACCATCCTCGCCTGAGTGGCGCGCCGCCGTGGTGGAGCCGGGGCGGCGGGCCGGCGGCGGGCCGGTCGAGCCGGGCCGGCGTGGCCCGCTGAGCGGCGCGCCGCTCAGCCGATGCGGCTCGGGGCGGCGGGGCGGCTAGAGGCGGATGGCCACCAGCGCGTCCACGGCCACGGCCGCGAACAGCAGCGTCAGGTAGCTGATCGAGTACTTGTACAGGCGGATCGACTGCGCGAGCGAGCCCTCAGGCGAGGTTCCCTGCTGCCACAGCACGTACGCGCGCCACAGGAACACCGTCCCCAGGACCAGGGCG
>Ga0334722_10008062_pt1 | contig 10116 bp, 9 predicted proteins | sample C3_bottom_MG_FD_207210 | JGI IMG/M metagenome (GOLD analysis project Ga0334722, IMG submission 207210) | Sediment microbial communities from Yellowstone Lake, YNP, Wyoming, USA - C3_bottom | ecosystem: Environmental > Aquatic > Freshwater > Lake > Sediment | place: USA: Wyoming | collected... | reverse complement strand
ACAATCAATCGACCGATTGATCAGGTCTTTGCCTTTGTCACCGACTTTGGCAAAGCCACCCAGTGGCAAGCCGGCATTATCGAAGCGCGCGTCACGTCGAACGGTGCGGTGGGCGTCGGGACAACCTACACCTGGGTGCAACAAATCGTCGGGCAAAAGATGGACACGAGCGGAACGGTCACGGGTTGGAATCCACCGCATCAATACACCTGGAAATCGACGGGCGGTCCATTCCCCGTTTCGGGCGGCGTTATCTTTCGCGCGGAAGACAATGGCACAGTGGTGACGCAATACGCCGATGCGGAACCCGGTGGATTTTTCAAACTTGCCGAGGGCTTGCTCGTCAAGCAGATCGAAGGGCAGTTCGCGCAATCGCTCAAAACTTTGAAACAATTGCTGGAACAATAATTGGGAGGACACCATGGACATTACATTTCTCATCTTGCGAATGATTCACATTCTCGCTGGGATTTTCTGGGTTGGTTCGGCGGTGTTGATGGCGGCGTTCATTACGCCAGCCGCGCGCGCGCTCGGACCCGAGGGCGGCAAGTTTATGCAATTCTTGCTTGGCAAACTACGGCTGTCCAATACGATCTCGCTTTCGGCGATACTCACGACGCTGGCAGGTATCGTTTTGTATTGGCGCGATTCGGCAGGGTTACAAACCATGTGGATTTTTTCGTCGACGGGATTTATCTTAACGGTCGGTGCGGTCGCGGGCATTCTCGCGGCGATTCTGGGCGGCGCAGTGACCGCGCCAACTGCCGCGCGAATGGATGCTTTGTCGAAACAAATCCAAGTGGGCGGCGGTCCGCCTAAACCAGAGCAATTGGCGCAGTTGCAGAAATTGCAAATGCAGTTGGGGCAAGCTGGAGTGTGGGGCGCGGTATTGCTCGTGATTTCGGCGGCGGCAATGGCAATCGCGTAATCCGCAATCGAACTAAAGTAAATTCTGCCAAAGGAGCAAATCACATGTTCAAGAAAATTCTCAAATGGGTGGGGGTTGTGCTCGGCGTCATCATCGTCCTGGCGCTTGTGGCTATCGGCATGCAATATGCGCGCGGACAATCGAAATTGAGCCAGACGTACAAGGTCCCTGTCGAGCAAGTGGCTATTCCAACCGACGCGACGTCAATCGAACGCGGCAAACAATGGGCGACAGTTATGTGCGCGGGATGTCACGGCGACAATCTCGCTGGCACATCTTTTTTCGACGACCCAGGGCTGGGAAGCATCCACGCGAAAAATTTGACTCGCGGCAAGGGCGGAATTGGCGGGACGTACACGGACGCCGATTGGATTCGAACTCTGCGACACGGCGTTCGTCCCGATGGGACATCGGTGTTTGTGATGCCTTCCAAAGATTTCTACTACTTGAGCGATACCGACCTGGGCGGTCTCATCGCCTATCTCAAGACAGTTCCTCCCGTTAATCAAGAATGGGGTCCCAAACAATTCACGCCGATGGGAAATATCTTGATCGGGGTTGGCGTGTTCGATGACTCGATTATGGCAGACCAGATCAATCATACCTCGCCACGTCCCGTTGCTCCCGCCGTTGGTGTCACGAAAGACTACGGCGAATATCTGGTACGCATTCAGGGTTGCCGCAACTGTCATGGCGCGCAATTGTCGGGCGGCAAGGTGGACGATCCCTCAGTCAAATTACTCGGTCCCAATTTGACGCCTGGCGGCGAACTCGTCGCGTGGAGCGAATCGGATTTTATCAAATCGATTCGGACGGGCGTCACGCCGTCCGGTCATCAAATCGATAAAACCATGCCCTGGGAAACGTACGCGAAACACAGCGACGATGAACTGAAAGCGATCTTTCGCTATCTGCAATCGTTGCCCAAGTTGGCGACAACGATACAATGAAAACGGTGAAATCACAAGAGACAGTGCGCTGGTCTGGTCATCGAGTGTGCAGGGTGACCCGGGCAAAGGCGAGTCCGTGAATTTGAGCACGCTCAAGCCAGGGACGCATGTGATTACGCTCAAGGCAACCAACAGTTTCACCTTAACGGCTAGCTCTGCAGTTACGATAACTGTCGGTAACTAACGCAATGTCGCGACGGTAGGGGTTCATTCTTATCGGAGCGATTGATCGAGGATGAGGCAGGAGAATATCTCCTGCCCCAATTTACTTTTACGCGGATTTCGTTTGTGCAATCTATACAACCACACCCTTATCGCTTTGTAACACTTTGACCGTAGACGCAGCCACTCTATCCTGTTATATTCATTGTTAGATTAAGGGTTTCGCATTGTCGCGCCCCGCACTCTAGCGGGGTGTTTTTGTGAGTGAAACACAAATGTCACCGATTAACTACTCGATTCTTGTCGTCCTAATTTCGCTTGTTGTCCTGATTATTGGCAACACGCGCATTTGGGTTTGGGCACAAGTCGAGACAAGAAATCGACGCTAGTCACGAGAAAATCTGACCAGTAAAAACCGCCTGAACCCAGGCGGTTTTCGTTTTGTAGGACAAATTATGTAGGACAAATTTCCAATTTGTCCATTTGCCCACAAGGAGCAACTATGTATCAATCCCAATCATACGATGACACCGTTGCGGAAGCGATCTTGCGCACCGTTCTCGACGATGAATCGAAAAAAGAAAATGCAATGGACGAAAATTCCGAATGGCTCTCCGAACGCATGAGTGAAGTTTACAATGACTGAAATGCGATCCGATCAGATCAAGCGCGGCTTTGAACGCGCGCCGCATCGTAGTTTGCTTAAAGCCGTCGGCGTAACCGACGCCGACTTTGGCAAGCCGTTCATCGCCATCGTCAATTCCTATGTCGATATAGTCCCAGGGCACGCGCATCTGCAAAAATTCGGCGCGATGGTCAAGCAAGCCGTGCGCGATGCGGGCGGTATGCCGTTCGAATTCAACACGATTGGCGTGGACGACGGCATTTCGATGGGACACCTGGGCATGAAATTCTCGCTGCCGTCGCGCGAACTTATCGCCGATTGCGTGGAGACGATGATCGAGGCGCACCGCTTCGATGGGATGGTATGCATTCCGAATTGCGACAAGATCGTTCCAGGAATGTTGATGGCGTCGCTGCGCCTCGACATCCCGACTATTTTTGTCTCCGGTGGACCGATGCCGGCGGGTCGCACACCGGCTGGCAAAGTCGTCGATCTCATCAGCGTGTTTGAAGGCGTGGGCGCATACCAGGCAGGTAAGATCGGCGACAGAGAACTCAAGGAACTGGAAGATTTCGCATGCCCCTCGTGTGGTTCCTGTTCCGGTTTGTTTACCGCCAATTCGATGAACTGCTTGATGGAAGCCCTCGGTCTTGCTCTCCCCTATAACGGTTCCGCACTCGCGAACACAGACGAACGCAACGCACTTGCAAAAACTGCTGCGACACAAATTCTCACTCTGATCGAAAAAAATATTACGCCGCGCCAAATCGTCACCGCCGATTCAATTGACGATGCGTTCGCGCTCGACATGGCGATGGGTGGATCGACGAATACTGTCCTTCATACGATTGCGATTGCCCACGAAGCTGGGATCGATTATCCGCTCGAACGCATCAATCGCGTCGCCAACAATGTCCCGCACATTTGCAAAGTGTCGCCCGCGGGTCAGTGGCACATGGAAGATGTTCATCGCGCTGGCGGTGTGCCTGGGATTCTTTCGACGATTGCATCGAACGGCAACGGGCGATTCGGCGATTCGCCCCTACATCTTGATCGAATCACCGTCACAGGAAAAACGCTCCGCGAAAATATTGCATCCGCAAAAGTTCACGATACCGAAGTGATTCGTCCCCTCGACAATCCGCATCGCGCGACCGGCGGACTCGCGATTCTCTTTGGCAATCTCGCGCCCGATGGCGCAGTCGTCAAGACCGGCGGCGTCAGCGCGGCGATGCAAAAACTTCGCGGACCCGCGCACATCTTCGAATCGGAAGAAGATACGATGCGCGGCATTCTCGCGGGACAAGTCAAAGCCGGTGAAGTTGTCGTGACTCGATATGAAGGACCGCGCGGCGGACCTGGGATGCAAGAAATGCTTTCGCCCACATCGGCGATCATGGGCATGGGACTCGGCGACAAGGTCGCGCTCATCACCGACGGTCGATTTAGCGGCGGCACGCGCGGCGCGTGTATCGGTCACGTTTCGCCCGAAGCGGCGGCGGGCGGACCCATCGCCGCGTTGCGCAACGGCGATATGATCTCAATCGATCTGGCAAACTATCGGCTCGACGTTGAATTGAGCGACGCAGAAATTCGCGCGCGCCTCGCCGCGAATCCGCCGAAGAAACGCGAAATCAAAAGCAAATGGTTGCGGCGTTATGCGAGCATGGTGACGAGCGCGAGCACGGGCGCGGTACTTAGGGACGGATAGTTCTTTTAATTCCAGGGAAACAAGGGAAATAAGGGAAATGATGGAAACGAATTTTCCCTCAGTTCCCTCATTTCCTTCATTTCCCTGAAACAGAGGAAACGACGGAAAACGGAGGCATTTATGGCTATAAAAACTGGCGCTCAAATAATCTGGGAATCATTGGTTAAAGAAGGTGTAGACGTTGTCTTCGGTTATCCCGGCGGCACGATTCTACCGGCGTATGATGCGATGCTCGATTATCCGATTCATCACGTCCTGGTTCGGCACGAGCAAGGCGCAGCACACGCGGCGGATGGTTACGCGCGCGCATCGGGCAAGGTCGGCGTTGCTGTGGCGACGAGCGGACCGGGCGCAACGAACCTGGTTACCGGCATTGCGACCGCCATGCTCGATTCATCGCCGATGGTTTGCATCACCGGTCAAGTCGGCACGCCGGTCATCGGCACTGATGCATTTCAAGAGATCGATATTACGGGCGTCACACTTCCCGTGACCAAGCACAATTATTTGGTGCGCAACGTTCACGACCTGGCACGCACCATTCGCGAAGCATTTCATATCGCGAAAGAAGGTCGCCCCGGTCCCGTGCTCGTCGATATTCCGAAAGATGTGCAAAATTCAAAATGCGAATTTGTTTATCCCACTGACAAGATCGATTATCCGCGCCGCCGCATTCCCGAAACGATTTCGACTGCCGATCTCGAACGCGCCGCCGAGATGATCAACAAAGCGGAGCGACCGGTGATTCTCGCCGGGCATGGCGTGCTTATTAGCGGCGCAACGGGATCGTTGATGGAGTTTGCGAACAAGACCCAGGTTCCCGTTGCGTTGACGTTGCTCGGCTTGGGCGTGTTCCCGCGCGCGCATCCGTTGTGCCTGGGAATGATGGGCATGCACGGCGAAGCGTACGCGAATCGCGCGGTGCAGAGCGCCGATTTGTTGATCGCCGTTGGAATGCGTTTCGATGATCGCGTGACCGGCAATTTGAAAACGTACGCCAAGAACGCCAAAAAAATTCACATCGAAATCGATCCATCCGAAATCGCAAAAAATGTCCGCGTCGATCTGCCGATTCTCGGCGATGCGGGCGCAGTGCTGCAACAATTGATGCCGCTGGTCAACGAATCATGCTGCAAACCCTGGCACGATCAAATTCGCGAATGGCGAATCGAAACGGCATCGCGCGATGTTTTGCAAAAAGAAGACAATGCTGGCTTGGTTCCCGCACACGTGATGAATGATTTGTGGCAAGCGACCAACGGTAACGCGCTCGTCGTCAGCGACGTAGGACAAAACCAAATGTGGGAAGCGCAATATTATCGCCACGATATTCCGCGTGGCTTGGTGACCTCCGGCGGCTTGGGTACGATGGGCTTTGCATTGCCCGCCGCCATCGGCGCAAAATTCGCGCGCCCCGACGCCGAAGTCTGGGTCGTCGCCGGTGACGGCGGATTTCAAATGACGCAAGCCGAACTCGCGACGATGATGCAAGAAAAATTGAAAATCAATATCGCGATCATCAACAACGGATTCCTGGGAATGGTGCGCCAGTGGCAAGAATTTTTTTACGAACGCCGCTACGCCGCCACGCCGATTCTCAGCCCCGATTTTTGCAAACTCGCCGATGCGTACGGTATTTGTGCAATGCGCGTCACTCGGCGTGAAGAGGTCATTCCGACGATTCAAGCCGCGCAAAAAGAGCCGGGGCCTGTCCTGATCGATTTCCGTGTGAATCAGGAAGAGGGCGTGTATCCGATGGTTCCCGCAGGCGCTGATCTGCACGCGATGATTCGTCGACCGACGATGGCGGAAGAATTGGAAGGCGCAAAATAAAATCTCCAGAAACCAGGTTTCTCCGAGAAACCTGGTTTCTAAAGAGGCACAGATGAAACATACCCTAGTTGCATTGGTCGAAGATAAACCCGGCGTGTTGAACCGCGTGGCGAGTCTCTTTCGCCGCCGCGCGTTCAACATCGAAAGTCTCACGGTCGGACGCACGCACGAAACCGCCGTGTCGCGCATGACGATCTTGGTCGACACCGAGTCCACCGCGCCGCATCTGGTCGAAGCGAATCTCGCCAAATTGATCAACGTGATCGACGTGAAAGACGTGACGCACACGCCGACCGTGATGCGCGATCTCGCGCTCATCAAAGTGCGCGGCGATGCGAGCAAGCTGGGTGAGATCAATCAGCTCGCCGAAATTTTTCGCGGCAAGATCGTCGACGTAGCGAGCGATTCTGTCATCATCGAAATTACCGGCGACGAAGACAAGATTGACGGCTTGGTCGATTTGCTCCGCCCGCGCGGAATCCTCGAAATGGTTCGCACGGGTCAAGTGGCAATGGTGCGCGGCAACGGACACAAGTCGAACGGAAATGGAAATGGGAATGGGTATCACTAACTGCAAGGGAACCGAGGGAAATAAAGGAAATAAGGGAAATGGGTGCTACCGAGTTCCCTCAGTTCCTTCATTTCCCGTATTTCTCTGGAATTGAAACTATTTTCTTGGGAGATTTCATGGCACAGATTAATTTTGGTGGAGTTATCGAAGACATCGTTACGCGCGACGAATTTTCATTGGACAAGGCGCGCGCCGTCTTGAAGAATGAAGTCGTCGCCGTCCTGGGTTACGGCGTGCAAGGTCCGGCGCAAGCGCTCAACATGCGCGACAATGGCATCAACGTCATCGTGGGACAAAAGTCTGGCAGTGCGTCGTACGACAAGGCGATCAAGGATGGTTGGGTTCCGGGCATGACGCTCTTCTCGCTCGAAGAAGCGAGCGAACGCGGCACGGTGTTGCAGTATCTCGTGTCCGACGCGGGACAAATGATGACGTGGCAATCGATCAAGCCGCATCTCAAAAAAGGCGACGCGCTCTATTTCTCGCACGGCTTCGGAATTGTCTACAAAGATCAGACTGGCATCGTGCCACCTGATTTTGTCGACGTGATTCTCGTCGCGCCGAAAGGTTCAGGCACGAGCGTGCGCGCTAATTTCCTGAGCGGCAGCGGCATCAATGCGAGTTACGCGATTTTCCAAGACGCAACCGGACGTGCGATGGAGCGAACGATTGCATTGGGCATCGCTGTCGGCGCTGGATATTTGTTCCCGACGACATTTCAGAATGAAGTCTATAGCGATCTTACCGGTGAACGCGGAATCTTGATGGGCGCATTAGCGGGTGTGATGGAAGCGCAGTACAACGAACTCCGCAAGCATGGTCACTCGCCGAGCGAAGCGTTCAACGAAACTGTCGAAGAACTCACGCAAAGTTTGATTCGCCTCGTTGCGCAAAACGGCATGGATTGGATGTACGCCAATTGCAGTACGACCGCTCAGCGCGGCGCGTTAGACTGGCGACACGAATTCCGCAAAGCCGTTGAGCCGGTGTACGAAAAACTTTATCAGAGTGTCTTGTCGGGCGAGCAGACGCGCATCGTCCTCGCCGCGAACAGTCGTCCCGATTACAAAGAAAAACTGGGCGAAGAGTTGCGCCAGGTGCGCGAATCGGAAATGTGGCAAGCGGGCGCGGCGGTGCGTTCCTTACGCCCTGAGAATTGGGGCAAATAGTCATGTAGTCAGTTAGTCACATAGTCGAATAGTCACGGACTAGACGACTAAATGACTACAAGACCATGCGACTATCGGACTAGGAGACGGATGGATAACTACGTTCGTATTTTCGATACAACTCTGCGCGACGGCGAGCAATCGCCGGGCGCAAGTTTGGACGCCGCCGAGAAATTAGAAATCGCGCGCCAACTCGCGCGCCTCGGCGTCGATGTGATCGAAGCGGGATTTCCCTCCGCGTCGCCGGGTGATGCCGACGCGGTGCGCCGCATCGCGCAAGAGATCGGCAATTCACACGACGGAGCGCGCGCACCGATCATCACTGGACTCGCGCGCGCGAATAAAACGGACATCGACACGGCATGGGAATCGGTGCGGCACGCCGCGCACCCGCGCATCCATACTTTTCTTGCGACGAGCGATATTCATCTCAAATACAAATTGAAAATGACGCGCGAGCAAGTGGTCGAGCGCGTGCGCGAAACAGTTGCCTACGCGCGATCGCTGTGCAACGACATTGAATTTTCGCCCGAAGATGCGGGACGCTCCGACCCAGAGTATTTGTGCGAGGTGCTTGAGGTCGCGATCAAAGCGGGCGCGACGACGTTGAACATTCCCGACACGGTCGGTTACACGACGCCGGAAGAATTCGGCGCGCTGATCGATGGACTCATCAAGAACACACCGGGGAGCGACCAGGTTGTTTGGTCAGTGCATTGTCACGACGACCTGGGAATGGCAACGGCGAATTCGCTCGCGGGCTTGCGCGCCGGAGCGCGCCAAGTCGAAGTGACGATGAACGGTATCGGCGAGCGCGCGGGGAACACATCGCTGGAAGAAGTTGTGATGGCATTGCGCACGCGCCCCGCCGTGTTTGGTTTGCAAACAAATATCGACACAACGCAAATCGCGCGGACGAGCCGTCTCGTTTCAAATTACACGAGCATTCCCGTTCAACCGAACAAGGCGATTGTCGGCGCAAACGCGTTCGCGCACGAAGCTGGGATTCATCAAGATGGAATGCTCAAGCATCAGATGACCTACGAGATCATGCGGCCCGAAACCGTCGGCGTCGCGCAATCGAATCTCGTACTCGGCAAACATTCGGGACGGCACGCCTTTCAAACGCGAATGCAAGAGATGGGCTATGCGTTGAATGAAGCCGATTTGAACCAGGCGTTTCGTCGCTTTAAAGAATTAGCGGACAAGAAAAAGGTCGTGACCGATGCCGACCTCTCCGCATTGATCGCCGATGAATTTTATCAGCCGCCCGAAATTTTTGCGCTCGAAGATATTCAAGTGACGTGCGGACGTCACGGTATGCCAACCGCCACCGTGATGTTGCGGGGTCCCAATGATCAAAAATCCGTGCACGCGGCGGTTGGCACGGGACCCGTCGATGCCGCATACAAAGCGATTGATGCCATCGTCCAAGCGCCGAACACTCTGCTCGAATTTACCATCCACGCCGTGACCGCAGGCATCGATGCATTGGGTGAAGTGACCGTGCGTTTGCAATCGCACGAAGTGGAGCCGCGCGTCCTGGGTGGTCACGCCGCCGACACGGACATTATCGTTGCGAGCGCGAAAGCGTATCTCGCCGCGTTGAACAAACTCGTCGCAGGCAATCGCGATGCATCGGCATTATATATGAAGCAAGTATTTTCAGAAGGGAGCATGAGTAATGGAATCCGAAAGTAAATCCGCCGCGCAATTTTCCGATTACCCGGTGAACCTATTCGAGGAATCGCGCGACCACGCGAACCAATGGGACGTCAGCACATTGTCGCTGCACCATTCAGAGTTGCCATTGCGGGCGGGGAAAAAACCAGAGCGTCTCATACCACCCGCCGATTATCCGGTGAACTTGTTCGAGGAATCGCGCGATCATGCGAATCAGTGGGACATGACCGCGTTGTTGAAAAACCAAGAAGAGAAAAAACCAGGACACACGGAAAAAGAATGACGGCGCGAACTCTGCTCGACAAAATCTGGGACAGTCACGTTGTAGCCCAAGAGCCAAACAGCCCAGCTGTCCTCTACGTCGATTTGCATCTGGTGCACGAAGTCACCTCGCCGCAAGCGTTCCAGGGATTGCGCGAGCGCGGATTGCGAATTCGGCGCACCGACAAAACTTTTGCGACGCTCGATCACAGCATTCCCACCG
>Ga0334722_10008061_pt1 | contig 10116 bp, 21 predicted proteins | sample C3_bottom_MG_FD_207210 | JGI IMG/M metagenome (GOLD analysis project Ga0334722, IMG submission 207210) | Sediment microbial communities from Yellowstone Lake, YNP, Wyoming, USA - C3_bottom | ecosystem: Environmental > Aquatic > Freshwater > Lake > Sediment | place: USA: Wyoming | collected... | reverse complement strand
CTGGTGACATACATCTTGCGCGGTCAGTTCGGCATGCCCGATGGCTACGTGGTCATGGGCTTGGGGCCACCGAAGGAGGGCGCGTGAACGTCGCCAAGGTCAACAACATCACAGTCCATTACGCGAAGGCAGAGCCAACGAATGCAAGCGAGATGGTCGCGTTCGATTACCTGACCCGCCTTGGGCGTCTCAAGGATGGCCAAGTCGTTTTGCCGGTGGATTTGACCTCGATGCTGGGCGAAGCCCTGCTGGAGTCGGACGCTTCGCTCACGGAGTTCGTCAAGCGCTACGCGGTGGTGCTGTGAAGCTCACCAAGGTCAGCATCCAGGCCTCGCTTCCCGAGCGGCCGTGCTTCGAGGCGACGCTGGCGTCGGTGCGCGAGTCGGACGTGGGCGTCGAGCCCGTCATCGTCGGCCCTGCCGGCTACTCCATTGAGCACTTCCTAGCGAGCCTGGACATGCTTCGCAGCGACGACCCGGCGGCCATCGTTGTGCGCCTCGAAGATGACGTGTTTTTGAACCGTTACCTGCGGCACAACCTCGAAGCGTGGACCGTGTACGAGGAGGACGACTTCGGCATCGGCTGGCTCTTTCAGTCACAGATGGACCGGATGCACGGGCTTCACCAGGAAGCCGTCTGCGGATCTGGTGGTCAGCTTCACTACCGGTCGCTCGTCAAGCAGAAGTGCTGCTCGCAGGGCATCGTCATGCGGGCTGCCGACATCACTGACGCGCTCTTCGAGCGCATCCGCGGCCACTGGGAACACTGCGAACACCAGCAGGACCGGGCCCTGTCGCTCGCCATGTGGGACGTCGGAAAGAAGGGCTACCTGCACGACCCGCCGCTTGTAGAGCACAACATCACTGTGCGCAGCGCCCTCGCGCCGGACCGCGACCCGATGCCGGGCATGCACTCAGCGGGCATGTTTTTCAACGCAGACTGGAGGCGGGCTTGAGTCGGCGCGAGGAGAGCCCTGGGCCTGACGCGTCGGCGCTGTCATCGCTTCGACATCACGTTGAGGGGCGAATCGATTACTACCGCAAAGTCGTAGAGGGCCAACGCATAGACTTCGACTTTACGATAATAGGCGCCATAGACTTCGACTTTACGATAATAGGCGCCCTGAACGAGCTTGAGCGTTTACGTGAAGATTGGCGCATAGGCGCTGGCGAGTGCCGCGTTGTCATTCCAGAGCCCGGCACCGACGCAGCACGTTTGCTCTCCGGCAACGTCATCCTGCGGCAGGCGCTGAGGCGTGCGGAGCAGCGCGAGCTGGAAGCGCTGGCGGAAGTAGACGAGCTTCGTGTCGAGCGAGATAGCCTGCGGACGGCGAACGAACGCGCGCTGGTCGTGCTTGATGATGAGACGCCGGAAACGCCGTTAGAGTGCATCGCTCGCTTGAGGGAGGCGCTGACGCCGTGAGCCGTGCGCAACATGCCTCCGATGCTCTACATGCAGCGCTGCGGACGCTGAAGGCCGACCAGTCGAACGTCGCATCAGCCATCGACTGTGCCATCGGCGTCATCGACGAGTACGCCAGGCGCGAGGATAGTAAACGGCCGGACGCGGAAGCACTGTCGTCGCTTCGGCATCACGTGCAAGGGCGAATCGATTACTACCACAAAGTCGGATTCGGCGACCGTATCGACTTAGACTTTACGACGATCGGGGCTCTGGATGAGCTTGAACGCGTAAGGCGTGCATTGGCCGATGAACTGGCGCACACCAGGAGCATTTCTTCGCTCGGCGAACCGACGACAATAGCTGACTACCAGCGAGAGCAACGGGCTCTTGTCATCGGTGTGGTTACGTGGCAACAAGAGGCGGAACGCCTGCTAGCGGCGCGCGATCGGGCGATTGCGGTCATCGAAGATGGTAGCGGCAGTTTGGAGTGGACGCTGGCGCGGGTGAGGGAGGTGCTGAAGTCGTGAGCCGCAACAGACTCAAGCCGTGGCATCGTGACGCCGGGATTGGTGCAGCGGGAGCCAAGCTCGCGGAGGAAGCGCTCCCGCTTCTCATGCGGGCCTGCTCTGTCCTTGGCGATCCTGGTTTCGCGGAGCGTGTGCTGCGCGAGGCAGAGTTCCGTGTCTTCGAGCTACCGCGGCGGTCGCCCGCATTCCAGAAAAAATACCTTGCCGAGAACGACATCGAAAAATGAGTCTTTACCGTTGGAGCATCGGTATTCCGTTCGTCAACCGTCCTGACCTTCTTCGCAGGGCGATAGCAAGCGTGCCAGAGCCGTATCGCGAGCACGTGTTCGTAATGGACAGCTCGCCCGACGGACTCGGCGCGGAAGAATTGTTTGTGTCGGTTCTGAGGCCCACGGTGCCGCTCTCTTTGACGCAAACGATGAATTGGCTCGCCAAGCGGTCGCAGGAGAACAACGAGGACTTCTTCTGCTACATGCACTCCGACGCGGAGGCCGAGCCAGGGACAGTGGAGGCGCTGCTAGAACGCGTGGGTGAGCTTATCGCGTCAAGAGCACGTTGGGGCGTCGTCTTCACGAACTACGATACGTTGGCGGCCTACAACAGCGCTGCGGTCAAGGAAGTGAATGGCTGGGACACGGTCATCCAGACGTACTTCTGCGACAACGACTTCCATCGCCGTGTCGTCCTGGCGGGCTACGAGCTGATCGAGACGAAGCTCCCGGTGAGGCACAACGAGGGAGGAAGCCGTACCATCCACTCTGACCCGATGAAGCGGCGCCTGCACGACATCACGTACCCGCTCTTCGAGTCCTACTACGAGAAAAAATGGGGAGGTCGGCCTGGCGAAGAGGTCTTTCTCAAGCCGTTCAACTGGGCCACTGGTTCAGAGCTGGAAGAGTGGGGCGGATGAAAAACAGTTGGAATTTAGGCCTGTACGACGTCGGCCTGATTTTGCATGCTGTTGAGGCACACCTTTGCTTGCGCGACGCGAGGGCAGAGCTGGAAGAGATTTTGGCAGCCTGCGAGCGCACTGACGCGAAGAAGGTTTTGGAAATCGGAACCTTCCGAGGCGCCACCGCGGCAGCTATCGCAATGGCATTCCCAGAGGCAACCGTGTACACGGTCGATTTGCCGGAACCTGAGACGGCCGTGTTCAATGCGCAATCGCGGTCGCTTACTGGATGCGCGATCAAAGAAACAGGCGTCACGAATGTGGTCCAGAAGTGGATGGACTCGAAGAACCTTGCCGAATTGGCGCAAGATGGCCCCTTCGACTTCATCTTCGTGGATGGCGACCATTCTGAAGAAGGCGTGTTTGGTGATCTCGTTCGCTCCGCCTCGCTGTTGGCCAGCACCGGTCTGATGATGGCGCACGACTACACGGACGAGTCAGATCGCGAGCGTCCTGACTGAACGAAAGATGTCTACCGGGCGGTGCACCGGTTCGTCGCAGCTTCTGGCTTCCGTCTGCGGCGTGGCCCAGGTTGGCTTGTGGAGCTTTCGCCGCCTGCAAGCGTGGTACAATCGAAGCGGTGACCGCGGACCGAATCTCCCCGTCGCTCTACCAGGGCAGTAAGCCTCCCGAGGGGGCGTACCTGCGTGACCATGGCTTCAAGGTGCTGGTTCTGTCGGCCATGGAGCACCAGCCGCCTGCGTCGGCCTTCCCAGGGGTGCGCGTCTTGCACTGTCCGCTCGACGATGATCCGAGCGGAATCCCTCCCAAGGAGTGGACGGCGGCCGTGAAGTGTTCCAAGGCCGTCACGAAGGCCGTCAAGCGCGGTGAGCGCACCCTCGTGACGTGTGCGGAAGGGCGCAACCGATCAGGGCTCATCGTGGCGCTCGCGCTGTGGGCAGCTGACCGACATCCCAGGCATGCAGGTCGCGTGAAGGCACGGCGGGCACGCGCCCTGACCAACCCGGCCTTCGTCGAGGCCATCGGGCGCCTGCTTTAGCGGCGCAAGGGCCTGGTTGTGCGCTCCACGCTGGGCTTCCTCTCCGAGCGCGACGGCACGCGCTTGAGGTCGCCGTCGTAGCCGACAGCCCAGCGGTCGAGCTGGACGGGCTTGCCACGCTCGTCTCCGACGATGGTGAAGTACGTCAGCGGCTTGGCGCGTGCTGCTTCCTTGGCGATGACCTTCATGCACTGCTCGAAGCTGTGGCAGGAGATGACTCGCTCTTGGCCGGCTGGATCCACGATGGCGACGAAGATGGGCTCAGCGGCGTTGCGCACGGCCGGGCGCTTCAGCTTGCGGACGCTCTTCGAGCTTGGCAGGTCGTAGATGGTTCCGTTGTCGGATTCGATCTGCAGCGCCCAGGACTCGGCACCGGTGAGTGGGTCGACAACCTTGACGCGCTTGCTGACGATGACGTGGCCGCGAATGGTGCCTCGCGGATATCTCTTCGCGGACACGTAGTCGCCGGGAAGGATGACCTCGCCCTTGACGTCGGTAGCGTGCTCGTGGTCCACGGGTCTACGCTGCTCGCCGATACTTGCGCTTGGTGCGCCGTCGCGAGTAGCCGCTGACCGCTGTCGTCGTAGGCGCATCGACTGATGCCACAAGCGCCGGATGCGCCAATTCGCCGGGCTCCACGTTCCAAGAAATGAACGGCACAAGCCCAGCCAAAACCCCGAACACGCTCCAGACGCCAACCTCGGTCAGGCTGTACGCTCCGCGCTCACTTGGCGGTTCGTAAGCGATCAAAACAAGTTCGCCGATGCCAAGAACGCTGGCCAGCGTGATGGCGGTCTTCGGGTCGATTTTCTTGTTTCTTGCGCGTGCCAGAAGTCCGTTCGCTAGGCCAACGCCACCCGCAAAAATACCCGGATGCCCTGCCGCATACTTGACCGTTCCCTTCCAGTCGAGCGCCATGGTCACTCCGCGTCGCCCGAAGGCGCTGCTGGTTCGAGCTGCTTCCAGAACGACTCGAATTTCGGGTTGTCGGCGAGGTTGCGAAGTGCGGCACGCAAGCTCTGGCCTGGGCCCGACATCTCGGCGACAATGCGGACGACGACTTCTTTGAGCATGCGGTTGTGCTCTGCGTCGAGCGCCTTGATGGCTTTGAGCATGCGGTTGTGCTCTGCGTCGAGCGCCTTGATGGCAGCCAGGCCACTCGGTACGCGCACGCCATCATCGAAGCTGACGACGTCCTCGTCGCCTTCGATGTAGGGAACGGCGGCAGCGGCCCTGCCTAGAATACCACCTGCGGCAAGGTGGTGGCCGTACGAGGCAAGCATCGCGACATCGAGGTCTTCCTTGGCCCCGTAGTCGAGCACGCCGTCACTGACGGCGGACAACGATGCCTTCGCGGTGGCGAGCTTGCGTTCTTCTTCTGTGTTGCTGCTCATCTGGCAGCAATCCTAGCAGAACACTCCCCGAAACGTCGATCGCTTTAGCCAGTCGAAGGCGTACCAGCCGCCGAGGCCGCCGAGCGCGAGCAGGAGCGCGCCTGGGCCGAGCATCGACGCCACGGCTGTCTTGGGCTTGAACGCCCCGTCGAGCGCGCCGTTCGCCAGGGCAAGCACGCCGCCGACGTAATCGGACGTATTCACGAGATTCCAAGGATTTGCGCCGTCACGGCATCGAGGACTTCCGGCGTTGTAGCTCGTGAGACTCCGAATTGGGTCGCCGCCGTACTTCCGCCAGAAAAACCCGAGCAACTTGACGCCGAGCTGGATGTTTAGGTCAGCGTTGGCGACCAGCTCTTCGGTGGAGTGGCCTTCTTTCGCGCCCGCCGAGGTGAGCTGCATGAGGCCAACCCCGACAGAGCCGCCAGGATCGTGGCCTAGTATGCTCTGAATGCCTCTCGACTCGCGCATCATGACGCCGGCAACCACGTGTGCCGGCACGCCGTACTCGCTCGCCCAGCGCCGGATGGACGCCTCGAAGCTGTCTACGGCTGCATTGACCGGGTGAGCCGGTCGGCCGCTGCCCTCAACGATGAAGCTGCCGTCGGAGTCGACTCCGACCCGCGGGCCCCCACACGGGCCTTGAAACCAGGTGGTCACTGGATGGCAACGATGCCCGCCTCGATTTCGTCCTTCGTCATCGGTCGACCGCGCAGTGCGTTGATGAGCGCGTTTGGCGACGCTAGGTCGCGGCGATAGCGCTCGACGCATTGGGTGCATCGTGGACCGAGCTTCGTTCTGAACGCTGCCGGCTCGCCGCAGCGGTCACCAAACGGAACGCCGTCTTTGGGTGCTCTGCAGACGTCCATCACAGCCCCCGTTGCGCCTTGAGGTTGTCGAAGCTTGGCGGTTCATGCACGACCGGCGGCGCGTTGATTTTGGGTGGCCCGCCAGCTTTCTGGTGGACCGGCACGAGCGCCGGCCTAGCCGATGCTGCTGACGAAGCTGACGGTGCCGCCATGACAGCGCTGCGGGACACGCCATCGACGTAGCCGCGTAGCGCAACGATGTCGTCGTGGTTGCGCGTGGCGGCCTCGGTGAGTTCCTTGACGGACTGGCCCATCTCCTCGTAGGTGGCGCGCGCCGCGGGCTCCTCGGGCTTGCGCAAGAGGCCGCCGACGGCGACGATGAGCGCCGTCACCGAGGCGATGACGGTTGAGACGGATTTCGCGCGTACAGCGAAGCCTTGCGGGGTGTCGGTCATGGGCGTTATTGGACCGCCACCGGCGGTCTGGCGAGGGCGAAACTTCCGTCGACCCAGTCGTAGAGCCAGAAGGCCTTGAGGTCGTTGCTGCCATCGAACGCAGCACGTAGCTTCGGAAGCATGCGCTCTGTTTCTTCTCGGTAGAATCGTTCCGCGGGCAATTCTATCTCTTCTTTCTTGGCGTCCGGAGAATTTGTCATCCCCTCGATGCTTGAAATATCCTTCTTCATGAACCCGTGGCTGCGCATGACAACCGTCAGAGCTTGAAGAACCAAACGCCATTTCGGCATCGGCCAAGGAACGCGGACAATCATCAGCAGCGCTGGGCTGACAACGTTCAGGTAGTGAACGCCTTGCTGTTTGGTCATGCTGCTGCCCTGCTGACCTCGGCGCCCATGAGGTACGCGAGGATGGCTCGGACCCAGGTCTTGTAGCCGTCCCAGGTGAGGTGGATTTGGTCGCTCACTTTCGGCAGCGGCTCCAGGCTGAGCGTCGGGAACGTTTCGACGCCTGTCTTCTTCCACATGCCGCGGACGTCGTTTGGGTCGGCGAACGGCATGATGGTGGGCTCCAACCAAATTAGCCGGGCGCCGGCCGCTTGGGTCATGGCGACGACATCGCTGATAGCAGCTGCGACGAGCTTCGGGTCGGAGTAGCGAAAGTCGTTGCCGCCTTGGGAGATGAGCACCACCTGTGGGCGAATCGAGGCGAGCAGGCCTGGCAGCGTCTTCTGCCAGTAGATGGCGCCTGTTCCGCCCTTGGGGGCCGCGCTGTAGACCATGCCGAGGCCGGTCAGCGCCGGGCCCATGTTGCCCGCTTGCGGGTGGTCTAGACCCACGGCGTGCGAGTCGCCGATTAGCAGAACACGCGTCCCAGGCGTCAGCGGTATCGGCCTCTTGCCCTTCTTGACCGCAAGCCACAACGCGGCCCCTACGCCGACGGCAGCGGCACCGAAGAGTAGGCTTCGCAGAGCGATCACGGCGACGCATCGAAGGCTACCACAACGGCCGACGTTCTAGTAGTCGTCGTCGTCCGTCTGTTCGATGCGTTCGAGCAAAAGCCTGCCCCAGGCTCTTTTCATCGGCGCGCTCACAAGCCGTTCGGCGACTGGTCCACTGTGCTCGGAGCGAAGCTGGGGGAAGACTCTGAGAAGGCGGTGCAAGTCGAGCCGGTCGCTAAGGCCTTTCTCGGTGTGGCCCCTCGCCATGTAGCTCGCGAGCTTGAGAATGATCAGCTCGGACGGGATGATGACGCGGATCTTCTTGATGGTGTTCGTCTTTGGCAGCGCATCGACTTGGCGCACGTCCACGAGGTGACGGTTCTTCGGCTTGCGGACCTGGTAGACGCGGAAGCCGCAGCCGTTTGCCACAACGCGCACGCGTGCGGCGATATGAAAGCGCTCCGCCAGCAGCCGCCGAAGCTCTTCTGCAACTTCCGCAGCAGCGGTCGACATGATGTCGACATCGGCCGTCATGCGCGCTGGCTCGACGTAGGCGTTGACGGCGTGCGCTCCGAAGAGCACTGCGTCTGGTCGCGCTTTCAGGTACTCGAAGACGGCACGAGAAATCTCCGACAGCGCTGGGCGTGTGTTCGCCACAAATTCTCCGAATGTAACGGGGCCATCATCGAGTAGCACGGCGCGTTACTTCCAGCCGAGGATGCGAACGGATGGAAATGCTGGCTTGAACCGTTCCAAGTCGGAAAAATCAGCGCTGTATACCGCTGGTTCTTCGTGCTGAGCTGCGGTGGCCATGACGATTGCGTCGATCGTAACGGCGGCGTCCATCTTAAAGTGAGCGCTGGCGATAGCAACGCCCGCGATGGTGGCAATTCGTATGTCAAGCTCTTCAATTCCTCCGACGAGAAGAATAGTTTGATCTTGGCCAGCTCCGCGCCACCACTCAGCGACAACGACTGTCGGGATGACGATCGGCGTGGAGTTTCGGCGAAGCATCTCCAGAACTTCGACCATCCCTTTGCGACGACGCTCCAGCGCGATAAGCGCCCCTGTATCGAGTATCGCGGTCTTCAAGGCCGGATGAACTCCTCTTCGGCTTTCTTGATTCGCGTTTCTGATAGCGTAACGTCGTGACAGTATACGTTCACGTACCAATCGCGGGCGGCTTGCTGCTCAGGCGTAACCTTGGTTGACTTGACTTGTTTCTTCGCAGGCGGTTGCTTTCGCTTATTTCTTTCCACGTTTCTCCTCCTTGGTGTCGAGGTCATCCATCGCTTTCGTGAGCAGCAGACGTACAGCGTCGGCACGGGCGATGATCATGCCGGGCTGATCGGCGCGTAGCGAGTCCGTGTAGGCGTCGAGACGCTTGAGGAGCGTCACTGGTAGTCGGAAGGCTGTCTGCTGGGTACTTGCCATCGGAGCAAGTTGTATCCCAAAAGGAGCGCAGTGTAAAGCTAGCTCTGGTGGTGGTAAGCTCCCAGGTCGAACGTGCAGCCCGGAGCGCAGCCCTACAGCAAACGAGACTGGATTTACGCAGGTCTCGCTCACCCGCCGGGCGTACTGGCCCACCGTCGTTCGGCTACGAGGCTCGCAGCCGGCAGCAAGCTCGCGCTCATCGGCGATGAGCACGCCGCCGGCATGGCGCCGTTCCTGCGCCAGCTAGCCATCGACAGCGGCGTCGGGTTCCGCGTCGAGGCCGAGACGGGCGCATGCCTGGAGCGCTGGCAGGACCGCTTCGCGGCGCTGCTCGAATCAAAGCCGACGATGGTGCTCGTCAGCCTTGGCTCATGCAGCCCCATGGCAGACGTCCTTCCGCTCCTGCGCCGCATGCTGGCCGCTGCGCAACGCGCCGGGACGCGGCTCGTCTGGGTGCGTCCGCCTGAAGAGAAGGCCGCGAAGAGCTTCCGCGTGCTCCTGCGGGCGGCACGCATCCCATCGTTCCACTCCGAGGCCATCGCGCTACCTTGCCCCATCGCCGGAAAGCCGAGCGCCCGCGGCTACGCCGGCTGGGCCGGGGCGCTATGGCGCTGGCTGAGCTAGACCTAACGGCTTCTTATCATCACGTGATGCCCATCGCCGGAAAGCCGAGCGCCCGCGGCTACGCCGGCTGGGCCGCTGCCATTTGTGACGCTGCGCCCACTGCGCTGCCATTGTGACACGTCTGGCGTGTCGCCGAAGCGCTCGCGGGCCGAGTAGGTCGCAGTTCCCAAGGCACTGCGCTGCCATTGTGACCGGACCTCGGCGTCGCGACGTTCTCCCTCCGCCGAGTGGTCGCAGCTCCCAAGGCGCTGCGCTGCCATTGTGACTCACAAGAACCCGAGCGGTCCCGATGACCCCGAGCTGTCGCAGCTCCCAAGGCGCTGCGCTGCCATTGAAACTGAGATCGTAAACGTCGCCGCCACGACCACATGCCGTGTCGCAGTTCCCAAGGCACTGCGCTGCCATTGAAACCCAGCGCGACGTGCGCCACGCGGCGCGCGGAATGAGGGTCGCAGCTCTGAAGGCGCCGCGCTGCCATTGAAACCACGCCGGCTCCGCGACGGCCCACACGCGCGCATCGAGTCGCAGCTCTGAAGGCGCCGCGCTGCCATTGAAACAAATCCAGCAACTCGCCAAG
>Ga0334722_10008060_pt1 | contig 10117 bp, 12 predicted proteins | sample C3_bottom_MG_FD_207210 | JGI IMG/M metagenome (GOLD analysis project Ga0334722, IMG submission 207210) | Sediment microbial communities from Yellowstone Lake, YNP, Wyoming, USA - C3_bottom | ecosystem: Environmental > Aquatic > Freshwater > Lake > Sediment | place: USA: Wyoming | collected... | reverse complement strand
TCAAAATCTTCATTCAAGCACTCTTTGCAGACCCCACCATTATCCATCACGGTCAACAGTCCTTGCTGAGTGGTCATTGGCTTGCCACGGTGCATCCGGTTTTTTTCAGGCCGAGGGTTCGTTTTCATGGCTAGGTACTCCCTCTTAATTATATGACATATTGAATATAGTGTACATCAGCAGCCCATGAATTTTAAGGGGACAGGCTACGTCATTGTAACTGTAGCCTGTCCCATTGTTTGCAGATCCTGCCGGGAACAGTCGGTGACGACCTTCAGATTGTTGGAAGCTGCTCCCGCACGCAGGACGCGACCTTGACCGCCTCGACGCTGCAGGTGTGGTGCTGCCGCGCATAATTTGAAAAAGCATGAACGCATCTGATAGTATAGACCTGTAGGGTGGCTCAACAGGAAGGAGACGTGACATGACCAAGCCAGCAAAGAATACGATTTGCCTTTGGTACGACCGCGACGCCGAGGAAGCGGCGCGATTTTACGCCAATACCTTTCCCGATTCATCCGTTGACGCGGTGCACCTGGCACCGGGGGACTATCCGTCCGGAAAGAAAGGGGATGTATTGACGGTCGAGTTTACGGTGATGGGAATTCCCTGCCTCGGGCTCAATGGCGGCCCGGAGGTCAAGCACAACTGGGCATTCTCGTTTCAGGTGGCAACCGCTGACCAGGCCGAAACTGATCGTTACTGGAACGCCATCGTCGGTAACGGCGGCGCAGAGAATGCCTGCGGCTGGTGCCAGGACAAATGGGGCCTGTCGTGGCAGATTACGCCGATCGCCCTGACGCAAGCGATATCCGATCCCGATCCCGCTGCTGCCAAGCGAGCGTTCGATGCGATGATGCAGATGAAAAAAATCGATATCGCGGCAATCGAGGCGGCGCGCCGCGGTTGAAGGTTTAATCTTCGAGGCGACTCTGCCGTGTGTCTCCTTGGAGGCGACACACGGTCTCCGCTCCGTTCCTGCTGTGCGCGCGTACGACATTGAACGGCAACAATGTGAAAGCGGAGTTCTTTTCAACGACGGCGCTCGCTGCGTATGTCAAAGGAGACGACCATGAGTATGCTTTTTTCACCTCTCACACTCCGATCAGTTACCTTTCGAAACCGGATCTTTGTTTCTCCCATGTGCCAGTATTCCAGCCGTGACGGTCTGCCCAACGACTGGCATCTCGTGCATCTCGGCAGCCGTGCCGTGGGGGGAGCGGGACTGGTGATGGTGGAGGCTACTGCGGTGAGTTCCGAAGGCCGGATCAGCCCCGATGACAGTGGCATCTGGAGCGATGCCCATGCCGAGGCCTTTGCGCCGATTGCCCGCTTCATCGGCGAGCAGGGTGCCGTTGCGGGAATTCAGCTCGCCCATGCCGGACGCAAGGGTTCCTGTTCCCTGCCGTGGCTCGGCGGCGGTCCCCTGAGGGTGGAGTCCTGCGGCTGGCAGCCGCTGGCGCCCAGCGCGGTCCCTTTTGCCATGGGCCATCCCGTGCCGCGCTCCCTGACGTTTGATGAGCTGGACGAGGTCGAATCCCAGTTCCGTGCCGGTGCCCGCCGGGCATTGACCGCCGGTTTCAAGCTGCTGGAGCTGCACATGGCCCATGGCTACCTGCTCCATGAGTTTCTCTCACCGCTGGTGAACCGGCGGGAGGACGACTATGGCGGCTCCCTGGAAAACAGGCTCAGGTTCCCCCTGCGGGTTGCCCGTGCCGTGCGGGAGGAGTGGCCTGCGGAACTGCCGTTGTTTGTCCGGATTTCAGCCACGGACTGGGTGGAGGGGGGCTGGGACATCGACCAGTCGGTTCTGCTGGCCCGGCAGCTGAAGGATATCGGCGTGGATCTGATCGACTGTTCTTCGGGGTTTGCGGTTCCGGATGAGCCGATCCCCTTTGGCCCCGGCTTCCAGGTGCCGTTTGCCACCAAGGTGCGAGCCGAAGCAGGGATTGCCACCGGTGCGGTCGGCTGCATCACCGAGCCGGCCCAGGCCGAGCAGATCGTGGCCACCGGCCAGGCCGATGCCGTGCTGCTGGCGCGGCAGATGCTGCGCGATCCCTACTGGCCGTTGCATGCGGCCAAGGCTCTCCATGTGGAGGTCCCCTGGCCGAACCAGTATTTGCGGGCCATGTAGGGCAAATTCTCCCCACGGGGCGATTTGCGAGACAGCATGCGCAGTTCACAAGGCGGCCGATTGGCCGCCTTTGCTACTTCTGTTACAGGGGGAGCAGGTGTGAAACCTGGGGAGTCCGGGTGGCGTCCTGGACTTTCCGCCCTCCTGTTCGCTTCCCTCGCATTTTGCCGGCGACAGTACTACAATTAATCATGACAGCAGAGTTCGGGAGGTGTTCGATATGGCAGACATTCTTCATCGTATCGGGATCAAATCACCGATAGCTCAGGTCTATAGCGCATTGACAACTCTGGATGGTCTGGGCCACTGGTGGACCGAGGATGTTTCGGGTGATGGCACGGTCGGCGGCAAGATTGAATTCCGCTTCCTCACGAAGACGGGCGAACTCCTGGGCGGGATGGTGATGGAGGTGCAGGAGCTTCATGACAATCAGGATGTTCGCTGGCGCTGCGTAGAGGGGCCGGCTGAATGGGTTGGAACCGACATCACCTTCCAGCTGTCCGAACAGGACAACCAGACCATCGTGCTGTTCGGCCACCGGAACTGGCGGGAAGCTACGGAATCTACCGCTCACTGCAGCATGAAGTGGGCCACGTTCCTGCTGAGCCTGCGTGAGTATGTGGAAACCGGCACCGGGAAACCCTCGCCCCATGATCTGAAGATCGATAACTGGAATTAGTGTCCAGCTGCGATTGCCGGTCATCCGGTGAGTTGCCGGGATACCTTTGGTCCCGCAGACAGGGTTTAGCGGTTCTCTCTGATCAGCCGCACAAAATCATCGTAACCAGCAAAGCCGGTCAGACGCCGGTCAGCGCACAGGTGGGTCGGCACGGCGGTGATGCGCAGATTCCTGGCCCGCTGCCAATCGGCATCCACCGCCGCTGCAAAGCGTCGCTCCGTCAGCACCGTCTGTGCCTCATCCGCCGACAGCCCGGCTGTTGAGGCAATCCGCACCATTTCATCACGGAGAGCGATGTTTACCCCGTCCACAAAATAGGCCCGGTAAACGGCATGGCGGAACTGATCTCCCCGTCCCTGTTCCTCCGCCCATTTTCCCAGTTCCTGGGCGAACCGACTATTGTAGGTGCGGCTTCGCGCAACCAGCGGCAAGCCTTCTGATGCTGCGACCTGTAGCAGCCGGGCCTGCATGTCCCGGACCATCGCCTCCCTCCCGGCAAAGAGATCGGCAAGCTCTCTTCCCTCCGGCGGGGTTTCGGGGTGAAGCGGGAAGCAGCTCCAGCGGAGCCGGACCCCATATTCCTGCTGCAGGCGATCGGTACGCACGGTACCGAGGTAGCACCAGGGTCAGATGTAATCGAAAAAGACCTCTACAACGGGTACATCACTCATGGGATCCTCCCCTGACAGCATGGGCCTGCCCGTCGGCTCCCCCGGAAAAGGTCCCGCCGGCCGTGCGCTGTCGGTATCGTCAGTTTCTTCTTGATCGTCTCTCCTGATGCGCTGTCACCGGCGGCAACTCTTCGTGCCTGCCAACAGATTCATTATACCTCATACCGGAACGGATGGGGCTGCTGTCCGGCCCGCTCTTCCGCGTTTTGAGGTAAAAAAGGACAGGCTGCCGATTGCAACCTGCCCGGTCCTGTTCACGATACGGCTGGATTTCCGTGCCTCTGACCCCTTACCCGCAGCTGCAGGCGGAGCAGGCGGAGGCGTCGCATTTCTTCGGGATCAGACTCTCTTTGGCCCATTCGGTGATATCCGCGGCAAAATGCAGGAACAGTTCGCTGCTGTCGGCCAGGGGGATCCAGTAGGAGTCCATAACGGAACCGGTAAAGTCGGAATAGGCGACGACCCGCTTGGCGGTCTGCTCGGTGAGCGCCTGGTTGGCCTGGCACCCTTTGTGGTGCTCTTTCTGTCCCATGTCGACGCAACGGATGCCGGTCGGGTAGCCGGCCGTCTCACCCGCCTTGTTGACGTCGAGAATCGTGCGGTCCCAATGGACCAGCATGACGGGAAACGGGAAGTTGTCGCAGAAGAGATGGAAATTGCTGCGGATTTCGGCGCTGATTTCGTGTGCTGCCATGGTATGCCTGCTCCTTGATGCTGTTTTTTTTTTGTACGCGGCGGTGTTCTGTCGCGGAAGGAAAACTCACTGAGGCTTCAGGATGGTGGCGAAGAGGGTGTCGAGAAAGTCCCGTACCGGCTGGGGGGACCGGGAAACCTTGGCACTAAGGACCGCCCCCTCCCAGCCGGAGAGGATAAAGCCGGCGATGACGTGGGCATCATAGGAGAGGGGAAGTTCGCCCGCCTGCTGCGCCTCGCGGATGCAGGCAGAGAACCGCTCCCGCCAGGAGAGGAGGATCTCGTCGAGACGGCCCCGCAGGCGCTCGTTGCTGGCGGCCAGTTCCTGCCCCAGGTCCCCGATGAGACAGCCGACGGTGCACTGGTGCTCGCTGAGCTGCGCCAGTCCCCGTTCCAGGAAGATCCTCAGCCGATTGAGGGGGGCTGTTGTCTCGTCAGCCAGGAAGACATCGAGCCGCGCCAGAAAACGGCCGGCAAACTCTTCGATGACCGCCAGACCGAACTCCTCCTTGCTGCCGAAGAAGTGGTAAAAGGAGCCTTTCGGCACTCCCGTCCGTTTCAGCACGGCGTCGATGCCGGTAGCGTTGTATCCCTGGCTGGCGAAGAGTTGCATGCCGGCTGCGATCAGTTCTGTTCGTGTGTCACGTTTTGCCATGGATTAAAAATAGACCGATTGGTCTATTTTTGTCAATACCATTTATTGGGGTGCTCCGGGAATCGTCCGGAGAGCGGTATCAGCCTGTCTCTTAAAAAAAGAGGCCAAGGGACGCATGCCCCTTGGCCTCTTGCCGTTTATGGGTACGTGTTAAATTACAGCTGCACGTCCAGCTCGTTCTGGGTCAGCTGTTCGCGCACCTGTTTCTTCCGGATCTGCACCAGCTCGCCGCCCTTGGTCTTCATGACCGCGCCCGGCTTGCGGTGCGAGTTGTAGTTTTCCGGCGACATGCTCTCGGAGTAGGCCCCGGTGCCACCGATGACCACATAGTCGCCGATTTCCGGCTCGACGATCATGACCGGCACGATGTTGCCGTCGCCATCCAGGCGGACCGAGTCGCCGCTTTCGCAGCAGCGGCCGACGATGCCGAATGCTTTCAGCCCGGCGGTCGGCGTCTGGTCATATTCGCTGGAGAGGAGCGTGCCGTCCTGGCGCACGATGGCGATGGGATGCTCGGAGCCGTACAGGAGCGGGCGGGTCAAGAGTTCCATGCCGCCGTCCACGATCAGGAAGTTCAGCTCGTTGGTCAGCTTTTTGTCGATGATGCGGGTGATGATATGTCCCGAGTTGGCCACCACGAAGGTGCCCGGCTCGATCTCCATCTGCAGCTCGCGCCCGGTCGTGGCCTTGAACTCCTCGATCCGCTGCTTGGCGTAGGCGCCCAGCGACGCGATGTCGGCCTGTTTTTCGCCCGGCATGCGGGCGACCTTGAGCCCGCCGCCGAAGCTGACCGTGACGGCATCCGGGAAATAGGTCTTCACAAAACCCAGTTCACGGTCGATGTTCTCCTGCCATTTTTCCGGGGCGCCCCCGGAGCCGATATGGACATGCACCTGGGTAAAGCGCAGCCCCAGCTGGTCGGCCATGGCCTTGACCTGCGGGACGTCGTTCAAGTGGACGCCGAAGCAGGAGTACTCGCTGCCGGTGTCGCGGGTGGCGCTTTCGCCGCCGCCGGCCGCTCCCGGGTGAACCCGCATGGAGAGGTCGATCTTGTTGGCCTTGGCAAAGTCGGCGATCAATTGGAACTGGGTCATGGAGCAGACGTTGTACTTCAACCCGGCCTTGATCATCTGCTCCAGTTCGGCACGCTCCTCGCCGGACGGCACTTCCTGGGTGGTCAGCATCATCCGGCTGTAGGGGATCCCGGCGGCGTGGGCGCGGGCCGCTTCATCCAGCGACGAGCAGTCCAGGTCCAGCCCTTTGTTGGTGACGACCCGCAGCACGGTGCGGTCCGAGTTGGCCTTCATGGCGTAGCGGACATGCAGGCCGTAGGCGTTCGGCATGTTCAGCAGCTGTTCACAGCTGTTTTCGATATATGCCTGGTCATGCAGATAGACCGGTGTGCCCCACTGCTGCGCTATGTTCGGGACGAGCGCCGAGTCCAGTTTGGTCGGACCGAAGTGTGTCATTGTCATTGTTTCAACCCCATGAAATGTGATGTGGCTCCCCATTTCCACCCCCTTTTCCTACGCGAGAGATTATCCTGGCGCTCAGGGGGCGGCCAACGTGGAGAGATAAGTGCATCTATGTAGCATTTTCGGCAGGTACGGTGCAACATCTCTTTGAAAGTATGGAGTTATGGGGAGCGTGGAGGCTGTGCAGGCAGCGGGCGAGCGGCCACAAAACCGGCCAGGCGCTTCGTGCCGCAGAGAATGGGGGGCGCTGCACATTACTGTTGCCACCTCGCCACTCCTGCGCTAGCATCCTCGTCATGCGACCTGCGGCCCCGGACATGACCCACGACCAGTTCACCTATCGCCCCATCGGCGTCCTGGCCTCTCCCTATGCCCGCCGCATCGATGCCCCCCATCAAAGCACGGTGGTTGAGGGTACGGCAACCGGGGAGCTGGCGATTGCCACCCTGGAGCTGGCGAAGTGGCTGGACGAGAAGGTCATTCAGGATCTGGACGGTTTCGAGCGCATCTGGCTGATCTTCGCCTTTCATCTGAGCGAGGGGTGGAAAACTTGTGTCAAGCCGCCTCGGGGAGGCCCAAAGCGGGGCGTTTTTGCCACCCGTTCCCCCCATCGTCCCAATTCCATTGGCTTGTCGGCGGTGGAACTGCTAAAGATCGAAGGCAGGACGCTCTACCTTCGAGGCGTGGACCTTCTGGATGGCACGCCCGTGCTGGATATCAAGCCCTACGTGCCCTACGCGGATGCTTTTCCTGACGCGAATGCCGGCTGGATCGACGCGGTGGACGCCCGGCTGGGGCGGCATTCTGCGCCCGGACCGCGCAAGCCTCGGTAGCTGGTAGAGCAGCACCGGCGCACGCAGACGTTTTTTTGCAAGGCGGCATGTCGGCCGCCGCGCATCGTTCCGGACGTGCAATTCGCCGGCAGACATCGACGTAACGGAGTTGCTTGTGGCCAAAGAGAAGATCAGATTCACCATTACCGGCGCCGATTTGCAGACGGCGCACAGCTGCGACTGCCAGAAATGGATCCGGCATCTGGCCGCCAATGGCCTGAAGATCGATGAGCTGCAGCGGCTCATGAGCGGCCGGTTCCCGGCGGGGAGGCTGTTTGTGCCCGACATGCTGGAGTTTCTGCGCAAGTCCGATCCCTATCTGGACCGGTTCCTGGCCGGGCGGGGAGGCGTCAGGCAGGACGACCTCATGGCCATCGACTATGGCGCGGTACGCCAGATGCTGAAGAGCGAGTTTCCCGAGCTGGTCGCCCGGCTTGCCGCTGAGGAGCGGGCCACGAAGGTGATCAAGCGCCGGCCCGGGGAGGTCGATCTCTCGCCGTTATCCCCCCTTACCAGAAAACGATGAGAATGGCGATGGCCGTTCTGGGTGCCATCAGCGCATGAATGCTAGCCGGGATGCGTCTGCAGCGCCTTTTTCACCATCTGGATGTGTGCCCTGTCTTCCTCGATGACTTGTTTGAGCAGATCGCCATATTCCGCCGCCACCTTGAAGTGCGTGAACAGATCCTTCTCGAAGATGGAGGATTCCAGGTCGTGGGTGACTTTCAGCGCCTGGGTTTCGGACATCAGCCCGCGGGCGGCGGAGTCGCTGAGCTCCTTCACATGGTCGATGACCGTCTGAATGGCTGCCGGTTTGATCGCACCGGCATCGAAAAACGATTTTTTTTCATAGGTAAGCTGATACAGCTTGCGCAGGACCTCCGCATGCCCCTGCTCCTCATGTAAAAGGTGCGTCCACAAGGAACGGTACGTGGTGTACCTCTCGATGAACACGGCATAGAGTTCGGCCAGCGCCTTTTCAAGTTGGTGGGCCAGCAGGAGTACTTCTACGTTGTGATTGTCCATCATGAGGCGTCCTCCTGTGCGATGAAGTGCCTGCCCCTGTGCTGCACGTGATTCCGGTGCGTTCACCCGGCCAACCGCGGACTAAGGCTTCGCCTCTTCCCGGGCTGCCGCTGCGTCGCAGCGCTCCACAACTTCCCGGAGCCAGGCGATCTCGTCGGGCAGAAACTGTTTCGAGCAGGCGGTGCCGACGTTCAGCGCCATGTGGAGCGGCGGCATGGTCGTGGCGGCGAGGACGTATCCCGGCACCCCCACCCAGGTGACCTTCTCTCCTGCCCAGCCCTTCAGGCGCTCCTCCGTGTCGAACAGCATCAGGTAATCGTTCCCTTCCGATTCGATGACCAGGGGAAGCGCCTCTCCTTCCTCAACGGTTGCTGCTTCGTCAAGCTCCTGTTGATCAAGGGTCGGCACGCAAAAGGTCGTGTTGAGAAAGAGATCGTAAAACTTGGACTGACCTTTGGCATCAGCCATGTCCTGGCGCATGGCCAGCAGCGCCTGATCGAGCGCGGTCATCTCCCGAGGTGTTTCGGCCGCCGCTACCATCGGCTGGTCACCTCGATCAGGTGATAGCCGAACTGGGTCTGAACCGGGCCGAGCAGCGTGTTCAGTTCGCCGGAGAAGACCGCTTCATCGAACTCCTTGACCATCTGGCCGGGGCGGAACGCACCGAGATCGCCTCCCCGGAGGCGCGAAGGACAGGCGGATGCGCGTTTGGCAACTTCAGCGAAATCGGCGCCGGCTTCGATCTCGCTCTTGAGCTGCAGGCAGAGGGCTTCTGTATCCACGAGGATGTGACGGGCACTGGCAGGCATGGCGGCTCCTTGGAACGGGTGAAAAATTTCCGGCATAGTAGCTGAAACGGCCGGGTACGGCAATCGGCAAATTACGGGGCTCACGGGGGTGTTTCCGCGTATCGAAAGGGGGCCAAGCGACGCCTTGCGTTTGAACGTCACAGGCTCTCCGGCCCGCAATTTCAGGTTATCGCCTGGCCGATGACCGTGCCCAGGTTGGTGACGGTATACGGCTTCTCGATGGCCGCCTTGAAGCCGTAGTCGCGGTAGCCGGCCATGACCGGGTTGTCGGCATAGCCGCTCGATACGATGAGAGCGGCCTGCGGGTCGATGGCGAGGATGCGCCGAGCGGCCTCCTCTCCTCCCATCCCCCCGGGGATGGTGAGGTCCATCAACACCACCCGGTAGGGGGTGCCGGCCGCGTGGGCAGCGGTGTAGAGCGACAGTGCTTCCGCTCCGTCGGAGCAGGTGGTGACCGTATAGCCGAAGTGGGTCAGCATCTCCCTGGCCAGATCCCGGATCAGCTCTTCGTCATCCATCACCAGCACTGAACCAATGCCATGAACAATGTCAGCGGTGCTGTCTTCAGCCGGAGCCGACTGCGACGCCACTCCTAGCGAGGGGAGATAGATCGTGAAGGTGGTGCCGGCGCCGAGGGCGGAATCGACGAGGATGCAACCGCCGTGATTCTTGATGATGGCGTAGGTCGAGGCGAGCCCGAGACCGCTGCCGCCCGCTTTGGTGGTGAAATACGGATCGAAGATCCTCAGCTGGTCTTCCTCGCCGATGCCGCACCCCTCGTCGGCAAACGACAGCACGACATACGGGCCTGCCGCTAGATTCAGCATATTGCTGCCGGCCAGCGTATCATTCCGGCCGGTTACGGTCAGCACTCCGCCGCTCGGCATGGCATGGGTGGCATTGATGATGATGTTGTGAAATGCCTGGCTGAGTTGCCCTTCATCCGCCTCGACGATAGAGAGGGGTTCCTCGAGGTTCACGACTCCCTTGACGTTGGTTCCGGTCAGGGCCAGGGAGAGGGCGTCGTTGACGACCGATCTTACGTCGAGCGCTTTTTTGACCGGTTTCCCCCCCTTGGCAAACACCAGCAGCTGCTTGGCCAGGTCAGAGGCCCGCTGCGTTGCCTTTTCCGCATTGCCGAG
>Ga0334722_10008059_pt1 | contig 10117 bp, 7 predicted proteins | sample C3_bottom_MG_FD_207210 | JGI IMG/M metagenome (GOLD analysis project Ga0334722, IMG submission 207210) | Sediment microbial communities from Yellowstone Lake, YNP, Wyoming, USA - C3_bottom | ecosystem: Environmental > Aquatic > Freshwater > Lake > Sediment | place: USA: Wyoming | collected... | reverse complement strand
GCCTTGACCTCTTCCATGGTGACGATCGTCTGCAGCCCGGTAGCCGGCAGGTCGAACCGCAGGTCCTGCTGAGGTTTGGAGCTTTTTACGACCACGGCACCTTCCCGGCAGAGGCGACCACCGCGTCGGATGGTCTCATCAGTGCCTTCCATGGCTTCAACTGCAACGACCGCCTTGTCCTTGACAACGACGGTCTGGCCGATGTCAAGCCGTCCTATCTCTTTGGCCATATGCCAGCCGAACGTTATATCCTGCCATTCGGTCTTCGTCGGCTTTCTCCTGGTCAGAACACCTGCGGGAGCGAGAAGGTTGTCCAGATAGAGCGTTGACTCCCGGACCGTGATGCCTTCCGACTCAAGTTCGTCGGCTACAGCGCGAAGCAGTGAGTCATCATGCTTTGCTATCATTTTTGCGAGCAGGGCCGCTCCACGGAGGTCGGGAAGACCGTCAAAGAGACTGGTCTTCTTGATACCGCCGGCCATGAGCACATCGCTGACCCCCTGTTCCTTGAAGAATTTTATGAGCTTGCCGAGATGGCCGATCTTGATCCAGATGATCGCATCGGTCAACTGGGCAAGTTCAGGCAGCGTTTCCCCTTCGTGGGCGACAGCGACGACCCCCAGCCCCTTTTGTTTGGCCGCTTTGGCGAACTCAAGAGGAAAATCCCCGCTTCCTGCAATAAGGCCTATCCGATTCATGATGGTGTCCGCTCTGTATCCTTAGCGGGTTATACCCCGCTTGGAGTTCTTCATGAACTCCATAAGGTGCATGGCTTCCGGGGACGCGCTAAGCTCCTGCTTGACCTTGTCCAGCGCTTCCTCCAGAATGAGCCCTGACCGGAAAATGATCCGGTACGCTTTTTTCAGGTTGGCAATGGAATCATCGCTAAAGCCCCTTCGTTTAAGGCCTACCAGGTTAAGGCCATACAGCTTTGCGCGATTTCCTGCCGCGCTGACATAGGGTGGAATATCCTGTGAAACAGCGGACTGCCCGCCGATGATGGCATATGCCCCTATTCTGACGAACTGATGCACTGCCACGATACCGCCCAGGATGGCATAGTCACCGACGACGATGTGCCCTCCCAGCCCGACCGAGTTTGCCATGATGATGTGGTTCCCGAACTTGCAGTCATGGGCAACATGCGAATAGGCCATGAGAAAATTATTGTTCCCGATCACCGTGACGCGGTCCTCTTTTGTCGTCGCGCGGTGAATAGTGGCGGACTCCCGTATCACGTTGTCGTTCCCGATGATCAGCTTGGTTTCCTCGTCCTTATAACTGATGTCCTGCGGCGCGGTGCCAATGCAGGAAAAAGGAAATATCTGGTTTCGCTCTCCGATGGTGGTCCAGCCTTCGACAAGCACATGCGATGCGATCCGCGTATCCTTGCCCACGGAGACATGTTCACCTATGACCGAATATGCGCCGATCTCGACGCCCTCCCCGATCTTCGCGCCGGGATGGACGATAGCTGTTGGATGGATGTTCACGGTGTTCGCTTCCTCCTTACTTCTTACTTGTCAACGATCATGGCCATCATTTCGGCTTCGGCAACGACGGCTCCGTCCACCAGCGCAACACCTTTGAAGGTGCGGATGGTTGAACGCACCTTAATAAGGTCAAGTTCAAAACGGACCTGATCGCCGGGAACAACGGGTTTCCGGAACTTTGCCTTGTCGATGCTCATGAAATAGATAACCTTTTTCGACGGATCCGGCTCTGATTTGAGCGCCATCACACCGCCGACCTGGGCCATGGCCTCGATCAGCAGTACGCCCGGCATGATGGGATGTCCCGGGAAGTGGCCTTGAAAGAACGGCTCGTTGATCGTGACATTCTTGATCCCGACGACCCGTTTGTTCTCTTCAAACTCCGTGATCCTGTCGATCAGCAGGAACGGGTAACGGTGCGGAAGGTAGGTCATGATTTCATCGATTCCGATCATTCGGCATCCTCCTTCAAACAGTCTGGATTGGCTTATGGTTTCTTCTCCAGCTCGGCGATACGATCTTCGAGCTGAGCGATCAGTTTTTTTATCTCCGGCAGCTTCGCTATCACGGCGTGGGCTTTCAGCCATTCCCTGAGCGGCACGGCAGGATACCCGGCGATGGCCTGACCAGACGGGACATCACGGGATACGCCGGATCCTCCACCGATCATGACCTTGTCCCCGATCGTCAAATGGTCCGAGATCGCAACTTTGCCGCCGACGACAACATAATTGCCCATCGTGGTGCTTCCGGCGACGCCGGTCTGCCCTGCCAGCAGACAGTGTTCGCCAATGGTCACGTTGTGAGCGATATGCACCATGTTGTCCAACTTGGTGCCCTGTTTTATGATCGTGCTGCCCAGGGTCGCACGATCGATGGTACAATTGGCCCCGATCTCCACATCGTCCTCAACGAGCACACCGCCGACCTGGGGTATCTTATGATGCTGTCCGCCATCCGTCACAAAGCCGAATCCGTCGCTTCCAATGACCGTACCCGAGTGTATGATCACGCGGCGGCCAAGCGTAACACCTTCACGGATGCTTACATTGGGATAAATGACGGCATCGTCTCCGATGATCGCTCCCGGTCCGATATACACACCGGGATAAAGCGTAACACGGCTGCCTATCTTCGCTCCGTCTGCAACCACAGCAAGAGGATGGATGGTCACATCATCGCCGAGATGCGCATTCTGTCCGATGACTGAACGGTCACTGATGCCGCCTGGCTGATATGGTTTGCCGTAAAAAATGCCCAGTGCAAGCGCAAACGCATAACGAGGGTTCTTCACAACGAGCGCGGGCATGGATACGCCCCGCATATCCTTCGAAATAATAACGGCAGCAGCACGGCTTGCCGCGAGATCGTGCAGGTGATTCTTGTCGGAAAGATAGGTTACATCCCCTTCGTGGGCCTCACGGATGCCTGCTACACCGCGAATATCTATGTCTCCGGGACCTGCATAATCGGCTCCAAGCTTTTTTGCCAATTCAGTGATCGTCATGACGGATCCCCGCTGTTACTTCTTGGCATCGAACTTTTTGTCCATTTCCTGAACAGCCCTGTCGGTCAGGTCGAGTTCTTCATCGCCATAGAGAACCGCCGGCACTTCTCCTTTTGACATAACGTTGATCGTGCGGTTCAGGATCAAGGACAGCTTGTCTTTTTTAGCCATATCCTTCAGGACCGCCATCATTTCCTGATTGAATTCTGCGGAGAGCTCTTCGTTCTTTTTTGCCAGTTCGCTGTTGAACTCGCTTCGTTTCTTTTCGAAATCGTTGATTTTTCTGCCGATGGACTCCTCTTTGTCCTTCCGGACCTCGGGTTTCAGGACGGCGGACTGTTTTGCATAGTCCTCTCGCAGTTTCTGGATCTCATCGGCATCAAGATCAAGTATCTTTTTCCGGCTGTCATAGTACTCTTTGAGGATGCCCTGATATTTCTTGCCGACCTTTGTCTTGTCAAAAACCGTCTGTGTGTCCACAAATGCGATCTTTCCGCTGGCTGCGGATACGGCGGGTGCTGAAAACAGGACAACGACCAATGCGAGAACGACTGCGAGTGCCAAAACCCTTTTCATCACGACCTCCTTAGACAGAATGATGTCAAACAAAGAATATAAAGCTCTTGACGTTAAAAGAGCGTACCGATGGAGAATTCGAACTGACTCGGCTGGTCCGTTGCTTTCCGGTTTATGATATACCCCCATTCGAAGCGGAGCGGTCCCATCGGTGAGAGCCACCAGAATCCCCACCCGTAGGAATGCCGCAATTGCATGGGGCGCAGGGGTTCATAATTATTGAATGCACGTCCCATATCATAGAACAAAAGCCCCTTAAGCCTCGCAGCAGGGACGATGGGAAACGTGAACTCCGTATTGAAAATAAGCTCTTTATTGCCGCCAATACGCGTTACGGTGCCGTCAGGACCCAGTTCCATTGGTCCGTCGGGACCGATGGTACCAACGGTACCGTACCGATAGCCCCTCACGGAACCGGGGCCGCCTATGAAGAACCGCTCTCCCGTCGGTATGGGGAGATCGATCAAGGACCCTATGTAGCCGACGCGACCGCGGGCCATGATCACGGTGTCCCAGAAGAGCGGATAGTACCATGCCGAATCTGCAACCGATTTAAGGAAGCTGGGATCTCCCCCGAGAACGCCGCCGGCATACTGGACGAACGCCGTGTTCCGGGACCCTGTTTTGGGATCAAGATAGAAATCACGGGAGTCCCTGGTCAGGTTAGCGGTCAAAGAGCTGGTCTTTATAGCAGTGCCGTAGCTGTCGATCTGTTTTTGCAAGAGATAGGTCGGCACCGTCGTAATATGATAGATATCGGACTGGTCCAGGCTGTACCGGAGCGAGCCTGATACATATTCCGTGAAGCTTTTCCCGATCCCAAGACCGAAGCCGTTCGACTTAACCTTATAACCGTCGAAATTCTGGTCCTGGTTGTACACATCGACCCGGCCCCATACGGCTTTGTCGAACAGATACGGTTCCATGAAGCTAAGCATGTACAGTCTGCGGGTCTTGCCCCACTGGACCTTGAACTTGAGCAGTTGTCCGCGTCCGCCGAGGTTTCCCTGAGTGACCTCGGCGATAGCCATGAGCTTGTCAACGGAGCTGTAGCCTCCACCGATGCTCAGGTTGCCGGTCATTTTTTCTTTGACCTTTACATTCAGGTCCATGATCGGTTCCTGCAGTCTGCGCTCCGGCGAGAGGTCCACGGTTTCGAAGAAGTTCAGGTTGTTGATGCGCTCGTAGCTTCGCTTGAGGGCCTTCTTGCTGTAGAGGTCGCCTTCATCCAGCCTCATCTCTCTGCGGATGACCTTATCCCTGCTTTTGCTGTTCCCGGTGATGTCGATCCGGCCGATGCGGACCTCGCCGCCTTCCTGTATCTCGAATGCAAGTGCGACGGTCTTCTTTTCCTGATCGATATTGAATAGCGGCACTACGCTGGCAAAAGGCCGCGCGATGCTGTCATACCGGTCCATGATGCGCGCGACATCCTGCTTCAGTACGTCCCGGCTGAAAATATCGCCTCGCTTGAGCTTGACCTCCTGGAAGAGCTCGCTCTCGGGAATGATGGTATTCCCCTTTATCGAAATGGAACCGATCCTGAACTGGTCACCTTCCTGAATGTGTATCCGGATGGCGACCTCGTTGGTCGTAATGTAGGTTTCGGTCTGGCCCAGGAACTCATGGGTATGCTCGGTAAGCGGGTGCTCTTCGATGATGGGGTCGCTTACCTGCACCTGTATATATCCCTGGTTGTAATACAGGTTCCTGATGGTCTCGACATCATCCTTCAGTTCTTCAGATCGAAGTGTTCCGCTGTTTCCTAAGAACGAGAAGAACCAGTGCTCCTGGTTCTTCATGCTTTCCTTTATCTGTGACGTCGGGATCACGGTATTGCCGGTAATGATGACGTCGCTCAAACTGATCTTCTTGCCCTCTTCGATGTAATAAACGACATTCTTGTCGCCGCCCTTGAGCTCGACCATGACCGGCACGATAACCGCGTGGTAATAGCCGGAATCCTGGTATTTAAGCCTGATCTTTTCCGCATTGTCCAGGATCAGCTGCTGGTTAAAAGCCGTTCGTGGAAGGATGGTCACTATCTCCTTCAGCTTTTCCGTGGTTACTTCCTCGTTCCCCTCGTAGCTGATCTCTCTGATAAGTGGTTTTTCCTTGACCCAAAAGATGACTTTCAGGCCCTGTTCGAACCCTTCGGTCTTCACCTGGACGTCCTCAAAGTGGCCAAGCTGGTACAGCAGCCTTATATCCTCCTTAAGCTGTGACGGTGAAAAGACCGAACCTTCCCGCGTCTTGATCTTGGCAAGGACGGTCGCTGATTCGATCCTCCGATTTCCCTGGACCTCGATAAGGGTAACGATCGGTTCCTCAGCGAAAACACGGAAAGGAAATGACAACAGCAAGGCCAAAATCGTTAGTGACAGGACAAACGTTCGTTGTTTGAGCACCAGGGGGTTCCTTCCAATAATCTCTGAATAAAAACAACGTAATATAGCATTATCGAGTGCCGCTGTAAACAAAAATCATGTGATCATTTGCGCAAGAACCGCATTGGAAAGAAGCATCCCCTGACGGGTCAGTTGCAGAGCACCTGTTTGATGTTTGACGAGACCCCGACGTTCAAGGTCCCTGATACGTTCATAGAGATCGTCAAGTTCTTCGGGACCGAGAAGCGACCCGTAGCATGCCAGGTCGATACCTGCGGTCTTGCGGAGGCCCAAAAACAGTCTTTCTATTGCTGCTTGCTTCCTGTTTACGGATTCTATGGTATTGCGGTCCTTCGGAGAGCAACAATTCTTTAAGCGAGAGATGTATTGGTCGGTATCGTCAATGTTCGCCCAGCGGTCGTTCCTGATGAACGACCAGGAGGCCGGACCGAGCCCGATATATTCGCCTCGGTCCCAATAATTGACGTTATGCCGGCATTCGTATCCCGGGATGCAAAAGTTGGATATTTCGTATTGGTGATAGCCCCTTGCATGGAGAGTGTCTATTGCGGAGACATACATGGCAGCGCTGGCATCATCAAGCGGGCCGATCGTACCTTTCCTTCCATCGCAGTACCACCGGGAACCCTCATCGATGCTCAGGCCATATGCCGATATGTGCTTGGGGCCGAGAGAACAAGCGTCCTCGAGGGTTTTGAGCCATTGTTCTTCTGTCTGACCCGGAATGCCGAAGATGAGGTCAATACCAATGCTTTCAAAACCGGCAGATCGGGCTGCATATACTGACTCGATGACCTGGCCGGCCGTGTGTGACCTGCCAAGCATGGTTAGAATGCTGTTGGAAAAGGATTGGGCTCCTATGCTGATACGCGTTGCACCGAGATGTTTCAGTTGGACCAGTTTAGATGCATCTATTGTATTGGGATTGGCTTCGATGGTTATTTCCGCGCCTTGAGATATCTGCACGTGGTCATTGATAAGACAAAAAAGACGGGTTAACTGTCCCTGCGACAGCGACGTTGGTGTTCCGCCACCGATATAAATGCTCCCGATCGCTCGCTTACTGAATTCGCCAGCGCGCATCACCATTTCCAGATGCAATGCGTCAAGAAAGTCCTCAGCAATACCGCTCCTGTATAGTGTTGAATAAAATCCACAATATGGGCATTTATTGACACAAAATGGGATATGTATGTACAGGCTTAACATATTGATATTATGTGGTTATTCTCTATTAATGAAACCATGGAATTATTGTCAGCGGTATATAGCAACGGGTATGCCAAAAACGGGGTGGGTTTATGTCCGGTGCATCGGGATGATCAGGGCGGTCTCATCGCAATTTGGAAACTTAATACAGTTCAGGCAGTCGGTCCATATCTTATGGGGCAATTCCTTTTTGTCGATAAGCGAGAAACCCAGCTTTTTGAAGAAGTCTACCTGGTAGGTGAGCACAAATACCCGTTCGGCACCCAACTCAACGGCTTCCTTGAGGCTGTGTTCTACAAGACTGGTCCCTATGCCTTGTCCGAACCTTTCTCTGCGAACAGCAAGGGAACGGACCTCAGCGAGACCGTCCCAACTGATGTGGAGCGCACAGACGCCTGCAATGTTCCCGTTGTCAATAAATACAGAAAAATCGCGCAGATCATCGTAAAGTTCATTGAGAGAACGCGGCAGCATCTGGCCCTGGTCGGCATAATCCTTGATGAGCAGTTGAATGGACTTTACATCTGCGATCTTTGCTTTTCTTATCATTCCGGAAGAGTACCTTGTTGATGCCGCATTGTCAATAGAGAACCCGTTCCTAACGCATGCATGCTTGATAAGACGCGCAGGCCGGATCACAAAGCGAAAAGGCCGGAAGTGACCGATCTATTTGGAGCAGGTTGTGTTTCACCGTGGAATACATGCGAAGAGCCTTTGCATGGTGTCACGTTATGCCGACGAAAGCGTGCGTGTCCTTGCTGTTCCAATGTTTTGCTGGCCGCTCAGCGGCAACGAGTTCTTGACTTTAAAAGGTTGAATGGAGTATATTTTATACAACGATAAACCATTTACTACGGAGGCGGTAGTCAGCATGATGTTCGAGAAATTCACTGAGCGCGGAAGAAAGGTGATTGTGTATGCCCGCGAAGAAGCTGAGCGGCTCCAGAATGATTATCTTGGAACGGAGCACATTCTGCTCGGCACGCTCCGTGAGGAGGATGGCATACCGGTTGCGGTATTGCGCAAAATGGGTATCGATATCGATCAGATACGCGTCGAAGTTGAACGAAATCTGCCGTCCAGCGGAAATACCCTCACGTTCGGTGACATACCTTTTACACCCCGTGCCAAGAAGGTTCTCGAATATGCCGTTGAAGAAGCGCGGCTGCTTGGCCATAATTATATCGGCAGCGAGCATCTTCTTCTGGGGCTGATCCGTGAAGAAGAAGGTATCGGCGGAAAGATACTTCGCAGTTTCGGCGTCAATCTCCTCGGCTCCCGGCAACTGGTCATCAATTATCTCAGACGTTCGGCAACCCAGGTGGCTGCGAAGAAAAGCCCTACCCCTGCCCTGGATGAGTTTAGCCGAGACCTGACGCAGCTTGCCAAGATCGGCAAATTGGATCCGGTCATCGGTCGGGACACCGAGATCGACCGCGTTCTGCAAATACTTTCCCGCCGCACCAAGAACAACCCGGTAATCATTGGCGAGGCAGGCATCGGGAAAACGGCGATCGTTGAGGGCCTTGCCCAGCGGATCGTGAGCGCCGATGTACCCGAGAACGTTCTTAACCGCCGAGTGGTATCGCTCGATCTCGGGGCGTTGATCGCGGGGACCAAATATCGCGGTCAATTCGAGGAACGCCTCAAGATCGTTATGAAGGAGATCGTACAGGCTGACAATATCATTCTTTTTATCGACGAACTGCACACGCTGGTCGGTGCTGGCGCTGCAGAAGGATCGATTGACGCATCAAGCATGCTCAAACCTGCCCTTGCAAGGGGCGAGATACAATGTATCGGTGCAACGACTTTAGATGAGTTCAGAAAGCACATAGAAAAGGACGGAGCACTGAAGCGCAGGTTCCAGCCGATCTACGTACAGCCGCCCAGCGTAGAGGAGACCATCAATATCATCAAGGGCTTGCGCCCGAAATATGAAGCGCATCACAAGATCAAGATAACCGATGAAGCGGTGGTCGCATCAGCACATCTTTCTGACCGCTATATCACCGATCGTTTCCTGCCGGACAAGGCGATCGATGTGATCGACGAGGCGGGCGCCAAGGCAAAGCTGACCCGGAATACCTATCCGGCGGAATTTAAGACACTTGAGAAGAAACTGAAAAAGCTCGAGCAGGAAAAGAACCTGTTCACGCGCATCAAGGATTATGTTCGCGTTGAGTCGCTTCATGAAGAGGAAGACAGGCTGCGTGAGTCGCTTGACGGCATCCATAAGGACTGGAAAGACTCCCAGGAAAAGAACAATCCGGTCATTAGCGAAGAGGACGTGGCACTTATCGTATCGAACATCACGGGCATCCCCCTTTCGAAACTCGAAGAAAAAGAAGTTTCCCGTTTACTCCGGATGGAAGAGGAACTGCACAAGCGGATCGTGGGCCAGGATGAGGCTATTGCGGCCGTTTCCAGGGCAATACGTCGTTCCCGGGTCGGACTTAAACTGCGGAGACAACCGATAGGATCATTCATTTTTCTCGGGCCGACCGGCGTTGGTAAAACGGAACTTGCACGTTCTCTGGCAGTGTTCCTGTTTGACAGTGAAGATGCGCTTATTCGCGTAGACATGTCGGAATATATGGAAAAGTTCAGTTCCTCGCGGCTGGTCGGATCGCCTCCCGGATATGTGGGGTACGATGAAGGCGGGCAATTGACGGAAAAGATCAGGCGGCGGCCCTATTCCGTTGTCCTTTTCGATGAGATCGAGAAGGCCCATCCCGATATATTCAACATGCTTCTGCAGGTGCTTGATGATGGGTATCTTACCGACAGCGTTGGCAGAAAGATCGATTTCAAGAATACCGTTATTATCATGACATCGAACCTCGGTGCGCGGATGATCGAGAAGGATACGACGCTTGGCTTCCGTCAGGATACGTCAAAAAGCCAGTATACAAAAATGAAGG
>Ga0334722_10008058_pt1 | contig 10117 bp, 8 predicted proteins | sample C3_bottom_MG_FD_207210 | JGI IMG/M metagenome (GOLD analysis project Ga0334722, IMG submission 207210) | Sediment microbial communities from Yellowstone Lake, YNP, Wyoming, USA - C3_bottom | ecosystem: Environmental > Aquatic > Freshwater > Lake > Sediment | place: USA: Wyoming | collected... | reverse complement strand
CCAGCCGCAGCAGTTTCTTCTCCGCTCGATCTATCTCTCCGGTGTTCATATTTTTACAGCGAGGGGGTGTCCTTACGGATGCACCTTTTGCGCTAACAGCAGAAAAAAAGTCAGATTTCGTCCGCTGGACTCTGTTATAGAAGAACTCCGCTACCTGAAGGAAACTTATGATATTGACGGGTTCTACATTCACGACGATACTTTTACTATCAAAAGCGACCGTGTGATTGAATTTTGCGAAAGACTGACGGCCTTAAAATACCGTTTTGTCTGGGGAATGGAGGGGCGTGTCAATCAGTTTTCTGATGATGTTTTTCGCGCCCTCAAAACGAGCGGCTGTATTCAGATAGATTTCGGCGTTGAATCCGGTTCGCAGGAAGCATTGGATCGAATGAAAAAAGGGATAAAGGTTGAAGATACAGTGGAGGTCTTTCGCAGTTGCCGGGCTGAAAAAATCCGCACTTATGCCAATATCCTCATTAACACCCCTGAAGAAACTGAGGAAGATGTGAAAAGAACTGTTGATTTGATGGAGAAAATCAAAGCGACGACATATGGAATATGTGTTACCACACCGTATCCTGGCACTGAGATCTATGATTGCTATGTCAAACCACCTCTTACGGTTGATGAATATCAACTTTATAGTGACAGCAAGTCTTATGTATCCATCGTTGATCCACGGTTTCGCCTGGCAGCCCATAAGCTCAACATTGAGGAATTTTCCGCAAAGCTTGGGAGACGGTTTATGCTTGATCGGGCCTGGAGAATTTTCAGCATGAACCCGTTTTATTTGAGAGCTCTTTTGACAAGCAAGAGAAGGCATCAGTACCTTTCGATTTTCGTCTTTCGGCTGATCCGTAAATTGCGGAATACGTCAAGGCGATTAGTGCTATTGAAAGGGCTATTGAAGTGAATCCTTTAGAACTTGAGAAGCTTGACTCCCTGGACCATCGGATTCCGGGCTGGAAGACCTTTCCAAGTGAGCGCAGGAACTGTCCGTTCTGCGGGGAATACTCCAATCCCCTTTTTCTGAGGCCGGACAGCCTGCCTGTTTCACAGTGCAGCCAGTGCCGATGCTTCTATGTCTCGGTCAGGATGAATGATGACGCTCTTAATACATTTTATGATCGCTACTGGTCTGATACCTGCCCGCGTTCGCTGACTGATGAAATGGCCCTTTATTTAGTGGCAAGCGCCTCGAACAGAGCAGCTGCTGACCATTGCCTCCTTAAACTGGGCGCTCTTTCCGGTACATGGAAGGACCGAAAGGTGCTTGATGTGGGGTGTGGCTTTGGAGAGAAGACCACTATGATGAAGGCCCTCGGGGCATCTGTTGTCGGGATTGACATTTCGTCAGAGGCAATAGCATTTATGGGTGAAAGGTTGGATATTCAGGTTTATCCTTCAACCATTGAAGCCTTAAGCGGCTTTGTAAACCATTTTGATTTTGTTACTATGTTCGAGTTTGTTGAACATCCTTTGGAACCCAGTGACGCTATCAGGGCTGCTTTTGAGAAATTGAAGACCGGCGGTCTGCTTGTGATCGTGTCGCCAAATGGAACTGAGGGTGAGCGTTGGATAAAAGAGAAAGATGGCTGGCCAGGGTTTCGCGCTGAGTTGGAACATATGCAGTATCTGCACGTGGAGACCATATCTTATCTTGCCGGCGTGTTTGGGTTTCGCATACTTCATCTGGAGCAGTTTGGTTTTAGATTTGCGCAGGATGCCCTCTCCTGCAGAAATACTGCCAGTCCAGGCCGGATGAGACTACGGCGCTTGGTAAAAGGGCTTCCAGGAGTAAGGCAGGCTGTCTACACACTGCGTCATTTTCAGACGAGACTTCGCAGTGTCGGAATCCCCCCCCGCGAAGCAGGCAACTATCACCTCTTTGCTATCTTGCAGAAGAGGTAATGACAGAGGTTTTTAATAGGAAGATCGTCATCGCTGCCAATGAACTAAGCACCGGAGGGTTAGGTTCGTATCTCGTTACGCTTGCAACAGGACTAAAGACCCGCGGCTGGGATGTACATCTTTTATCGACCAATACACGCGGAGATCTTTTTGATCGCATGAAGAAATCCATAGAATGTCATGACTTGTCTGGTCAGGTTCTTTCAAAGAAAAAAATATTCATGGCCGCTGAATTGGTAAATAACATTTCTCCTGACATCCTGCTTATAAACAACTGTTCGCTTATGCATTACACTTTGCCGCTTATTAGAAGTAAAACTAAACCAATAGCGGTTTTGCATAGTGACGATAAAAGGTTTTACAAAACAGCATCATTATTTAAGAAACGAATATTTCGGTGGATCGCACCGACACGAGGTGTGGCTGAAACATGCAAGACATATCTGGGCCCGGCCCGCAGAAAAAAGGTTCGTACTATACCTCACGGTATAAATGAGAAGATATTTTATCGTAGAGATAAAGAAGAGACGAAAGTAAGTGGCAATATTTGCTTTGTAGGTTTTATCGCTGAAAATAAGGGCGCGGATTTACTGCCTGATATTTTCAATAGGGTTTCTAAGAAATATGAGGATGCCCGGTTGACCGTTGTTGGATATGGACCATTGGAGCAAACTCTAAGAAGTCGCTGTGAAGCAAATGCGAATCTCCATAAATGTATTTTTACAGGGGCGGTCGATCATGCAAAAGTGGCTGAGATCCTGAACAATTCCGACATATTGGTTCTGCCGACACGCATTGAAGGTTTTGGGCTGAGTATAGTCGAGGCCATGATGAGCGGAGCAGTACCGGTTGTTTCGAGGATAAAAGGGGTAACGGATGAAATTGTCAGTGACGGGATAACCGGCTTGCTGATAGAACCTGGTGACACGGGAGGCTTTGCAGATGCGATTGCAAGCCTGCTGAAAAACCCTGAAAAACTCATCTCAATGTCTGAAGCTGCAAGAGAAACTGCGGTCAGCAGGTATTCAACTGAAAAAATGCTGGATGCCTATGAAAAGCTCTTCGCTGAGGAAGATGATAGGGTAACAATGCCCTGCCGGAGCACAATCGGATGGGTCACCGAAACTATCGGCGAGAAAGTCAAAAAAGGAATAGGCCGGCGGTGGCTTTTAAACAGGGCAAAAGGGATATGGAAATAATATATTCATGAAGGCATTTATTTATTTTATTCAATTTCTTAAGGACGACGCCGGAAGCGTCGGCGGCGGCGGGATCGGGACTCTCATCAGTTACCTGTGCCCTTTGCTGGAAGAACTGGGACACGAGGTCAGCGTCTACCAGTGTGCCGGGCGGGACTTCGATGTCAGGTGGGGTAACACGAGGGTGATTGGAGTGCCGGGCTATCCCGGCGCAGGAAAGTCAAACGAGAAGGTGGTCCAGTACCTCAGGGATTTGGCGCTAAGGCAGGCAGGAACGCCTGAGCGGATAGAGATATTTGCCGGTGATTTCTTTTCCGTGAGGAACAACAATCCTTACGCCATCTGCTTGCAAAACGGCCTTTCCTGGGACGCATCCATTGACCTTCTCACCAACAATAAAATATATCTTACTGCTATAGGGGAAAAGATATTCCGTTACCGCTGTCAGCTACGCGGCTTAAGGAGATTCGAGACCTGCTATAACCGTGTTGCCGTCGATCTTTATTTTCTCAACTGGTATCGCAGTTTTCGGGGACCTAATGTGAACGGCAGACTTTTCTATAACCCAAATCCCGCACCGGCAGCAGAGTGGAACAACAACCGTGAAAATAATCGTGAGGCAAGGCCGCTCAGGATCATTTTTGCGAGAAGATTAGTCCCTGAAAAAGGAACCCGTTTTATCGCAGAGGTGTTCAAAAGGCTTCTTGGTGTACGCCCCGATATTGAGATAACGCTGGCCGGCGAGGGTCCAGACGAGGGATTTCTGAGGGACACATTTTCAGGTGACAGGCGCGTCACTTTAAAATCATACAAGACAGAAGATGCCTTGAAGGTCCACCAAGAAAATGACATTGCGGTGGTCCCCTCACTTTGCGGCGAGGCAACCTGTCTCTCTGTGCTTGAAGCGATGGCTGCGGGCTGCGCTGTTGTGGCGACAAACATGGGAGGCACGATAACAGAGATTATAGACGGGTTTAATGGTCTGTTATGCTGGCCGACAAAGGAAGCTCTGCTGGAGAGTCTTTTGAAGCTGATTGATTTTCCGGCAGAGAGGCTGAGGATGCAAAAGAGAGGATGGGAGACCTCCCAGAAATCGTTCGGCCTGCAGCAATGGCGAAGCAGGTGGCGACAGATCGTGGAGACGGTTGTGAATAATAAAGTTGAGCGAAATCAATAATGGGGTACCTGCTTTCAGCAAAGGAACTCTTGAAGTACCGCTACCCTTCTGTAGTTCACGCCATTCAGCGTGCCAGACAGGTTCTCAACCAGTTGGGAACAAAAAATAACAGCGAGCCCATCCCCTATTGGTCGATATTTCTGACCTATGCGTGCACGACCGATTGCTTATACTGCACGCAGAATTATTCTTTTAAAAATGGGCGAATGGATAGCCCGCTGAAGGGAACGCTGCCGCCTGAGTCATGGTTGTTGCTGAACGATCTCCCCAACAGGCCTGAGGGTATTGTTATAACAGGAGGTGAGCCTTTCTTGTACAAAAGGCTTGCCGATGTAATAACAGGGCTGTCCGGGTTCAGGCAAATTCAGGTGGTTACCAACCTTACCCTCGATCCTCTGGAAGTGATTGAAAAGGTGCGCTCTGTTACTACCCGCCGTGTGCTTTTCGATTGTAGCTACCACGATAGGGCAATAGATTTTAAAATCTTTCTGTCTCGCGTAAACCTTATCAAGGAAGCCGGCCTATTGGGATCAGTGAGAATTGTCGATGTTAATCCTGCAAAAACAAGAAAGTATATCAGAAATTTTTCATTGAAGGGGATCAAGGTTCAGTCTTTGTTTCAGGTAGGCATGAAGGGAGATGAAGTCCTGGCGACGAGTAATCCCGAGGCATCCAATCTCTATAGGAAGCCTCCCGTGTTCTGCCGGACGAAGCTCGTTCTGTTTGCTCCTAACGGGGACGTCTACAACTGCCATACCAAACTTTATTGGGGTGATACCGCATCATCATTCGGCAATATCACAACCGGATTCAGCATTCCCGATGACTACTGCATTTGCCATGATTACGGTTTTTGCCACCCCTGTCAAATCGGATACATAAATATCATAGAGAGGGATAATCACACCCCGGCAGAAAAAAGTTGCCATGTTCTTTTTTCTAACCCTCCCTCCGGTGTAGTGGAATCAAGATAAGCTAAACGCAAAATAAGGCAAAAAGACAGGGGAGAAAATGATTAAAAAGCTGAAAGCTCTATCAAGAATAATAAAAGAAGACAATAACAATTTAAGACACATATATCAGCTATTGGTGACTGATCAAATTGATAGGCTTAAGAAAGAAGCGCGTTATAGAGATTCTAAAAGTTTAATCCCTTATGGATATAAGATGTATTCTCAAAACGATGAAGATGGAATCATAAGAGAAATATTTAATAGGATAGGAACAACCAACAAGATTTTTGTTGAATTCGGCATTGGAAATGGCCTCGAAAATAATACCCTCGCGCTCCTTTTTGATGGCTGGAATGGATTATGGATAGAGGCTTCTTCGGAGAGTGTGAAGGCAATAAGGAAGAATATGCCTCGAATCATTCACAGTGGAAAGCTGAAAGTAATTGAATCCTTCATCACTAAAAACAATATAAATGACCTCATATTACCTAATGTTAATCAAAGAGAAATCGATTTATTATCAATAGATATAGATGGAAATGATTTTCATGTATTGGATGTAATAACATGTATTCAGCCAAGAGTCATTGTGCTTGAGTATAACGCAAAATTTGTGCCCCCCGTCATCTATTGTATGGAATATAATGAAACATATACATGGCAGCAGGATGATTTTGTGGGGAGTTCATTGAAGTTCCTGGAAGTGAAGCTTGCCGAAAAAGGTTATTGCCTGGTCGGCTGTAATTTAATCGGCATTAATGCGTTTTTTGTCCGCAAAGACCTGGTGGCCGATAAATTTCTGGAACCTTTTTCAGCCGAGAAACACTATGAACAGGCAAGATACTATCTGACTTTTGGCTTTTCATCAGGCCATCTCCCTTCATATAGGACATTAGAAAAATCACTGTGAGCCTGTCCTGCAATAATGGAAGGGCTTTTAATAAAAGATGACCAACTGTAGAATTTGCAAATCAAAAACAAAGAGATATTTTGAAGCACAAATACTTTCAAAATATCTCATAGCATATTACTATTGCGATACGTGCGGCTTTCTTCAAACCCAGGAGCCGTTTTGGCTCTCCGAATCGTATCATGAATCGATAACATTGCCCGACACCGGCGGGCTTCTGAGGAGTCTCTCACTTGCCGAGATTATCTCCGTCCTTATCTGCTTCAGCTTCGACAGGAACGCAAGATATCTCGATTTTGCCGGGGGCTATGGGGTCTTTGCAAGACGGATGAGGGATATCGGTTTTGATTTTTACTGGCAGGACCGTTACTCGCCTAATCTTTTTGCCCGCGGCTTTGAATATACGCCGGATGCAGGGAAGATCGAACTGATCACCTCGTTTGAAAGCTTTGAGCACTTCAGAGAACCGCTTAAGGAAATTGAGAGCATGCTTGCTCTATCAAAAAATATTGTCTTCACAACAGACCTGCTGCCTACTCCGGTCCCCGGGCCTGAGGACTGGTATTACTATGGATTGCAGCATGGCCAGCATATTTCTTTTTATTCACTGCGAACGTTGCAGTATATCGCGGACAAATACAGACTGAAGCTTTATTTCGTGCATCCCCTGCATATCCTTACGCCAAGAACCATATCTTCCACTTCTCTGAAGCTATTAATGAGGCTCAGGAGGTTCGGCCTGTTCCTCTATATAAAAAGAATTATGAAAAGCAGGACGGTCGAGGACAGTATCACACTTGCCCAAAACGGTACTAAAAGAAGCCTGAATTGAAAGAAAAGCGATGGAACAACGGGATATGACGAAAACACTGGATGAGTATGCGAGAGAATGGCAGGGTAATGCTGAAGCGGATGCCCTCTGGGTGATCTTGACTGATTCGAAGTATTACGGCAGGAAATGGGATCCAAACGATTTTTTTGCAACCGGAGAAGAAGAGATCAGGCGCGTATTCGCGTTTATGGAGCAGAAGTCAATACAGGTTCCATCAGGTTCGTTCCTTGATTTCGGATGCGGAGTAGGTCGGGTCAGCAAGGCGCTAAGAAAAAGATTTGAGCGAGGTTATGGGATCGACATATCTCCAAAGATGATTGACCTTGCCCGCACCTATGTCCCTGACGTGGAATTCCGAATTAATCAAGCCGCTTCACTGGAACATCGTGAGGACGGCTCCGTGGACTTTGTTTATTCCCACATTGTCCTTCAGCATATTCCTAACGAGTATCAGAGGCGGTACATAGACGAATTTCTGCGAATCATGAGGCCCGGCGGTCTGGCGGCCTTTCAAATTCCGGTCGAGATCATAAATCCTCAAGACATCAGGCCGCCATTTACTTATCGTATTAAGCAGGGAGTAAAACATCTTTTTCCTTTTCTTGTTGCACTGAAGCGAGGGTTGATTCCACCAAAGAGCTTCCATTATGAATTCAGGTATGAAATGCATCCGTTGGCAGATGAGGAGATAGGCAGGATATGTGAGAAACGCAGATGTGTCATAGAAGCCGCTCCTGCAACTAACTCCTGTGAGCCGGAACATAACGGACGAATTGAGTTTTACGATATGGATGCCCACAGGCAAATGTTAAAGGCCGGCGGACTTCCGAACCGCTATCTGAGCTGCATGTATTTTGTGCAAAAACCTAAAATCTGATCATTTAAAGATGAATCCGGCATGAACGAACAATCTTGCTCCACCCCTTTAATTGATGCGTAAAAGCGCTAAGATTTACTACAGACAGTTACGGCATGTTACCCGCGTTCGACTCAATTTCACCCGCAATTGTCTTATTCTCAGAAAACTGAGGGCACGGCTGAAAAGAGAGTCGCCAAAACGGCGAGTGGTCGCTGTGATGCTCCTTGAGCACCTTGGCGATATCGTCGCCTGCGAGCCGGTTGTACGTCACATAAGGAAGAAATATCCGGATGCATTCATTGTCTGGGGCGTTAAAAAGGCATACAGGGAGCTTGTTGACAACAATCCTCATATTGATCTGACGATATTAATTCATTGTCTGACTGAAAGATTGATGCTCTCAAATTCAGGATTGTTCGATGAGGTTATTGATCTTCACTTTGCCGACAGGCATTGCTCATTATGCCGCAGGCCGCTGAAGAAAGAACATAACTCTTCAAAGATAGACCTGAAAAATTATTTTCAATATGGAAGTCTTCTTTCTTCTATGGCTCAGAGCGGAGGATGGCCTGCACTGGATGACCAGCCGATGGTATATATTCCTGAATCCACAGTGAGAAAAGTTGATAACCTTAAGTTGCCGGAAAAATTTGTAGTAATTAATTGTACTTCCAATGCGTTGGAAAAGGGTTGGCCTTCTGAAAAGTGGATTCATCTGCTTGCTAAAATTAAGGAGACATATGGTCTACATGTATTTGAAATCGGTACCGAAACCTTTCTTGATGAGTCGCTTTCCTTGAGCCAAAGCTTCTGCGTAAAACTTTCAATCCTTGAATCTGCGGAGCTTATACGAAGGTCTAAACTTTTTATCGGCATTGACAGCGGCCCCGCCCATCTGGCGAATGCTGTTAAAACCGCCGGTGTTATTTTAATGGGAAGTTATCTCGGGTTTGAAAAGTATAATCCTTTCAGCGGTTTTTATGGAGGAGGAGAGGGCGCAGAGATCCTTCATTCCAAAGGCATGGCTGCGGATATCTCTGTCGATAATGCGTTTTCAGCAGTCAAAAAAATTCTTGACCATGTAGTAGTTGGTTCAGCTCGTGCTTTTTAATTCTTATATATTCATCTTTCTCTTCCTGCCTGTCACCCTACTGGTTTTCTTCAAGATCAGCAATTACAGCCATCGTCTCGGAGCTGTCTGTCTCACGGCTGCGTCCCTATTTTTCTATGGATGGTGGAACCCTGCATACATCGGTCTTCTCATGGGGTCCATCCTGTTTAACTACTCCATCGGCATGGCCCTGACAAGGGAACATGAACGGGGGAGGCAGAAGCTGAGCAAGGTCATCCTGCTCCTCGGTATTACCGCCAATATCGCCCTCCTTGCATATTACAAGTATGCAAACTTTTTTCTCGGCAATATCAGCGGACTGACCGGAAACACATGGACTTTTGGGAAAATAATTCTTCCCCTCGGTATTTCTTTTTTCACGTTTACGCAGATCGCCTTTTTGGTGGATGCCTGCCGCGGCGAGGCGCGCGAATATAATTTTATTCACTACAGCTTGTTTGTTACATACTTCCCTCATCTCATCGCCGGCCCGATACTGCATCATAAGGAGATGATGCCGCAGTTCTCCCGGGCTGCAACCTATAAAATTTCCTATGAAAATATTAGTATCGGGCTCACCGTATTTTCTATCGGACTTTTCAAAAAAGTCATGCTTGCCGACACTATCGCACCTTATGCAAATGTTGTTTTCGATATGGCAGCCAAGGGGAATCCCCTCACTTTTATCGAGTCCTGGTCAGGAGGGACCAGTTACACCCTTCAGCTCTATTTTGATTTTTCCGGCTATTCGGACATGGCGCTCGGGCTTTCACAGCTTATCGGGGTCAAACTCCCACTCAATTTTCATTCTCCTTATCAGGCAGTCAACATCATAGAGTTCTGGAGGCGCTGGCATATTACTCTCTCCCGTTTCCTGAAAGATTATCTGTATATTCCACTGGGAGGCAACAGGAAAGGAAGTTCCCGTCGTTTTATCAACCTCATGATCACCATGCTTCTCGGAGGACTTTGGCATGGGGCAGCATGGACTTTTGTCATCTGGGGAGGACTCCACGGTCTGTATCTGATCATTAACCATGCATGGCATGGGTTCCGCAGGCTGCTTCGACATGATGAAAGCCGTTCAAGCAGATGGGGAAAAGAGATTGCCCGTACTATTACGTTCCTTGCGGTTGTTGTTGCCTGGGTGTTTTTCCGGTCT
>Ga0334722_10008057_pt1 | contig 10117 bp, 11 predicted proteins | sample C3_bottom_MG_FD_207210 | JGI IMG/M metagenome (GOLD analysis project Ga0334722, IMG submission 207210) | Sediment microbial communities from Yellowstone Lake, YNP, Wyoming, USA - C3_bottom | ecosystem: Environmental > Aquatic > Freshwater > Lake > Sediment | place: USA: Wyoming | collected... | reverse complement strand
CCGGGGTGGTGGAGAAACGGTCCGCCCCGGCGATGATCGCGCTCCTGTGGGCGCCAAACGTGCTCGGGCTCTCCCTCGCCGGGTGGATCCTCGCCCGGTCGGAGCGCTCCATCTCGGCCCTGCCCTCATTCCTCCGGGCGCGCGGGGGACCCGGATGACCGTCCTTTGGCGCTACCAGTTCCGGGGATTCCTCCAGGCCGCGGCGGCTTGCATCCTCGGCTTCCTCTTCCTGTTCCTGCTGATCGATTTCGTCGACCACGCGGAGAAGCTGGTCCGCCACAACGCCGGGATCCGGGAAATCGGGTGGTACTATCTCACCCGCATCCCCGGGATGTTCGTGCTGATCTCGCCCGTCGGGACGATGCTGGCCGTCCTGGTCTCCATCTCCCGGCGGATGCGCAGCAACGAGTTCACCGCGATGTTCTCCGGCGGGGTGAGCCTCACCCGGGCATGCCTCCCCATCCTGTCCGGTTGCGTCCTCGTTTCGGCGCTGTCCCTGCTCTGTTCCGAGGGGCTGGCTCCGGCGGCCAACCGGAGCGCGCGGGAGATGGAACGCCTGCGCATGCGCCCCGGGAAGGTCGCCGCGCAGTTCTCGGCGAACCGGTACTGGATCCGGGGGAAGGAGGGGATCGTGTCCGCCCAGCTCGTGGACGGCCCCTCCCGCTCGCTCCGGGGGTTCCAGTACATCGAGGTGGACCCCGGGTTTCGTCCGGTGCGCCGGATCGAGGCGCGCAGCGCCCGGATCCTTCCGAACGGAGAATGGGAACTCGGCGACGGGAGGGAGAGGACCCTCGGCGACCCCCCGTCGATCGAGTCGTTTTCCCTGCGCACGTACCGGTTCCCGGAAACGATGGACGGATTCCTCGAAGGGGAAACCCCCCCGGAGGAGATGACGTACGGGCAGCTGTCCGCCTATGTCGGGGAGGTGCGGAGGAAGGGGTACGACCCGACGAGGTACGAAACCGACCTGCACGCCAAGATCGCATGGCCCCTGCTGAACGTCCTGATCAGCATGCTCGCGATCCCCTTCGCCCTCCGCGCGCCGCGCTCCGGCGGGGTGTGGCGGAGCATCGGGTTGGGATTGCTCATGGGATTCGCCTGCTGGGCGGTCCTGTCCGCTTCCCTCTCCCTGGGCAGGAAGGGGGTGTTCCCCCCGGTGCTGGCCGCGTGGCTGCCCGGGGTCCTGTTCACCGCGACGGGGGCCGCGCTGTTCCGGGGGACGGTGCGGTAAGCGGGGTCAGGTCCCCATTTCCCAGGACGCGAGGTATTTCCGCTGCTCCGGCGTGAGCCGGTCGATCCGCGCGCCGGAAGCGGCGAGCTTGAGGCGGGCGATCTCGCGGTCGATCGCCTCGGGGACGACGTGCACGGTGTTCGACAGGGTCCCGTGGTTCTTCACCATGTATTCCGCCGACAGCGCCTGGTTGGCGAAGCTCATGTCCATCACGTTCGACGGATGCCCCTCCGCGGCGGCCAGGTTGATCAGCCGTCCTTCCCCCAGCACGTGGATCGCCCTGCCGTCCCGCATCAGGTACTCCTCGACGTACGGCCGGACCGTGCGCACCGACTTCGCCATCTTCGCGAGCGCGGGGAGGTCGATCTCCACGTTGAAGTGGCCCGAGTTGCACACGATGGCGCCGTCCTTCATCCGCTCGAAGTGCTCCTTCCGGATCACGTTCAGGTTTCCCGTGACGGTGCAGAAGAAGTCCCCGGTCCTGGCCGCCTCGCTCATGGGCGCCACCTCGAAGCCGTCCATCAGCGCCTCGAGCGCCGGCAGGGGATCGACCTCGGTGACGACCACCCGGGCGCCCATCCCGCGGGCGCGCATCGCGAGCCCCCGGCCGCACCATCCGTACCCGGCCACGACGAAGCAACTGCCGGCCAGCAGGCGGTTCGTCGCCCGGAGAATGCCGTCGAGCGTCGATTGCCCCGTCCCGTACCGGTTGTCGAAGAAATGCTTCGTCTTCGCCTCGTTCACCGCGATGATCGGGTACCGGAGGACTCCCTTCTCGCCCATCGCGGTCAGCCGGATGACCCCCGTGGTCGTCTCCTCGGTGCCGCCGAGGATCTCCTTGAGGTACCGTTTCTTGTCCGTGTGGATCACCGAGACCAGGTCCGCGCCGTCGTCCATCGTGATGTTCGGCCCGATGGCGAGGGCGGACAAAATGTGGCGGTAATACCTTTCGCGGTCCTCCCCCTTGACCGCGTAGACGGCGACGCCGTCGTTCTTCACGAGGGAGGCCGCCGCCTCGTCCTGCGTCGACAGGGGGTTGGAGGCGCACAGCGCGACCTGCGCCCCGCCCGCGGCCAGCACCTGCATGAGCGCGGCGGTCTCCGTGGTCACGTGGAGGCAGGCGGCGATCCGCACCCCTTTGAGCGGCTTCTCCTTCGCGAAACGGGCCCCGATGGAGCGCAGGACCGGCATGTCCTTCTTCGCCCACTCGACGCGGTTCCTCCCCGCGGCGGCGAGCTTCGGATCCTTGATGTCATACCCCTTCGCGGACGGCATCGGGGGAACCCCTTTCCCAAGTGGATTTGTGCGGACCGGCTACGCCCCGTGGCCGGCCGCCTTGCGCAGCGCCCGGACCTTGTCGGTCCGCTCCCAGGTGAATTCCGGGAGCTCCCTGCCGAAGTGCCCGAGCGCGGCCGTCTTCCGGTAGATGGGGCGGAGGAGGTTCAGCTCGCGGATGATCCGCGCCGGCCGCAGGTCGAAGGTGTCCATGATCGCCCGGCGGATCCGCTCCTCCTCCACGTTCGCCGACCCGAAGGTTTCGACCAGGATCGACACCGGTTCCGCCACGCCGATCGCGTAGGCGAGCTGCAGCTCGCACCTGCGCGCGAGCCCCGCCGCCACGACGTTCTTGGCCACGTAACGCGCCATGTACGCGGCGCTGCGATCGACCTTGGAAGGGTCCTTCCCGGAAAACGCCCCGCCGCCGTGGCGGCTGTACCCGCCGTAGGTGTCGACGATGATCTTGCGGCCGGTGAGCCCCGTGTCCCCGTGGGGCCCCCCGACGACGAACCGCCCGGTGGGGTTGATGAAGAATTTCACCTTCTTCGACAGCAGGTCCCTGGGCAACGCCTTCCGCACGACCTCCTCGACGACTCCCTCGGTGAGTGCCTTCCGTCCCACGTCTTCGGCGTGCTGCGTGGAGCAGACCACGGTGGTCACCTCGCGCGGCGTTCCGTCCACGTACCGGACCGTGACCTGGCTCTTCCCGTCGGGCCGCAGCCACGGCAGCACCTTCTTCTCCCGCGCTTCCGTGAGGCGCGCGCAGATCCGGTGGGCGAAGGAGATCGGCATCGGCATCAGTTCCTTCGTCTCGTCGCAGGCGAAGCCGAACATCATCCCCTGGTCCCCCGCGCCCTGCTTTTCCTCCTCCCCCCGGTCCACCCCTTGCGCGATGTCGGCGGACTGGCGGTCGATCGCCGTGACCACCGCGCAGTTGTGTGCGTCGAACCCCTTCGAGTTGCCCGTGTAGCCGATGTCGATGACCGTTCTTCGGACCACATCGGGGAAGTCGAGGACCGCCTTCGTGGTGATCTCGCCGGCGACCATCACGAGACCCGTCGTCACCATCGTCTCGCACGCCACGCGGCCCCGGGGATCCTGCCGGAGGACCTCGTCGAGCACCGCGTCGGAAATCTGGTCCGCCACCTTGTCGGGATGCCCTCCGGTCACCGATTCCGAAGTGAACAGGAACTCGCTCATCAAGCCGCCTCTCCCGTGTCGGGGATTTGAATTCGAAAACCGGGCAATTATAGGTTAAAAACGCTCTTCGGGGAACAGGGCTTCGACCTTTTTCCTGAGGGCGCGGCCGATTTCCCCGGCCGTCGCGTGCAGGAGCAGCTCCCCGGCGAATTCCTTCGCCTCGTACGCCACGGACTTGCGCAGGATCCGCTTCACCCGCGGGATCGCGGCGGCGTTCATGCTCAGCTCGTCGAGCCCGAGCCCGAGCAGCACGTAGGAGTACAGCGGCTCCCCGGCCATCTCGCCGCACATCGAGACGTGGATGCCCGCGTCGTGCCCGGCCTCCACCACCCGGCGGATCAGCCGCAGGATCGCCGGGTGCAGCGGCTCGTACAGGTAGGACACGTGCTCGTTGACCCGGTCGATCGCCAGGGAGTACTGGATGAGGTCGTTCGTGCCGATGCTGAAGAAGGCGACCTCCCGCGCGAGCAGGTCGGCCACGACCGCGGCCGCGGGGATCTCCACCATGATCCCGATCGGCATCTCCTTGTCGAACGGGACCCGGCGGCGGCGCAGCTCCCCCCGGACCTCCTCGACCACCGCCAGCGCGGCGCGAAGCTCCGCCACGCCGGAGATCATGGGGAACATCATGCGGACCTTGCCGTAGGTGGAGGCGCGCAGGATGGCGCGGATCTGGGGTTTGAAGATCTCCTTCTCCTTGAGGCAGAACCGGATCGCGCGCAGCCCCATCGCCGGGTTCATCTCCTCGGCCAGTTCCAGCCGCGAGGCGAACTTGTCCCCCCCGAGGTCGAAGGTCCGGATCGTGACGGGTTGGCGGACGAACTTCTCGGCGACCCGCCGGTACGTCTCGAAGTGCTCCTCCTCGGTGGGGAGGTCCTTGCGGTTGAGGAAGAGGAACTCGGTCCGGTACAGGCCCACGCCGTGGGCCCCGCTCCGCAGCGCGACGTCGGCCTCTTCGGGAAACTCGATGTTCGCCATGAGCGAGAGGGTTTTGCCGTCCCGCGTCACCGCGGGAAGGCGCGCGAACTTCGCGAGGTCCCGGATCCGCTGCGAAAAAGCCTTCCGGCGCTCCTGGTACTCCCGGACCGCGTCGTCCGTCGGATCGAGTACGACCACGCCCTCTTCCCCGTCGACGACGACGGTGCCCTCCCCGCCGTACTCCTCGGTGAGGCGCTCCACGCCCACGACCGCGGGGATCCCGAGGGAGCGCGCGGTGATCGCCGTGTGGGACGTCCGGCTCCCGACATCGGTCGCGAATCCGAGCACGGGGCTCTTCAGGATCTGCGCGGTGTCCGCCGGGGAAAGGTCATGGGCGACGATCACCACCGGTTCGCGGATCATCGAGACGGAGTCCAGGGGGCGGCCTGCGAGATTCTCGAGGACGCGGTGCCCGATCTGGCGCAGGTCGTGCCCCCGCTCGCGCAGGTAGGGGTCCTCGATCCGGTGGAACGTCTCCAGGAGGTTCTGCAGCACCTTGTTGAACGCCCAGTCCGCGGTGAACTGGTTCTCGCGGATCATGCGGACCGTCTGGTCGACCAGCATGGAATCGTCGAGAAGCGCGAGGTGGACCGAGAGGATCTGGTGGTGCTCGGAGGACGTGTCGGCGACCTCGTCGCGGATCCCCCGGATCTGCTCCCGGGACCGCGCGACCGCCCGCAGGAACGCCGCCACCTCCTCCTCCACTTTTTCCCGCCCGACGGAGGACTGGACCGACCGCGGCAGGAGCCGGTTGAGGAAGAACCCCTTCCCGATGGCGATCCCGCCGGCCGCGGGGATCCCCTTCAGCGTCCTCATTTTTCCGCGCCCGTCCGCCACCCGCTACTCCTCTCCGAATTTCCGGGCGATCAGCTCCCCGATGGCGTCGACCGCCTCCACCGCGTCGGGACCGTTCGCAAGCACCCGGATGCGGGCGTCCTTCGGCGCGGCGAGCATCAACACGCCCATGATGCTCTTCCCGTTCACCTCCATCCCGTCCTTCTCCACCCGGATCTCGGAGGCGAACCCGTTGGCGAGCCGCACCAGCTGCGCGGCCGCGCGGGCATGCAACCCCAGCCGGTTCCGGATGTCGAACTCCCGCTCCGCCGTCACCTGCACAGGATCAACCCTCCCGTGATGAGCAGGACCGCGAGGATCTCGGACGGAGAGACCGCCTTCCGGAACAGGACCGCGAACAGGTGCACCGCGGCGGCGAAGAGGAGGAACAGGAGCAGGGAGCCCCCCCCCGTCCCCGCCACCGCGAAACGGCCGGCGAACACTCCCGCGTACGCGCCCCCGAGAATGGCGGCCGCCATCTTCCGGTCCTCCGTCTTGACGTTCAACGCGGCCTCCTTGAGCCAGGAGACCGCCCTTTCCGGGCCTTCCATCCCCGCCTTGTAGCACCGGAGGCGGATGCGGAGATGGGAGGCGTTGTAGAGCAGCAGCAATGCGGCGATCCCGGCCAGCGGATGCAGCAGGGCGAGGAGAGCGCCGGCCGCCGAGGCCATCGGCCGCAGCGCGCCCCAGAAAAAGGAGTCCCCGATCGCTCCCAGCGACCCCATCATCCCCACCTTGAACGTCCCCACCGCCCGCGGATCGCCCTCCCCCCGCGCGACCCGCTCTTCGAGCCGAACCGTGGCGCCGAGGATCACGGCCCCGAGCGCGGGCTGCGTGTTGAAGAACTCGAGCTGGCGCTTCACCGCCTTCAGCGTCTCTTCCGGCCTGCCGGCGTAGAACTCCCGCAGCGCGGGAAGGATGGCGTATGCGAACCCCACGTTCTGCATCCCCTCGTAGTTCCAGCACCCCTGCAGGAGGAACTGCCGCAGCCAGACCTTCCCCTTGCAGGCCGGAGAGTGCGCAGCCGCCGTCATGCCGCCCACGCGAAGAACAGGGTGGCCCCGAACACCAGGGCCATCGTCAGGTAAAACGCGGCGGACGTCTTCTCCATGCGGCTGCAGGAGTACACCGAGGCGGCCCCGACCAGCGGCAGCAGCGGCAGCAGGACCGCGATGCCCGTCCTGCCGGAAGGGCCGACGTGCGGCAGGAGCCCTTTCGACACCGCGACGCCCGCTCCCGAAAACACCAGCGAGAGCGCCGCCCCGGAGACGGCGAAGAGGGTGAGGCCCGCGAGCAGGCCGTGCTCCACCGCCTGCACGTCGCCGCGGTCCACGGACTCCACGATGAGACGCGCGATGCGGCCGTTCACCTTCCGCACGAACCGGTCGGCCAGTTTCCCCGTCTCCGCCGCGAGGACCGAGAGCAGCAGCACCGCCGTGAAGCTCCCCGCGTCGAGCCCGATCGAGGAGGAGACCCCCGCGGCCGCGGAACCCGCGAAGACCGCCGCGCCCGTGTCGTCGGGCGGGATCGACGCGCCGACGGGCAGCCTCGCGAGGTAGAACAGCTCGAGCACCGCACCCACCTGCGCGCCGGCGGAGAGGTTCCCGAAGATCGCCCCGGCCAGCGAAGCCACGACCAGCGGGCGGTGGAGCATGAACTGGCACGCGGCCGTCCGGTCGAGGTAACACCCCGCCCCGACGACGGCGACCAGGAGGAAACGCCAGGCCAAGACTACTCCCCTTCCGCTTCGAAGAAGGTCCCCGTTTCGAACGGAGTCCCCTGGACGAGGACGGACACGCCGTGGGATCGGAACCAGCGGAGAGCGTCGAAATCCTCCGGCGAGAAGAACACCGAGGGAGCGATCTCGACCTTTCCCGCGGAGTAGTGGAGGTTCCCGATGTTCAGCCGGTCGAAGCGGACCCCCGCCTTGCGGAGGGACATCGCCTCCCCGGCGCTGGAGACCAGGAGGATTGCGCGCTCGCCGTTGCGGTCTGCGTCGTCGAGAACGCCGGCCGCCTCGGCGATCCGGCAGAACCGGACGCGGATCCCGGTGGGCACCGCAAGTTCCATCACGGAACGGAGGAAGGGGTTTTCGGCGAGGTCGTCGCTGGCGACGACCAGGGTGTCGGCCTTCATGTGGGGCACCCACGTTTCGATCACCTGCCCGTGGATCAACCGGCAGTCGATGCGTGCGAGCACGAGGGGCATCGCGCTACTTCTCCGGCTTCTTTTCGGCCTTCTTCTTCAGCATGTCGCCCGGGATCGTGATGTTGCGCTGGCCGCATTCCAGCAGGTGGCGGGCCAGTTCCGGCAACGTCGTCCCCGCGCGGGCCATCGGGAGCTTGATCATCATCGGCAGGTTCACCCCGGTCAACACCTCCACCTTGTGCGTCCCGAGGAAGGACAGGCCGATGTTGGAAGGCGTCCCGCCGAACATGTCCGTGAGGAGCAGCACGCCGTCCCCCGCGTCGACCGTCCGGACCGCTCCCTCCACCGCGTCGTGGATCGCCTCGACGCTCATGTCGGGGGAAACGTCCACGGCGACGATCCCTTCGATCTTCCCGACGATGATCTCGGCGGCGCGGACCAACTCGGTGGCCAGCGCACCGTGGGAAACGACGACCGCTCCGATCATCTCGCCTCCGCGGCGGGGAGGGCGGAGCGCGACAGGTCGCGGTGGACCACGACCGCGGCGCCTTCCCCCTTCCCGAGGAGATCGCCGAGCGCCTCCGCGACCGCGACGGACCGGTGCCGTCCCCCGGTGCAGCCCACGCCCAGCGTGAAATACGCCTTCCCTTCCTTTCTATAGAGGGGGAGGAGGAAATGCAACAGGTCCGACATGCGGCGCAGGAATCCCCGGGTCGTGCGATCCCGCAGCACGAAGTCGCGGACCCCGGGGTCGAGGCCGGTGAACCGCTTCAGCGCCGGGACGAAGTTCGGGTTGGGAAGGAACCGGACATCGACGACCATGTCCGCCTCCAGGGGGAGGCCGTACCGGTACCCGAAAGAAATGACGCTCACGCGAAGGCCGCCCTTGCCGTCCCGGCGGAACCGCCGCACCAGGGCGTCCCGCAGCTGGTGGACGGTGAACTGGGAGGTGTCGATCACGTCGTCGGCCATCTCCCGCACCGGCGAGAGGATCTTCCGCTCCCTCCGGATCGCGTCCCGGGCGCCCCCCCTTCCGGAGAGGGGGTGCTTCCGGCGCGTCTCGCTGAAACGGCGCACGAGCGCCTCGTCCGCGGCGTCGAGGAAAAGGACGTGGACCGCGATTCTCCCTTCCCGGAGCTCGTCGAGCACGCGGGAGAGATCCGGGAGAAACTCCCTCCCCCGCACGTCCACTCCCAGGGCCACGCGCGCGCCCTCCCCGCGGGCCTCGGAGACCACGTCGACGATCCTCGGAAGGAGGATCGGCGGGAGGTTGTCGACGCAGTAGTACCCGAGGTCCTCGAAAACCTTGATCGCCGTGCTCTTCCCGGCCCCGGAGAGGCCGGTCACGACCACGATGTCGGCGTGTCGTCCCCTGCCGGTCCGCGCGTTCACCGGGGGTCTCCTCCGCCGGCCCGCCGCGCCTGGCGGTCGACCAGGTCCCGCGCGGAGTGGACGCCCGCCTGTTTCAGCAGGTGGTTGCGGACCGCGACCTCGACGATCGTGGCGAGATTGCGGCCCGGGGAGACGGGGATGAGGAGGGCGGGAAGGGCCACGCCGAGGATCGTGACGTTCGCGTCCTCCAGGCCGAGGCGGTCGTATTCCCGGGACGGATCCCATTCCTCGATCCGGACCACGAGTTCCAGTTTCTTGACCCCGGTCGTGGCGGTGACCCCGAACAGGTCGCGGATGTTGATGATCCCGAGGCCGCGGATCTCCATGTGGTGGCCGGTGAGTTCGTCCCCGCGGCCGAGAAGGGTCGTCGGGCCGACCTTGTCGATGCGGATGACGTCGTCCGCCACGAAGCGGTGCCCCCGCAGGATGAGGTCGAGGGCGCACTCGCTCTTCCCGATCCCGCTGCGCCCCGTGAGAACGACCCCCACGCCGATCACGTCCATGAAAACGCCCTGGATCGTCGTGGCCGCCGATGGATCGGTGTCCGGCACGTTCCCTCCCCGGGCGCCGGCTTTCAGGCGCCCTCGTCCTCTTCCCGCAGCACCTGCCGCAGTCCTTCCGCCCCTTCCGCCCCGAGCAGGCGGTTCCGGAACCGCTCGTCCTTCAACAGCCGGGAGATGCGCGCGAGCGCCTTGAGGTGCATCCCGGCGGACTGTTCCGGGGCGAGGATCAGGAAGAACAGCCTCGCGGGCTTTCCGTCGATGGAGGAGAACTGCACCCCTTCCCGGCTTCGCCCGAAGGCGGCCAGGAGGCGGTCGATCCCGGGGACCTTGCCGTGGGGGATCGCGACGCCCTCCCCGATCCCGGTGCTCCCAAGCGCCTCGCGCTCCATGAGGATCGAGGCGACGCGGTCCGGGGACAGGCCCGCTGCCTCCCGGCAGACCGCCTCGGAGAGTTCGCGCAGCACCCCCTCCTTCGTCTGCGCCCGCAACTCGTCCACGATCGCCCCCGGGGGGACGATGTCCCGGAGCCTCATCGCGCCGTCGGTTCCGTGAA
>Ga0334722_10008056_pt1 | contig 10118 bp, 6 predicted proteins | sample C3_bottom_MG_FD_207210 | JGI IMG/M metagenome (GOLD analysis project Ga0334722, IMG submission 207210) | Sediment microbial communities from Yellowstone Lake, YNP, Wyoming, USA - C3_bottom | ecosystem: Environmental > Aquatic > Freshwater > Lake > Sediment | place: USA: Wyoming | collected... | reverse complement strand
GATGGCGCAGGTCTTGGCCGTCGAGCCGTGCCAGGACGTTGCGCCCCAGCCCGTGTTGCTCACGGTACCCATGACGACCGTCACGCCGCTCGACGCACGGTAGTTCGTGCCCATCGCCGTGATGTCGGTGGCGTAGGCGCTGTTGTGGTCGGAGAAATACGCTTCGTTCGCCGTCACCAGGTTGCGAAGATCCGACTTCATCGAGGCCACATAGGCCTTTTCCTTCGTGTTGGCGAACTTCGGAATCGCGATAGCGGCCAGAATGCCGATGATCACGACGACGATCAGAAGTTCGATAAGTGTAAAGCCCTTGCGGTTGGCCATCAGCACTGCTCCTGGAGAAAGTGGAACTTGCAGGTGGTATCGTTGGCTGCGATGGTGTTGGCTGGCTTGTGAGTCCGCGCCTTATCCAGTGCAATTGCCTTGCCACACTTTTCAATTGGCATTAACTCGTTATACAGCAATCGTTTGTATTTCGCTTCACCGGCACCAGCCGAAGCCGAATGGGCGCGGACTGCCACGCAATTCGCAGATCGCCGATTCTGGGGAACCACGGCAACCGTTGTACTATCATACACTTGTGCGATTTCTGGTCGCTGTCTGCCCGGCTTAATCGAGGCTCAGGCTCCTCATCGCTTGCCGGGCAGCGGCCGGCGCAGAAGCCACTTGGCACCGATCGTCGGGTCCAGGCTGTCGTTGGCCACCAGCGCGCTATCGGCGCGGTCGATCATGAACACGAAAGCCTTTCGATAGTAGCCGTTGGCAATCGCGATGCGCGACGTGGTGCGTGCCCGCCGCCACTGCGCCAGCTCCAGTTGGCACGCCGCGATGGACACGCTTGCGACGGGCAGGTCGGGCTCGATGCTGAGCGCCTTCTTGTACAGCGGAATGGCCGCCTGGCACAGGTGCGCCTCGCGGTACTTGTGCGCAAGATCCATGTAGACGCCCTCGTAGTCTGGCATCAGCGCGATGGCCAACAGCCACTCGAGCTCGGCGTCCTTGCCCTTGTGCTGTTCGAACAGTTGGCCGCCCCACGCAAAGTGCGCCTTGAAGCTGAGAGGTTCCTCATCGACCATCTTGGCAAACGCCGAGTCGGTGTCATGCCAGAACGCGTTGCGTGTCGAACTGCGGGCTATTCCCAGCACCAGGACGCCGGCGCAAACCAGGGGAACGGCCCGCTGCAGCACGGACCCGTCGGCGCGCAGCCGTGCGTACAGCAGGTCGATGCCAACGGCCAGCGACAGCAGCGCCCCGACGCTCGGCAGGTACAACGTGCGTTCGGCCAGCAGGATGCCCGTGGGCAGCAGGATGTTGGTGACCGGGGCAATGGCCAGTGCAAACCACGCCATCCCGAACGCCACCACCGGGGCGCGCCGGATGGCAAGCACGAAGAGCGTCACCGTGCAGGCAATCAGGAGCACGCCCGAGACCTGCGAGACATCGGGCGTCGCGTACACCATCAACTGGCGCGGCGAATAGTCGGCAAAGAGCCGGGCCGGCCACAGCATCAGGCGACCGTACTCGGGAACGACGTCGAGCATGATGAACACGCGTTCGACCACGCCGCGGTGCTTCAGCGATGGATGCAGCGCGTCGCCGCCGATGTCACCGAGCACACGCACCCGGAGGGCGAGGTAGGCCACAGTCACCGCCAGCATGGGCCAGAGCAGCAGCCGCAGGCGACGAAGGCGGTGCCATGCCGAGGTGTCGCGAAACAGCAACCACTCGGCGGCCAACAGCAGCGCCGGGAGCACGATGACGTGCTCCTTGATGAAGAGGCCCACGACGAACAGGAAAAGGATGACAACGCCCGTCTCGCGGCGCAGCGCCCCGTCATGCCGGTCGCGCACGTACAGTCCGAACGACAGCAGCACGACGAGCGCCGCCCACAGCTCGGCCTGCCCCACGACATTCGCGACGGCCTCCACGTGCACCGGGTGCACGGCAAAGAGCGCCGCGGCAAGCCAGGCAACCCCCGGGGCCGCAAGGAAGCCGGCCACCCAGAAGACCGCCACCGCGCATGCGGCGGACAGCAGTACGTTGATGACGTGGAAGAGCAGCGGCGACCCGCCACCGACGACCCACTGCACCGAGTAGGCGATGATCACGAACGGCCGGTACAGCGCCGCGCCACTCTTCATGGGCCAGTACGACTCGGCGAAATAGTGCCAGAGCGCTCGGATGGAGTGCACCCGGCCGTTCTCGGCGATGATCCAGTGATCATCGTAGGTGAAGCCGTTGCGCAGGCTGGTCACCGAGGCGGCAATGGCCAGCAGGGCGATGGCGAGCGCGAGCACCCCCCAGCGCGGATCGGGCAGGCGCGACGCGGCGGCGGGGGGGAGCGCGGGTGGGTCGCCATGGGCGGCCGCCGCGTCGGCGCGCTGGGTCACTTCGCCCGACGTCACGCGAAGAAGTTGAAGCGCACGATGTGCCAGAACGCCGCGACGCCGTCGCGCCAGTTGATCTTCTTGCCTTCGGCGTAGGTACGACCTGAATAGCTGATGGGTACCTCGAAGATGCGCACCCCGGCCTTGGCGAGGCGCGCCGTGATTTCAGGCTCGAACCCGAACCGGTCACTCGTCAGGTGCAGCGAACGTGCGAGGTCGCCACGGATGGCCTTGTAGCAGGTCTCCATGTCGGTGAGGTTGAGGTTGGTGGCCATGTTGCTGAGGATTGTCAGCGCCCAGTTGCCAACCGAGTGCCAGTAGTAGAGCACGCGATGCGGGCCGCTGAGGAAGCGCGACCCGAAGACGGCGTCGGCGCGCCCATCGACGATGGGTTCGAGAAGCGCGGGCCAGTCGGCCGGGTCGTACTCCAGATCGGCGTCCTGGACGATCACCACGTTGCCCGTGCTCGCCGCGAGTGCCGTGCGAATGGCCGCCCCCTTGCCGCGGTTGACCTCATGTCGCACCAGGACGTCGATACGCCCCTGCGCCTTGAGTTTCTCGAGAATCTCGATGGTGCCGTCGGTGGACCGGTCGTCGACGCAGATGACCTGCTTGCGCACGCCCACCGTCTGGATCTGGTCGATGATCACGCCGATCGTCGAGCGCTCGTTGTACACGGGCACGAGCACCGACAGCAGGAGATCATCGGAGCGGATGGGCGTACGGCCGCGCAGGCGGGGAACCGCGTGGATCTGGTTCGGAGTGCCGGACATGGAGACGGTAGACGGTAGACGGTAGAGGGCGGACAGGCGCAGGGAAACTACCGGACACAACGAAGACTAGCACGCCCGTGGCTCACGGCACCAGCGACAACTCCCGGCGTACCAGATGATGAGCCCTCAGCGCGTGCCCCCGGGCATGGACCGTGACGATGCGGTCCTCGCGGTAGAGGCGGCCGAGCGGACGCATCGCGTCGCCGGTGTCGAGGTGGTTGGAGAACTCCAGGAACCAGAGTTCCGGGATGCTCGCCGCGTCCGAGGCGACATCCACCTCATCGGCATAGCGCGGCAAGAGGACGCTCTCCCCGGCCATCGTGCGTCGAAAGCTGCCGGCGTCGAGCGGACTCCAGATATTCCAGCTCACCGACTGCGAAGCGGCGATCACCGTCTGCGCCGTCGGCTTGATGACACTGAACAGCCGATTCTGTACGTGGTGATAACCGGTGAACTCCAGGTTGTAAACAAGCTCGTCGCGCCCCGGACCACCGTACTCGCCGGTGATCGAGGCCATCCGGTACATCTGCCGCTCACCTGTGGAGAACGTACCGTAGACGGCCCTCGACACGGGATCCACCGATCGGTACGAGGCGAGCAGGAACAGACCGACGATCACCCCGACGACAGCGCCTCGCAGGCGCTGCGTCATTCCCAGCCGCAACAAGGCCGTGAAGGCGAGCAGGAGCAGCAGCGGATACAGAAGTGCGAAGTAGCGCAAGTTGCTCCATGTCCGGTACGACGTCAGCACATACCCGAGCACCAGGGTGAGCACAGTCAGGAAGGCGAGCGCCTGGCGATCGGCGCCCGGCACGTCGCGATCCGGCTTGCGCCGCGCCAGGCGAACCCCGGCGACGGCGAGATCGGCGCCTAGGACTGCCGTGAGCACCCAGCTGAAGCCGAGCAGGAAGATGCCCGCCGCGTAGCTCAGGACGATCGGCTCGCTGAGGTCAAGGAAGTTGAACCCGTCGGCGGTTCCCGCCTGCCACCGCTGCTTCCACACCGCGGACCGCCCGACCACGGCAGTCCACCACACCAGGTGCCCGGCGAAGAGTACCAGCGGGATGGCGAGGGCGGCCAACGAGGGAACGAGCCGCCGCAGGCGCGCGCGCGCCGTTCCCGAATCACCGATGATCTCGCCGGCCGCGTAGAGACCGGTCAGGAGCGCGAAGGCCAGGGCACCGGTCTCCTTCGAGAAGCAAAGGAAGGTTCCGGCGACCGCCGCCCAGCCGAACCTCCGGTACATCACGGCGGCAAGCGACGCGAAGAAGAAGACGTAAACCCCGAAGTCCAGATTCACCTGCAAGAGCGTGGAGAGCAGCACGGGATGGACGGCACAAGCCAGCGTGAGCAGGTCGAGCTGGCGTGCATGCGCGCGTGCCGGAAAGGCGCGCGCGAGCACGAGCCGGAAGCAGCCGAGCGCCAGGACGCCGAGCGCCACGTTGGTGATGTGAATCAGCATGATGCTTCCGGGCCGCACCAACTGCGACAAAGCCAGGAGCAGTGCGTAGCCTTGTGACGGATGTTCGGCGCAACGCAGGGATTCCATCGTGAGTCCCGAGGCCGCGGCGTCGATGGCACAACGGGCGTAGACGTAGCCGTCCCACATCGGCACGTAGTGGAGCTCGGGCGCGAGAATGATCACGAAGACTGCCGCGATCATCGAGAAGGAGACCAGCCGCTCGCGCCGGAAGTGGTTCACGGGCGGCCGCGCACGCGGGGAACCGCGCAGATCTGGTTCGGAGTGCCGCACATGGAGACGGTAGCCGGTAGACGGCGGACAGGAAACCTAGGGAAGCACCGCATACAGTAGCACCCCCGAAGTGTCCCCGCCCACGAAACGCAGCCGCTTTCGCCGCGCGAGCACCTGCACCGCCCGCAGCGACTCCGGTTCGGCAACGAGAACCCAGTGCGGATGATACGACTGGAGCACCCCGGCGAGCTGTGCGGCCAGCTCCTCGTCCGAGCGCGTACGCACATGCTCTTCCGCCGTCAGCGCCAGCAACGGCACGGCCGGGCGTCTCGCGTACAGGTACACCATCGCATCCATGTCACTCGCTACCAACTCGTCCGCCGGAAGCGCCGATGCCAGGCTGGCTACGGCGGCGCCCATGCGCGAGTACCCGCGTCCGAGAAGTTCCCAATTCTTGGTGGGCCACGTGCGAACGTGCCACGCGAGAAGGAGCACGACGAGCGATCCTGCGACCACGCGCGCCGGCAGTCGCAGGCGCAGGGAGCCACCCTCTCCCCGGTCGAAGGCCCGCACACCAAGCACGCCGGCGAGGAGAAGCAGCGGCCAGAGCGGCCAGAGAAAACGATCGGGGGGAAACGGCCAGACGAGCAGCGCAAGCCCATACGGCACGAGCATCAGCACCGACACCGGAGCCCGGCGCCACAGCACGCGCATCCCGGCACCGAGAAGGACGATCATCGACACGCCAGCCGCCGCCCGCGCCCAGCGCGATGCGTCACCGAGCCCAACCAGCTTCAGCGGCGTCTGCAGTCCCAGCACGTTTTCCCGCAACACAGCCGCGGCGAAAGGCGCACCCCCCGCACGATACGAATCAACGAGCCAGCCGGTGTACGACCCGTAGTCGCCGGCGATGCTTGCCGGCACATCGTGCCCGTGGAGGACCGCCCACAGCTGCCAGGGCACCAGCAGCACGAATGCTCCACACAGCACCCAGGCGGCATCGCGGCCACGCCTTCGCACGGCCAGCGCGACCAGCAGGGCAGGCAACGCCGCGAGTCCCAGCGAGCGCAGCAGCGCGAGTGAACCAAGGACGAGTCCGCACAGAACGGCCCTGGTGCGCGTGCTCGCCGGTTGAGAGACCATCCGTTCGGCCATCATCAGCGCGGCGTACAGGACGGCGACGAATGCCGTCTCCGAGAATACGATTCCGTTGAACAGGATGAGGGGCACCGTGGCGATGCTGGCCAGCGCCAGGATCGATGACGCGAGCACGGAGAGTCCGCCCACGCGGCGGGCGAAGCTGCGCACGGCAAGCGCCGCCACCGGAAGCAGCGCAACGTTCACCAGCTTGAAGAACACCACGTTGGAGGGAAAGCGTGGCACCACCCACCAGAGCGGCGCGAGCAGCAACGGAAAGCCCGGAGGGAAATGCGCCGCCGCGGGCGCACCCGGCAGGTTGGTGTACCGGTAGCCGTCACCGAGCGCCAGGGCGCGCGAGAGGATCAGGTAGTGCCCGTCGTCCTTGAAGATGCCAACGGGCATGTCGTTCATCGCGAACAGTCCAAGCAGCGCGGCGACGGCCAACGTGGCCACCAGCGTGGCGCGTTCCATGGCCGCCCGCGCGCTTGCCGGCGCGCTCGCGAGTTCCTTCACCGGCGCGTTCACTGGCGGATCAGTCATCGCGCCAGCGCAGGGTAAACGCCGACCCGCCGCCGGGAACCTCGGGCAGTGCGTTGACCATCGGCGCACCGGCCAGCAGCGCCCACCGCGGAACCGCCTGGAGTTCCGGGGCATTGCGCGACAGCACGAGCAGCGACGGCCGGTAGCGGGTCGCCAGCGAGTCCAGTTCCACGGCGAACTGCGCCATCGGCTTCGGGCGCACGTGCTCGGCGGGCGTGAGCATCGACACCGGCATCGTCGTGCGGCCCGTGTACAGGGCGATGATGACATGGGCATCACTCGCCACCACGTCGTTCGTGCCGGCGTGGGCGACCGTCCACTGCACCAGCGGCCAGAAACGGTCGGTCATGGCCTGTTGGGGGGCGCCGGCCCACCCGGCGGCCAGTCCGCGTGCGGCGTACGCGGCGTGTCCGGTGAGCAGGAGTGCGACCACGGCCGCGGCGGCACGTGGCGCCTGGCGCCAGCGAGGCGCTCCCCACTCACCCGCGCCGCGCGCCGCGGCCAGTAGCACCAGCCCCATGAGCGGCCACAGCGCCCAGACGAAACGCTCCGGATTGTACGGCCACAGCAGCACCACCGCCCCGTAGGCAAGCAGGAACAGCACGAAGGCGCTGGCGCGACGGGCAAGCACCGCGAGGCCGGCCACACTGGTCACGCAGAGCGTGGCCGCGGCGAGCAGTTGCACGACGTGCGGCACGCGCGACGCAAAGACGATTCCGAACGCACGCCACAGGTCGCCCGCATTCCGCGTCACCACCTGCCAGGCAAGCGCCGGGTCGCGACGGTAGCCGGCGAACACCCACTCGAGGTACGGCCCGTAACTCCCCCGCAGGTCGTCGGGAAAGCCGCGGGCCGCCGACCAGACCCACCACTGGTACGGCGCGAGCAGCACGAGCGTGCCGACGAGCACCACCGCCGCTTCGCGCCGGCGACCGCGCCACCAGAGGGCAACCACGGCGGCCGGCAGCAAGACGCCGCCCACGGTGCGCACCAGCGCAAGCGCGGCGATGGACACAGCGGCGTACACCGCGGCCCGCGCGCCGCCACGAGTGACGGCGGCGTCCACGAGCAGCAGCGCGCCGACGAGCATGGCAAAGAAGAGCGACTCCGAGAGCAGCGCGTTGCTGAGCACCAGCACCGGTGCCGCAAGGGCGAAGATGCCAACCGCAACGGCGGCCGGCACATCGGCCAGCCCCATCGTGCGCACACCGAGCCGCACGGTGCCGTACACGCCGAGCGCCAGGCAGAGCGGGTTCACGAGCTTGAGCACCGCCACGTTGGCGGGGAATTCGGGAGTGAGCTTGATGAGGGCCGCCAGCAGCAGGGGAAAGCCGGGCGGATAGTGAATGGCCGGCGGCGCGCCCGGGAGGTAGAGGTAGCGGTATCCGCCGCCACTGGCCAGTGCCTTGGCCGTGAGCAGGTAGACACCGTCGTCCCAGAAGACGCCAATGGGGTCGGGCGTGATGCTGCTGATCGCGCCAACGAGCACGACGAGTGCCGCCAGTGCGGCAACCAGCCGTGGAGAGAGCGGCGCCCGGGGGAGCGCCGCCGCCGGCGTCACGTCTCCACTCCGTAGCGCGCAAGCTTGCGATGCAGCGTGGACGGATCGATGCCCAGCGTTTCGGCGGCACGCGTCTTGTTGCCCTGCTCGCTTTGCAGCACCCACAGGATGTACGCGCGTTCGATGGTCTCGAGCGTCGGGTTCTGTGTTGGCCGTTCCGACACCAGCGGCTCGGCGCGCCGCTCGGCCAGGCGCTCCGGCAGCGACGTCACGCCGATCACCGGGCCGGGATTCAGGATGACGGCGCGCTCCAGCGCGTTCTCCAGCTCGCGCACGTTGCCCGGCCAGTTGTAGTCGGCCATCAGCTCCAGGGCGTCCTCGCTCAGGCGCTTTTCCGGCTCGCCGCGCAACTCGCTGGCCGCATGCAGGAACGCCTCGGCGAGCAGTGGAATGTCGTCGCGACGCGTTCGGAGCGGTGGCAGGTGGATGGCAATGACGTTGAGGCGGTAGAACAGGTCGCGGCGGAAGTTCCCGCGCTTGATCTCCTCCTCGAGGTCGCGATTGGTGGCGGCGATGATGCGCGTGTCGATCGGTTCCGACTCGGTGGCCCCCACGGGAATGATCTCGCGCTGCTGCAGCACGCGCAGGAGCTTCACCTGCGTAGCTTGCGTCGTCTCGCCGATCTCGTCCAGGAAGAAGGTGCCGCCGCCGGCGGCGGTGAAGAGCCCCGACTTGTCCTTGACCGCACCGGTGAACGACCCCTTCACGTGGCCGAAGAGTTCGCTTTCGAGCAACCCCTCGGGGAGGGCGCCGCAGTTGATGGAAAGAAACGGCCCGTCGGCACGCTGCGAAAGTTCGTGCAGGTAGCGGGCCACGACTTCCTTGCCGGTGCCCGACTCGCCCGTGATGAGCACCGTCGATTCGGTGCCAGCCACCGCCTCGACCATTCGCATGACCTCCAGCCACTTCTTGTTGACGCCAATGGGCGCCCCCTCGGTGGCGCGGTCGCGACGCCGGATCTCCTTCTTGAGGGAGGTGTTCTCGACCCGCAGGTGGCGGTGCTCGGCGGCACGGCGCAGGATCGCCACGAGCTCGTCGTTGCGGAACGGCTTCTGGATGTAATAGAACGCGCCTTCGTTGACGGCCTGTACCGCCGTCTGCAGCGTGGCCTGCGCCGTCATCAGGATAACCGGCACGTCCTTGTCATGACGCCGCGCGGCGGCGAGGATCTCGACACCCGTGACGTGCGGCATGCGCACGTCGGTCAGCACGATGTCGTGGTTGCCGTGCTCGAGCGCCTCCAGGCCGGCGCGGCCGCCATGCGCGACTTGCGGCGCGAACCCCTCGCTGCGCAGCAGGATCTCGAGCGTCTCGAGGATGCCGGTCTCGTCATCGACGACGAGCACCGTGGGCTTGGGGGACAGTGTCACGCGTTGTCTCCGGAACTGCGATGAGTGCGCGGCAGCAGGACCGTGAATCGGGCACCGTGCGACTCGGTGTCGACCAGGATGTAGCCGCGGTGTGCCTCGATGGCACGGTACGTCACGGCCAGGCCGAGGCCCGTGCCGCCGGGCTTGGTCGTGCTGAACGGCTCGAAGAGGCGGTCACGAACTTCAGGATCGATGCCCGGACCTTCGTCCGACACCGCGATCTCCAGCGCACCATTGTCGAACGGAACGCCGGCGGGGAGCTGGCGCTGGTCGACACTGCGCGCCGTCACGCGCACCGTGGTGCCGGCTGGGGCCACCTGCACCGCGTTCAGCACGAGATTGAAGATGGCGCGGTGCAGCAGGTCTTCGTCGCCCTCGAACTCCAGCGAGCCAGCGGGTACCTGAACGTCGACGCGGACGCCGTCGGCCTTCTGCGGGTGGGCCGACGCCAGCGACGCCGCCACGCTGGCGATATGCCCGAGGTCCACCAGCTCAAGCCGCGTGACGCGCACGCGGGCGAAGTCGAGAAACTCGGTGAGCAGCCGCGACAGCCGGTCGGACTCGCGCACGATGAGGTTGCCCAGCGTCCGTTCGTCATCGGTGGCGGCCGGCCGCCGCGACATCTGCTCCACGGCGCTGCGAATGGAGGCCAGG
>Ga0334722_10008055_pt1 | contig 10118 bp, 7 predicted proteins | sample C3_bottom_MG_FD_207210 | JGI IMG/M metagenome (GOLD analysis project Ga0334722, IMG submission 207210) | Sediment microbial communities from Yellowstone Lake, YNP, Wyoming, USA - C3_bottom | ecosystem: Environmental > Aquatic > Freshwater > Lake > Sediment | place: USA: Wyoming | collected... | reverse complement strand
CCAGCGCCAACGGGCCGTTCAGGAGTTTGTTGCGGCGGCTTGCCCGGTTAGCCAACAACCAGCAGGTCGCGAGCAGGAAGAGGAAAAAAACCAGCGTCCCCAGGGTGCGCACGTCTCACGCCTCTTGTGACTGATTCACGCCCGGCGAAAGACCTCGGCACCAACTAGGTTTCCCGCATGAACTAATCTTTCACTATAGGCTGTGGAACCAGGATTCATGCGATCCCCGGAATCGCAGCGCGGCGTCGATTCGGCGCCAGCGGGGGGTTGATCCTGCGCTTCAAAACTTCAAACCCGGCGACCTAGATGGCATACTCGAATTCCAAGAACGTCACCAAGTTCGGCCACCAGCGATGCTCGGGAAGCGGTTCGCTGGGTCCAACTGCCGCTAGCCGGCCCTTCGCATTCAAAACCGAACCGCTGAGACTTCTGGTCGATCCGGTCAACGACCTCACGCACCAGCCTCTTTTAGCAGTTTTCCTGCCCTTCATGCAGCCACATGACGAAAATCGCAGCATTAACGGGCTAAAAAGCACCACAATTACAGCTCATTAGAACACACCCCCGTGGCGCTTGTACAGCCGAGCAATGTGCTGCTCCTACCGCAGCACCCCGCCAAGCGGGACCGTCCCGGCGAAACCAAACGTCGCCGTACGGAAGCCATCCTTGGTCTGCATGATGAACCAGGACCCCGGAGGCGTCACCTGAACTCCGCCCACGTTCAGACCGACGGCGTCATAGCAGCCAAAATCCGCCGTGCCATCGCCGTCGAAGTCCCCGACGATCGGTTCGGTGCCAGCGTACCCGAAGGTTTCTCTCCGGAAGCCCTTGGTACTCTGCATGATGTACCACGACCCCGGGGGCACAATCTGCACGCCGCCGGCAATCAGACCCGCCGGATCGTAACAGCCGAAATCGGTCGTGCCGTCACCGTCGAAATCCCCGACGATCGGAATCGTCCCTGCATAACCGAAGGTTTCTGTCCGGAAGCCCTTGGTGCTTTGCATGATGTACCACGACCCGGGAGGCGCAACCCACACCCCGTTCCCATACACACCGTCTGGGTCGTAGCAACCGAAATCCGTGATGCCGTCGCCGTCGAAATCGCCGACCAGCGGGACCGTCCCCGCATAACCGAAGGATTCCGTCCGGAGGCCCTTGGAACTCTGCATGATGTACCACGACCCCGGAGGCGCAACCCACACCCCGTTGCTATTCACTCCGTCGGGATCGTAGCAACCGAAATCCGTGATGCCGTCGCCATCGAAATCACCGACCAGCGGGACCGTCCCCGCGTAACCGAAGTATTCCGTTCGCTCGCCGCCGCTACTTAACTTGAGTTTCCAGGTCCCCGACGACGGGATGTAGTACCCGTAATCGATCAAGCTGTCGCCGTCGAAATCGCCGGTGATCGGCAACGATCCGGGAACGCCGAAAATGCCATGCCAGAACGGAGCAGCACTGGGCATCACGAACCAATCCCCCCCTTGCGGGTAGTAGCACCCGAGATCCGAGCGTCCGTCACGGTCAAAATCGTTCACGGCGTGCGGATAGGAGTTCGGATCGTTGGGGTCGGTACCGCGCGCGACCTCGATCCCGTCGTTCCACCCGTCCCCGTCGGTGTCGGGCTGTGAAGCACTGGTGCCGGTGTCCGTGACCGAAACGAAGACGCCGCTGCCGGTTTCAACCCAATCCGGGAGCCCGTCACCGTCCCGGTCCGGCATCGTGTAGGTTTCGCTGGCCGTGTCGCTGTCGAGCATGCCGGTCTTGAACGCGCGCACCTTGACCACCGCGGCGCGGATCAGCGTCACCCCCGTTCCAGCAGTGCTGCTCGCCGTCGGCGTGCTCCCGTCGGTGGTATAGCGCAGCGTCGCTCCCGCGGTTGTCGTGCTGAAGGTCACGTCGATGGCCGCGCTGAAACTACCCCCAGCGGGCAGGATGGTCGGTGTCGCGGCCTGGACCAGCCGCTCATAGGCGCCGATATCAGCATAGTTGGGGGATCCTACGCCGGTGTTGGCCACCTCGGGTAAATCGCAGCGGGGGAAGCCGAGCAGGTCCAACGCCGGCGCGTTCGCGCCGTCGCCGCGGTCCAAACAGGGCGAGGCGGGTTTCAGTCGGACGTCGTCGTCCAGGGTCCCGTACACATTGTCCGCTCCGTCCGGATCGACGAACTGCGGATTCTGCGAGAATCTGCCGGTGTTGCTCTCGGCGACCGAGAAATGCGAGAGGCTGGCGCTCTGGATGTCGCAAGAGCGGGTCGTCATCGAGCCGGAACCGGTGTTGTGGATATCCGGCGCCGACGGCGCGCTGTTATCCCAGAAGATGCTGTTGTAGATAGTGAGCTGCGGCGCATAGCTGTTGATCAATCCACCGCCACCAGAGGTCGCCGTGTTCCTGGAGACCGTGCAGTTGCGCAACGTGACAGCATAGCTCGCGTTGTAGGAAGGTTGTCCAGGCTCGCCAGCGTGAATCCGTATCGCACCGCCATTGTACGAGCGGTTGTTGAGGAAGGCGCAGCTGTCGAGCGTCATGCTGCGCGCGAAGCTATGCAGCGCCCCGCCCTCCGAGGAGGAGGAGTTGTCGATGAATAAAGTGCGCTGAACGAGATCGGTCGTCCCCGTCTGGTAATCCAACATCGCCCCGCCGCCATGCGCGGCCTGGTTTCGCCAAAAGATGCAATCGCTGATCGTGGTTTGGGCGACGTTGCTATAATAGCCGCCGCCGCCCCCCGTCGAGGTGTTGGACGAGAACGTGCTTGAGCTGACGGAAACGGTACAACTCATCGCGGCGACCGCGCCGCCGGAGTTGGTGCCGGAGTTGCCGGTAAAAGTGCTGCCGGAGATTGTCGTGGTCCCGGCGTTGTTGAGGTCGACCGCACCCCCGTTGGCCGCGAAGTTGTTCGTGAAGGTGCAGCCGGTCACCTGCCCGCTGCTGAGATTGGTATACACGCCACCGCCTTCAGTGTTGACGGCGGCATCTTGTGCGCTGTTCGCGGAAAAGGAAGACGCGGAGAGGGTGAACGAACTCTGGTGTGCGGCAAACCCGCCGCCCTGCAGCAGAGCCGTATTGCCCGAAAAACTGCACCCGGCGACTGTCGCGGTGCCTTCTCTCACGAACATACCCCCGCCCAGAATGTTCGCAGCATTCGCGGTGAAGGTGCAGTTGGCAATCGTGGCAGTCGCCTGGTAGACGTAGATGCCTCCGCCATAGACACTCTCGCCGGCGCCGAAAGCTCTACCCCGGGTGACCGAGAAGCCGTCGATCACCACACCAGCAGCCAACTTCCTTGCCACGATTACGTGACTCAGAACGTTTCGCCCGTCGAGCACCGTGGGATACGCCGTGGGCAGCGTGCCGAGCGAACGCTGGGCGAGACTCGTCTCCGTTCCGATAAAACCGCCGTAGAGCTGGGTCCCCGACTTCAGGTTCAGCGACGCCGCGGGCTGATAGGTCCCGTCCGCCACCCAGAACTCCTCGTTCTGACCGCGGGCGTTCACTGCCGTCTCGATCGAGGAATAGGCCTGGGCCCAGGAACTGCCATCCCCGCCCGGCTTGGAGCCGTCCACATAAACCACCGCCAGCGCGGGCGATGCCGCAACGGCACCCAGCAGGGCAGCCGCACAGAGAAAGGCTGCGCCCGCTCGCCGCACCCAAACGACTCGCATCGTACTCCAGACCGTGACGTTCATGATCGTCTCCCTCGTTCCCAGGGGAGTCTAAACGCTCCCCTTGTAAATATATACTGCTCAAATGGAAAAATGGCGTGATGGGTGTCACCAGACCGCCGCAACGTGCGAACGGCTCCAGGGAATTGCATCCGCCGGCCGCGCGAGTTGCGCCTCCCGATATTCTCGTTGGGTCATCGAGAAAAATCCGATACAATCGCGCCAGCCATGTTCACAGAAACCGCCGCAATTCTCCAGGACATCTGGGCGCATCGATTCGCCCTGCGCAACCTGGTCATGAAGGACTTCCGTATCCGCTACCGGAACATGTCCCTCGGCGTGCTCTGGTCTGTTCTCAACCCATTGATAATGCTAGGTATTCTTGTGCTGGTCTTCACGTTTATCTACCCCCAGAGAAGCCAGACCTACTTCCCGATCTCGACCCTGCTCGGGCTCGTATCGTACAACCTCTTCACGCTCTGCATCCCAGCTGCGACCAGCTCCGTGGTCGACAACGCTCCGCTGGTCAAAAAAGTGATTTTCCCGCGCCAAATTCTGCCGCTCTCGGTCGTGCTGTCGCAGTCGATCCAGATTTTAGTGCAGCTCATCCTGGTCGCGCTCTTCCTGCTGATCTTTCGGGTCCCGCTGACCTGGAAAATGCTGCTCGCCCCCGGGGTCATCCTGACGCTGCTGCTCTTCGTGATCGGCGCCGGCCTGCTCTGCGCGGCCTTCAACGTGGTCTTCCGCGACACGCGCTACATCGTCGAATCCCTGCTGACCGTGCTCTTCTGGCTCTCGCCGGTCTTCTACTCCCTCCCCACCGTCCACGACAGCTTTCCCCGCTGGCTGTTCGGTCTTTTTCTGCTCAACCCGCTGGCCGGCTGCATCGACGCGCTCCGCCGGCTGATCCTGCAGAACATCTATCCCGACAGCCTGAGCTTCGGCATTGCGGTCGTGGTCTCCCTGACGACGTTCTTCGTCGGGTTCGTGGTGTTCAACCGCATGCAGCGTCGATTCGCAGATCTGGTGTGAGGGCAATGGCAACAACCGATCCGGGGCCGGCGATCGAGCTGTCGCAGGTCAGCAAGTGCTACATCCTCAAGAAGCACAAGGTTTTTCTTGTCCGGACCGTGCTCGACCGCCTCCTGCGCAGGCAACCCGACCACGAGCAGTTCTGGGCCCTGCACGACCTTGACGTGACCATCGCCGCGGGCGAGTCCGTGGCGATCGTTGGCCGCAACGGCGCCGGGAAATCGACGTTTCTCGGGCTCGTGGCCGGGACGATTTACCCCACGGTCGGCACCGTCCGCGTGAAGGGCCGGGTCGGGGCGCTGCTTGAGCTGGGGGCCGGGTTCCACCCCGACCTGACCGGAGGCGAGAACATCTACCTCAACGCCTCGCTGCTCGGAATGTCCAAGACGCAAGTCGACGAGAGTTTCGACCAGATCGTGGCCTTTTCCGAACTGGCGGAGTTCATCGACATCCCGCTGCGTAACTACTCTTCGGGGATGCAGGTGCGGCTCGGCTTTTCGGTCGCGGCCCATGTCGACCCGGCGGTACTGCTGATGGACGAGGCCTTCGCCGTCGGCGACCAGGCGTTTCAGGCGAAGTGTATCGAGCGCATTCGCGAGTTCAAGGCGCAAGGCAAGACGATGCTCTTCGTGAGCCACGGCCTGGCCACGCTGCGCGGAGTCTGCGACCGCGCCATCTGGATCGAGCGCGGACGCATGGTGGCGGACGGCCCGCTCGAAGAGATCCTGGAGCGGTACTCGGCCGGGCAGCCCTGACGGCCCGGCAGCCGCTACAATGCGCACCGCTGCTCTCGCGGCTCGGGCGGCCTGGGCGCTGCGGTCGCTCTTGCGACTGTTCGTCCCCCGATCCCAGCTGCTCGCGTTGCGCCGGCGCTGGTACGACGCGCAGTTCCGGCGCGGGACCCGTGGGTTCGCGCCGGCGACGCAGGCGACGGCGGCCGGGGGTTTTCCCGCCGGGATCAACATCATCGGCTACCTGCGCGCCGAAAGCGGCGTCGGCGAGGGGGCGCGCTCCAGCGTGCGCGCTGCCCGCGCGGCGGGCATCCCGCTCTCGCTGATCGATTTCACGACGGGTTGCCCCTCCCGCATGTCCGAGGCGATCCCGAGCGGACTGCCGACGGGCGAGAAACACGCAATCAATCTGGTCCACGTCAACGCCGACGAGGTGCCCACCGTCTTCGTCGAATTCGGCGCCGCGTTCTATCGGCGGCACTACAACATCGCGTTCTGGAACTGGGAGCTGCCGGAATTTCCGCCCCGCTGGGCGCCGTACGCCTCGATCTTCAACGAGATCTGGACGCCGTCGCGCTTCGTCCGGGATGCCGTCGCCAAGGTCGTCGACGTCCCCGTCCGGTGCCTGCCCTTCAGCGTCGAGCCGCCGGGTGTCACCGTCGCGAATCGGTCCGCCTGGGGCCTGCCGCCGCAGGGCGTGGCTTTTCTCGCGATGTTCGACGCGCTGAGTATCGCCGAGCGCAAGAACCCGCTCGGCGCGCTCGAGGCCTTCCGGCTCGCCTTCGGCGAACGCCATCCGGGCGCCCTGCTGGTCGTGAAGGTCATCAACGCCGGTGGCCGCGGCGCGGCGGTGGACACACTGCGTCGCGCTGCGCGCAACGACCGCTCCGTGATCATCATCGAGCACTACCTCGACCGGCCGGGACTGACGTCGCTGATGAACGCGTGCGACTGCCTCGTCTCGCTCCACCGGTCCGAGGGCTTCGGGCTGCCGCTGCTGGAGGCGATGGCGCTCGGCAAGCCGGTAATCGCGACGGGGTGGTCGGGGAACGCCGATTTCATGAGCGCCGAGAACTCCTTCCCGGTGCGCTATGCGCTTGTGAAACTCGACCGGGATCACGGCCCCTACGAGCGGGGGCAGATCTGGGCCGAGCCGGACCTGCGGCACGCAGCCGAGTGTATGCGCGGCGTTGTCGCGGACCGAACGCAGGCACTGCTGGTGGGCAGGCGGGCTCAGGCGGCTGCCCGGTCCGCGTATTCGGCGGCTGCCATCGGCGAGGTGCTGCGGCAGTTACTCCCGACGCTCCCTGGCGGTTCGGCGTCGCGCGCGGTTTAGCGGGCCTCGGGCCGGGACGCCGCGGCCCACTGATCGCGAATGTTCCGGCCGCGGGGGAGAATCTCCTTCAGATAGCGATCGACGATGTCCCGCCGCGACCGCGGCGACACCAGCCGGAGGAACAGCCCCCCGCCGATGCGCGAGAGCGCGTTGAGCCCGCGCGCCAGCAGCGTCCGCGCTGCGAGACGATCGCGCCACGCATTGACTCTCTTGATCAGTGCCTCGGCCGAGTATATCCAGAACGAGCGCCGCAGCCAGAGCGGCCGGCCGGGCCGCAGCCGGTGAATGCCGATCATCTCCCGGTAGCGCGCCCCGCCCCCGGTGTTGGTCTTGGTCACCGCGTAGTCGCGGTTGGCCGCGATGAAGCACTGCAGACGCCGCCCCTTGAGACCGTGCAGGAAGAATCGTGCGAACCACTCGTAGTCCATGGTCCAGAGCAGATCCTCCCGCAGCGGGCCGACGGCCTCGAGCACGCGCCGCCGAAAGAACATCGTCGGCTGGCAGATGAAGTTGTGCGAATGCAGGTAGCGCTCGCCGACGCAGTCCTCGGTGAATTGGTTCGGCGTGAAGATCTCCCCGTCGCGTGCCATCTCGAGCGCGTCGCCGTACACGAAATCCAACGCCTGGTCGTCCGCGAAAGCCTGCCCGACCCGGGCCAGCGCCCCGGGCAGATACGCGTCATCCGAGTTGAGCCAGGCGAGCACCTCGCCGTCGGCGGCCCACAGCCCGCGGTTGATGGCATCCACCATTCCCTTATCCGGCTCGCGAATCCAGCGCAGCCGCTCGCGGTAGCGTTCGAGCACCGCCGCCGTCCCGTCGGTGGAGACCGCGTCGTAGACCAGCAGCGCGACCTCGCACCCCTGCTGGCCGAGCACGCTCTGCACCGCCACCTCGATGAACTCGCCCTGGTTGTAGGTGGGCATGACGACCGTGAAGGACGGTTGCGCCATCACCCCTGCCCGCCGGGATTGGCACGCCGGGAGAGCAACTCCCGGGAGCGGGCCAGCTGCTGCGCCGGTATGCGCCGCCGCCGGAACAGCGCGTCCCACGGCGCCCGGACGCTCTTGTTCCAGAGATACCGCCGCCAGCGGTAGGCATCGATGGCGGCGGCGCACGCCGCGCGGTGCTGCTCCACGAGCCGCTCCGGCTGGAACAGCCTCTCGCGGGCCTGCCCCGCCTCGGCGAGGCGCGTCCGGAGACCCTCGTCGTTCCAGACCGCTGCAATCTTCGCGGCGATATCCTCCGGGTCGAGCGGGTCGAAATAGCGCGCCGCCTCACCGGCAACCTCCGGCAGGCTCGTCGTGCTCGAGCAGACGACCGGGAGGCCGCTGATCATGGCCTCGACGACCGGGATGCCGAAGCCCTCGAAGAGCGAGGGGAACACGAGCAGGCGCGCGCTGCGGTAGATCCAGGCCAGTTCTGCGCGGGTCACGGAGCCGAGGTGGACAACCTGCTCTGCGAGACCGAGCGCGTCGCGCTGCTGCAGCAGGGCGGCCAGGTCGCCGTCGGTGCGGCCGGTGAGCACGCAGCGCACGATCGTGCCGGACTGCTTCAAGCGCGCGAGCGCCAGCATCAGCCGCGCGTGATTCTTATGCGGCCAGAGGTTCGCCGGGAAGAACGCAAACGGCGTCGTGAACCCCTCGGGCAGCACTGGACGCACCGGGGGGTCGGGGAGCTGGTCCGCGCAGAGGTGGATGACCGAGATCTTTTGCGCGGGCAGGCCCACGACGTGCACCAGGGTTTCGCGGGAGAACGCCGAAATCGTGATGACCCGGTCGGCCATGTGCAAGGAGCCATCGTAATGGTAGAGCCGGTTGCGAATGTCCTTGGGAGAAAAAAACTCGGGAAAGAACCGCTCCTGGATGTCTACGAGCGTCACCACGGAGGGCAGCGGCAACGGCCGCGGGAAGAGCGAGCCGAACGGGCAAAAGAAGACATCCATCGCCGCGAGGTGCCGCGCGATCTCGCGCTGGTAGGGGATCCGTAGCAAGTGCCTGCGCGCGCGCGCCGGCAGCGATGCTACCAGTTCCTCGTTGGCCGGAAAGGTGAAGAGCACAAGTTCGTCCTCCGGATAGCGCTCCGGCCAGGTGCGCAGCAGCGTCAGTACGTAGTTGGCGACACCGCCGGCGCCCGGGTGCAGCAACAACAGGTTGACGCCGATCCTCACGGCGCAGCACCGGGCAGTCGCGCATCCGGCCTCTGGCGCCGCCTCCAGCGAGCCGCCCGCTCCATCAGGTGGTAGCGCACCACAAGCAACGGCAGGTGCGGCAGTCTCAAGCCAAGCTTGAGCAGGTCGCCGCCCCAGGCCCGCAGGGTCTGGGGGCGAACCCGTGGAGCCGAACGCATGATGCTGCCGGGAAGCAGCCGCGCGGCCAGGCGAATCCCCAGTTCGCGATGCCCGGCGTCCAGCTGCCAGAGGATCACCCGGGCCTGCATGTCGAAGACGATGACGTTGGCGGTCTTGGCCCGCAGCACCGACGCGGTGTAGCTCTCGGCGTGCGCCCGGTAGAGCGCCAGCACCTCGGGAACCCGCGCGATCGGGCAGGCCGAAGCGACCATCGACACCATGATCCGGTCCTCCGACTGGAACGGCAGATCTTCACAGAAGCCGCCGACTGCGCGAATGGCCTCCGTGCGAACGATCACGGTGCTGAAGATGTAGTTGATGCCGATGGTCAGCACGCCGAGCAACGTTGCGAGGATTTCCGGCTGCGCCGGGTCGCCGAGGACGTCGATCCCCGGCAAAAACGTTGCTGCCGATTCGTCCCGCTGGATGCTGGCGTCGGTGTAGGAGAGCCCGACCGCGGGGTTCTCCTGCATGTACTGCACCTGGCGCTCGAGCTTCCCGGGGAGCCAGAGATCGTCGGCGTCGAGGAAGGCGATCAGGCTCCCGCTCGCCTCCGTGCAGGCCAGGTTGCGCGACGCCGAGACGCCGCGATTCGCCCCGCCGGGGTGCCTCAACAGTCGGATCCGCTGTGGATATCGCTTCGCGAAACCCCGCGCGATCTCCGCACTGCGGTCCCGCGACCCATCGTCCACCATCAGGATTTCAAAGTGCTGGTAAGTCTGCGCCAGCACACTCTCGATGGTCTGCTCCAGAAACGGCTCCGCGTTGTAGACGGGGATCACCACCGAGACGAGCGGCTGGGAGCGGGGCGGCATCACTGCCTGAGTATAGACGGAAGCATCTCGCGTGCCAACACACACCTCGCGTCGCGTCTCAGCGCTGCTGGAGGCAATCCGCGAGGGAGGACCCGAGGGCTTTCATCAGGATGAAATAGGCGTCGGGGCCGGCCGGCACCGCGGCACCGAGCGGATCGAGCGTCCCTGTGCGGGCGTTCGTGCCTTCGAGGA